>Ga0209175_10000902_pt1 | contig 15814 bp, 18 predicted proteins | sample JI91814C2DNA_FD_187506 | JGI IMG/M metagenome (GOLD analysis project Ga0209175, IMG submission 187506) | Wastewater effluent complex algal communities from Wisconsin, to seasonally profile nutrient transformation and Carbon sequestration -... | ecosystem: Engineered > WWTP > Effluent > Algae...
CCCCAAAACCCCAAAACCCCAAAACCCCAAAACCCCACTCGAATGAAATGAGAGCTTGAAACACAAATGCCCACTTTCCTCCATCCACGACTCCTAACTCCATGACTTCCGTCATAACCTCCTCAACGACTTATTTCCAGAAGTCCCTTTCACCCCCACTTTTCCCCAACAAATTTCTTTTTAAGGTTTAAATCAAATCACTCACTCAGAGTCAGGCTTCAAGTCGAAAACTTCACTATCCGAAATAGCTGATCCACGCAAGTCATTCTCTTCCTGAACTTCAAAATACGAAGCACACATGCAGTTAGTGTCACTTCTGCTGCATCTGAAAGTCGTAGGAGGCATACATCTATAGGAATGCCAAAAGTTTTTGCAGTTAGGGACTTTGCATCCTAGATCCTCGGCAAAGTCAAGAAGAGGGGAAATTCCGTCACATACACATCCTTTAAAGCATTCATAGTGCTCGACCACATAATTGACAAAAGGTCTGACACTAACAGCTTAAGCAGGCTGATCAATTTGTCCAATTGGAAGTTGTTCTTGGATAGCAGACATTTGAAAAGGTTTTTTTCTAGGTACACCAACCTGGGTAGTTTCATTCTTCATGAGCAATGAAATAACTTCATTTTGTCTCAGTTTTGCCTGTTGAGCTTTTCTGTTTTTTTTTGCTTCCTTAGTTCTCGTTACTGTGAAGATGTTAGCTACAGGATTTCTGCTGAGCTTCTCGATAGTCTTTCCCATTTTTTCCCAGTATCTTTTTTCCCGCTCTATTCTATTCTTGTTGAGCTTTATTTCAGCTTCATCCATGTCACCCAGGATTCCATCTGAACTTAAGTCAGAAAAGTTGACACTGTCAGGTAAAGATTCGTAACCTTCTGCAAAATGAACATCTGATTGTTGAGAGTCTGATTGAATACTGATTTCGTCTAAAGTAAAAAATTGCTTACTTTGAACTGAAGACTGAACAATTTTTGGTGTAAACTTCTTGTACGATTTGAACATTCTAATAAATAATTATAAACTAAATTGATCAAAACGGTTAAATACTCACTCAAAATATGATGTAAGTGTCACTTTAGTAGATAACGAACATTAACCTCCTCAGCAAGACGTTGAGGAGCTTCCCCAAAACCCAACCCCCCTTCTTTTAAATTAAATAAAAAATAAGATTTTTTGATTTTAAAGCTTAAATAATCACTTGTTCTCAAGTTCTGTTGGCCCTTTCCCTTTTGAGTCGGAAATACGCGATGAGCTGTTTCTGTCCCTGAACTGATGCAACAATGTACTTCCTTTCAAATGTGTCGGCGAACAACTGGCTTTTCTTTGACAGAGCATATTCCACCTGAAATCCGCCAAACAACTCAGGATCAGGATTGTAGTTCGCAAGAATTTCTGGCTCAGACTTTTTTGTTTGAGCAAGCAAATCCCATATCTTTTGATTGGCATCCTTTAAAGCTTCATGCAAAGGTCGAGGATTTCTGGTATATTCCCCTGTCATTTTTTGAAGCCGATATCTCGCGACTCCAACGCAAGTGAACTCATCAAAGTACTTTGCAGCCGTTCTTGCCACATTCACATCTCGCTTCGAAAAGCCTTTGCCAAACTTTAGCATCGATTCGCGGCAAACTTTGTAGACCTTAAACGCAAAATCACACGTGTAGTTTCCATCTGTCATAATTTTCACTTCTCCGCCACTGAGTTTGTCAAAATTGAAAACATGCATAGCATGTCTTGCACTTCTGCATGAAAGTTGTCTGATAGCAAGAAGTTCTTCATCATAGAGATATTGTAGAATATCCTAAAAGCAGCTTCGATAAGCTACTTCTGCACCTTTAGTCGTAAAACTAGAGCTTTTTGATCTAAAGGATGTTATTTTTGATCGTTCGAAGATTGTAATAGCCTTTTGATCCATGGCATATTATTCCCAAAGTGGAACTGTTTTTTTGATCTCAACCATAAGAGTTCTTAAAAATAATTATAAACTAAATTGATCAAAACGGTTAAATACTCACTCAAAATATGATGTAAGTGTCACTTTAGTAGATAACAAACACTAACCTCCTCAGCAGCGTCGAGGAGAATGCTAGAATTGGGCACGAAGTAACAAGTTAAGATACAGTTTAGGGGGGTATGTAATAAATATCATTTTAATTTAATGAATTTATTAAATCGATTTATTAAACCCCCTATTAATTAACCCCGTATTAAAGTTTCTTGTGGGAAACGTACGTGCTTATTGCTCGCGTTTCACGTATACCTGCTCGCATGAGCCGCGAGCATGATCATTTGATAGCTCACAGCTAGGGCTACAATATTAACACACTCGCACTTCATGCGAGCAGGTATATGTGAAATGCGAGCAATAAACATCTATATTTTCTATTGTTTAAATAGTTAACTTGTGTTAAATTAATCAGTATTAAAGATGCACGCAGCTTTGTTCCTGAAGTCCTTGTATGGCTCACCACAGGACTACATTGACTAGAATCTAGTAGTGTTGAAAGAATTCTGTGCATCACGTAACATGAATCAGGTGGTTCACACCACCATAAAAGCAAACGGAGATGAAAAGAGAAAGCTCATTGGAACAACTTAGTACCAAAGTATGGCAAATTACGTCAAGGAGCGAGTGCAATATTTCAAACAGTATGAAGTTGTCAACGACTTCGACAACTCATCTCCAGAATTGATGGACTAAATGACTGAGTTTGGCTACAATATGCTGGCCATTCACAATGCTTATCTGCGGGCAAAAAATGAGGGTACTGAGGCCAAATTCAAAAAGATGTTGGCGCCATTTTCAGAGTACAACATGCCACGTGGCGTGACAGTTGATGACGTTGCAGAAATGGACAAGTAAGATGACGTCGATATCTTTGCTGTCGCATATCAGCAATGTTTTGCCGCCGGGCGCATACTTTATTCAGAAGATGCAAAAGGAATCAATGTGACCGAAAGGCAACAAAGGCACGAAGACATCTTTGACTAATTTAAGAAAGATTGAATTACGGTGAGTCTTTCTATGGTTATGTTCTGTCACACTGACCGACTATTTGAAGCAGCCGTTGTTATTGCTTTCCAAGACTTCTTATTTTCGCATTCGGCTTGCATGCCAGACAAAGTAGCACATGAACTTTACTTGTCTGAGGAAAGCTTCAGCTCTTACAACTTCGAAAAATAGTTCCCTAAGCAAATAGTTGTAAATGAAAAAAAACCTCCCCAGATCATTTCAGATATAGTTCCAAATCCATTCCATGCCCCAAAGTTGGTTGGACCAGAGTAAGTGATTCCAGAGGAGGAATCAAAAGAAGTTAAAGCTGCTGCCACGACGACTGATGAGATTTCTCAAGTAAGTCATGAGCCTGTGTTTGGTATCAGAGAGTCAAGAACTGCCATTGAACAAGAAGAATTCTCAACGATCATTCCTGAGGGGCCAGTTGTGTTTAACAAAAGAACTGTGGGAAAGCTATATTGCAAAGTTGCGAAGGCGCATGTAATTCATTACTCTGGTGTTGCAACACTTAAAGATAAGACTCTTCAGACATTCTTTTTGTGTTCTGCTGCAAGAATCAAAGCCTTCAGCGGGATTGAAGTTGAGCTTGGTGGTAGAACCGGGCAACTGCAGAAGGAACACTCAGACAAGTTAATGATCGTCGATGGTAAATCTGTGTAGTTTGCTGAAGAGGATACCGATCCAATGGTCAAAGTTTACAAGAAGATCATCAAAAGAATGAACAGACAAGCAGATGTAATCAATGAGCTATCATAGAGAATGGAAGGATTCACCGCTGATGATTTACGGAGAAGTTTTGAGAACCTTGCAATAGAGCTGCATCGAGATAATGGCAAGATCGTAGAATCAAACACAGTGATAATATCTAACGTCAGGCATATCGATACAAAGATGAACTAGCAGATTGCTTCTATCAATGTTCTCCCGGAGAAAGTAAAAGAAATGATCCAAGCAGCTCAGGAAGTCATTATTCAATCTACTTCAGCTCATTCGATTGAATTAAAGAATTTGCTTGAGAAATCTCATGACATCTTCAGCTAATCCGCAACATCATCTATGCAAATTGAATTCTCAACAGAACAACTTGAAGTGATGCTTGCCAAATCAAAACAGCGCGATGCAGAAAATGCCAGGGTAGAACAGCTGAGAGTTGAGGAACAAAATAAACGAGAGGCAAAACTTGCAGACAAGAAAGCAAAGGCTGCAGCAAAGGCTGAGAAGATTAAAGCTGATGCGTTAGAGTTGCAACACTAGTTCCAGCTGGCCCAGCAAAAGTTTACTGAAGAATACATGGCCAAGTTGATAGCTCTGCAACAACAACACTCTGAGGCAGACTCTGAAGAGGAAGAACAGTGATGCCGATCTTGTTAATCGGCAGCAGTTAGTGACCACACTGTTTATGGTAAGTTTGTCTAAACCGTATAGGCTCCATCGATGCAAGTTCGGCATCATCAAAAGGATTAATGAGTTGCAGTACAGCAGTACCTTCCTAAAGGTTATTTGAAGTTAAGTATTCTCAGGGCTACCTTACAGAGTGATTGTTAATTGTTTAAACTTACCATAATTTGAATGTCTTTCTTGTTGTCTCTCTAAACGTAAAAGGTATCGAGACACATGTCAAGTTTTCTGTTGGTTTACACCTTTAGAGTTTAAGAAAAGGTTAACCCACAGGGTTATTAGCGACTGGATTTAAGTAGGTGTACGATAGAGAAATCAATATTCAATCAGACGACTATTACAATCTTCGAATGTCAAAGTTTCATTCGTGGTTAGCCAGGTTAATTCACATAAACAACAAAGATATGTTCGGTGCCGGGAATCGAACCCAAAGTCAGCCAGAAAACCTTCCAGTTGACACCCACCCGGGCACACCGAAGCTGGTGCTACCTTTTTGAGCAGATGGTTTAAGAAACCAATAGAAAGGGAGGGAGTTGTTGATTAAATTTTAAGTATTAACACATACACAAGTGTCTTTTCTTCATCTTCCAAGTAGACTCACCACCAAGTCTGGCCTGACAAACACTACAAAATCTGCTCTCACGAATATCATCTGATATGATACACCCTCGTCACCCTTGTACCCGTTTTGTAAGATATCGAACGGCGTCATTCCTCTCCTTCCTGTCACGGTTGCCTTGTCTTTCCCGAGTTCCTCTCCTTCGAGACTCACGGCGTACTGGCACCTACCCAGAAGACTCTGCTTGGTCATTATGTTCTACACGGAGGATGCCACATATGTGGCACATGCATTTACACTTTCCAGTGTGTAGTTTAAGGGACATATTGCCGTATCCGTAGCGGGATCATGCATTTTGTTCCAGCCCTTCAGGGTCTCGATATAGAACTGGGAGTGTCTGCCATGAGCAGAATATCTCATATCACCACGAACTGGCTCGGATGGAATCAATTCGGTTCCGTTCCGGACCTAGAGTTCAGTCAACCCGTGAGGAACAAAGTTTAGCTTTCTTTGATTTGCATTGTTCTCAAAGCCACCGTACAAAAACACAAAATGAACAGAGTTGATACTCTTGAAGTGAACGTTTATCTGCGAGTATTTTGTAATAGAATTACCAACGGTGCTATTATGAAGAGTAACGGGGGCCAAGTAAAAACTGTTAAAGTGAATGAACACCCCTTGCTGCGCCACTACTTGTTCGAGAGAACGATGAACCTCTTGCTCAAAAAAGAGCATGTGACCGTAAATCTCGAAATTGTTAATCGAATAGCTGCGATCAAATTCGGTATACGTTTTTGCACTTGTTTAAGAATTGGGAGACACAGTATAAACTGCATGAGGGTTTAATGCAAATTCTAGCTCCAAGGGCATCAACGACAATGGTATAAGCTTCTTATCGGGCATGAGCACACCGATTATCCCAGAATAAATGGGTATGCAAAATGTATAGTTTGACGGCTTTTACAGTCGGATTTTTTCCGTTTTAGCAATCGCGGCGAACTACGAATCGGAATAAATATAGCTAGAATAAGTACACGGATCATCCATTTTATCAGCGGCCGAGGTAGCGACTGCTATTTTCCCGGCATACCCACACACTAACTACACGTCTGCCTTTGTGTCTTTTGGCATTACATACTGGGTATATCCGACATCTCCCACGTCCTTGAGAACATCGCCCGGTGACGAAGGATCGAGGGGAAATAGTTGCGTGTTTGCATTCAATGGTCCTGTTTCATGGGCTTATATAAGTGTCATTTCTTTGTGAGGGAACCCTTCATGGGAATGAGTTTTTTTGAGCTCGTTCGAGTAGATCATATCATTAATCATTGCGGCAATAACATCATATTATTCCACCCTTTCAAGTTCGGTTCCCTGAGATCGGATAATCATTCGCTGGATAAAAGAGTGCGCACTTCTATCCACATATTTCCCAGCAACTACACCTATTCGCTTATCGTCTGCAGTTGAACTGTAGACATTATTCTTATGGGTTACGGCATCACCCAGAGCTACTTAAGCGGCTGCATGAGTAGCGGTAATTTCATTACCATCCACAAGTAATTAAATCTTATGGCTGTCTTGAACCGGGAAAAAATTAACCTCAAATTTGATATAGGTTGAATAGGGATCGAGGAATCCATTCCCTTGGAGATTGAACCTTATCACGTCATTGCTCTGGGCGCTGGTAACATTGGCGGTGGGAGTAAACCTGACGAGCTTGACCATGTTCTCAATGGCCTCAGGTTTGACGTCAGCATAGTTGAGGGACTAGGGGATAACCTTTTCCATATAATTAATTATAAACTTGCACAGACGTAAATGACTGCACTATCAAACGGGACATCCCACGGCATTGCCAGAAACATCATGTAGAACAAGCGCGCACAAGCCGGGCAGGTATAGTGTACAAGTTCTGTCCACGGGTCGGCTTCAGAGGAGTTATGGCGCCAAGTTAAATCAAAGGAAGACGTCAAGAACTACTACATGACGTGCTATCCTTAGTTTGGTGAGGAGTTATGCGAGGCTTTGGCTTGTCGAATAGAAGAGGTTGTGCAAACGTCCAGGATAATGTCAAAGAAGGACAAGTTGAAATACATGGGAAAGCTATCGAAGAACTGGGACGTGGATGCGGAAATTAGACAAGAACGGATCCAGGGGCAGATTGAGTTGGCACGCCGAGCAACAGAGAAATTGCTTGACGACGAAGAGGCAGATGAGGAAAGGGTGCTACCATGTGGAAAGGTCAGGAGGGAACACACGAGAAAAGACTGAGAGAGCTGATACTCAGATTTAAAGCTTAATGAAATTCTTGAACATTATGTTATTAAACTCGACCCATATCCCAAGATTGTCGAATCTCTTGTTCTTGACCTACTCTGTGATCCCCAACTAGGCATCTGCCTAGTCGTTACTCTCATCTCCGAATACTTCCTTGAGAGTTGCATGCCACCTGTCTTTATTTAGTACAACGGCGTCCTTCCACACGCTATCAAATTCCACGGGATTTAGTCTGAAGAGAATGAGCCAGTTGGAGTTCACTCTAATCTTCTGAGGAATAGAAGTGAACTTCTGAGAGACGATAACGATACTCACGGTCCCATTCGCTACAATGTGCCGTCGGTTGTAAAACAGCTTCATTAGCGATGTATCATGCTCCCCTTGCTTTATGTCACTGACAACATCGTCCAAGAGTATGAGAATGTTTTTGTGAGTTGCCTGTAGTTGCTCCTCTGACTGGACACCTCCATTGAGGAACATCTTTTGAACCCTGTCCGCATAGTCCACAATCTCATTGGCCTTCTCATTGACTCGCCGTCTGTCTTCTCGGGTTGACGGTGTCTTACTTGAGCTCTTGATGTCTCTCTTTTTATTGCTCTGAGTCTATAAGAAGGGCTCGGCGAGCTGACCAAATACTCCCTGGGTGGACGAGTAGTTAGAATGTCCTGTCTGTGAGGCGTTAGGAACAAATTGCTGGCCTCCAGATGGTCTGATCAAGGGACCCATTCGATGCTGGATGTGCTGATAAAGGGGGATACGCATGCCTTTGAGAATATCCCCTGGGGCACCAAGTGAAGAGCTTAGCCCGTCCGCTACTCGTTTCCTTTGATAAACCTCATTGAGGGAAACGTTGGTCTGGGAGTCGACTCCGTTCAGGAGTAGATGTTCGGTGCGTATTTGCTGGAGATTCTCCCGATGCATGTCATGTAGAAGTCTTTCTTGTTCGAGAGTAACATCGTGTAACTTGTCAAAGATCCACTCAATGTTGAAATCAGACTTTTAGTCTTCCACGGGAACATTGATGCTTAGCTTGGCCAGGGACGGGCTCACTAGGAGAACTTTGTCAAACTTTCTATTGTAGAACTGAGGCTTGTTAACCAGGTCCTCCATTAACGTGGTCTTACCCGAACCGGGTTTTCCGATCAAAAGCATAGTGAAATGAGGCAATAGGTATTGCTACTGGGCCATGGTTAGCTTGAGACCGGATATGGGTGCGAGCATATGAAGTTTATTTTACTTTTTGGTCTTTAGTGGAACAACGGAGCTCGGACCCACCCTTGGAGTCTCTAGACTTGGGACTGGTTCCGAGAGTCAACCAACCGGCGTATTTTGGGCCAGGTCCTTAATGGAGGTAGGAGGGGGCATTGAAACACCGGATGGGTGTCCTAGTTTCGAGTTACGAAGATCCTTGTTCACTGACTTTAGCATATTGAAAAGTAACTATAATTTATTTAAATGTACACGAACGGGCCAGGGTTGTTCTCTGCGAGCGCCAGGAGTGACTATAGATCTACAGTGGAGACAAAGTAGGAGGGCGCCACCATCATAACAATCTTTGGGACAGATCCTAGACCAGATGTACGGATCCCTTAGCTGGCGAAACACTTTGAAGGCACGGGTCTCGCGAATGACGATGTGATGGTTCAGATTAAAGAGTTCTCGTTTCATAATGAGTTCCCTAACATATTCTAAGGAGACGAGCTACTATTTTGGTGTAGTTTGACGTTATCAACTCCTGAGGTAGAAAGTTAAGAAACTTATAGTTACTCGTCTAACTAAACTGCATTTAAAGTTCCGTTATTGCTCCCACCTAACATAAACCAGCTAACAACAACAACGGATGAATTTGTTGCGATATTGAACCAGTCAATTTTCCACGCTATTTATAAGTACGAAAAAGCTGAAGATTTAAACTACACAACATTCCATCAATTAAGAAACAATTAAAGACTTTGTACATTTTTATTGTCGAATTCTAAGTTTTAATTTGACGCTGGGTCAAATAAAATCTAATTAGTTATCAACTAAACTGTATTCACACCACTATATGCGGTAAATCAATTCATTCCACCGGAGGATACCTTTGATTATACTGAGATAATTGATGCAGTGTTATTGGTCCAGACTTCTCCCGTGTAGAGCGTGGGTGCCTAATATCGTTTAGCCAACATGTTAGGGTTTAACGCAAACGCGTAACCCATAAATAATCTTACTGGTCTATATACTCACGAGTTTTACAGTAATAACACGGTGTATTAGCTAGATCGAAATTTCCCAACAGATGAACCGGTGTTGTCGAAGGTGCTACCCTGGGAAGGCAAGGTCACAATGTACTGCCCGCATATGAGTGACTCGGTGCCTGCAAAGTTTATCGTCATAAGAAGTAGCACCCGCAGTAACACGGTGTTCAGTGATGGACACAGGGAGAACATACTGGGAACGTTTGCGATAACCTAAGACGCCACCAGCATGTACCAGACGGTGAAAGAGGACTCAAATTTGTATCACATTCGGGAGACTCTCCAAGGAGTAAAATCAATGAAACTCGAGCTTGTGGACGAAAACGGAGACATCCTGTACTTTAGAATACCCTACGAGCTGAAGATTGCAGTATTCTTCTTGTGACGACAATTAGTGAAAGATTATAATTAAGCGTTTAACTCATTGTTATTACTACTGCTGCATTGGCTGGTCCTTGGGAGGAGGGGCTGGCTGTGACTCCTTGGTAACGGGCTGGATTCCTTTCTGTGTCTGACCACCACCACCACCACCACCGCCTCCCCCGCTGCCCATCATATGATTGAATGCGGCGGACTACATCTTGTGAAATTGCTCACCCAGACGCCCGGATGGGTCTACCCGGGTATCAACAAAGTTGGCGGCCTTGTTGACGGCGAACTGGCCCACCTTGTTGAAGGCGCCCGTCACAAACTTCTAGGCGGCCGTGCTCATATCGTTGTTGCCCATCGCTTTATGCTCGATACCTTGAATCTTTTTCACACTAGGAAACAATTTTTTTGCCGCGTAAGAGCCGACCTTACCCAGGAGCCATGATCCTCCGGCCCGGAGTACGTTACCAAGACCCGACATTAGAATACCAGCCATATCAAGAGACTCACACACACAAATAAAGAATTATAATTAAATGTTCGGAGACGACTCAAGACATGGGTTCCAAGTGCCCTCGACAGTGGCACCAGGGTAGTTCAGTGCATTATAAGCTAACGGGGGACTGTAAAACCTATAGCGCACAGCCTTCGAAGAAGGAAAATAGGCACAAGATATGAGACGATAGGTCGAGCAGCTGGAAAGAGTGGGAGGATAGCTTGTTGGACGATAGTTTCCTGCCCAGGGTATTCCTAACCAAGGACCCGGCGTCGGACTGAATGTTTCTCCGGCGGGCATGCAACAACTTGGGAGAGGGGGCATTGACAACTCAATTCAGTAGCTGCAGGCGGTGGGCGCAGCTGACCCTGGAGTGGAAATAAACGGATAAGTTCTTGCAAACTTTAATCCAATGCTCATGATCGCGGGAGAACAAATTCGTTAGCACATGGAATCGGTGCCTATCAGACTATAAAGAGAGATGTTTTCGAACCCAAGTAACTTCTACGAAGGCGTCCCTCAAGATTTCGAGAGGAATTACCTTAACATTCTTCAATAGAGACGCAGAGAGTATTCAATGTATGCGTTTGTGTGAATATTAGCTCATGGATTAACATTTAATATCAACATCTTGTGATCAGAGAACCCGATTGGTTTCAGACTTCGATCACTGCCAGTTGTTCCCTCTCCGAGGAAGAAGTTGTCTATTCGGTTGTTGCGAACACCTCCGTTCTTACGCCGGTCATCCACGTGAGTAATTGCACGCTCTCCAAACTGAGCCTTGAGACCAATCTCCTCCATATTGCGGTGAACTTGGCTATAGTGATCATTAAAATCACCGCACACAACGAGAGACTCATCCGGCTGATTAGCATGGGCCCGGGTCCACTAGTATAGGGCACTTCGGTCTTCATGGGTGTTATTTTGATTACGATAGTGCAGGTATGCCGTTATTATGGTCACTTTCTTTTGTCCGGCCATGAGTGTGATCCGTATGACGTTCTTTCTCTTTCGACTATCGACGACCTGCAGTGAGTCGTCCACCAGCACACCAACACCGCCCATTGTACCATGCTCTGTAAAGTAGGTCTTATACCCGGGCACATCGAACGTTAGCTCCGGAGACAGCTTAGTTTCTTGAAGGCAGCAAATCTGAAATCGTTGTCCCTTGACCCAGTCCAGGAAGGTCTTCCTCCGGCCCTCTGTCCGAAGTGATCTCACATTAGCCGAAGCCACCCTAAGTCGAGTCATACAAGGATTAATTAGTTATAAGTATAAATGGGAGGAATCCTTTTCTGCTGTTGTGGCGCGAGAGAGGGATCTCGGGATAGTGATGGAGGGGGATGACAAGACGCGTACTTGGACATGTGTGTGCCTCTTTCGAAAAAGAAGACACTTAATCTGAGGATTGACACTGATAGCCATATTGCCAGACTGGCGGAGGAGGGGAGAGCAAACGTGTCTCAGAGAACAGCAACTACCCCCTTGTAGACCGCACAGATGTCCGATGAGCCAACCCCGCTGTTAAACGACCAGCCTTTTATACGGGCACTGTGCCCAGAGTGTGGATACCTGTTCCGAATGTCAATGATGTAACAATAGACTCCGATCGTGAGACTAGGAAGAAAGAGTCGGACACCCACGGCCCAGGACAATGAGTTGCAGCGTCAGGGCACCGGGACAAGTGACACGATCGGATCACCAAATTTTAGGATGACGGCGTACCGCGGAGACTCATTCAATAGCAGACGCCGGCCAAGGATCTACCGAAGAGAGAGCAACGATAGTTTTGTTCTGAGGAGAGCTACGACAAACGATGGAGAAGACGACGACGGTGACCGTATATGAGATAGTCGAGAGAGAGAAGAACTCAGTTATTAACCATATTAAGTGAATTCATTTTGTACTTTTGCCCCGGTGATGCTTTTATTTACCTCTCCCAATTTATTTCCTGAATAGACTTGTGGCTCCTCTCACCTATCCGTTAATTCTATCGACCTACTGGAGCCGAGTGACGAGCATGCGATTCTGACGACGAAGATTATCTCTCTGATTTCTTCCCGACGCGAACACGAAAGCGTTGCCCATGCGAGCAGCGTTCGCATCCACAAAGTTCATAACTCGATTTGCGGTGACCTGATCCAGGTTGGCCCGCGATATGAAGTTCTTTGCAGATTTACCTTGCTTCATTATTCGTCCTCCGAATCTCCCTTGTGCTCTCGACGAACCTCCGAACTTACCCACAGATTAATCTCGATTTGCGAAGGGATTAACACCAGTCTCCTTGTTTGTTTTCTCAAATTCGGCAATCTTCGTCTTGAGATCCATTAGCTCTCTATCGTCCTCCTTTGTTCTTGCGCGCCTAATTTGTTCGGATGCGAGCTTGAGTTACTCTGATACCATCTGACGGACAACGAGTCCAGTCGCTCCGTCAAAATCTGCCTACAAAATTTCAAGGGCTTCCGATGGCATCCCGTGCTTCTGGAAGTACGCAGAGGCCTTTTAGTTCAACTCTTTCATGGTTTCCATGTGTGAGAGTTTATTGATTCCGTCCTGTAAAGCCGATGAATTGTCGTCCACAAACGCCTAAAGCTGTCCGAGGACTAGTTCGTTGTGCTTAGCTATGTTTTTTGTTAGTATACTATCGTAGACTATGAGCTCCGAGGTAATCAGTCCTGGCTAGTGATCGTAGATGGTGTCTTTCATCTTCATGTACTCGTCAATGTCCGTGTCTGGTATCGCACCGGGATACGTAGCAATGTTCTCTTAAATTTTCAGCCCTGCTCTGATAAACTTATCCATTAGCGCCTTTTGAATATGAGACTCTTTGTTGTGATACTGATACTTCAGTTAGTTATAAAATGCATCGGTCTACGCATCTCCGAGGGTTACCTCGAGGTTTCTTTTCTTGTGAAGTACGAGCAAAACATCTTCATACTACTACTTCGCCTCATCTTGTGCCTGTCTTAGCCGAGAAATTTTTTCCTTGCGGGTCAAATCTGAATTACCAAGTATGGCAGATACATAGTTATCAGGGCCAACTCTTGCAATGTGTTTCAGTGTTCCAATGTTGAATTGATCCTATTGTTTTGCGTCTTCTTCTTCTTACATCATTTACTCGGGCTTGGCTTTCTTACTCTAATTAATGGCACCAGATAACTCCGAGAGCAAACCATTCACCATTGAGCGCTCCTTAAACTAAGGAACTGTAAATCTGCCACCTGAAGCTTTAGCGGCGCTCTATGCCTTACGTATCTCAGAGAAGATGCCTCCACCGCCTTCCTCTGCAGCAGAGGCACGGGGGACATGTTCATTGTTGTGAGCAGAGGAATCTCCGATGTCGTGATCTCCTAGATTTACATTGCTGTCCAAACTCTGGATTCCGGGCGGCGGTGCGGAGCGCAGTTCTGTGGAATGAAGACGATCTGACAGCGTCTGTAGCATTGAGTCGCGAATTAAGAGACCCGACTACGCCGCCAAAATAAACGAGTTTAAACCATGTGACTTCAATTATTTCTCTATGGTTTCCTTTTCAAGTTGGACCTTTTTTACACCCAATATTAGTTCAGCTTTCACCTTCTACCAATCTATGTCCTTGGTCTCCTCCTTTAGTTTCGTAAAGATCTAAAGTTCTAGCTTCTCCTTCTAGAGTCTCAAATTATCACGGATCTCATCATTCTTAGACTTAGCTTTAGAAGTTTCTAGCTTTTATTTCTCCGCATTGATCTGGTCTTAGCCAAGTTTATCAATTTCTGATATAGACTAAGTTTTTTGTTTTTCAGCAAGTTCGGTTTATGCAGTAGTACTTCTCAATTACAACGCTTTTTATTTCTTTTCATGTTCTCTATTTTCGCTCTGTACAGTTGCATGATTCGTGGACAAGTCCTCGTTTTATTTCTTTTGTAGTTCGAGCTAACTGGTTCTTAACTCGATTTCTGTTTTTTTCAACTTTTTAATATCATCCTTATGCTCTTCATTCATTTCATTATCAAGTGTTCGTTTTTTCTCAGCATCTGCATTTGCGTTTTTTGCAGCTGCAAATTAACTAGTTGTCTGTTCATGTTATAGTTTTAATATCTCTTCGGCTCTAGTTTATGCCAAAACTTTCCTTGCTACTCTAGCTTCCTCGTCTCTATCTGTGGTGCCTTCTTTTTCCATTGATTTCTATTAATTTTAAATTTCAAGATCTAGTAGATCATTTTAAAGTTTCTTCAAGTATATTTTTTTCTTTGTTTTCTCTAATTCAGGTTGTTATGAAAAAACTGCTTAAAAATCTATATGACTTAGTAGATTTTAAACATTTTAATGTGTCGCAGAATCACCAATATATTGCGCCACGAGCTGTTATATGTCATCTTCTGACAAGTTCTAATTGAAAATCTGAAACTTCTCCTACTCTTCCTCCTACTGATGGTGGTCTTGCTGTCCATGTGCAAAGTGGTTTTAAGCAAAACTTACCCTGTGTTATTAATCTACCATTTCACTTTCTTACAGTAGTGTGCTAAGATGTGCAACTTTCTTTTGAAGTTCTGAGTTTTATTAGAGAATAATCTGTTAAACCTGTTGAGCTGAAAATTATTATTAAGCATCTGGGACCAGATTACGATCCTTGTCTTGAGCGAGGGGGTGAACTTATCTGATACGTTTTGCTGCATTCGAGTCTACGAAGTTATCGACTGAACTCTAGATTGTCTAAAAAAACTACGGATTCAATTACTAACTATTGGTAGGGAGATTAAAGTTTTGTGCAGATACAGATTAAACTTGTTTCCTTGCCGGCTTCATCGACTACATTGATTTGTTAACACTTTCAGCTGCTTTAATGACTGTGACTAATTGAGCCAATGGCTAAGTCTAAACAGGGAATTTGAGAGAAAAATCGGTCTGAGTTTATTCTATTGTTTCTAGCATCTATTTTTGCCTCAGTACACTTTCTACTTCGCCTAAGTTCCGATGCACATCCTCTTATTCCATATCTTCCATGCCACCAATGACTTCTTTTACCACAGCTGCACTCGCGCGACTTAAAATATTTGTTAGACTATCAGCTTTCTTTTCTTCTTCTTCTTCCTCCTATTCCATAAATTGCTGTTGTTCCGTTCTCCGTCTTTGGTCGGCCTAATGGGCCTAAGCTAATACTTTTTCAGCTTCGGCAAAATCATTTGGATATAAATTCTGCGAGGCGTAGAGAGGTATTCTAGAATTTAGTTAAGCATTATCGTCAATCTAAGACGATGCATGATATATATCCGTTCTCTCGTATATATTCGGCTATCTTTCTATGCTATCTTTATAAAACCTTGTCGCTTCTGGTGCACTCACATCTTAAAATTTAGTAAGTTGCCTTAGCCCTTGATTACGAGCGATTTCTGAGTCTAGTGATTAAGTCAAAAGGGGGGTTTTTTATACTTCAAATAGTTTTCCATTATTCGGTAGCTAACTCTTCATTCGATTCGTCT
>Ga0209175_10000908_pt1 | contig 15754 bp, 18 predicted proteins | sample JI91814C2DNA_FD_187506 | JGI IMG/M metagenome (GOLD analysis project Ga0209175, IMG submission 187506) | Wastewater effluent complex algal communities from Wisconsin, to seasonally profile nutrient transformation and Carbon sequestration -... | ecosystem: Engineered > WWTP > Effluent > Algae...
TCCGGCGGCAAGGATTCGTTCACGCTGCTGTCGATGCTGCTGGCCCTGCGCGAAAGGGCGCCCATCGACTTCCGCATCGTGGCGATGAACCTCGACCAGAAGCAGCCGGGCTTCCCCGAGCATATCCTGCCGGCCTACTTCGAGTCGATCGGGGTCGAATACAAGATCGTTACCGAAAACACCTACAAGATCGTCAAGGACAAGATCCCCGAGGGCAAGACCACCTGTTCGCTGTGCTCGCGCCTGCGCCGGGGCATCATCTACCGCACTGCGAAGGAGCTTGGCGCCACCAAGATCGCCCTCGGCCACCATCGCGACGACATGATCGAAACCCTTTTCCTGAACATGTTCTTCGGCGGCAAGATGAAATCCATGCCACCCAAACTGGTCAGCGACGACGGTCAGAACGTGGTGATCCGTCCCCTCGCCTACTGCGCCGAGAAGGACATCGAACGCTTTGCCCGCGGCATGGAATATCCGATCATCCCGTGCAATCTGTGTGGCAGCCAGGAAAATGCCCAGCGCAAGCAGATCAAGGCCATGTTGCGTGACTGGGACAGCCGTTTCCCGGGCCGTATCGTCTCCATCTCTACGGCGCTCAAAAATGTCGTGCCATCCCATCTTGCCGATGGCAATCTATTCGACTTCCTCAATGTTTCGAGTGCGACGAAAGTGGAAGAGGGGGACATTGTTTTCGATGCGCCCGACCTGCCGGTTTCGCATGAAAACGCCTCAGCCATCCCGATCGGGATCTGGAGAACCTAGCATCCATGGACCCATCCCCCAGCCTTTCCCGAGAGCCCGCAGCGCATTCCGCGTTGGTGTCGTGCCTGCATTCGGCTTGCATCGGAGTCCGCGACAATGACTGAGCGTGTTTCCATCCGCTGCCTGCTGTTTGCGGACGTCGCCGGTGGCGTGCGGCTCGCAGTCAAGCTGGGCGAGGCCGAGGCGGGGTATGCCGTCGAGCGCTGCCTGAATCGCATGTCGCGCTGCGCCGAGGCGTATTCGGCCAGCGGGCTTGAGCTGCGTTCGGATGTGCTCGTGGCGCACTTTCCGGATGCCGACTCAGCCCTCCTGGCGGCCCGCGAAATGCGCGAGCGGGTGAGGGCGTTGCCACCGATGAGCGGCATCAAGCTGGTCCTGCGGGCCGGCGTGGTGCCCGACCCGGAAGGCGAGGAGATGGAGGAGGATCCCGAGAAGCTGGCGGCGCGACTGGTCGAGAGCCACAACCCCGATACGATCGCCGTCTCAGAAAACCTCAGCCCGCTGCTGTCGCCATCCATGCGTCGTTTGCTCGGCCGGCTTGACGGGTCGAGCAGTGCGGTGCCGTTCCCGGTACTCGAACTGGGCGATGCCCCGCCGCCGACGCCCGCCGAATTGCGCCTGGACGCGCTGCAGGCACAAAAGCGCTTGCGGGTGAGTTTTCGCGGGCAGACCTGGCTCATCGATGCGGCGCATCCAACCCTGCTTTTCGGGCGTGAAACCGGCAACGACATCGTCGTCTCCGATCCCCGTGTGTCGCGGCAGCATGCCCGCATCGAGTTGCGCGCCGGGCTGTTCTACCTTGCAGATTCGAGCACCAACGGCACCTATCTGCTGGAGGAAGGCTCTGCCGAACATTGCGTCAAGCGGGACGAGTTCGCGCTCTCGGAGAAGGGGCACATTGGTTGCGGCTTCTCGGTGGCCGACAACATGCTGGACGCGGTGGCTTTCGCCATCGCTTGATGGAATCCGGAACCAGCAATGGAAAAGAGCCCCGCGGGGCTCTTTTCCATTGCTGCGGAGTGGAAGGGCTCAGCCTCCCTTCAGGCACTCGCTCATGAACTTCTTGCGATCGTCGCCCTTCAGCGCCTTTTCGCCGGCGTCCTTGTTACAGGACTTCATCTTCTCCTGCTGGGTCGTGCTCTTGGCGGCCGGTTTGGCGGACAGGCACTCCTTCATGAAGGCCTTGCGCTCGTCGCCCTTTTTGTCGGTGGCAGATGCGTTGCACTCCTTCATCTTGTTCTGCTGGGTGGTGGCCGCAAAGGCCGCGGGTGCCAGGCTGGCGGCAAATACGGACACGGCGACGCTCAGGATCAGTTTTTTCATCTGGCCACTCTCCTCGGATAGGCGATTTTTCGGAACTGCGACAGCATCATAAACGGTGCACGAGTCGATCCGTTGACGGCCGGGCCGCCTGAACGGCGTTCGGGGGCACTTTTCTACGGGATTTCTAGCCGCCGCCTTCTTCCATCGCACGCTGCTGGCGGTCGACGAAGTCCTGGGTCGAGTCGATGCCGCGCAGCAGCAGGATTGTCGAACGGACCGCGGCTTCGAGCAGCACGGCCAGGTTGCGCCCTGCCGCCACCGGCAGCACCACGCGCCGCAGGGACACGCCGAGGATCGACTGCTGCTCACCCTCCAGCGTCAGGCGGAGGGGGTCTTCCTGGCCCGGCTGGCGGCGCTGAAGGTGCACGACGAGCTTGAGCTTCATCTTCCGGCGGCAGGCCGTTTCGCCAAAGATGGTGCGGATGTTGAGGATGCCCAGGCCGCGCACCTCGATCACGTCCTGGAGCAGCGCCGGGCAGCGTCCTTCGAGGACGGTCGGGGCGATTCTGGAGAACTCGACGATGTCGTCGGCCACCAGCCCGTGGCCGCGGGAGATGAGTTCCAGAGCGAGCTCCGACTTGCCGGCGCCCGAGTCGCCGGTGATGAACACGCCAAGGCCCAGCACGTCCATCAGCACGCCGTGCAGCGCAACCCGTTCTGCCAGCTTGCGCGACAGGTAGCTGCGCAGCAGGTCGATGACGTTGGCAGCAGGCAGCGGGCTCGCGAACAGGGCCACGTCTTCGTTGGCGCACAGGGTGCGCACCATGCTCGGGATGTCCTCGTCGTCGGCGATGATGATGGCCGGCGGGCCGTAGGACAGGATGTCGCGGATGTGTTGGATGACCTTTTCGCGGGTTTGGCGGCGTGCCCAGGCGAGTTCCGACGAGCCGAGGATCTGCAGGCGGTCGGGGTGGATCAGGTTGAGGTGGCCGACCATGTCGGCGGGCCAGATGCGGTCTTCCGAGACCGAAATGCGGGTCTCGAGGCTGCCGCAGATATGCCGCAGCCTCAGGCGTTCGAGGTTGTCGTCAAACAGCCGTGCTACTGTTGTCTGGCGCATCGCTGCCCCACTGGGCGAAAAGGGCATGGGCCGCCAAGGCGTCGGGCGCGTTCAGGAGCCGCTCGCGAAAAGCCCGGTCGCTGAACATCTGGGCGAGCTCGGAGAGCAGCTGCAAGTGGTGTTCGTTGGCCTGTTCGGGAACCAGCAGCACGAACAGCATCGACACCGGCTTGCCGTCGGGCGCGTCGAAGGGGACGGGTTCGGCCAGCCGGATGAAGGCGCCGAGGGCGTCCTTGAGGGTCTTGATGCGCCCGTGGGGGATGGCGATGCCCTGACCAAGGCCGGTGGAACCGAGCTTTTCGCGCGCGAACAGACTGTCGAAAACCGTGCTGCGGGCGATGCCGTGATTGTTCTCGAACAGCAGGCCGGCTTGCTCGAAAGCGCGCTTCTTGCTGCTCGCCTCGAGTCCAACGACCACATTGGCCGCGGGTAATAATTTGGCGATGAGGTTCATGCGTGGACTCTCCTGCGCGCGATGGGGCGGAACAGGTTTCCGGTGAGGGGCAATGCGGGAAGATCCGGAGGCAGATGTCGCCGGGGCCGTTGTGTCAGTTGGGGCGCATTATAGCCACAACGGTCCCAGGGGAAACCGTATTACTTGTGCCGTCGATCAGGATTCGGCGAGGTGCTGCTTGAGCGAGTCATGGCCGTGATCGGAGGTCTTGTCCTTGTACTTGAGAACCTGACGGTCAAGCTTGTCGGTCAGTGCGTCGATGGCGGCGTACAGGTCGGCGTCTTCGCTTTCGACGTGGATATCCTTGCCGCGCACGTGCACGGTGACCTCAGCCTTCTGGCGCAGCTTTTCCACCGAGAGGATCACGCCAACGCTGGTGACGTTGTCGAAATGGCGGATCACGCGATCGAGCTTGGAGGAAATGTATTCGCGGATCGCCGGCGTAACTTCGACGTGATGTCCCGTGATGTTGAGGTTCATGATTCTTGCCTTTCTATCAGATGGATTTGCGCAGACTGACCGGCGGGATATCGAGGGACTCGCGGTACTTTGCGATCGTCCGTCGAGCGACAACGATACCCTGCAGGCCCAACAACTCGGCAATCCTCGCGTCGGACAAGGGTTTTTTCTTGTCTTCGGCGGCGACCAACTGGCGAATCAGCGCCCGAATCGCCGTTGAGGAAGCCGCCCCACCACTATCGGTGGCGACGTGACTGCCGAAAAAATGTTTGAACTCGAAAATGCCTCGTGGCGTGGCCATGTACTTTTGGGTGGTCACACGCGAGACGGTGGATTCGTGTAGTTCCAGCTGCTCGGCGATTTCCCGCAGGGTAAGCGGGCGCATTGCCACATCGCCATAATCGAAGAACTGGCGTTGGCGGTCAACGATCGCTTGCGAAACCCGCTGAATCGTGTCGAAGCGCTGCTGTACGTTCTTGATCAGCCAGCGTGCTTCCTGGAGATGGCTCGAGAGGGAGCCGCTGGCGCCGCGGTTGTCACGGAGAATCTGGGCGTAGAGCTGGTTGATGCGCAGACGCGGCATCGCGTCGGGGTTCAGGTTGACCACCCAGGTGTTGCGGACCTTGCGTACCACCACGTCGGGCACCACGTAGCGGACGTCGGACTGGGAGAAGCGGGCGCCGGGCTTGGGGTTCAGGCCGAGGATCAGGGTGTGGGCCTCGCGCAGTTCGTCGTCGTTGCAGCGCAGGGCGCGCTTGAGCTTGAGAAAATCCCGCGCGGCCAGCAGTTCCAGGTGTTCTGCCACCAGGGCGAGGGCCAGTTCGCGCTCCCGGCTGGGGGGCAGGGGGCGCAGTTGCAGGGCCAGGCATTCGCTGACGGTGGTGGCGCCGATGCCGGACGGGTCGAGGCTCTGGATCTGACGCAGGGCGATGGTGAGATCGTCCAGGTCGACTTCGATCTCCGGCGGCAGCAGGGGAAGCAGCTCTTCGAGGGTCTGGCTGAGATAGCCGTCGTCATCGAGGGCTTCGATCATGAAGCGGACCAGGGCCCGGTCGCGATCGCTGAGTGGCGTGAGGGCGATCTGGCTGTCCAGATGGTCGCGCAGCGAGGGAACGGAGGCCTGGATCTCCTGGAAGTCGGAGTCGTCATCGTCGTCGCGCTGGCCGCTGCCTGAGCCTTGCCAGTCACCGCCTTCGCTGCCGAGGTCGAAATCGCGGTCGGGCTCGCGCTCACGCTCGGATTCCCGTGCCTGCTCCTGCTCACGCTCCTGGGCGGCCTCGCTGCCCGCCTGCGCTACCGGGCCGGGAGCCTCGATGCGGCTGGAACCGAGTTCTGCCTCGGGCTCGTCCCGTTCGATCATCGGATTCTCGAGCAGGACTTTTTCGATTTCCTGGTTGAGCTCGAGGGTCGACAGCTGGAGCAGCTTGATGGACTGCTGCAACTGCGGGGTGAGCGCGAGGTGCTGGGATAGTTTGAGCTGGAGGCTGGGCTTCATGGGTCTGATGTTGCCTCAGAGCCGGAAGTGTTCGCCGAGGTAAACTTGACGAACCTGCTCATTGCGGACGATTTCGTCGGGCCGGCCGCTGGCCAGCACTTCGCCGGCATTGATGATGAAGGCGCGATCGCAGATGCCGAGGGTTTCGCGGACGTTATGGTCGGTGATCAGGACGCCGATGCCTTTTTCCTTGAGAAAACGGATGATTTTCTGGATGTCGATGACCGCGATAGGGTCGACACCGGCGAAAGGTTCGTCGAGGAGGATCAGGCGCGGATCGGTGGCCAGCGCCCGGGCGATTTCGCAGCGTCGGCGCTCGCCGCCGGACAGGGAAATGGCGGTGTTGTCGCGCAGGTGTTCGATGCCGAGCTCGCCGAGGAGCTCTTCGAGGCGTGCGGCGATCTGAACCTTGGTGAGGGTTTGCAGCTCGAGCACGGCCTGGATGTTTTCGGCGACCGTGAGCTTGCGGAAAACGCTCATTTCCTGGGGCAGGTAGGACAGGCCGAGGCGGGCGCGCTGGTGGATCGGACGATGGGTCAGCACCTGGTCGTCGAGGGTGATCTCGCCGCCGTCGGCAACCACCAGGCCGACGATCATGTAGAAGCAGGTGGTCTTGCCGGCGCCGTTGGGGCCGAGTAGTCCGACGACCTCGCCGCTGCCGACCTCGAAGGACACGTCGTGGACGACCGTGCGGGCCTTGTATTTCTTGCGCAGGTTGCTGACTTTAAGCAGGCTCATCGCCGGGATGTTCTTTCAGGACTCTACGTATGATTTCGGTCGCAAAGCCGCGACCTTGAAGGAATCTGGCCTGACGTGCCCATTCTCGCGCGTCCGCCGGTGCGGCGGCGAACTTTCGGCGGGCGATGTCGCGGGCACGTTCGAATTCGCTGTCGCTGCAGTTTTCTTCAATGGCAGAGACGATCTGCTCGGTGCCGACGCCGCGGCGGGACAGTTCGAGACGCAGGCGCGAGGCGCCGAAGCGGGCCGCCTTGGCCCGTACGTAGGCATCGGCAAAGCGTACGTCGGAGAGCAGTCCAAGCTCGGTGAGTCGATCGAGTTCGGCGTCGACTTCTTCTTCGCTGCCGAGCTTGCCCAGTTTGTGGGCCAGCTCGGTGCGGGAGTGCTCGCGCTGCGCGAGGCAGCGTAGCGCCCGCTCATGCAAGCTCATGGTCATGGGCTTTCGTTCGCGGGGGGATGCGTCAGCTGGCGGTTGCGCTTGAAGCAGCGACTGGAGCTGCGATCACCGCCATTTCGGGAAGGTTAACGGCAAGGCGGATCTTGTTTTCAATTTCGCGGGCAATGTGCGGATTGGTCTTGAGAAACTCGCGGGCATTGTCCTTGCCCTGGCCGATCTTCTCGCCGTTGTAGGCGTACCAGGCACCGGATTTGTCGACGAACTTGTGCTGCACGCCCAGGTCGATGATCTCGCCCTCGCGGGAGGTGCCTTCTCCGTAGAGGATGTCGAAGATGGTTTCGCGGAACGGCGGGGCGACCTTGTTCTTGACGACCTTGACCTTGGTTTCGGAGCCGATCACTTCGTCGTTCTTCTTGATCGTGCCGATGCGCCGGATGTCGAGGCGCACCGAGGCGTAGAACTTGAGGGCGTTGCCGCCGGTGGTGGTCTCGGGGCTGCCGAACATCACGCCGATCTTCATGCGGATCTGGTTGATGAAGATGACCAGGGTGTTGGTGCGCTTGATGTTGGCGGTGAGCTTGCGCAGCGCCTGGGACATCAGGCGGGCCTGGAGGCCGGGCAGCTGGTCGCCCATCTCGCCTTCGATTTCGGCCTTGGGGGTGAGGGCGGCGACGGAGTCGATGACGACCACGTCCACACCGCCGGAACGCACCAGCATGTCGGCGATCTCGAGGGCTTGCTCGCCGGTGTCCGGCTGGGAGATCAGCAGCTCGCCGACGTTTACGCCGAGCTTCTGGGCGTAGGTGACGTCGAGGGCGTGTTCGGCGTCGATGAAGGCGGCGGTGCCACCGAGCTTCTGCATTTCGGCCACGACCTGCAGCGTGAGCGTGGTCTTGCCGGAGGATTCGGGGCCGTACACTTCGACGACCCGGCCGCGGGGCAGGCCGCCGATACCCAGGGCGATATCGAGGCCCAACGAGCCCGTGGAGACGACCTGGATGTCGCTTTCGACCTCGCCGTCGCCGAGACGCATGATCGAGCCTTTGCCGAACTGCTTTTCGATCTGGGAAAGTGCGGCGGAGAGGGCCTTGGCCTTGTTGTCATCCATCTGTCGTGATCCTTTGAAAAAGGGTTTTGGAGATTATGGCACAGAGTTTGCGTGCAGGTGATCGCGTGTCGTGACGGCTCGTTTCGGAGCTGACGCGACATGGTGCGGGCTGTTATTTTATACAGCTCGCACGGCGAGTCCAGCAGAATCGCCAAGCCCTTGTTGCAAAAGGCGTTTCAGGTGTAACGGCGGAGGAGTTCGGTGAGCGCGAAGAGGACTGCCTGGCGTCTTACGGCTTCCCGGTCGCCATCGAAATGGCAGGTCGCTGTCTGGGGTGTTTCACCGTTTCTGGCCCAGCCAAAGCACACGGTGCCGACCGGTTTGGAAGGTGAGCCGCCGGTCGGGCCGGCGACGCCGGAGATGGACACGGCGAGGTCGGCTTCGGAGCGCTCGAGCGTGCCCCGGGCCATCGCTGCGGTGGTCTGTTCGCTGACGGCGCCGTAGCGTGCGAGGGTCATCGGCGAGACGCCGAGGAGGGCGCACTTGGCGTCGTTGGAGTAGGTGATGAAGCCGCAGTCGAACCAGCCGGAGCTGCCGGCAGTGGCGGTGACGACTTCGGCGACCCAGCCGCCGGTGCAGGATTCCGCCGTGGCGAGGCGCCAGCCACGGGCGGCAAGGTGCTCGCCGACCAGGCGCGAGAGCGTTGCGAATTCGATGTCCATCAAGCAGTCAGCCTCATGAGAATAGCCAGCACCACCAACGTATAGCCGGCAGCGAGGAGGTCGTCGAGCATGACGCCAAAGCCGCCCCGGGTGCGTTCGTCCACCCAGCCGATGGGGGGCGGCTTGACGATGTCGAAAAAACGGAAGACGACGAAGGCCGTGGCCTGCCAGGCCAGCGTGGCAGGCGTGAGCCACAGGACCAGCCAGATGGCGACGATTTCGTCCCACACCACGGCACCGTGATCGGCTACGCCGAGGGAACGACCGGTACGTTCGCAGGCGATGATGCCAAACAGGAAGCAGGCGACGAGCAGGGCGCCGAAAAGGGTGTCGGAAAGGGGCGCGTACACGAAGGGAAAGAGTATCCAGCCGAGCAGCGTGCCGGCGGTGCCAGGCCCCTTGGGAAACAGCCCGGATCCGAAGCCGAGGGCGACGAAATGGGTCGGGTCGGAGAGCAGGAAGCGGAGGTTGGGTTTCATGGGCGGCCGCCGAAGTGGTCGTAGCCGCTGGCCGAGAGAAGGCGGAGGCGGCCGTCCCGTTCGTGGAGCTGGAGGCCGTGCTCGGGGCTGGTGATGGCGCCGATGCGGTGCAGCGGCAGGGCGAGCCGGGCAGCCAGGGCGCCGATCTCGGTGCGGTGCTCGAGCGGGGCGGTAAACAGCAGTTCGTAGTCGTCGCCGCCCGCGGTACAGGCCCGGAAAGCACGTGCGGTGTCGCCGCAGGCCGCGATCAGCGGATCAAGCGGCAGGGCGGCTTCCTCAATCTGAGCGCCGACGCGGGATTGTTCGAGGATGTGATCGAGATCGCCGAGGAGGCCGTCGGAGACGTCGAGCATGGCGCTGGCCAGGCCGCGCAGGGCGAGGCCGAGTTCAACCCGCGGTTGCGGGCGGTGCAGGGCGGCGAGGCAGTCGTTGCGATCGGCGGGGGCGAGGCGGACTTCGCTGCGCAGGTGGGCAAGGCCCAGTGCGGCCCGGCCGGGCGAGCCTGACACCCACAGGTCGTCGCCCGGCCGGGCGCCCGCGCGGGTGATGGCCTGACCGACGGGCACTTCGCCGAAGATCGTCGGGCACAGGTTGAGGGGGCCGCGGGTGGTGTCTCCGCCGATGACATCGATCCCGAAGGCTTCGGAGCAGGCGAAGAAGCCGCTGGCGAAGGCGGCAATCCAGTTTTCGTCGGCGCCAGGCAGGCTGGCCGCAAGCACGACCCAGCGTGGTAGCGCGCCCATCGCGGCGAGGTCGGAGACGTTGACGGCGAGGGTCTTCCAGCCGAGGTCGGCCGGATCGGTGTCGGCGAAGAAATGCGTGCCGGCCACCAGCATGTCGGTGGAGATGGCCAGCTGCATGCCGGCAGCGGGCCGGATCAGTGCGGCGTCGTCGCCCACCGCGAGGTCGGTGTGACGCGCCGGCCGGGTGAAGTGGCGGCGGATCAGGGCGAACTCGGAGGGCATGACGCGACGCGTGTGCTGCGTGGAGTGAAGGCTCAGGCCGGCTTGTCGCCACCGCGGGCGGCACGGCGTTCGCGGGCGTTGGCCTCGACTTCCTCGGGGCGTAACCGCGCCGCCAGCTTGTCGAGCACGCCGTTCACGAACTTGTGGCCGTCGGTGCCGCCATAGCCTTTGGCGAGTTCGATGGCTTCGTTGATGATGACCCGGTAGGGGGTTTCGGGGCGATGCACCAGCTCGAAGGTGGAGATCAGCAGGATGCCGCGCTCGACCGGCGAGAGCTCCTTGAGCGGCCGTTCGATGTAGGGGGCGAACGCCACCTGGAGTTCGGCCGCATTGGTGACGGTGCCGCGCAGCAGACCGACGAAGAGGTCGCGGTCGCATTTGTCGAAGCCGCCGACCTCGGCCATCTGGCTTTCAATGGCGGTGAGGGCTGATTGGTTCAGGAGCCAGTGGTACACGCCCTGCAGGGCGAATTCGCGGGCGCGGCGGCGTGGGGACTTGGGGGTGCCGCTCATGCCAGTGCCTTCAGGAGGCGGGCCATCTCGACAGCGGCCTGGGCGCAGTCGGCACCCTTGACCTGCATGCGGGAGAGGGCCTGGTCGTCGTCTTCGGTGGTGAGAATGCCGTTGGCGATGGGCACGCCGGTGTCGAGGCTGACGCGATTGATGCCGGCGCCCTGCTCGTTGGAAACGAGTTCGAAGTGATAGGTTTCGCCGCGGATCACGGCGCCGAGGGCGACCAGTGCGTCGAAGCGGCCGCTTTTGGCCATGACCTGCAGCGTGAGCGGGGCTTCGAGGGCGCCGGGCACGGTGGCGATGGTGATCGCGTCGGCGGCAACACCGAGGCGCAGCAGTTCGGCGGTGCAGGCCGACAGCAGGCCTTCGCAGACGTCGAGGTTGAAGCGGCACATGACGACGCCGACCCTGAGGCCGGAGCCGTCCAGGTTCGGGGCGATTTCGGGAATGTTGTCGTAGCGGGGCATGGGGTTACCTGGGAAATATTGGGGCGGGCTTCAGGCTTTGGGCGCGGCGTGGCCGACGACCGTGAGGCCGAAACCGGTCATGCTGGGAATCTTGCGCGGGCTGGCCATGATCCGCATCTTGCCGACTTGCAGTTCGCGCAGGATTTGGGCGCCGATGCCGAAGAGGCGCGGATCCCATTTCTGGGCGGGTTTGGGAGCGGCGGTATCGCCGCCGCTGAGCTGGGCGAGGAGTTCCTGGCCGCTTTGCGGATGGTAGAGCAGCACGATGACGCCATGACCGTGTTCGACGATGTGCTTGAGGGCCGCGTCGACCGGGAAGCTGTGGCGCCCGCTGGCGGGGTCGAGGAAGTCGAGCACCGAGACGGGCTCGTGGACGCGGACCAGGGTTTCGACTTCCGGGTTGATGTCGCCGTAAGCCATGGCCAGGTGCACGTCACCGGAAGTGGTGTCTTCGAAGGCCGACAGGCGGAAGTCGCCGTGCGGCGTGGCGACGGTTTTTTCGCTGACTTTTTCGACGAGTTTTTCGGTGCGGGCGCGGTATTCGATGAGGTCGCGGATGGCGCCGATCTTGAGGCCGTGGGTTTTGCTGAACTCGACGAGTTCGGGCAGGCGCGACATGGTGCCGTCGTCGTTCATGATCTCGCAGATCACTGCAGCGGGTTCGAGCCCGGCGATGCCGGAGAGATCGCAGCCGGCTTCGGTGTGGCCGGCACGGATGAGCACACCGCCCGGCTTGGCCATGATGGGGAAGATGTGGCCGGGTTGGACGATGTCGGTGGCCCTGGCGTGGCGCGCCACGGCGGCCTGCACGGTGCGGGCGCGGTCGGCGGCCGAGATGCCGGTGGTGACGCCTTCGGCAGCTTCGATCGACACCGTGAAGGCTGTGCTGAACTGGCTGCGGTTGTCGCGTGCCATCTGGTTGATGCCGAGCTGGCGGCAGCGCTCTTCGGTGAGCGTGAGGCAGATCAGGCCGCGGGCGTGCTTGGCCATGAAGTTGATGGCTTCGGGCGTGATGTGCTCGGCGGCGATGACGATGTCGCCTTCGTTTTCGCGGTCTTCCTCGTCAACCAGCACGACCATTTTGCCGGCCTTGATGTCGGCGATGATTTCCTGGATCGGGGCCAGTGCGCTCATGCGGGGCTTCCTTCGTTGCGGGTGGCGTCGTTGCGCCAGGCCTGCATGCGCTCGACGTAGCGGGCGATGAGGTCGATTTCGAGGTTCACGGTGCTGTCGACGGCAAGGCGCTTGAGCGTGGTGACCTGGACGGTGTGGGGGATCAGGTTGATGGAGAAGTCGCAGCCGTCGACCCGGTTGACGGTGAGGCTGACGCCGTCGATGGTGACCGAGCCTTTGCGTGCAATGTAGCCGGCAAGCGCGGCGGGGGCGCGGATGACGAGTTCGTGGCTTTCGCCGATGGCGTCGAACTTCCGGACTTCGCCGATGCCGTCCACGTGGCCGGTGACCAGGTGGCCGCCGAGCCGGTCGGCCAGGCGCAGGGCCTTTTCGAGGTTGACCTCGCCGGGCTCGGCGAGGCCCACGGTGCAGTTGAGGGTTTCGCGCGAGACGTCGAAATGGACGGTGTTGCCCTCGCGCGCGATGACGGTGAGGCACACGCCGTTGTTGGCGATGCTGTCACCGAGCTGGACGTCGTCGAGATCAAGGGTGCCGACATCCACTGCGAGGCGCACACCGTCTTCGAGGGGCGTCACGCTCAGGATGCGGCCGGTGGCGGCAACGATTCCGGAGAACATGGGATGGGGGCTTATCGAGGGAAAACGCGATTTTAGGCGATTTCGGCCCGCGGCTGGCGGTTTGTGCGGGGTCGGCGGGCCGGTGCCGTAAAGCGGGAAAGCCCCGCGAGGGGGCTTTCCGTCGTGCTGTCGAGGCGGTGGATCAAAGAATTTCGGCGATGTGGTCGCGGTCCTCGAGTTCCTTTTCGAACTGCCGGATTTCAAGGCCGAGAGCGTTGCGCGCCGACACCATGCCGATCGGACGGCCGTCTTCCACCACCGGCACGTGGCGGAAGCCGCCCTCGAACATCATGTGCAGTGCATGCGCCAGGGGTTTGTCGGGGCTGGCAGTCTGCAGGTCGGCGGTCATGACGACCGAGAGTCGCGTGCTGTCAGGGTCGAGGCCTTGGGCGACGACCCGGTTGAGCACGTCGCGCTCGGTGAACAGGCCGGCGAGCCGGCCCTGGTCGTCGACGACAACAATGGCCCCGATCTTGTGCCCTGCCATCGTGATGGCGGCAGCACGTACGGTGGTATCGGCCGGGGCGGAAATGAGGGTCTGGCCTTCAACGACCTGGCGCAGGGTTCTGTTGGGCATCGGTATCTCCTTGAGGTTTTTCTAATGGATGGAGCACAAAAGCGATCACTACACGGGCGCTGCAGCGCCCCTTCTTGTGGATCAGACGGCGGGCTTCGGGCTGGCTGGCTTGCTGATCTCCGGCTTGCCGTTCTTGGCTCCATTTTCACCACAGGCCTGGGCGCCTGCGGCGAAGCAGAGGGAAAGAGCGAAAACAAAAGCGATCCTGCGCATCATGGTGGTGTCTCCTTTATTCATGTTGTCCCTTCATCATGGAAACCCGCGACCCGTTTGGCAAGGGGTGCCAACGAAAATGTGCGCGCCATTCGATACCGTATTGTGGTTGTGGCGATACAAAGCGCGGGAAAACCGTGCCGCTTGGGCTTAACATCTTTCCCGTCGTTTATTGCATTTACGTATCTGCTGGATAGGTGATCGATTTGAAACCAAAAAGTGCCCGCGGCGGGGCTGCCGTGGTTGCGCTGGGCGGCTGGGCGGGCGGCGACGGCCTGGCGGCCTTGCTGCAGGGCTTGGATGGCGGGACTTCGTTGGCCTTTGTGCTTGCCGAGGCGGTGCCGCCGGCGGCGTTTCCGCCTGAGACCGGGCTGGTCATCGTCACGGCGGCCGACGGGGACGTGCCGGTGCCGGGCCGCCTTTATGTCTGCCCACCGGGCCATGCGCTGCGGATCGGCGCTGCCGGGCTCGAGCTGCGGGCTGCCGCGGCCGGCGACGGAGACGGGGTGGAGGCGCTGTTCGAGTCGCTCGCCGCAGAGGCCGGTGCGGCAGCGGTTGGCGTGTTGCTGGGGGCCCGGGCAGATGTCGGCGCGGCGGGGTGCGATGCGATCCTTGCGGCGGGCGGATTGCTGCTGGCCTGCGCGGAAGGCGATCCGGAGGGTGCCGGCGAGGGCGATCTGCCCCGATTTTCGCCGGCCGACATTGCCGCCCGGCTGAACGACATCGGCGAAGGCCCGGCCGGGCTCGCAGCCGCCCGCGAGGCCCGCGACATCCAGGCTTTCCAGGCGATCCTGGCCCTGACCTCGCGCGCGAGCGGCGTCGATATGGGAGGCTACAAGGAAGGCACGCTGCGCCGCCAGGTCACCCGGCGCAGCTCTACGCTGGGTTTTCAGGCTCTCGACGCCTACCTTGCGCACCTGTGTGCCAATCCGGAGGAAATCGGGCGTCTGCACCAGAGCTTCATGATCTCGGTGTCGGCCTTCTTTCGTGATGCAGATGTCTTTGACGAGCTGGAGCGTGCGCTGCAGGAGCGGATTGCCTCCAAGCGGCCGGGGGACGTGCTGCGGGTGTGGGTGCCGGCCTGTGCAACGGGCGAGGAGGTCTACTCCATCGCGATCTTGCTGGCCGAGATTCTCGGTGAGCGGCTCGGCAGTTTCGACGTGCGGATCTTCGCTACCGACATCGATCAGGACGCCCTCGATTTTGCCCGCGCCGGCGTTTATGCGGCCACCGGGCTGGTCGGCCTTTCGGCCGGGCGGCTGGCGCGCTGGTTCCGGCCGGAAGGCCGTGGCTGGCGAATCAGCAAGGCGCTGCGCGAGCTGTGCGTGTTTTCGTTGCACGACCTGATTGGTCACCCGCCACTGGTGCGCATGGATCTGGTGAGTTGCCGCAATCTGCTGATCTACTTCAAGCCCGGTCAGCAGGCCGAGTTGCTGCGCAGTTTTCATTTCGCCCTCAATCCCGGCGGCTTGCTGCTGCTGGGCAAGGCGGAGTCCGCGGGGCTCGAAGGGGGCGGCTTCGAGCCCGTGGATTCGGCCGGCAAGCTTTATCGCAGCAGCGCGCTACCGGTGGCGCGGCCGACCCGCCTGGTGCGTTCTGCCGTGCAGCCCCGCCCGCCCTTGCCCAAGCCGGCGCCGCTGCGGCGCGAGCTGCTGGTGGAACAGAGCCGCAGGGTCATGATCGATGCCTACGGCCCGCCGGCGGTGCTCGTCGATGCAGGCTTCGAGCCGCTGCATTTCTTTGGCGCCTCGCGGCGCTATTTTGCCCTGCCGGCGGGCAGCGCCGATTTTTCGGTGTTTGCGTTGTGTCTGCCGGAGCTGCGCGGCGAGCTCAAGGCCCTGTGCTACCGCATGCGCCAGGAGCGCCTCGATACCCTGCAGGGGAGTGGCGCGCAGGTCCGCCTGGGGGATGAAACGCTCAAGGTGCGGCCGGTGCTGCGCCGCGTAGAGTGCGGCGGGAGCGGCGGGAGCGAGCCCCAGTGGGCCGTGCTGATCGGCTTCGAAGAGTCGCCGGCGCTTGTTCCGCAGCGACCGCCGGGCGCGACGGAGGCTCTCCTGCCGGCCGAGGCGGCCGACGAGATTGCCCGCTTGCGCCAGGAACTCGGCGACACCCGCGAGCATCTGCAGGCGGTGATCACGCAGCTTGAAGCCTCGAACGACGAACTGCAGTCCCTGAACGAGGAGCTGCAATCGGCCGGCGAGGAGTTGCAGGCCGCCAACGAGGAGCTGCAGGCCTCGAACGAGGAACTCACCAGCCTCAACGACGAGCTGCAACTCAAGTCCGTCGAGTACGCCCAGCTCAACGTCACGCTTGGCAACATCCAGAATTC
>Ga0209175_10000912_pt1 | contig 15716 bp, 13 predicted proteins | sample JI91814C2DNA_FD_187506 | JGI IMG/M metagenome (GOLD analysis project Ga0209175, IMG submission 187506) | Wastewater effluent complex algal communities from Wisconsin, to seasonally profile nutrient transformation and Carbon sequestration -... | ecosystem: Engineered > WWTP > Effluent > Algae...
CAATCTTTGTCCCTTCCAGAATGGCCTATGGGCCTCAGGGAAAAAATCAGATTAAGCCAAATGAAGTGCTCATTTTTGAGCTTGAAGTAGTGGATTTAAAAGACAAAAAGGATGAAAAGTAAGGTAAGGATGAAAAGTAAGCTACTGAGCAGTTTGAGTCTGCTGGCAGGAATTAGCCTGATGCTGGGGTCATGTCTGAATGATGACAGCATTACCCCGTACCAGCAATTGCAGGAAGATATTGAGGAGATCGATAAGTATTTGCTGGCGAATCCTCCGGATCCTTCACATGTTATTGTCCGGGATGCACGCACGGGAATCAGGTTGGTTATTACCGAGCGCCCCGAAGCAAATGTGGACAGTGAAGAGCCTGTTGAAGTACCGCCTACACCCGAAAACATTATTGAAGTGGGGTATGTTGGAAGAAGACTTTCTAAAGGACAACTAACGGATCCGTTTGAAATAAACGACTCGTATACATTTACCCTAACCGATGAAGATGCGGGCGGGGCAGACGTAATTGACGGCTGGAAAGCCGCACTAGAGATGATGTATAAGGGCATGAAAGCTACGGTGTTTATTCCTTCCGGGATGGCGTACGGCAAAAATGGCCAGGGCTCAATCCCCGACAATGCCATTCTCGTATTTGATTTGGACCTGAAAGAAGTTAACACATCGGATCAGGAGCCGCTCTTTACACAGGATAAATCTGCGATCTCTGCTGTGCTGGAGGGTGATCTAGATGTTATTGTACATCCGAATGGTTTTAGCTACAAGCTGGAGTCTTCAGGAACGGGTCCCCGGCCTGATCTGTATGATCAGGTAAGTATAATCTATACAGGTAAGCTGCTTGACGGTACTGTCTTTGCGGACAACATTACGCAGGTACCTGTGAATATCTTTAGCAGCAGGCCCGTAAATTACATTCATGGATTGGCACTTGGGCTGCAGCTCATGCATGAAGGTGATATAGCAACGTTCTATATCCCGTCCGCTTTGGGGTACGGTCCGCTTGACCAATCTGTCATCCCCGCGAACTCCAATCTCATTTTTAGAGTTGAGCTTGTAAAGGTTACCACAAATCCTCAATGAAGTCGCTTTGCTTCGCAACCAATAACAGTAATAAGACCGAAGAAATCAGGGCCCTGCTTGGGCCCTTTTTCGTGCTTAAAAACCTGAGGGATATCGGTTGCGCAGAGGAATTACCTGAAACACAAGCCACGATTGAAGGCAATGCGCTGCAGAAAGCAAAGTACGTTTTTGATCACTACCACGTTCCCTGCTTCGCGGACGACACCGGACTTGAGGTAGAGTCGCTGAACGGAGAGCCAGGGGTTTTCTCCGCTCGCTATGCTCGCCTGAATGGCGTAGTCGGGCAGGCAGGTGAGCATCGCGGTGATCACGATAACATCGAACTTTTGCTTACCAGACTTGCAACGCATCAAAACAGAAAAGCCAGATTTAAAACGGTCATCGCCTGGATTGATCAGGGCGAAACAAGAACCTTTGAGGGTATCGTACATGGAACAATTGTTGAAACCAGAAAGGGGTCAAAAGGGTTTGGTTATGATCCCATATTCAGGCCTCATGGATCGGATAAAACCTTTGCAGAAATGGAGTTAGAAGAGAAAAATTTAATCAGTCACCGGGCACTTGCTGTTAAAAAACTCGTTAATTTTCTCCGGGAGAATTACACATGACAAAACCTTTCACCATTGGCATTACCGGAGGAAGCGGTTCGGGAAAAACATTTTTTCTGAAAAATCTCGAAAGCCGGTTCACAAATAATGAGCTATGCCTGATCTCACAGGATCACTATTATCATCCACGGGAAATGCAACAGCATGATGAGCGCGGAATAAAAAACTTCGACCTCCCGGAATCAATCGACCACAAACAGTTTCAGCTGGACATTCAAACCTTAAAAAGGGGAGAGGTTCTTAGGAAGAAAGAATACACCTTTAATAATCCCAACGTCACGCCAAAAATTCTGGAGTTTAAGCCCGCTCCCGTAATCATTGTAGAGGGATTATTCGTTCAGTATTTTCCGGACATCGAACGGGAGCTTGATCTGAAAATATTCATTGAGGCAAAAGATCATGTTAAGCTAAGCCGCAGAATTAAACGCGACAATGAAGAACGTGGCTATGACCTGGAAGATGTCTTGTATCGGTATGAAAACCATGTGATGCCCGTCTACGAAACACTGATCAAGCCTCTTAAGCATCGGGCTGATATTGTAATTCCGAATAACAGCGATTTCAACAGAGCGCTTGATTTTCTTACCCTGGCCATTAAAGCCCGAATTACCGCCTAATTTTTTCCCTGCCGGCTTTCATTTCTTGGGTATTTCCATACTTTTGTAGCCCCATGAAAACTGTTGGAAATTACCGGATTTTAACGCTTGCTGCAGGAATTGCCACGGCATGCGTAATTGTCTTTTCCCAGCTTTTCTACTTTCAGGCTGCTACGTATTGCCAAAAAGAGGCAGACACGCAGCATCAAAAAGATCTACCCGTTAAAGAAACAAGCAAGGATGCAGGGCATGAAGCCTATATCTCTATTCCTTCTAACAGCATTGCATCGGTTTCAACTGTTCATATAAGCGAAGGGTTGTCCTTTGTACTGGAAACACTTCTTGAGCCTAAGGAGGAGCAAGCTACCGCAGATGCACCTCCATTGACGAACCGGTTGTTTCAAACGCTGTTCAGGTTTATCATCGCTCCAAACGCGCCCTGATTTTATCCGCTTACAATACCTGTCTTACGCGATCATGCTAAGACGATTTCTAACAATTCATTAAATTTTTAATCATGCAAAACAAAGGATTAATCGTTATTCTAACGGTCGTTATTTCAATACTGTGCTTTTATTACCTGTCGTTTACACTAATATCACGCAGTGTACAGAAGGATGCCGTTGAGTACGCCACAACAACAAAAGGTGAAGTAAACCTGATAAAGAAACAAGCGTATCTCGATTCGGTCTGGAACAAGCCTGTGTATAATATGCTTGGCCTGAAAGAATACACCTACAAAGAAGTTAAAAACAGCGAGATCAGCCTTGGTCTTGACTTACAAGGTGGTATGCACGTGACGCTGGAAGTTTCTCCGATAGACATTATCCGCGGACTTTCCGGAAACTCGACAGATTCTGCTTTTGTAAAAACACTTAACAAGACAATTGTTCAGCATAAGACAAGCCAGAAGGCATTTGCTGATCTTTTCTTCGACAATTTCGAGAAGGACTATCCGAACAGAAAATTTGCTTCCATTTTTGCAAATGCTTCTACCCGCGATCGCATCAGTTTACAGGATACGGACGAGGATGTTGTAAAGGTTGTAAACACCGAAGTTGAGCAAGCGATTGATCGTTCGTTCACCATTCTTAGCAACCGTCTCGATCAGTTTGGAACATCACAGCCAAACATTCAGCGCCTTATTGGAACGGAACGTATCCAGGTTGAAATTCCGGGTGCCGAAAACCCGCAACGCGTTCGCAAATTGTTGCAGGGAGCTGCTCGCCTTGAATTTTGGGATGTTGTAGAATCCAATACCCTGAGCTCATCCTTCATGGCGATCAACACGCTGCTTCTAAAAGAACAAAAGAATAAAGCGGCTTCTTCTGTTACAGCAGAAGACAAGGAAGACCTGGCGAAGCAACTTTCCAGCCCGGCCGATACCGCTTCTACGGATCTTCAGAGTCAGCTTAACAATGCTGTTGATAGTGCAACAAACGGATTAGACTCTCTTACAAACCTGGGCGTTTCACCGTTGTTTGCATTAAGCAAGCCTCAAGGTTCGTTTCGGTATGAATTGAAAGATACTGCGGAGATCAACGATATCTTCAGAAGAGATGATGTAAAGGCATTGCTCCCACGCAACATCGGATTATACTGGTCTAACAAAGCGGATAACGCCTACAACATGGGCGAATCGCTTGAGCTTAATTTTGTGGATAAAGGCAGAAACGGTGTTCCACGGTTAACCGGAGAAGTTATCATCAACGCAAATAATGACCTGGATGAAAAGACCCGCCCGGCCGTGTTCATGCGTATGAATGCAAAAGGTACAAGAGAATGGGCGAAGTGGACACGTGATGCTGCTCAGAAAAGATCACGTATTGCAATCGTGATGGATAATTTTGTGTATTCTGCACCTTCTGTAAATCAGGAGATCCCTAACGGCAGCTCGGTTATAGCCGGAAACTTCACCACGGATGAAGCAAAAGACTTAGCCAGTGTTCTTAAAGCAGGTTCACTTCCGGCCCCTACGCGCATTGTTGAATTTACATCAGTAGGATCTACGCTCGGACAGGAGGCCATTACCAACGGATTGATTTCCATTATTGCCGGCTTTGTTGTCATCATCATCTTCATGTTTGTTGTCTACAGCAGCGCAGGTTGGGTTGCTGACTTGGCGGTTATTCTTAACCTGATTTTCCTGTTGGGTGTATTGGCTTCGTTAAATGCATCCCTTACGCTTCCCGGTATTGCAGGTATCCTGCTTTCACTGGCAATTGCTGTGGATGCAAACGTACTGATCAACGAACGGGTGAAAGAAGATCTGGCCACCGGAAAGGACTTTACTTCCTCGGTGCGCGCTGGCTACAAAAATGCATTCTCCGCAATTATTGACTCAAACGTTACCACCCTGATCAAGGGTGCCGTGTTGTTGATCTTCGGTTCGGGATTGATTTACGGATTTGCCGTAACGCTGGTGATTGGTATCCTTTGTTCATTCTTCACTTCGGTATTCTTTACCCGGATTTTGTTTGAAGGCATGATCAAAAGAAAGAAGACGATCAGCTTCTCACAAGCATGGTCTAAAAATCTGTTCCGTTCCATCAGTGTTAACTTCATTGGAAATCGTAAGATTTTTTATGCCGTGTCCCTGTCAATTATTGTTGCGGGTATGATTGGATTGGCGATTAAAGGCTTGAACTACGGTGTAGATTTCAAAGGTGGTAGAAGCTATATCGTGGAGTTTGCACAACCGGTAGAAGCTTCTGCTGTAAAAGCAAATCTTAAAGAAACGTTTGGCTCTGCTCCGGAAGTAAAAACATACGGATCAGATCAGCGTTACAAAATCACAACCGATTACCTGATTGAAGATGATTCTGAAACTGCTACGCTGCAGGCAGAACATCAGCTTGCAGCCGGGCTTGGAAAGTTTGAAGGAAACAAGTCTACCGTACTAAGTCCGATTAAAGTAGGGCCCACGATTGCGAACGACACTAAGATTTCAGCTGTGAAATCGCTAACGGTAGCCGTTGTGTTGATGTTCCTGTATATTTTGATTCGGTTCCGCAGGTGGCAGTTCGCGATGGGTACTATGATCAGCCTTGTTCACACGGTACTGATGGTGCTTTCCATTTTTATTTTGTTGGAAAACATTATGCCGTTCTCCCTGGAGATTGATCAGGCATTTATTGCTGCCATCCTGACCGTTATCGGTTATTCAATTAACGACAGCGTGGTGGTGTTTGACCGGGTGCGTGAATTCCTTGCGAACAAGCGAAGTGATGAGGACACGCCTTCAGTAGTTAACCGTGCGTTGAATGACACGTTAAGCCGGACCTTGATTACCGGTATGTCAACCATATTTGTAATCATTATCTTGTTTCTGTTTGGAGGCGAAACCATCAAAGGCTTTACATTCGCCATGCTGATCGGTGTAATCATCGGTACGTATTCTTCACTGTGCATCGGTACTCCGGTACTGGTTGATTTTTCAAAGAAGGATAGCTAAGGAAACGGGTTTTTAGAATTCAAAATAGAATCCGGTCCCTCCATTGGGGACCGGATTTTTTTATTTTATATCAAGCCCCTTGATTTCAGCTCAAGGTATTTATTAATCGTATTCACCGTCAGGTGCTGGGGTTTTGTCAGTATACTCATAATACCGTACTGCTTAAGTTGCTGAACAAGTTGCATTTTTTGAAATAAATGCTCCTCTGCCGTTATCTGAGCATAAATGTCTTCCAAGGTAGCGGTGGGCTTACGGGTAAAATCACTGATTTCTGTATTCTCAAAAAAGACAACCACTAACAAATGCTGCCGATTAAGGTTTCGCAACTGTGGAATAACCCGCTGTAATGCGTATTCGCTTTCAAAATTGGTAAATAGGAATATTAGGCTGCGGCCTTTGATGAATCGTCTGGCACCCACGTACATTAACTCGTAGTTTGCTTCTACCGGCAACTCTTCCTCGTTGTATAAAGCTTCTAAAATCTCTTTGAGTTGTTGCTTGCTTCGCTCTGCCTTAATGGCCGTCCCGATTCTATCCGAAAAAGTTACTAACCCCGCCTTGTCCTGCTTTTGCAATACAATATTGGAAATAACCAGCGAGGCGTTAACCGAATAGTCGAGCAGACTTAACCCTTCAAACGGCATGTGCATAATGCGGCTTTTATCGATCAGACAATACACCTGTTGCGATTTTTCATCTTCATACTGGTTAACCATTAATTGGGCCCTTCGGCCGGTAGCTTTCCAGTTAATGCTTCGAAAATCATCACCTGCTACGTAATGTTTGATGTGCTCGAATTCATAACTATGCCCGATTCGCTGCATTCGTTTTACGCCATACTCCAAGGATGTTCGGACGAAAGATTTTAACTCAAACCGTTTCATCTGTATAATGGATGGATAAACCGGAATCATGATCCCCAGCGGAAACGTAATTCTGCGTTTTACTAATCCGAGACGAGTTCTTATAAAGCAGTGCAAGTCTCCAAAAAAATATTCTCCTCGGGTTACAGGCTTTAGCGGATAAACAAATTCACCCGGCTGTCCGGGAAAAAGTGTGCGTGTGTACCTAAAGTTGCGAATCTGAAATTGTTCGGGTAGCTCGTCCAGTATTGTTACATGAAGCGTTAGCGAAGAATTGTTCCGCAGCGCAATGGTAACTGGATTATCATCTCCCAACGAAAGCATTTTTGAAACCGAGCGTGAAGCCTGCAGCGAAACCCGTGGACCGAACACCATTAATGTGTCAGACACAACCAAAAGAAGGAACATGAGGAGGGAGGTAAGCGCTACCGGCAACAGGATCTCAAACGGATAAGAAAGAATAAGGATAAAGATGATGACCCCTCCAATGAGGAAAAATCTGGCATTGAGAAAAAAGCTTTTGAAAAATAACTTCATCGTGGAACTTCTATCCGTTCAGTGATTTCTTTAATTACGTCTTCGGGTTCAACGCCTTCCATTTCGCGCTCCGCTGTTAATATGATGCGATGGTTAAGCACCGGAGCCGCTACATATTTAACGTCATCCGGAGTAACAAAGTCGCGGCCACTCATGGCGGCTACAGCTTTTGCAGCGCGCATAATAGACAGAGAGGCTCGTGGAGATGCGCCAAGCGACAAATCGCTGTGGTTACGGGTGTTGGCAACAACCTGAGCGATGTAGGCAAGAATTTCATCCTTTATATGAATTTTCTCGATGATCTGCTGACAGTGTTTCATTTCTTCTCTTGACAACACAGCCTCAACGGTATGAAGGGATTTCATGGTAAAATCGTTGCGGAAGAGTTTCAAAATTTCTATTTCCTGCTCAAGTGTGAGGTAGGTTAGTTTTATACGAAACAGGAAGCGATCAAGCTGTGCTTCCGGCAGCCGGTAGGTCCCTTCCTGTTCAATCGGATTTTGGGTAGCGATGATCACAAAAGGAAAATCCAGCTGATACGTGGTTCCGTCAACTGTGATTTGACGTTCTTCCATTACCTCGAACAACGCAGATTGGGTTTTTGCGGGAGCTCTATTGATTTCATCAACCAGCACAACGTTTCCGAACACAGGCCCGCGTGTGAATGTAAATTCGGACGTTTTCAAATTAAAAACAGATGTCCCTACAACATCAGTCGGCATGAGATCCGGTGTAAACTGAATTCTGGAAAAGTCAACAGAAAGCGTTCTGGCGAGCAGTTTGGCCGTTAATGTTTTCGCGATTCCGGGTACGCCTTCCAATAAAATATGACCGCCTGTAAAAATACCAGCCATAATCAGGTCAATTGTTTTTTCCTGACCAACCACAAGCTTTCCAACTTCGCGCTTAACGTTTGTGATACGCTCGTTCAGAATATCAAGCTCGTGCTGGAGCGGGCTGTTTGTTGATACAATGTTTTCTTCCATACTTATTTTGCCTTATTGTAAAAGTTTTGAATAGCGTTGTGGAGATTGGCCAGCGGAGCTGAATCAATTTCCTGAAAATTATCGATTATTCTGTACTGCTGAAAAATGAGTTCCACCTCGGACTTATCAACCTGCGATTTAAGTGAGAGCTTTTCGATGAAAAGGGCATCAATGGTTTGCGTCTGCAAACCATATCGGGTTCGAACGACATGCAGAAAGAAACGCATTTTTTTTCTCGCCATATTGAGATGATCTTTGTTGCGGTAGTGGAGTGATGAAACCATCTTCATAAACGCCAGCGAGGCATTAGCCTTTTTCTCAATCACCGGAATGAAGCGCTGCTGCCTTTTCGCAGAGAAGACAACGTACAGCAAGCCAAGTGCAATGAGAAACCACCATGCGTATCGCAGTGCGGGTTGTTCCATAATGTAATACAGCGGATTGCGGTATGAACTTGGGTTTCGCTGAAACGAAAAACCCTTTTGATAGCTGTCCCAGATAATTCTCCGATGTTTCGAATGGGAGAGCACAGAGGATGCGTATTCTGTATTGCGCTCCTGGGTCATGAAGAGGTTTGTAAATAAAATGGGATTGGTATGAATATACAGATTGCCCTTCGCATAGGGAATTTTGAAAAAATTTACGTGATCTTCATCAAAAGAACCAAGGGGAATGAGGGAAAACGTGGAATCACACAATGACTTACTTCCTGCGTATTGCCAAAAATATTTCGTATCCTCATTTTTAATGCGATGCGTAAATGAGTAAGGCTTTGAAACCGCAAACGCAGGATGATAGAAATTTGCTTTGATGCTGACGGTATCATATGAGTCAAACTCAATAGTTTTGGTACACTCAGCTTGATAGAGTGTATCAAAAATTTGTTCTGGCGGATAATTACAAATAATAAATGCATCATTTCCTGCAGCGAGATATTTTTGCATGGCTTGCAACCCAAGCGAGTCGATGCTCCAGCCGTGACCTATGAATATATACGCAGAGCCTTCTGTTCGGGCAGTGGAATCCAGCAGTTCGTGAAGCGGTTTTTTGGTATTGTGCACAAAGCCGTCCTGCGCATAGGATTTTATTAACTCATGAAAAAACAGAGTTCCAAAAGGCTGGTCACTTTTATGTGAATAGTTCTCATACCACGTATAGCGTGTTTTATTCATGTACAGATATAAGAATATCAGTACAACCAGGCCCAGTATAATCATTACAATAATAATGGGCTTTTTCATGCGCGCTGAGCTTTGTAAAGCGTTTTGAAGTTTGATTCAATCGCACTGAACTCATCGGCAGAAGGGGTCCGGTCGCCATACCAAACATATTCGTAGGCATTCATCAGTTTTCTGAAGTCACGGCTGAACCCAAACACGGCAAGCTCTTCTGCATAATCGCGGTTCGTTTTATTCTTTTCCCAGCGGATGTACCCTTCCTGGTTCAGATGTTTTAAAAGTTTGATGTAGTATAGTCTTACTGCAAGCCGAAGATTCTTTTGCGCAAGTGCCTCCTGCAGCAATTTTTCAAGATTCATTTCTTCCAGTGCTTCGGGAGCGGTTTGGTCAGAGAACAAGGCCGCTTCTTCTTTACGAATTTTAACATCAGAATCTTTTAGTGCTTGTTTGATGAAGAGAACAATCAGAAATGTGATCAATCCAAAAATGATAACGTATGCGATTACTTTTAGCATATAAGGATCCCAGGCCAGGGTAGGCATTTTCCTGACTTGTTTTTCAGCCTCTTCCGTATACTTGGTATTCCCTACGATTCTTCTCCACTCCGTTTTGCTGAACTTTTTTGATGTGTATTCTTTTAAACGCTCGTCCTGGGTAACAGAAAGTTCACGAGGTGTTTGCGTATACTGCACGTTAGCATACGCAGAATCAGATTGATCGCTGTATAAGTATGTTGTATCTTCAATGACCGACTCAAAAACTTCCTCAACACTTGTTGAATCAGTCTGAAGTTGACCGAAGGTCGGGAAGGCTAATAAAAACAATATGAACAGGATAAAGATTTTCATGAAGCTTTAGCCCGTGTTCGTTTTAAACTGATATTACCGATGGCCTGCCTCAGGTAAGATGCAAACACAATTTCCTGCAATGAAAAGTATGTAAAACTCATGCTGGCGGTGATCAAGGGAAGCAGCAGGTTGAAACCCAGTAGCTTAATAAACGTTTCCAACAAAAATGTAAGCTTGCTAACCAAGCTCTCGCTTCCACTGAGGTTCCACGCAACAGCTTCTGTATACAGGTACATAACAGGCGAAAGGAGTAGCAATAAAAAAACCAGAAATGTAAAGAAGAGAATAACCTGAAGCCCGAAAACCTGCCCTAATCCATGCGCAGTAATCATTCGAAGTTTTTTGAAAGAGTCGCGTTTAACGAAGCCGAAGACAATAAAAAATGTCAGCCCGAACGTAAGGATCAGAATGCCATAACCCCGTGCTCCCCACGCGTAAGGCGCTAGATATAAAATTGAAATTACAATCAGGGTTTTAATAAAGGCCAGAAGTCTGAACTTGCCTGTAATTTTTTGACCCTGATCTTTCAGGATGAGAATTGATGTTACCGTTATGATAAAAGCTGCAGTGAGTATACTCATCATGAGCTTAACGGGTGAATCAAGCGTAATCCCGAAAAATACCTGTTCGAATACATACGCTACCGGATCGGTGTAGATGCGTTGCATCTCTTGTTCATAGATAAAGTAATAAACGGATGTTCCGGCCAGACTGAATAAAAGGATCCAGCGAAAGAGCAGTGTAAAATGACGCTTGTAAAAGTTAAATCCGTCACCCAACACTTCTGCCTGGCTTTTGATTTTTGTAAAATTGATCTGATAGGGCTTGTTGACTTGCAGTTTGGTCTCCTGCAAAGGTTGAGAAAAGCCAACCCTTGATTTCCACCAGGGATAAATAATAAAATAGCCAACGATGAACAGTGCTGACAAAATAATTAATGAGAGCTTTATAAATGCCGGCACTTCCGTGTACCGGGTTAAAAAACTCTCGATAATTCCTGCAATAACAAGGATGGGTGCAATCCCGAGAACAAGCTTAAGCGAGCGTACCGCTGAAAGCTGAAAGGCTTGAAGGCGTGTGTACGTACCTGGAAAAAGCAGCCCGCTTCCCAGTGTTAATCCTGCGCCTCCCGCAATGATAATGGATGAAATCTCTAGCGTGCCATGGAGCCAGATAGTCATCGCTGAGGTAGCGAGCAAATCCTGCTGAGCAAAGAAATGCTGAAAGCTTCCAATCATGATGCCATTGTAGAGTAGAATAACCAGTGTGCCGATGGACATGAAGATACCGAGTACGTAGGTATTAAAAGCAACACGAATGTTATTTGAAATAATGCGCCACGCCATTTCCAGTTGGTTACTGCCTTTATAGACCCCCATAGGATCACCCTTTTCAATATTCTCCTTGGTCATCTCCATGTATTGATTTCCCAGGATGTACTCTGTAAAATTCTCATCCTGTGCGGATGAGAGTACACCGATCGTAGCTGCGAGGGCAAACACAGCAAAGGAAATAAAAAGCTCACGTCTGCAAAAAATCACAATTTGCGGAAGCTCCTCCAGCCAAAATGCCTTAAAATAATTTTTATTATCCTTTCGCTTGTTGGAAAGAATGGAAAAAAAATTTCGCGCGATATTATTTAAGTAAACGCGTACCGATCTGTTTTTATAATAGGTTTGGGAGTAGCTTAAATCGTCAACAACCTGCGTAAAGAGTGTGCTCAGCTTTTCGGGATCTTTTGCTTCACCGGCAAGGAGCTGTTCGGATTGGAGCCACTTTTCCTTATTTTGCCTGACGAAATGAGTCTCTTTCATGAACAGTGAAAGTATTTCTTTTACCACGAAATGAAAAGCATTGAAATAAAAACAGCACAAAATGTTCGGCTTGAATATGAGCTTGCAAGTTTGCGCGAGCGGTTGCTGGCCTTTTTGCTCGATTTGGTATGCATGGCGTTACTTGCACTGGTTGTTGCGTTTGTTTTTCTGGGCATGTTGAAGCTAACGGGAACGCTGGAAATTATTACCAGCATTATGATAGGATCGGTATTTCTGTTTTATTCGCTCGCATTCGAGTACTTCAATAACGGCCAAAGCGTGGGCAAGAAAGTCATGAAGATTCAGGTGATAAAAATTACAGGTGAAAAAGCTTCCTTTTACGATTACGCTGGACGATGGGTATTCAGGATTCTGGATATCTACTTTTCATTGGGCGCCATAGCGTCTATGCTTATAGCATCCTCTTCGCGCGCGCAACGCATCGGAGATATTGTTTCTAATACATCGGTTATTCGACTTGAATCGACAATACACCTGAACTTGAATGATATTCTTAAAATTCAATCCCGCGAAACCTATCAGCCTGTTTACATGCAGGCGAAACAACTTGCGGAGGAAGATGTCATTCTCATTAAAAGCACGATTGATCGGTTTAAAAAATATAACAACGATGCACACGGTGATGCTGTGATTCAGCTTACAGCCCGGATAAAATCTATTTTAGAAATAAAAGACGCTGCTCCGGATGATGTCCGGTTTCTACAGACCGTAATTAACGATTATATCGTTCTTACTCGTTAGGTGTTGCGACCTCCAGGCGAAAGCCCACCGCTAATATCCCTGCAAGTGTATCGGTGCGCATGAACTGATCGAACTTCAGACTATACGTTCCCGGTGTTTTAAACTGATGATTTTTTAAAATAGAAACCTGATGATCATACACATCGCCCAGGCCGCTCCTGCCCAGGGGCTTCCCCGTTTTCTCTTCAAATAAAAAAGCGCTGATCATGTTTTTAGCTACCGATGTGCCAGAAGAATCCTGCAACGAATAGGTAATGAAAATTCTTGAGTAGGGATATTCAACCGAGTTCCGGACGTTGCAATACAAATTGTACGCGGTAAGCGTATCGCCCACAACAAAGTCAAACGTTGGTTGCTCGTTGGATAACCAGGCCCGATCATCAAAGTCGTGATTCTTTTCATAAAGTCGTTCGCTATCGCAGCTGCCGACTAAACACGCAACTAAAAAAATCAATACTACTCTCATGAATCGTTGCGTGGCTGATCGGTGTCAGGATTTTGATTCGGGTTCGGATTATCTTGATTCGGGTTGGGATTATTTCCTTTATTCCGATTCGGATTATTCTGATTCCGGTTTCTATTCTGGTTTTGATTCCGATTCTGACCCTGATTTGGATTCTGCTTATTACGATTCGGATTCTGACCTTGCTGATTTTGGTTGCGAGTAGGATTTTGCTGATCCCGATTAGGGTTTTGGCCCTGATTCCGATTCGGATTCTGTTGATTCTGATTCCGGTTCGGATTCTGACCTTGTTGGTTTCGGTTTGGATTTTGTCCCTGACCTTGATTCCTGTTTGGATTTTGGTTCTGATTCAGGTTTTGAGTTCCATCACCCTGCGGCTTATTATCCCTCGGACCTTTCTTCTTTTTCTTCTTCTTGCTTTGGGATTTGTCTCTGAACTTCTCATCCATCTGTGCCAGATCGCTGTTCAGCTTCTGCACCGGAATTTTTGCGGCAAGAACATCATCTTGCAAATTGGCGGGTTTTTTACCCGCACGATTCATTTCCAGAATTTGATTTACGCGCTCCACATTCAACGGATACCAGGTATTCTCTTCATTAAAACCAAACCACATGATCTTGCGGAAGATGTCCGTCTTTTGAAGTTTGGCTTCCCCTGCTTCCGTTAATAAAGGCGTTTCTATTTTAGGTATGTCTTGCAACGCTTCCATGTACGTTTCAAGCTCGTAGTTCAGGCAGCATTTTAATCTTCCGCATTGTCCGGAAAGTTTGCTTGGATTCAGCGAGAGGTTTTGATACCGTGCAGCGCTGGTTGCCACGTTCTTAAAATCGGTCAGCCATGTTGAACAGCAAAGTTCGCGGCCACAAACACCTATACCTCCCAGTCTTCCTGCTTCCTGGCGTAAGCTGATCTGACGCATCTCCACACGGATTCTAAACTCGGTAGCTAAGCGCTTAATTAACTCACGGAAGTCAACACGATCATCGGCTGAGTAAAAGAATGTAGCTTTTGTATTGTCGGCCTGGTATTCAATGTCCGAGAGTTTCATCGCCAATCTTGTCTCGCGCAGAATTTCGCGCGTCCGATAAAGTGTGGGATTCTCACGCTTCTTTACTTCTTCGAGCTTCTCCAGATCTTTCTGATGCGCTAACCGGTATATTTTTTTGATCTCGTGGTCGTTGGCAACTTTTTTCTTCTGCATCTGCAGGCGAACAAGCTCACCCTGCATCGAGACATGACCGATGTGATGGCCATTCGGTACCTCAACCACAATGGCATCGCCCGTGTGGAGATCAAACTTTTCCGTGTTCCTGAAAAATTCTTTCCGGCCGTTCTTAAACCGAACTTCAACAATTTCAAATGCTGAGCTTGAGGGCATATCCATGTTCGATAACCAGTCGAACACGTTCATTTTATTACAGCCACCTGTCTGACAGGCACCATTATTTTTACAGCCGGCAGTTTTGCCGCCTGTTGACGTTCCGCACGAGCAACCCATTTCCGCTATGTTTTAGGTAACGAAAGGTGAGCTGAACTGCCATCTATATCTGATGTGTATGTTTTCATTGTTTCTGAAGGGCCAGCAAATCCAGCCCGATATCATTCCTTAAATATAGTCCTTCCCACGCAAGGAGGGAAGCGCCTCGATAAGCTTTTTCACGCGCAGTGGCCAGATCAGGCCCCATGGCCATCATGGAGATCACGCGTCCGCCATCCGTAACTACTAAATCCTGATTATTTTTAGTTCCGGCATGAAAGGCAACGGTTTCTGAAACCTTATCCAGCCCTGTAATAGCTTTTCCTTTTGTATAATCGCCCGGATATCCACCCGAAACCATGGAAAGCGTTACCGCATAGCTTGGATCAGTTTCAATAGATACATTCTTCAACGCTCCTTTTCCAGCGGCTAACAGTAAGGTTACTAAATCACTTTTAATCCGCGGCAGTACGGCTTGAGTTTCCGGATCGCCCATGCGCGCATTGTATTCAATTACGTACGGCTCACCCTTAACATTCATGATGCCAACGAAGATGAATCCCTTGTACGGAATGCCTTCCTTGCTAAGTCCTTGAATCGTGGGCTTGATAACCTTGTCTTCTACTTTCTTTAGAAAAACCTTATCGGCAAACACAACGGGAGAAACAGCACCCATCCCTCCGGTATTCGGGCCAGTATCGTTATCACCAATGCGTTTATAATCTTTTGCTTCCGGCAGGATCACGTAATCTTTTCCGTCTGTTAAAACGAAAACAGAAACTTCGATGCCGTCTAAAAATTCTTCGATCAATACTTTGGCACTGGCTTCACCAAATTTTTTGTCAACCAGCATTTCCTGGATAACGGCTTTCGCTTCTTCTTTATCATTCGTAATAATCACGCCCTTTCCGGCAGCCAGTCCATCGGCTTTCAATACGATGGGTGGAGTGCACGCATCGATATAGGTAAAGGACTCATTAACCGTTTCCGGGAAAAATGTTTTTGCTTTTGCAGTCGGCACGTTGTTCCGAATCATG
>Ga0209175_10000916_pt1 | contig 15658 bp, 17 predicted proteins | sample JI91814C2DNA_FD_187506 | JGI IMG/M metagenome (GOLD analysis project Ga0209175, IMG submission 187506) | Wastewater effluent complex algal communities from Wisconsin, to seasonally profile nutrient transformation and Carbon sequestration -... | ecosystem: Engineered > WWTP > Effluent > Algae...
CTTCATTCATCAGCACAACGTTCAATCCGCTGCGTGAAACAGAATTAATAAACTGACCTTCTTTTCCATAGGCGAACGAGCTGAGTTTGCCCTGCCTATCGTGCATCATGCGACCGTGCATGGGGATGGCTACTTTTTTCAATTCATCCGCCAGGCCAACTTCCTCGAGGGCACGAATGCCGCGATTGCTTAACGCAAGGTTAATCGAGCGGCCGGCTTCCGCACCTTTTTTTCGCATGTCGCCTCTTCGCTCAAAAACGATAACATCATAACCACGCTTTTTCAAGTAGATGGCAAGAAGTGAACCTACGAGCCCGGCTCCTGCTATAGCGATTGATTTTTTAGTACTCATCCTAAACTTTTTCGGAAGATTTCACTGAAGCGGAATACATCTTCAAATGTATTATACAACGGAACCGGTGCCACGCGGATAACATTGGGCTCTCGCCAGTCGGCAATAACCCCTGCTTTTGTTAAAGCGTTGAAAACTTTCTTTCCACTTTGCTTCATATAAATAGAAAGCTGGCAGCCTCGTTCTGTTTTTTCCGAAGGTGTAAGGATTACAAATTTCTTTCCGGTTGAGTCGGCTTGTTTAAGTAAGTATTCAAGATAATCCGTGAGCTGAGCACTTTTCTTCACAAGATTTTTTATTCCGGCCTGCTGAAAAATTTCGAGCGATGCGAGCAATGCGGCACCCGGTAGAACCGGAAAATTGGAAAGCTGCCATCCGTCCACACCGGGCATTGGCTTGAAACCTTTCTTCATTTGAAAGCGCTCTTTTTCGTTGTGTCCCCACCAGCCTGCAAATCGCAACAATTCAGGATTGTTTGCATGGCGTGCGTGCACAAACGCTCCCGCTACGGCACCCGGTCCGGAGTTCAAATATTTATAGCTGCACCAAACAGCAAAATCAACATCATCGTTGTGAAGATTCAACGATACATTACCGATCGCATGCGCGAGATCAAATCCCACCTGTGCGCCTGCGCGATGCCCGGCTTCGGTAATTTTTTTAATGTTGAAAAATTGACCGGTATAGTATTGTACTCCGCCTATAATAATGAGCGCAAGCTGGTCTTTGTTCTGTTCAATGGCGGTTAGAATGTCTTCTGTACGGAGTGTATACTCGCCATTTCGCGGCTTTAATTCAATGATCGCTTCTTCCGGCTTTAGACCATGAAGCTTTACCTGTGAATCAAAGGCATACTGATCAGATGAGAACGGTCCGGTTTCTGTTAAGATCTTAAACCGGGTTGCTGTTGGCCGGTAAAACGTAACCAGCATTAAGTGTAGGTTCACCGTGAGCTGGTTCATCGCTACAACCTCTGAGGGTTTTGCGCCCGTAAGTGTTGCTAATCCTTTTTTGGCGAACCTATGATAATAGAGCCATGGCCTTCGTGCGTGTACGTGACCCTCTACTCCGAGAGTCGCCCAATCATCAAGCTCTTCGGTAACAAATTTTTTTGTGTTTTTTGGTTGAAGGCCAAGTGAGTTTCCGGTAAAGTAAATCGAAGGTTTGCCCTTCACCCGCGGAATGTTAAACATCGCTCTGAATTTCTTCAGAGAATCTTTTTTATCCAGGCTTCGGGCAAAGTCAAGCGTGTTTTCGAATCGCATGCGCAATATTAAACAATCTCTTTATTTAAGATTCTCAATCACCTGCTTTTCATGATGTCCGGCATGGTAGATGGTAAAATAAATCATCTCCCGAAGGGTAAGCTTGCCTAACAATGGATGCGGAAGAATCAGTAAATCCAGTTGCTGCTCAGAAAAACCTTCTACGCGGGCGCTCACGGATGCGACAAGTTTTTCCAATTTGCTGATTAAAGCAGTCCGTTGATTGATGCTAATGGATGCCGGTACAAACCGACCCGGGGCTCTTCCGCCTTCGTTTAGCTTGCTCCGATACTTCTCCACCAACTGCTCATAGCTTCGTGACGGCCGATTAGCTTTCCCAAAAGATATTTTTAATACAAACGCAGGAAGCGCAAACGCCAGGTTGACAGGGGCAACACTTTTTATGATATGATCAAGCTGTTGTCCGGCTGTCCATTTTTGATTAACGGATTTGGTAAAGTCTGCGTCAGCAACACGGTTTATCGTACCGATAAAGTGCACATGACTTTCTTTCAGCTTCCGCTGCAACTCAGAGATCTCCATACTTACACAAATTTTGGATCGGCCTCCATTACAGTACCGCACTTTTTACAGGTGCGTAATTCTTTCGAGCCATAGAAATCGCGAAAGCGCGGAAGGAAATCCTTCTCGATGTTCTCGAGGTGAAATTTATATTCGTGCAACTTGGTGTTGCAAGTGTCGCAATACCAGATCAACCGGTCTTCGAAGGTAGGGTCTTCACGCTTGCATTCAATTACTAATCCGATTGTGTTAGCAGGACGTTCCGGCCGATGCGGTGTGTTCGCGGGCAGCAGAAACATATCGCCTTCATTCACTTTCATGTCTACGGGCTTACCGTCTTCCTGGATACGAACGTTAATGCTTCCTTCAAGCTGATAAAACAGTTCTTCGGTTTGATTGAAGTGATAATCTTTCCGCGCATTCGGTCCGGCAACGATCATTACAATATAATCACCCGCATCTGCATACAGATTTTTATTGCCAACAGGCGGCTTTAATAAATCACGGTTTTCGTTAATCCACTGCTTCAGATTAAAAGGTTTTCGAACAGCCATAGTTGTAAATTTTTGAGGTCAGCATCTGAGATTGTGCTAATTTAATAACAATTTTACAGGATAACGGGTTTACTATGAATCTTGATTTAACCGGAAAAAGAGCTGTTGTCTGTGGCAGCACGCAGGGTATTGGCAAAGCGTCTGCCATTGAACTGGCATTGCTGGGTGCAAATATTACCCTGATTGCACGCGATGAAGATAAGCTCAAGGCCAGTGTGAAAGAACTGAATCCGAAAGGTCAGCATAATTACCTCGTTGCTGATTTTTCATCACCGGAAACGTTGAAGCAAAAAATCACGGAGTTTGCTGCCAAAAATCCGGTGCACATTTTAATTAATAACACAGGCGGCCCTCCGGGCGGACAAGCTATTGAAGCGCAAACCGAAGATTTTGTAAAAGCTTTTTCAAATCATTTACTCTGCAACCAGATTTTAGTACAGGCAGTAGTGCCCTCCATGAAAAAAGAAAAATTTGGACGCATCATCAATATCATCTCCACTTCCGTAAAGATTCCCATTCGCGGGTTAGGAGTTTCAAACACCATTCGCGGAGCTGTAGCCAACTGGTCGAAGACATTGTCATTGGAACTTGGGCCATTTGGAATCACAGTGAATAACGTTCTACCGGGCGCAACCATGACGGGCAGATTAGAATCGATTATCAATACCAATGCTCAGAAAAATGATAAAACATTCGATGAAGCCAAGCTGGACATGATCAAAGAAATTCCTGCCGGGAGAATTTCAGAACCACATGAGGTTGCTGCCGCGGTTGCTTTCCTGGCATCGCCTGCGGCAGGATATATTAATGGCGTTAACATTCCGGTAGATGGAGGAAGAACCGGAAGCTTATAACATGGAGAAAATTCTCAACTATATTAACGGAGTTTTAGCTGAACCTTTCAGCGGCATGTATCTCGATAACATTAACCCTGCTGAAGGCAGAGCATATAGCCTCATTCCTGATTCCGGTAACAAAGATGTTAACCATGCAGTAGAGGCAGCCAGGCGTGCGTTTGTTAAATGGTCTGCAACTCCTGCGCAGGAACGTTCAGCCATCCTGATAAAAATTGCAGACCTCATCGATCGGGATTTGGATAAGCTGGCACTTGCTGAAAGTATTGACCAAGGTAAACCCGTTAAGCTTGCAAAGATTGTTGACATACCACGTGCCTCGGCAAATCTAAGATTTTATGCAACAGCTATCTTGCACACCGCATCGGATGCACACTTTACCGATCATGAAGCGATTAACTACACGCAACATCAGCCGATCGGAGTTGCGGGTTGTATTTCTCCGTGGAATCTTCCACTGTATTTGTTTACCTGGAAGATCGCCCCGGCATTAGCCGCAGGATGTACCGTGGTTGCCAAGCCGTCAGAAATTACACCGATGACTGCATATCTATTTTCAAAACTTTGTATCGAGGCGGGCTTACCAGAAGGCGTTTTGAATGTCATTCATGGCACCGGATCAAAAGCCGGCCAGGCAATTATTGAGCATCCCGAAGTTGCTGCGATTTCATTTACTGGTGGAACAGAAACCGGGAAGAAAATTGCAGCTACCGCGGCACCGATGTTTAAGAAGCTTTCACTTGAGCTTGGCGGAAAAAATCCAAATATCATATTTGCAGACTGCGATTTTGAAAGTGCCATCAGCACGACCATTCATTCTTCTTTTTCAAACCAGGGAGAAATCTGTTTATGTGGCTCACGTATTTTTGTTGAACGCCCGTTGTATGAAAAATTTCTTGCTGAATTTACAGCGCGTGTGAAAACGCTTTCCGTTGGCGACCCGCTTGATGAAAAGACAAAAGTTGGAGCCATTGTGTCAGAGGCTCACATGAATAAAATTCTTTCGTATATCGAGCTGGCAAAAAAAGAGGGCGGTAAAATTGTACTGGGTGGAAACAGGATCGAGCCGAAAGGAAGATGTGCTACGGGTTATTTTATCGAACCCACCATCATTACAGGGCTTGAACATTTATGCCGTACCAACCAGGAAGAAATTTTTGGTCCGGTTGTCACAATCATGCCATTTGATACCGAGGAGGAAGTGCTTGACTATGCGAACAGTACAACCTACGGACTAGCTGCCACCATCTGGACCGAAAATCTGAAACGTGCACATCGCGTAGCAGCCCAGGTTAAGAGCGGAATCATTTGGGTTAACTGCTGGCTGTTTCGCGATCTGCGAACACCCTTTGGCGGTATGAAGCAAAGCGGAGTAGGGCGTGAAGGCGGGTTTGAAGCGCTGAAGTTCTTTATGGAAGAGAAGAACGTGTGCATCAAGCTTTAGTATACCGAGCTGTTTTTATAAAGCCTCTATAGAAGACTTTTGAATCAGATTCTGTAAGTCCAGCCTGTTCAATAAGCTTCTCCCAATATGGTAATCTGCGCGCTTCAATACCTGCGGCACTCCTGAAAAACCGGTACATAATCCACAGCATGATTTTATGCCAGCCTTTGTTAGAAACAAAATCAGTAGCCAGCCATTGGGCGTCCGGAGTTAAATGTGGTTTGATTTTTTGAATAACGTGTGGAAGTGTGCTATCTGAGAACAAATCCAGATAAAAATTTGTGATGACGATCGTATATGTTCGACCAGGAATATTTTGTTCAGTACCTATTATAAAATTTACGTTTGACGCACTTTTCGTTTGCTTGCGAGCAAGCTGAATCATTTTTGCAGAGATGTCAATGTAATCAACGGCAACATGAGGTTGCTGGCTCAATAATGATTTTAAGACCTCACCTGAGCCACCTCCCAATATCAAAATATGGTCACCTGATTTAACAGAAGTAAGAAGATACTCTTGTGCATGTTGAAGAGTTTTACCGAAAATAATTCGGGCGAGTACCTTATAAACAGGAGCTAATCGATCGAAGCCAGTTGCGACCTTGTGGGTCATCAGTTACCTGAGGCTCTAAGATGTTCGTAGTGATCCAGGATGCGTAATAAATCGTCTTTAAATTTTGGCTTGAGTTTATTCTCTTTAATATACTTCTCAAGGCTTATCCAATGATCTTTCGTATAGTCTTCGAGGACTTCCGACTGAATAATCTTCGATTTACTTTTTTTATAGTCGTACATCAACCCGTCATAGTCCATGTCTTTGATCAGACAGAACAAGGCTAATTTTTTTCGTTTATCAACAAAGAAAAGACCTTCAACCTGAACAAACATTTTATCTGCTGGCACTCCAAAATCTTGTAAAATACTTATAGAATTGGGATTGTAGTTTGTCGGAAAAAGTAAGGATGCTTTGCTTATCCTTGATAAAACAACAAAATCTCCAAAATCTTTAACTACTTCAAAGAGTGTTTCATGTATTTTGTCGGTAAGCGTGTCAATATAAGTAATGGCATTATAATACCGCGTGCGGTTAAGCGTAGGGTCGAAATAGTTCATTTTCATTACCCGATTTTCCTGAAAGGATATCGTCTCTCCCTGGCTTTTAGATTTATATTGAATTGTTCCAAAATTAGTGTTGTAGTATATAAGTCCTTCAAGCTTGTCAGTACTTTTCAGTTGTAAACTACCTTCATACCAAGTTGGATTCATACCTAATTTACGAATATCTTGTGCGTGTGTTATTAAACCGATTAGCAGTAAGCATATTAACAATGAAAATTTTTGCATGAACAATTAGTGTTAGCTGAACTAAGAACCGGGAATTTTGGTAATTGCATGGTAATTTAAGTAAAGGTTAATGACTTTTTTTGAGATCGATAATACCTTTTTTTCCCTACTCGGATACAATCTTAGCTACCTGGAGTTTTTTGGAACCGTATTCGGCATACTTGCAGTGTGGCTATCGGCCCGCGCCAATGTGTGGAGCTGGCCATTGGGTATTGTAAATGTCACGTTATCATTTTTTTTATTCTACCAGGTACAGCTTTACCCGGATATGTTTTTACAGGTATTCTTTTTTGTTACCAACCTGATCGGATGGTGGCGCTGGCTGAATCCGCAAAAAGGCGAGGAGGATAGAAAAGCTGAACTAAAAGTAAGCTGGATGGATCGTAAGCAATTGATTTTAATTACCGGAATAGGAATTCTGGGCACGATACTATTTGGCTTGTTAGCCAGCCGGCTGCACGACTTTTTCCCCATGGTTTTTACAATGCCAAGCGCTTCACCTTTCTGGGATTCGTTTATTACTGTGATGAGCATTGTCGCCACATACTACATGATTCAGAAAAAAATCGAATGCTGGCTAATCTGGATCGCGATCGACATTGTCGCTACCGGGCTTTATTTTGTCCGCGACATTAAGTTTTATAGCCTGCTTTATTTCGTCCTGACGGTGTTAGCGGCTTTTGGATTTTATCACTGGCGGAAAGAATACAAATCCTATCCGGTATCATGAAGCGAGGTCTGATTGTCGGCAAGTTTCTTCCGCCTCACAAGGGTCATGTCGCGTTGATAGAATTTGCTGCAACGCAGTGCGATGAAACAATTGTTTCCATCAGCGATGCCAAGGATGATACGATTGATCCACAACTCAGGTTGGAATGGCTAAAAGCTATATTTAAACATCAGCCTGCAGTAAAGTTTGAACTGATCGAAGATAATTTTGATCATCCCGAACTTGCGCTCGAAGAGCGAACAAAGATCTGGGCGGATAAAATGCGGCAAACTTATCCACCCATTGATATCGTATTCAGCTCGGAGGAATACGGTGAACCTTTTGCCAGGCATTTAAAGGCAAAACACATTTTATTTGATGCGCAGCGAAAAGAGTTTCCGGTGTCAGCTTCGTTGGTCAGGTCGTCACCGTTTCAGTATTGGAACTTCATTCCGAATGTTGTGAAGCCATACTTTGTTAAAAAGATCTGCTTTTACGGAGCAGAAAGCACGGGCAAGTCGGTGATGACGAAAAAAATGGCAGAGAAGTATCAAACAGTTTTTGTACCGGAGGTAGCCCGCGAAATGATCACCTCCAATAATTTTAATCGGGAAGACATTATCGCCATCGGCCGCGAGCAAACTGCACGCGTGTTTACACAAACAAGAAAGGCAAATAAGGTTTTATTCTGCGATACGGATGTAATCACTACACAAATCTATTCACGTCATTACCTGAAGGTTGTGCCACCCGTTCTGTATGAATTTGAACGAATGGTTCAGTACGATTTATACTTTCTGTTTGACATTGACACGACCTGGGTTAGCGATAATCTGCGAGACCAGGGCTCAGCGGAAGCAAGGGCACATATGCACAAATTGTTTAAGGACGAACTTGATCGCAGGGGGATTCACTACATAACGGTTCAGGGCAACTGGGAACAACGCGAAAAAATTGTATCGCAAGCTGTTGATTTGATTTTAGCAAATTAAAACTCCATAAGCTTTCCCTGATCAGGAAAAATGAGCTGAACGCCCAAGGAATTTAATTCCGCTAATTGTTTTTTAATTTTCTCTTCACGGTCTTTTAACGGCTTCATGTGCGTGATAACGATCGAAAAATCTTTCAGCGCGTTTTTTCCACAAAAGGAAGCGAGGACATTCAACTCATCCATTAAAAGTTTCGGGGTAAGATGCCCGAACAGCAAATGATCAGGCTGTTCATTGCTAAACGAAACCTCAATAAATATTGCTTTTAACTTTCTGTCGCGGACCAACGGAGCTACGGCTTTCCACATCAATTTTAGCTTGTCAGATTTTTCAATTCTATCAGAACCAGTATCCCCAAGATAAAGTATGTAGGAGTCTGCGCTTCGGAGTAAGAATGCAGTGCTTTCGTTCGGTGAAACATGGCTGAGAACATACGGTGTTACAACAAGCGTTGTATTACGAAGTGCTGTTTCTTTTCCCGGCTCTAATTTTTGATATGAGTATTTATTCAGTGTCGGTGGTTCACCTTCGTTGCCAAAGTTGGCCCAGCTTTTCCAACTGAAATGCTTCTCCTGTAAGACGCTCAGACAGCTTGCTGTGCCGTAAATAAATTTGGACGAATCTTCCGGAGCGTTGATGAGCAATCCGGCAACGTGATCGAAATGCGGGTGTGAGATGAGGTAGCCTTTTACATTTTTACGGAGAAAAGAAGTTGCATCGCCTTCCCACGTCTTCAGCGCAAGCGCCTTTTGAATCCCAGCGTGCAACGTTCCGGCATCAAGACACACATAGTCATTTGTTCCAGTCGCGGCCACAGCATAGGAGGAAAGATTTCCTTCATCTGTTCCGCCTTTTGTTCCAAGCGGTACAATAGTAAATGCTGGCTGCGCATGGCAAGCGCTGCAAAAAACGACAAGTGCAAAGAACAAATTTCTCATCCGGTCAAAGGTAATGGGCAAGCGATGAAAGTTTACTTTTTAACAAGTCAATTTCCGATGAAGATTGAGTTAATGAGATGGCTTTGACATAATTTTCTTCGGCTGATGCTGGGTTTTTCAGACTGACGTAAAAATCTCCCAGGGCAGCGTGATAAATAGAATTTGACTCCAATCCTTTTACTGTCTTCAGATAGGTTAACCCTTCTTCTGCGCTTTTGGCAAACCCGATGGCAATTGCTTTGTTGAGCTCAACAATGGGATCTTTTTTTACAGTCGACAATAATTCGTACAACAGTAAGATATTTTTCCAGTCGGTGGTTTCAAATGTTTGTGCACGTGCGTGGGTAGCGGCAATTGCTGCCTCCAGGTGATATTCGCTGAGCTCGTCACTCGCTGTGGCTCGATCAAGAAATTCATTTCCTTTTTGAATCAGCGATTGATTCCACTTCGCTCTATCTTGATGTTGCAGCAAAATGATATTTCCTTTTTCACCCAATCGGGCGTCTGCACGGGAAGCCTGGTAGCACATTAACGCCAGCAACGCATTGGCATCGGGAGAGCCGGTGAGTTTATTTTTTGTTACGAGCAGGCAGAGACGCATCGCTTCTTCGCATAGGTCGTGGCGAATAAGCTTGTCCGGATGCACGGAGTTATACCCTTCGCTGAATAATAAATAGAGCGTGTGCAGAACAGTATCCTGACGGTCTGTTAATGTTTTCGGTGAAAGTATCTCCAGTTGAATGCCTTCTTCCCGGATTTTCTCACGCGCCCGATACAATCGCTTGGTTATGGTTTCATCGGTGGTTAAAAAGCTATGCGCAATTTCTGAAATGCTTAATCCGCAAAGTGTTTTTAGAATCAGCGCCATTTGAGATTCATACGGGATGGCCGGATGGCAGCACGCGAACATCATTCTTAACTGACTGTCTTCAATCTCGTGTTCAAAAAATAAATGCCGGATGGCGGGAGATAATGTCCACTCGGATTTGAAAGCCTGCGCTAGTTCTTTTTCGATGTGTGCGTGACTGGTGCGCTGCCGGATAACATCAATCGCTTTTCGCTTGGCTACGGTGTATAACCATGCAGGCGGGTTTTCGGGTATGCCTTTTACTTTCCAGACATTCAATGCCTGAAGCAGTGTGTCCTGAACAATGTCTTCTGCGATGTCAAGATGCTGCAGGCCAACCATGCGCGTCAGTACGGCAGCCATCTTTCCGGCCTCATGGCGAAAAAGATGACTGACGACCTGGTTAACGCTGGGTTCGGACATTCATAAAAGTATGAATTTTAAAGATCGTAGTATGTGGCGTCTTTAACGATCAGTCCGTCTTTGACCGTAAGGATGCTTGCAATAGGCAGACTGAATTTCGTTCCGTCTGGTGCAGTTCCGGTTGACGTAAACTCAACCGTTATTGTTTCTCCGAAAGAGTATAGATTTTTAACTTCATCGTGAATGTCAGGAAACATGCTTTGCATTTCCGTATACTTAGCGATTGTTTCTGCGCGACTCTTCGAAACAAATTCTTTTCCGAAAGAAGGATCGAGGAATAACGCATTCTCAGCATACAGCTCAGCCATAGCTTTCCAGTCATGCTGATTGAATGCCTCAAAAAGTTTCTTAGCGATCGCAACATTCGGATTCTCCTGAACAGAAGATGAGCATGCTGTCATAAGAAACAGCATGCCTCCGAAAATGAATTTCTTCATACTACATGTTATCGAATTTCACGACTTCGCGGATTTCAACTGTTCCGCCCAGATGGAAATCGGGATATTCTTTGGCGAGTTCAGTTGCCTCAGCCAGGTCTTTCGCCTTCACGATAAAATAACCTCCGACAATTTCTTTGCTTTCGGCAAACGGGCCATCTGTAATGGTCTTCTTTACACCACGAATGGTTTTCCCGCCCGGCAGCAACGCCTCACCTGAATCATACCGACCTTGTTGTTGCAGTTTCTGCACCCAGGCAAACCATTTTTCCATTCCTGCTTGCTGATCTTCGGGTGAAAGGTGAGACGCATCACCACCGATGAAAATGAACATGTACTTTTCCATAATTTCTTGAGTTTTGGTTGAATATTTTTACCTATGACGGGCCAGACCCTCCGGCATGGACAAAACTTTTGAAAATCTTTTCAAAATAATTCCAATCTCAGGCCTTGCCTGCCTTATGCCCTTTTATTGCGAAATAGAGGATATATAAATAGCAGGGTATGAGAATCCAATAGGCCTGCTGATTTCCCACACTTAAAGATATTTTACCATACACCAGGGGAAGAATTGCACCGCCTGCAATGGCCATGACCAAAAGGGCAGATCCTGTTTTCGTAAATTTCTCTAACCCATCGATTGCCAATGGCCAAATGGCTGGCCACATTAATGAGTTTGCCAAACCGAGCAGGGCAATAAAAATCACCGAGGTTACACCAGATGTTACTATCGCGAGCACTGCAAAAGTAATCCCTAAAAGAGCACAAGCTTTCAGAGCAAATGCCTGGGACATAAATTTAGGAATTGTAAAAATCCCAATGATATAGCCCAATAGCATACACGCCAATGTTCCAATGGTAAAGTAGCGTGCATATGACATGTTAATTCCTAGTGACTTACCATAGCTGATAATAGTATCGCCAGCAATTACTTCCGCGCCTACGTATAAAAATATGGCTAACACTCCGAGCAGAAGATAGGGAAACTGAAAGATGGACGTTTTTGATGACGCATCTGCTGCGGATTTGCTTTCACTTCCGCTGTCATTAATATCTGGCAGCGATGAGAATAAAACAGCAACGCCCAATACGCATAACGAGACAGCAAGTATACTATACGGAACAACAACTCTGCTTGCCAGTGCATTGAGCGCTTCTTCTCTCGCAATAGTATCCATTGTTTTTAAACTGGCCTCAAGCGCATCTGTATTGTTGAGTGCGATATAACCGAAGATTAAGCTGGCCAATATTCCGGCTACTTTATTACAGATGCCCATAATACTGATGCGTGTAGCAGCGCTTTCAATCGGCCCGATGATGGTTGCGTACGGATTTGATGCAGTTTGCAAAAGCGCTAATCCTGAACCTATTATAAATAATCCCAGTAGAAATAAATTATAATCCCGGGCATTTGCGGCTGGCACAAAAACAACTGCTCCAACGGCCATTACAAATAATCCAATAGACATTCCTTTTTTATATCCGGTTCTCTTTAGCACATAGGACGAGGGTAACGCCATCACTGCATAGGCAATAAAAAATGCGGTAGCAACCAGGTAGGATTCTAAATCAGTCTTTAACTGACAGGCAATTTTCAGGTAAGGAATAAGCGTTCCATTGATCCAGGTGATGAAACCAAAGATGAAAAAGAGCACCCCGATAATCGTTATGGAGACGATATATTGTTTCTTTTCCTGGGCAGGAGCTAGGTTTGTCATGGGATATTTATTCAGTACTTTTAAAAGTTGAAGATGGTATTTTCTATCACCATTCTCAAAATCAAACTAACTATAATTAAAAGACTAATTCTATATGACTAAGGGGAAAGATTTAACGCTGCTCGTGCTGGCAGCCGGAATGGGAAGCCGCTATGGCGGCATCAAACAGATTGATGGCTTCGGGCCAAGCGGGGAAACGATTATGGATTATTCACTCTTTGATGCCATCCGTGCAGGGTTTACTAAAGTTGTTTTTATTGTTCGCGAGGAAATTAAAGAGACTGTAAAGGAAATGTTTCTGCCGCGACTGGAAGGAAAAGTAAAAGTTGAGTTTGTAATTCAGGCATTGGATACCAAGGTGCCCAAGGAGTACCAGAACCCTGAACGTACAAAGCCGTGGGGGACTGCGCATGCGGTGCTGGTTGCAAAAGATGTAATTCACGAACCTTTTGCTGTGATCAATGCCGATGATTTTTATGGTCGCAAGGCATTCGAATCTGTTGCAAACTTTTTCAACGGAGACACCAAGGGTGCGCATGCCATGGTAGGCTATACGCTAAAAAATGTTCTGTCGGAAAACGGAAGCGTATCGCGCGGATGCGGAGAGCAAGATGCAAACGGTTATTTAAAATCGGTTGTTGAACGCACTACGATTGTGAAAGAGAATGGAAAAATCATCGCGAAGGAAAAAGACGGAGACATTGTAATGGATCCGAGTACACCAACCTCCATGAACTTCTGGGGATTTCACGAAAACATTTTCCTCTTAATTGAAAAATTCTTTGTCGAATTCTTAAAAGAAAAAGGGAAGGAGCCGAAAGCGGAATTCTTCATTCCAATCATCGGTAATGAAATGATCAGGCAGGGATTGGGTAAGGTTAAAATTTTAGGCGGAGGCGATATCTGGTTTGGGGTTACCTATAAAGAGGATAAAGACGAAGTGTCCGGAAAGATTAAAGAGCTCGTGAATAAGGGTGAGTATCCGAACAGCCTTTGGAAGAAATAATCGCAGCAGAGCAAACTCAATAAAAAACCCTGACGGTACCGTCAGGGTTTTATTTTAAAATCAATTCAACAACTTAAAACTGCTCGAACTTCGAGAAGAAGAAGCTGCCTTCAATGCCAGCGTTCTCATCGCTGTCTGAACCGTGAATGGCATTGGCATCGATTGACTTGGCAAATAAATTACGGATAGTTCCTTTTTCTGCTTTTGAAGGATCGGTCGCGCCAATCAACTTGCGGAAATCTTCAACCGCGTTGTCTTTTTCAAGAATCATCGGGATAATAAACCCGGTTGACATGTATGCAGTAAGGTCGTTATAAAAAGGACGTGCCTTGTGAACTTCATAAAACTGTCCTGCGCGCTCTTTGGTAAGCTGGGTTTTTTTCATCGCTACAATGCGAAAACCTGCTTCTTCAATCATCTTAATAATTGCACCTGAATTTCCCGCGCCAACTGCATCGGGTTTAATCATGGTAAATGTTCTGTTTCCGGCCATTTCTTTAGGATTTTTTCTAATTCGCGGGCAAAAATAGCTTTTCTCCCCGGTAATCCATGAAATTCCTCATATCAATCCAATAATCCTTGAATCCTGAAAATCCTGATCAAATCCTGATTATTTTTGCCCCTTCGTAATGCCGAAAATGCTAAATATCCAACCGTTTAAGGACTTTATGGGTCAAACACGCACAGTCGTGATTGTTACCCATCATAAGCCCGATGCCGATGCGCTGGGGTCTTCCCTGGGCCTGGCCGGATATTTAAAAAAGAAGGGGCATGCCGTAACGGTTGTTACACCCAGCGATTACCCTGAATTTTTACATTGGATGCCCGGTCATAAAGACGTGCTAGCACTCGACAGGGGGAATGAGTCGGTTGTTTCCGAAAAGATCAACAGCGCAGAGATAATTTTTTGCCTGGATTTTTCAGCCCTTAACCGGATACAGGATCTGACTGAAGTAGTGCGGAACGCCCCTGCGAAAAAGGTAATGGTTGACCACCATTTGCAGCCTGAGGATTTTGCGGAGTTTGTAAAATGGGATGTGCAATCGGCATCAACTGCCGGGTTGATTTTCAATCTAATTTGTGAGTTGGGCGACCAACAGTTGATTGATGCTGACATTGCTGACTGTTTGTATGCAGGATTGATGACCGATACGGGCGGCTTTCGCCACTCCAACACCCGCTACGAAGAATTCCAGATAGCCTCTGAGCTGGTGCGACTGGGCGCTAACCCGACAAAAGTCTCAAAGCTTATTTACGATACCAACACACTTGAACGTTTACGCCTTACGGGCTTTGTATTAAGCGAGAAATTAAAAGTATTGCCGGAATACAAGACAGTATACATGACACTTTCAGCGGAAGAGCTGAAACGTTTTGGTTCACAAACCGGGGATACGGAAGGATTTGTAAACTATGGTTTGTCGATAAAAGGCATTAAGCTTTCGGTAATGATTCATGAACGCAAGGATAGTGTTAAACTTTCGCTACGGTCATTAGGCGATTTTTCGGTTAACGAAATGGCCCGTAAACATTTTGAAGGAGGCGGACACAGAAATGCATCGGGCGGCAGCTCAGCGCTTACGCTGGAAGAAACCGTAAAGAAATTTTTATCCATATTACCATCGTATCAAAAACAATTAAATCAAGACTAATATATTTTATAAATAATCAATCTATGAGAATTACAAAAATGCTGATCGGGTTATTGCTCGTGTTATGTGTAGCCTGCGATAAATCGGAAAGAGAAACCCTGAGCGGTCTTAAGTACAAAGTGGTAAAGGAAGGTACTGGCGTACCAGTTAAGGTAGGAGATGTGCTCATATTCAATTTTATTTTTAAAGACTCTAAGGATTCTGTTTGGCGCAGTACGTACGAAATGGATTCTCCACCCTATATCGTTATGCAAGATACTGCTGGAATTAAAAACGGGTTAACACAAATGTTGCGTGCACTAACCCCCGGAGACAGTGTGGTTGTGACGATGCCCATCAAAGATTTCTTCAAGAACATTGCAAGGCAGCCAATGCGTCCGGAATTTGACTCCACATTGATCTTCACCTATCAGTTTAAAGCTGAGAAAACAATGCCCCAGGATTCTTTTATGACCTATCAGCGTAACCTTTTCATGAAGAAGCAGGCAGAACAAGTAAAGAAGGATTCAGTTGCTATTGAAGCTTACCTCCTTAAAAACAATATCACCGCTCAGAAAACCGAATCGGGTTTGTATTATAGCATCACCAGACCGGGGCAAGGTGA
>Ga0209175_10000920_pt1 | contig 15630 bp, 10 predicted proteins | sample JI91814C2DNA_FD_187506 | JGI IMG/M metagenome (GOLD analysis project Ga0209175, IMG submission 187506) | Wastewater effluent complex algal communities from Wisconsin, to seasonally profile nutrient transformation and Carbon sequestration -... | ecosystem: Engineered > WWTP > Effluent > Algae...
CCGGTAAATTTGGACAAAACAATAAAATGGCCACTGCTGTTTGCGATAAACTCCGCATTAAAGCGGGGAATAAACTATTCACACTCAATGCCCCGGCTACTTTTAAAAAAGATTTGGGTAAACTCCCGCCTGATGTGCTTTTCTGCGAAAACGGAAAGGGTACTGACCAGGTACATTGGTTTGTAAAGAACCAGGCACAACTGAAAAAGGAGCTGAGTAAACTGATGCGGATGCTGCAAACCGGTATGACCGTTTGGATCTACTATCCCAAAGGGAGTTCGAAAATACAAACAGATTTAACCAGGGATAAAGGTTGGGATTGCCTGAAGGCGGAGGAAGACAAACTAACCTGGCTCAATCTGATATCTTTGAATGAAACCTGGTCGGCCTTTGGCTTTAGAGTAAAAACGGAGGCTGATAAAAAGAAGGAATCGAAACCAGCAGTGGAAAGGGAAATATTTAAATGGGCGAACTCCGCTACTAAAGAAATCATCCTTCCTCCTGATCTCGCAACGGCATTTAAAAAACATAAAAAAGAAGCGGCCTATTTTCATTCCCTGGCCTTCAGTCACAAAAGAGAATATGTGGAGTGGATCGTGACTGCCAAAAAAGAAGAAACCAGGGCCAAAAGGATTGAGGGGACCATTGAGAGATTGATGCTACAGTGGAAGAACCCGAGGGATCAGTAGGCAGTATTCAGTCGGCAGTCGACAGTCGACAGTCTTCAGTCTTCAGTCGACAGTCTTCAGTCTTCAGTCGACAGTCTTCAGTCGACAGTCGGCAGTCCGCTCGAAAGATCCTAATATCTAAATATCATAATATCCCAATATCTTAATAACTCAATATCTTAATAACCCAATCCCCATGCTTTTAAAACGAACCAACAGTACCGATCCTGATTTTCAACAATTGGCCCATCGCCTCAATCAATACCTGCAGCAGCAATATGGTGCTTTACAGGATTTCTATAGTCAGTTCAACAGTATCGATCATATACAACATGTCATCCTGATTTATATAAATCAAATGCCGGCAGGCTGTGGTTGCTTTAAACCCTTTGATGAAAAATCCGTGGAAGTGAAACGTATGTTTGTTGCGGATGAATTCCGTGGTAAGGGTGTGGGAAGGGCGGTGCTGTCGGGTTTAGAAAAATGGGCGGCTGAGATCGGATACAGCAGGATGGTTTTGGAAATGGGTAACCGACAGCCGGAAGCTGCCATCCTGTATCGGAATGCGGGTTATATGGTTATTCCTAATTATGGTCAGTATATCGGGATGGAGGAAACGAGTATTTGTATGGAGAAATCAATTTCAGGGTTTCCCAATTCCTGAATTTTTCGCCAGGGATAACCGAGTGCCTGGTTTGATTGAACAAATGACCATTTTACTTCCTGCAACGGGTTACACACGAGGTCAAAAATAAAATGGTTACCTCCCGAATCATCCCTTCCAATCAGCCACAATAAACTCAATTGCGGGATAGTGTTGCAAGCGCTTCCCCTTCCAGATGCAGCCGCATTTGAAAGTTATATTCTCATAGATCATGAGATGCATATATTGATTCCGGAAAAGGCCCCGATCAATTTAAGCGAAATGCCACGATAAGGTCTTTTCAGGCCCCACTAACCCTCTTTTATACCAATAACATTGATAGCTCCAAAAAAAAGGTGTTTTCACCTAAAGAAATATAGTCATAACACGGCTGAATAGTTGCCGCCGTTGAAATTAATTTGTCTGATTGCGCTAACGCCTATTTCAGTACCGTATAGCCATTTCAAAATCTGATACGGTTGTTATGGGAATCAGCAAACACTTACATCTATAGCGAAGGCTGAAACAGAAAATTATTTTATTCAGTGCTTTGCTGACCTGTACATAACAATCCTTGACAATGAAAAAAAACTGCCTTTACATAAACGAACGACAAATGAAAACAGCCTTGCTTATGTCTCTGTTGCTCTTGCTAAGAATCCCCCCGGCATATTGCCAGGGGTCTGAATTCTCATACCTGGAACCAAAAAGTACTGAGCAGCGGATTCAGTTCATAGCCGACAGTCTGAAATGCCCGCTATTGGTAACCACGGATAAGATTTATGCAATCGGCAGTAACTGCATCACAAGATTACTGGATGGAGGCATGAACGACCGCGACCGGAATGGAGACAATGATGATCGTCTTGACGATGGCAGCAACAATGATAGAAACCAGGCCGGCGGATCGTCTGACAGGATCAGAAAAGGAAAAAATAATAACCGGAAAAAGAAAGGGGGTGATAATGACCGTGACAGGGATGGCGACAATAATGATCGCGACAAGGATGGTGACAATAATGAACGAGACAGGGATGGCGACACGGATGACAGGAATGCAGATGGCGGATCCACTAATGGAACACGATGCTCTGTTGCCAAAAATGGGAAAGTGCTTTTATATACCCGCCAGTCCATTTCCTCAGAATCAAGCCGTATTTATTACAAGACCCAATACTTCGGACCCAAATATTTTAAAATCATCAAAATCTAGATCATGAAATTAAACATTGTATTGCTGGCATCCTGCTGTAGCCTTTTATTCAACTCCTGTGGCTCTTTAAATGTGCCCATTGAGAAAAATAAAACAGAGAATAACACGTCCATTACTTTCAGCGAACAAAACTTCACGGTTAATGCCGGCGATTTTTTCAGTCTTTCCGAAAAGGGACTGAGGGCTAACACCAAAAAAATCATGATCGCCAGTTCGGCTGACATGTCGAAAGTGATCATCTACATGCAGAAACAATTCAAGAAAGGAAACTTCATTTTTTACAATATCACGATAAAGAATCCCAGGTATGCAAAGCCTTATTACGGTAAGATCGCCTTTTTTAATACCAACAAAAAAAATCAACTGGAAGCAGTCTCTCGTTACCGGGAGATTGAAATCAGTGACAGCTATTTCCAAAGTGCCACTAGGGGTCGCGTTGCCCTGATGTATGAATATTTCAAAAGCAGGCTTGTTCAGACCACGGTACAGGTTCCCACCTGGGTTATCCTGATGAGTGATGAACCACTGTGATGTTTTCAGATGCCCGAATCCAAAGGGCAGTTGCTGGTTGGATCCGGAATTGGGCTGGAGCTGAGCAAAATTGCCTCGGTTTTGAGCGCTTACATGCAATAGCCGGGAACAAACTGAAGTTTCAAAAAAGAACAATAAAGAGAGGTCGAAAGTCGCCCGATTTTTGGGTAAGTGACTGAAATACTAAGGTTGACTACTCTAAGAGTTGTCAACCTTAGTACCCAATCTTCACATTTCTTTTCCCTCCATTTGGTTAATTTTACGCGTCAATTAACCGAATGAAAGGAATTATTCTTACCGCCGTCATCTTAATTTCCACCCTCTCCTGGTCCCAAAAAATAGACCCTGCCAAACCCGATCTGTCGCCGGGGAATTTCCGGCTGGATTCATTGCCGGAATCTGAAATCAATATTCCCATTCAGGTGAACCTGAAACCGCTTTTTTCCATGGCAGAAAAAAGCGTGGATACCCTGTTTACCTCACCCAAATACCCCGATGAATGGGTACAGGATGGCTGCGATGTTCGCTATAAATACTCTTTCCGGAGAAGCCCTTTAAAAATCACCGGTGTTGGTAATACCCTTACTCTGGGCTTTACCGGCTATTATAAAATCGTTGGCTCCACCCGGCTATGTGTGAATGGCACCGTTGTATCCCCCTGGACCCCCGCCTGCCGCTGTGGTTTCAGCGAACCGGAAAGAAGAGTGAATGTATCCTTTCTCAGCGCCCTTAGTGTGCAGCCTGATTATAAAGTAAAAGTGTTTATTAAAAGAAATGAACCCGAACCTCTGGACAAATGTGAGGTCTGTTTCTGGGGACAGGATATCACCAAACAGGTATTAAAGGGACTGGTCACCGAGCTCGATGCTTCCAAAAAAGAACTTGAAAAATCCTACGGAACGGTTGATCTGAAATCAAAATTCCAGCAGGTATGGGACCAGCTGAATAAAGTATATAACCTCTACGGACTGGGCTGGCTGCAGATGAATCCGCAAAAATTCAGGATCAATACCCTGACTATTAATAAGGACCGGCTGGATATCAGTCTCGGCCTTTCTGCCAAACCCATGATCAGTTTTGAAAGACCTGTTGAAAAAAGTTCATGGGTACCGAATATGGGCAGTTACAGCAATAAAGAAGGATTCTCCATCTTCCTGGATGCGATGCTGAATTATGATTCACTGAGCATGATCATGAACCAGCAGATCGTGGGGAAGGAATTCGATTTCAAAAAGGGATTTGTCAAGAAAAAATTCATCCTCGACAGCTGCCGGGTTTATGGAGGTGGATTTGATAAACTGGTGATCAAAATTAATTTCTCCGGTACCAATACCGGGGTATTCTATCTTACCGGTAAACCCGTTTATGATTCTGCGAAAAGAAGTCTGGAAGTAAAAGATATTGAATTCGATATCAAGTCAAAAAACATTCTCCTGGGTTCAGCCGATTGGCTCTTTGATAAAAAGATCACCAAAGAAATAAGCAAATATGCCCGTTTTGAAATGGGTGCCTATATCGACAGTGCCAAAACGACCCTTAACCAGCAACTCAACCGGGAACTGACCAAGGGAGTAAGAAGTATGGGATCGATTCAGGACATCCGTTTGGCAGGGATCTATCCCCTGCAGCAACACCTGATAATCCGGAGTAATTGTGAAGGCAGACTGGCAGTAAAAGTGGAATCAACCGACTTTAGCTTTTAGAGGCATCTTCTGGAGCAGCTTTGAATGAATAATTCCGCTGGGCGATATAACTGAATAAGACTACTACACAAATTGTGAGCACCTGTGCTAAGACGGGATAGATATGCAGGGTTTCCACCAGTACTTTCAAAAGAATATAATTCAGTGCCAGGTTGAACAAACAAATCATCAGGTACCGGAATAACTGGATCCTCCCCTTCATGTTCGAGTCACTGAACACGACATATTTCGACATAAAAAATCCCACCGGAAATGTAACCAGAAAGGAAAGGGCCAATGCTGCAATGTGTCCTTTGAAAGCAAAGAAGCCAAACTCAAATGTCTTCTCTGCAAATATGTATTTGAAGCCGATATAATAAACGATCAGTCCCAGCAGGGTATTACCCCCTCCCGATGCTGCATAGCGAAAAGTCTGCAGGTTCATCAGCTTTTTAAAGGGGGGATAAAAAAAGTCGATGATGGGCAGTACAAAATCTCGGGCGCTATGGATATGGCGGCGCATGGCGGCAAAGTAAGGAAAAATTCAGTCGACAGTCATCAGTCTATCTGTCGACAGTCATCAGTCATCAGTTGGCAGACAGTCAGTCGGCAGGGATCAGCCCCTTTGTAATCAATATCCTAATATCCCAATATCTTAATATCCAATACCCCCACCTTCGCCAAGGCTAGGGCGGGCAAGCAATACTTAATACCCTTTAATAATCGTAATTTTGCACGCTAAACAAGACCGGATGAGTATTATCAAGGATATCAAACCATTATTACAGGCTTCGCTGAAAGAGTTGTACGGCTATGAGGCGGCTGAGACAGAACTGACCATCAATTCCACCAAACCTGAATTTGAAGGCGATTATACCATTGTGCTCTTCAGTTTTGTAAAGCAACTGAAAAAGTCACCGGAACAGCTGGGACAGGAACTGGGTACCGATCTGGTACAGAAAAACCCGGGATTGTTTACCGCATTCAATGTGATCAAAGGCTTTCTGAATTTATCCGTAGCAGATGCCTACTGGAATCGCTTTCTGAACGATCATTATCTGCAGACCGGCTTTGGATCCCGTCCGCTAATTGGCAAAAAAGTAATGGTGGAATATGCTTCCCCCAATACCAATAAACCTTTGCACCTCGGCCATCTCCGGAATATTTTCCTGGGATGGAGTACGGCTGCTATTCTCAAACACAGCGGACATGAAGTTTACAAGACCTGTATCTCCAATGACCGGGGGATTCATATCTGCAAGAGTATGGTCACCTGGCAGCTATATGGCAATGGCAGTACGCCTGAAAGTACCGGCACGAAGGGCGATCATTTCGTAGGAGACTATTATGTGAAGTTTGGCATCGTTCAAAAAGAGCAGATGGCCGAACTGATTGAAAAAGGGATGGATAAAAAAGAAGCGGAAGCAGCCGCTCCCATCATGAAAGCTGCCCAGCAAATGCTGGTGGACTGGGAAGCCGGTAAACCGGAAGTGATTGCTCTCTGGAAACAAATGAACAGCTGGGTCTACAGTGGTTTTGATATTACTTACAACCGTATCGGAGCTGATTTTGATAAAACTTATTACGAAAGCGATACCTACCTGCTGGGCAAAAAAGCCGTACAGGATGGTCTGGCCAAAAAAGTATTTACGCAAAAAGAAGATGGCAGTGTGTGGATTGACCTGACCGCTGACGGACTGGATGAAAAAGTAGTACAAAGAAAAGACGGTACAGCAGTTTATATCACCCAGGATATCGGACTGGCCGCACAAAAACAGGAAGAGTTTGGCTGCGAACAAAGCATCTATGTGGTGGCAGACGAACAAAACTACCATTTCAAAGTACTCAAACTGATTTGTGAAAAACTGGGCATCCCCGGAGCCGCCGGTATTTATCATCTCAGTTATGGCATGGTGGAATTACCAGATGGCCGGATGAAAACAAGAGAAGGCACCGTGGTGGATGCCGATGATATGGTGGAAGAAATGGTGAATGTGGCAAGGGCCAAGACAGAAGAGCTGGGAAAGGTAAAAGACTTTACTCCGGAAGAACTGAAAGAACTCTATGATATCATTGCCCTGGGTGCCCTGAAGTTTTTCCTGCTCAGAGTGGATCCCAAAAAACGGATGATCTTTAACCCGGAAGAGTCCATCGATTTTCATGGCTTCACCGGACCTTTTGTACAATACACACATGCCAGGATCAAGTCTGTATTGAGGAAAGCAACTGAAGCAGGTTTTGCCTATGATAGCCTTTCCACTTCCAATGATAGTTTATTGAAACTGGAAAGAGACCTGATCATCCTCCTGGAGCAATACCCTATTGTACTGGAACAGGCGGTGGCAGAACATAATCCTTCCGTGATTGCCATCTATGTATTTAACCTGGCAAAAACATTCAATACTTTCTATACCGAACATTCAGTAATGAATGCCGAATCAGATGAAAAGAAAAGCTTACGTCTCCGCATGGCATCCATGACCGCTAATGTGATTGCTTCGGGAATGGGATTGATGGGAATTCGGGTGCCGGAGAGAATGTGAGAGCAGTCGTTAGTCGATAGTCTTTAGTCGATAGTCATATATCTGAAGAACGCAGGAGACAATTAAGAGGGGCCATTACCAAGATTCGTAAAAACAAAAATGTATAAAAAAAGGGCGTCAATATTGAATTGACGCCCTTTTTAAATATGTTTCTTACTATCAACTAACAGCTCCCCTTTAGGGGATGGGGGCTGACTGCTCTACAATCCCGCCATCATCTTCTTCTGTTTCAAACTAGCCAGGGAAGGATCCATTTCAATCGCTTTATCACAAAGTCTGATTCCTTTTTCTGTATTCTCCTTACCGCCCTTACGCTGGTAACACATCCCAATCATGTAAAGGGCAGAGGCATTTTCTTTATCGTATTCCAGCATTTTATCCCAGTACTGCATGGCCAGGTCAAACTTGGCTTTACCATAGTAAGCTTCTGCCACCATACCGAGGATATTCAGATCACTTGGCTTTCTTTTCAGGATCTCATTCAGCATTTCCACGCCCTTGTCCAGGTCACCGATATTGAGGTAAGCAATGGCCAGGTTCTCCAGGTAATCATTATCCTTTTTCAGCCCCTTCTCCCCTGCTTCCAGCATATACTTGAGGGCATCCTTATCCGCATGCATGGCATAACAGATCAGGCTCAGCTCATAGGTCCAGTATGCTTCGGTGGGTTTCAGTTCGAGGGCTTTTTTGAAATACGGTACTGCCAGCTTGTAGTTCATCATGTCTGCATAGCTGTGTGCGATCAGATAAGGGATCTCCGCATTGGCGGGATCTTCTTTCTCTGCAATATTGAGGTACTTAATTGCTTCTCCGTAATTATCATTATCGTAGTGTACGCGGCCAACATAAAAAGCCACTTTCTCGTTCGGATCGGCCTTCTTCAGTTTGTCGGCATACAGCAATACATCATCCTGCTGTTTCAGTTGATAAGAAAGCAGCATTAATTTTTTAAAGAGTTCGGGACTCTCATCTCCCATGGTCACCAGTTTTTTGTAGTTCTCCAGTGCCAGGTTGTATTTGCGTAAATCATGATAGGCCAGGGCCAGCTCATTTACAATGGGCTTGCTGTTGGCATCATAGCGTACTGCTTTTTCAAAATTTTTCAGGGATTCGAGGCGGCGACCATTTTGTTTTTCCTGCAGACCTTTCTGCAAAAAATAATCTCCGCTGTCTACCGGGGGATTGGCGCTGATTCCTGCCTGTTGCGTGAATGTATCATTCTGGGAAAATGCCGGCCACACCGCCAGGGCAATACCGCAGGTTAAAAAAATACGTCTCATAGGGCTTTATTTAGGATGGATTTAAAATAGCTACACATGCAAGTTATTATTTGCGATGGATGAATCAAAGCTTAACCGGCTACAAATCAGCTAAAATCGTTCCAAAATAGTATTATTTCAGGATGATCCCGGAAAGCGCTGGTAAATTTACGGTCAGCTTGTACATTTTTTGATTCTTATCAACTAGTTCGCAGCGGATGTCGGGGTTGTAAACATCCCCGGTGCCCCAGTATTTTTTGCTGTCACTATTGAAGATTTCCTCTGTATAAGGCTTATCACTTACCCATACTTCCCAGTCATTCCGCACCATCGGGGTCAGGTTCAGCATTACCAGGAGGTCATCCTTTTTCTTTTTCCCTTTTCTTTTGAAAACCACCACCGATTCTTCCCGGTGGTTCAGATCCACCCATTCAAACCCTTCCATGTTGAATTGTTGCTGGTGCATGGCTGGCTCGGCCTTCAACAAACGGTTGAGTTCAGATACACAATCTTTCAGTAAACGGTGACAATCGAATTGTAACAATTCCCAGGGCAATTCTGATTTATAATTCCATTCACTGGTTTGTCCGAATTCATTCCCCATAAAGAGCAGCTTGGCGCCGGGGTGGGCCCACATGTAGGTATAAAGCAGTCGCAGGTTGGCAAACTTCTGCCACTCATCTCCCGGCATTTTATACAGCATGGGGCTTTTGCCATGTACTACTTCATCATGACTGAAGGGGAGCATAAAGTTTTCATCATAGTAATACATCATACTGAATGAAAACTTATTCTGGTGAAACTGCCGGAACACCGGATCGAATTTGAAATAGTCCAGGGTATCATGCATCCAGCCCATCATCCACTTCATGCCAAAACCCAGACCGCCTTCAAAAGTGGGTTTGCTGACTCCGGGCCAGTCAGTCGCTTCTTCGGCAATGGTTTGTACATCCGGAAAATCACGGTAGATGGTGGCGTTGAGGTCACTGATAAAAGCAATGGCTTCCAGGTTTCCGTCACCGCCATGTTCATTAGGTTCCCATTGACCGTGCTCGCGGGAATAATTGAGTTTGAGCATGGAGGATACCGCATCTACCCGGATACCATCAATATGAAAAAGATCAAACCAGTAACGGGCACTGCTGATCAGGAATGATTTAACCTCTCCCCTTTTGTAATTGAAAATATAACTGTTCCAGTCCGGGTGAAACCCTTTCCGCATATCCGCATACTCATAAGTATGAGTACCATCGAACATGAATAATCCATGTGCATCATAGGGAAAATGAGAAGGCACCCAGTCGAGGATCACACCGATCCCGGCCTGGTGACAGGCATCAATCAGCCGCATCAATCCCTGTGGATCACCAAATCTTGATGTAGCGGCAAAATAACCGGTACACTGGTAACCCCAGCTGCCATCGAATGGATGTTCCATTACCGGCATCAGTTCAATATGGGTAAATCCAAGTTCCTTTATATAGGGTACCAGTGTTTCTGTGATCTGGTCATAACTGTTATAGGCTTCTTCATCATCTTTTACAGGTCGCTGCCAACTGGCCAGGTGTAATTCATACACTGACCAGGGTGCATCAAGAGCATTTTTCTTTTTCCTGTTCTTCATCCATGCTGCATCTTTCCATTCATAATACATATCCCAGGTGATGCTGGCCGTTTGTGGTCTTTTTTCCCAGAAGTTGGCAAAAGGATCTCCTTTATCCAGCGCTCGTTTGGCATAACCAATGATATGATACTTGTAAGCTTCTCCTAATTTGAAACCGGGGATAAATCCTTCCCAGATACCGCTTTTATCCCAACGGGGGTATAATTCATACTCATGGTTTTTCCAGTCGTTGAAATTCCCTTTCACAGATACAGCACTGGCATTAGGAGCCCAAACACAGAAATACATTCCCCAGGTGCCATTCACCTGAATGGAATGTGACCCGAATTTTTTATATAGCTGATAATTTGTGCCGTTTTGATAATTGGTCACATCTTCGGGAGTGAGTAATGAATAATTCCAAACCGACTTAGTGGTATCAACAAATTCCGTTTCTTCATACCGTTTAGCGACCGCCTGTACTGTTGTACTCGCCGCAGGCAATTTTGCGGAAGCTTGCTCGTTATCCTGCTGTAATTTGCTGGCAGATTTTTTCTTACTGGTCGGCATTCGGAGGATTTGTGGGATGATTGTATATCACCAACTTACATCATTTTGATGAAAGTTTAACATTCCCAAAGCACTCGTTTTCCGGGACCCTGAAAGAAAAGCCCGATTTTGCACCGTTTCCTAAAGTATAGCTCCGGATAGTAGCAACCAAACAGGTCATTTCCGGATCAAACCAATTACCAGCCATGTTAAAACAAGCCGCTTCGGCCCTGTTGTTCCTGCTATTTTGTTCAGCCCTTAAAGCCCAGAAAAGCACTATCAGCGGATCTGTTACCGACACCACAGAAAAGAAATCACTTTCTCTTGCTTCGATCAGTCTTTTACGAAAAGCAGACTCCACCCTTGTAGCTTTTACCCGATCAAATAAAGAAGGCAGGTTTCAGTTGCCATCCACTGATACCGGTCAGTATGTATTGCTGATTACCTATCCCAAGTTTGCCGACTACATGGATGAACTGACGCTGAAAGGCGACCTGAATACCGGTCCTATCAGCATGACACCCGCCAGTAAATTACTCGATGCTGTAATTATTAAAACTGTAGGCGCCATCCGTATCAAAGGCGACACCACCGAATTTGTGGCCGATAGTTTCAAAGTAAAAGAAGGTGCTACGGTGGAAGATCTGCTGAAAAAACTACCGGGTTTTTCTGTGAATGCCAAAGGGGAAATTGTTGCTCAGGGTAAGCGGGTGGATAAAGTATTGGTAGACGGTGAAGAATTTTTTGGAGATGATCCTACCATGGCCACACAGAATATTTCCGCAAAAGCCGTGGATAAAGTACAGGTCTTTGAAACCAAGACCGATCAGCAAAACATGACGGGTATGAGTACGGGTAACGAAGGGAAGACCGTCAATATCAAACTAAAAGAAGATGCCAAAAAAGGTGCTTTTGGAAAAGTAGCAGCCGGGACAGATTTCAATAAATACTATGAAGGCCGGCTGATGTATAACCGCTTTGTAGGGAAAAAGAAAATTGCCGCCTATGGCACCCGTACCAATGTGAATGCAGGCAGCCTGAACTGGGAAGACCGGCAAAAACTGGGTATTGAAAACGATTATGAATATGATGAGCTGAGCGGTTTTTATTACAGCTTTGGTGGCAATGATGAATTCAACGACTGGAGTCTGCGGGGATTGCCAAATGCCTGGACCGGTGGCGCTCTTTTCAGTAATAAATGGAATGCAGACAAACAAAATATCAACCTCTCTTACCGCTACAACCGCCTTGGAACAACCAATACCGGCACTACACTGACCCAAAACATTTTGCCCACTGGTATTACCTATAGCAACCGTTATACCACCCGGGATAACCTCAGTCAGCAGCACTCCACCAATGGAAAATATGAAATCAAACTGGATTCACTGGCTTCCTTAAAATTTGTAATTACCCATACTTATAAACTGGGAAAGAGTTTTGGTACCAATAACAGTGAATTCATCGGGACCGACCTGGATACCGTGAACCAGAGTTTCAACTACTTTGATAATAATACCAAAAGAACACAGCTGGATAATCAGCTGACCTATAAACAACTCTTTAAAAAGAAAAACAGGCAGTGGCAAACCGTATTCAGGTTTGGGGTAACGGATGATGATAACGACGGACTGAACCTGACCCGTATCCGCTATTATGATGCGAATGGCCAGTATAACCGTACCGACACCATTGATCAGCAGAAACTCTTTGATGGCCGATCCACCACCATTGGTATCAAGAGCAGTTTCATGGAGCCGCTGTCTGATAAGTGGATGCTGGTGATGGACTATGCCTGGAATAAAAACCATTCCCGTTCCCTGCGCAATACATTCGAAAAAAGCCTGAATGGAAAATATGAAGATCTGATCACAGATTTCAGTAACAATTTTGAACTGGATGCATTTTCAAACAGTGGTAATGCGATTTTCAGGTACACCGGTAAAAAAATGAGAGCGGGTATTGGTACGGGTATCTCTGATATCAAACTCAACCTGAAAAACCTGGATGATAATACCATCAATAATTACCGCTTCTTCAATGTGACGCCTCAGGCACAGATTAATTTTATGCCCAAGGCTCAATTTAATATCGGGATCAATTACCGTGGCAATACTGTTCAGCCGAATATCAGCCAGTTACAACCCCTGCGGGATAATACGGATCCCCTGAATGAGTATAAAGGAAATCCTGATCTGAAAGTGGGATTCAATCACCAGACCTCCGTTTATATTAACCAGTATAAAGTATTATCGCAACAATGGTTGGGACTCAGTTTCTCTTATACTGTTCAGCAAAATGCCATTACACAGTTCAATACCGTGGATGAAACAACCGGTAAAAGAACTTATTACCCCGTGAATGTAAACGGTAACCGGAACTGGTTCCTCTGGGCGAATTTCAACAAGAGCAAGGGCAATGGCAAACCGAATTACGGATTTGGCTTGAATGGAAACGGCAGCCGTTTTAATAATTTCGTGAACGGACAGAAAGCCCTGACCCAATCCTTTACCTTCAGCGCCAATCTGGATTTAGGTATTTCAAAAGAAGATAAGTTCGACTTCAGTCTTTCTCCACGGATAGGATATAACAGTTCCAAATCATCCCTGAACAATGCCATCGACAATAATTATTTCAGCTATGGAGGAAACTTCAATGCGGAAGTAACCCTGCCTTGGAAATTGGAAGTCTATACCAACCTGAATGCAGACCTCCGCCAACGCATACAGGCTTTTGCCAGCAATGTGAACCTGGTGGTTTGGAACGCAGGGATCAGCAAAAAGATTTTCAAGAAAGATACCGGCAAAATCAGTTTTTCTGCCAATGACTTACTGGACGATAACAAAGGTTTTACCCGGAATATCAGTAACACTTTCGTTAGTGATGACAGATACCAGCGGATCAGCCGTTATTTCCTGCTGCGCTTTGAATGGTCATTCAATCAATCACCCGGAACACAACCTAAATAATGAAAACAGTAATCATAGCCGTCAGTCTGCTGCTGAGCAGTACCAGCCTCCTGGCCCAGGCCAATTTCTTTTCTTCGATCAAAGTGGAATACGAAAAAACCACCAGTGTCCGTCAACTGATGAAGGACCTGCAGGAAAATGACAGCTGGTATGAGCAGAACAAGGACCGTTACCCGGTATCCATTCTGAGTTATTATGAATTTACCGGAGATACTGCCCGTTCTGTTTACAAACCCGGTAAAGAAGTACCTGTTGACCCTCGTATGTGGTGGAGGCCTGTAGCTGACAAAAATGTAGTGTACAATGAGTATGCATCTGGCCGTACGATCAGTCAGAAACCGGTTTTTGAAGAGACTTTCCTGATGGAAGACAGTCTCCTGAAAATTAAATGGAAGATCACGACCGATCTCCGGAATATTGCGGGATATGAATGCAGGAAAGCCATTGGTCTCATCAATGATTCTATTACTGTCTTTGCTTTTTACAGTGATGAATTACTGATCAACGGAGGTCCTGAAGGTTTGCACGGCTTACCCGGGATGATACTGGGTGTGGGTATACCCCGTTTGCATTGCACCTGGTTTGCCACCAAAGTAGAAGTGAATGGCGTGAACATGAAGCCGGTAACCCCTCCTGCAAAAGGAAAGAAGGTGACAAGAACTGAAATGATGTCCCGTCTCGGTAAACTGGCAGATGAATGGGGCACTTATGGCAGCAAACTCCTGGTGAACTTTGTTATTTAAGCAACTCCATCACATAACTCTCTTTCGGATCCAGCTCGATATCGGATAAAGCTTTTACTTTTCCCGTCACCACGTTACGGGCCTGTGTAAATCCTTTTACCCGCTCCTGGTACCAATTCCAGTCAGGCTTGATTTTTTTATCGCCTGTGTTACTAATGGTCATCACGGTTTGTTGCTGGTCATAGCGGAAGTAAACATACAGACCATCTTTTGGCAGGTACTGCATCATTTTTCCGGAGCCGATGGCAGAAGAAGTCTTTCTGAATTGAGCCAGGCGGCTGATATGCTGAAATGCTTCTTCCTGTTTATCACTCCTCCCCTCTTTAATGAAGCGGTTGTCTTTGGCTTTATCGTTGGGCCAACCGCCGGGAAAATCTTTTCTCACTTCTGCATCACTGGGATCCTTGAAGTTTTTCATCAGTACTTCATCTCCATAATACATTTGCGGGATGCCGCGCAGGGTCAGCAGCAGGTTCATTCCCATTTTAAAACGATCAAAATCTTCGCCAATCACAGAATAGATCCGGTCCAGGTCATGATTGGTTAAGAAAATACAGTTCCGCATCGGATTTTTATACAGCAGGTCCTGTGCCAGTACCTGGTACAAACGATTCACGCCTTCGTTCCAGCCATAAGGTTGTTTCAATGCATCTACCAGAGAGAAATAAACCGGAAAATCAGTCACCCCCTGGCAATTATGTTTGAAGGGGATATTCATATTGTTCTCACAGAAATAGGCACTGTTGGTAACAGTTTGAACCCATGCCTCCCCAAAAACGGTAACGGCCGGAAACTCTTTAAGCAGGGCATCATTGATCTTATTCAAAAAGACGGGGTCGCTATAGAAATAAGTATCCACCCTCCAGCCATCGACTCCAAATTCTTCCGTTGCCCAGATGGCATATTGGATCAGAAAATTGGAGACAAAAGGATTACGCTGGTTCAGGTCCACCAGAAAAGGTGTGAACCATCCATCTACAGAAACTCTTTTATCAATAGCAGATGCATAGGGATCAACCAGGGGCTGATCCTTGTACGAAGTATTTGTATAAGCCGGCCATTGGTTCACCCAATCCTTCATGGGCATATCACGGATAAACCAATGGTCATTGCCCACATGGTTATACACGGCATCCTGGATGACCTTCATTCCTTTGGCATGGGCAGCTTGTACCAGCTCATGATAAGCGGTATTGCCACCAAACCGTTTGTCGATCTCGTAATGAT
>Ga0209175_10000921_pt1 | contig 15608 bp, 10 predicted proteins | sample JI91814C2DNA_FD_187506 | JGI IMG/M metagenome (GOLD analysis project Ga0209175, IMG submission 187506) | Wastewater effluent complex algal communities from Wisconsin, to seasonally profile nutrient transformation and Carbon sequestration -... | ecosystem: Engineered > WWTP > Effluent > Algae...
CGTTGCAGGTAGAGCCTGTACCTTAACACGTACTGTTGTGAATTTAGGTACTATTACAGCCTTAAATTGTGGCTCGGCTACCAATAATGGCGCATTAAATGCAGGTTCTGCAGCAACTGGAGTTAGCAGTGTAATCCCTTATACAGGAGGCAATGGAGGATTTCATAATGGGCAAACCGTAAATTCTACAGGGGTAACGGGTTTGACGGCTACTTTAACAGGAGGCACGTTTGCTAATGGTTCAGGTAATTTAACGTATACTATAACTGGCAATCCCGATTTTGAAGGAACTGCAACTTTTGCTTTAAATATAGGAGGAAGAACTTGTAATTTAACTCGTACAGTTTCTTGTATGGCAATCGGAATTAATACTGTTGTTGTTGATGTTATAAACCCTGCAACTGGTAAAACATGGATGGATAGAAATTTAGGAGCTACTAGAGCAGCTACTAGTTCGGGTGATTTAGCAGCTGGTGGTGATTTATACCAATGGGGAAGGCAAAGAGATGGTCATCAATGTCGATTTTCTACAACTACAACAAATTTAAGCGCGACAGATGTTCCTGGGCATGGTAGTTTTATTGTAACAGCAAGTGCTCCAAATGATTGGCGAAATCCTCAAAACACTAATCTATGGCAAGGTGTAAGTGGTACAAATAATCCTTGTCCAACTGGATATCGATTACCTACAGCGACTGAATTTGCTTCTGAATTAGCAACTTGGGTGAGTAATACCTCAACAGGAGCCTATGCTTCACCAATTAAATTTCCATTTACTAACGCTATAAGATATCCTGCTGGTAATATAGGATTAACTGACGCTATGTATTGGTCTAGTACAGTAAATGGTACATATTCTCGAATTTTGCATTTTTGGCCTGCACTTGCTTATGTAGGAGATATTGATCGAGTTTGGGGATTATCTGTTCGTTGCATTAAAAATTAATTTTCGAGTACGACTTTAATTAAAAAGTCTGCTTCAATCGTTATTAATATACGTTTTTTAAAGAATAATACGTGTAAAAAAGTGAAGTTTTAGAGCGTTAAAATTTTTTGATTTAAAAGCATCAAACAAAAAAATAAAGATATATTAACTATCAACAAAATATTAAAAAAAACAGTTATGCAAAAACAATTACTAACTTTTTTAGGCGTATTATTATCGGGTGTAATATCAGCGCAAGTAGGCATTAATACCACAGATCCAAAAAGCGGTTTTGAAGTAAACACCAGTTCGGGCTACAAAGTAAATACTATCACAGCAGCAACCACTTTAGATGACTCCTACAATGTAGTTTTATGCAACACAGGTCCTTATACCGTAACCCTTCCTGCAGCGAGTACTTGTTCTGGAAGGGTTTATAAGTTAAAAAATATTGATCCAACAAGCGACCCTATTACCATAGACGGCAATGGTGCTGACTTAATTGAAGGCAATGCCACCTATTCTTTATACCCCTATAAAAATACAATTACCATCATTAGCGATGGCACACAGTGGCACACCATAGAATCATATAGCGACAGTGCCGTGGGGGGTATTTCAGCATTAAACTGTGGTTCGGCTACACATAATGGCGTGTTAGCAGCAAACCAAGCGGCAAGTGGTGTATCAAGTGAAATTCCTTACACAGGGGGCAATGGAGGTGCCTATTCCGGACAAACCGTTACTTCAACAGGTGTAACGGGTTTAACCGCTACTTTAGTTGCAGGCAATTTTGCCACAGGTACAGGTAGTTTAACCTATACCATCACAGGAACACCCACCACTGCGGGTACAGCCAGTTTTGCCATCAGCATAGCGGGTAGAACTTGTACCTTAACTCGTACTGTTGTAGTTGTAGGCACCATTACAGGTTTAACATGTGGTAGTGCTACCAATAATGGAACCTTAACAGCAAATATAAGTGCTAGTGGTGTTACAAGCGTTGTGCCATATACTGGCGGTAATGGTGGCTTTCACAATGGACAAACGGTAGCCTCCACAGGAGTAACAGGATTAACAGCCACAGTAACAGCAGGTGTTTTTGCAAATGGAAATGGAAGTTTAACTTATTCTATTACAGGTGTGCCAAGCATAGGTAATACTGGCACAGCCAGTTTTACATTAAATATTGGAGGTAGGAATTGTGTTTTAACTAGAAGTGTGAATTGCTCAAACGGTTCAACTGTTGTTGTAGATGTAACCAATCCAACTACTGGTAAAACTTGGATGGATAGAAATTTAGGTGCTTATCAAGTAGCAACAACTAATATGGATTTTGCCGGTTTTGGAGATCAATACCAATGGGGAAGATTAAGAGATGGCCATCAATGTAGAATTTCAGGTGTAACAGCAACATTAAGTACAACTGATGTACCCGGTCATGGTAATTTTATAACTACAAGTGCAAATCCAAACGATTGGCGTAATCCTGCTAATACAAATTTATGGCAAGGAGTTAGTGGAATAAACAACCCTTGCCCAAGTGGTTATCGTTTACCGACATCGGCAGAATGGATTGCAGAACATACTACATGGCCAACTCAAAATCAAACTGGTGCATTTAATTCTGTTTTAAAATTGCCAGGAACTGGTTTCCGAAATGTCAACGGGGGTATTGCCGGTATTGGTAACGACAATAATTATTGGAGTAGTAATCCGGCGGTTGGTATTGGGTTTGCAAATGGTGTTGGTGTGTTGGGTCAAGTTAGTGCTTATGGATTCTCTGTGCGTTGCATTAAAAATTAATTTTCGAGTACGACTTTAATTAAAAAGTCTGCTTCAATCGTTATTTATATACGTTTTTTAAAGAATAATACGTGTAAAAAAGTGAAGTTTTAGAGCGTTAAAATTTTTTGATTTAAAAGCATCAAACAAATATGAGTGCCAAACACCAATTTTTTTTGAGTATTTTACTACTTTGCTGGTATGATCACTTTATCCTACCATCCTTTTAGGTTGATAGGATTTTGTGACTTTGAAAATAACGCCAAACCCAATTAAGGATATTTTTGGATAAAATATAGATTTATCTATAAAGATGGAACTTCGTTTTTAAAGCAAAAAATTAATATAAGTTTTCATTATACTGAAAATATACTTTATTTTTACTGAAATATTTCACTAGGGATAGTTTTTATTTACGAAACACCTACTTAAAAAAGGTAGAACCTTATATAGGTAAAGAAATGATTAAGGTATTAACTGGGCAAAGGTGAGTAGGTAAAACAATTTTGCTAAAACAAATACAGCACTTAGTGCAACAGCTTGATAAAAAAGCAAATACTATATATGTAAACAAAGAACAACATGAGTTTAAGCAAATTAAAAATGCCGTTGACTTGTTTGAATACGTTAAATCCAAACTAAAGCCTAAACAAAGTAATTATGTATTTATAGATGAAATACAGAAGATAAATGAATTTGAAATTGCTTTAAGGCAATTGTTGGTAAAGGGGGTAGATATTTATTGCACGGGAAGTAATGCCAATATGTTGTCGGGAGATTTAGCTACGTATCTTTCGGGCAGGTATATTGAATTCATGTCAATAGTTTGTCGTACACCGAATTTATTGAAATGCATAAACTACCCAACAATAACGATACATTAAATATATACATACGATCCGGTGGGTTACCTTATTTAGTCCATTTACCCTTAAACGATGAGGTTGTTTACGGTTATCTAAAAAGTATTTACAATACCATCATACTGAAAGATATTATGACACGATATAGTATTTGGGATGTTGACTTTTTGGACAGATTGGTTGAGTATCTATCGGATAATTTAGGTAGCTACGTGTCATCTAATAAAATTAGTGATTTTTTAAAATCACAAAGAGTTCATTTATCAGTAAATACTGTAATGAACTATTTAAAATACCTAAGTAGTTCGTTTTTTATAAATAAGGTAGAACGTATAGATATTATTGGTAAAAAAAGATTTGAAATAAACGATAAATACTTTTTTACCGATTTAGGTTTAAAACATTCCATTATTCCTTTTACAGGAGCACAAATTGGTAGCGTATTTGAAAATTTGGTGTATAATCAATTAATATATCAGGACTACAAAGTGTTTGTAGGAAAACATCAGGATAGAGAAATTGATTTTGTGGCTCAAAAAGGCAATGAAACCAAATACATACAAGTTGCTTATCAGTTACCCGATGAAAAAGTAAGAGAAAGGGAATTTGGTAACTTATTGAAGATTGAAGATAACTATGAAAAAATTGTGGTTTCAGCTGATGAATTTGCCACTGATTATAAAGGAATTAAACATATTCATATCCGTGAATTTTTGTCTAACAAATAAATAGTATGATGAATTATAAAAATGTATTCACCCTGTTTTGGTGTATCTTATTTAGTGGTATTGCAAATTCGCAATTTATCACCGGTAAATTATCCTTATCAACCAATCAAGAAATAACCCTTCAAGGCTTTAATGGCTTAAAAAACTATCAAATTTCGGACACAAAAACTGATCATGAGGGTAATTTTACGCTTCATTATACAGTCAATGATTATGGTGTGGGCTATTTAATGGCAAGCGATAACAAACCACTGTTTGTAATCTTAAGCGGTGAAGACATAGCAATAGTGGGGGAGGCATTAAGTTACATAGAAACCCTTCGCATTACCAAAGGACAAGAAAATCAATGGTTTGAGCAATATGCCAAAGAGCATCCAAAAAGAGAACAAGCTTTAAGTGCTTGGGTCTATTTAGAAAAGTTGTATCAAATGGATTCTTTATTCTCTATGCAACAAACACCAGCACAAGCCATTGCCAAGGAAAAAAAACGTATTAAAAACGAAGATGCCAGTTTTTTAAATGCATTGCCAAAAGAAAGTTATGTAAAATGGTTTTTGCCCACGCGTAAGTTAGTGAGTTCGGTATCGGTTGTGGCGCAGTATCGCACCGAAGAAATTCCGGAAACAATTGCTGCTTTTAGAGCTTTAGATTATATAGATCAACGTTTGTATAAAAGCGGTTTGTTTAAAGACGCTATTGAAAGTCATTTTTGGTTGTTGGAAAACTGCGGAAAATCAATAGACGCTGTATTTATAGAAATGCAATTATCTATTGATGCAATGGTAGATCAATTAACTAAGGACGAACAAAAATTGAATGAAGTTACTAATTATTTGTTTGATTTATTAGAGCGTCATAGTTTATTCCAAGCCTCTGAATATTTAGCTATAAAAGTACTCAACCAAGGAAGTTGTACTATTAACAGTGATTTAGCCAAACAATTGGAAACGTATAGGTCGATGAAAAAAGGAAATACCGCACCAGAAATTTTTTTTCCAGAAACCACCCTTTTTCCATCATCTAAACATACCTTCAAAAAGTTAAGCGACATGAAAAGTAACTATACACTGGTTGTTTTTGGAGCAAGTTGGTGTCCTAAATGCACAGAAGAAATTCCAGAAATTGCTAAAAAATATCAAGACTGGAAAAAGAACGGATTAGAAGTAGTTTTTGTATCGTTGGATGAAAATGAAAATGAATTTAAAAAATTTGCTTCTGGTTTTCCATTTATAAGTGTATGTGATTATCAAAAATGGAATAGCCCTATTGCTCAAGATTATTATGTATTTGGCACACCCACGATGTATTTATTGGATGGTGCCCAAAAAATCATACTCCGACCTAACTCTGTAAATCAAATGAATGCATGGGTAGATTGGTATTTAGTGCAAGGCAACCTATTGCCAAAATAGTTAAAATTTTAGGCTGTATTAAATTAAATCATAATATTTAAGTTAATATCTTAAATTTTACTTTCTCCAAAAGCTTTTTTATTAAATACAATCAAAATACCAACTCCTGTTGAAATGGCAACATCGGCAACATTGAAAATTGCGTTAAAAAATGTAAAAGAACCATCAACATTACTAAAAGGAAACCAAGAAGGTACATTTTTAAACGTATAAATAGGAAAGTAAAACATATCTACAACTTCACCGTGAAACCAAGTACCGTAAGGTTGGTTTGAAAAAGCTGTCGCTACTTGTTGATAACTATCGTTAAAAATTACACCGTAAAAAACTGAATCAATAATATTTCCTAAAGCGCCTGTAAAAATCAAAGCAATCGCTACAATTAAATAATTAGAAGATTTCTTTTTTATTGAGTCCTGCAACCACCAAGCGATTCCACCTACGGCTACGATACGGAATAAGGTTAAGATTAATTTTCCATATTCGCCTGGAATTTCAGCACCCCAAGCCATGCCTTCATTCTCTATAAAATGAATTTGAAACCATTCTAAACCCATTACTTTTATTGATTCTCCAATAAAAAAATGCGTTTTGACATAGATTTTCGAAATCTGATCAATTAATAAAATAGCAATGATTAATAAATAGGCTTTCTTTAGCGACATGTTTATTTTTTTTGCAAAAGTAGTAGTTTTTATCAAATAAAAAACGCTCCAAACGGAGCGTTAGTATAATTTTGTAAAAAGATTAACGTTGTAAGTTTTTCGCTTCGATACTCATCGTTGCATGAGGAACAATTTTTAAACGCTCTTTACTAATTAATTTTCCTGTAACTCTACAAACACCATAGGTTTTGTTTTCGATACGAATTAAGGCGTTTTTTAAATCTCTAATGAATTTTTCTTGTCGAATAGCTAATTGTGAATTGGCTTCTTTACTCATGGTTTCACTTCCTTCTTCAAATGCTTTAAATGTTGGCGATGTATCATCAGTTCCATTATTTAAGTCGTTCATATAGGCACTCTTAATAAGCTCTAAATCACCTTTCGCTTTTTCTAATTTCGCTTGAATTAATACTTTAAATTCAGCTAAATCAGCATCTGAATATCTAATTTGCTCCTCTACCATAATATCAATATTTTTATAGTTATACTTTGTTTAAAAAGCTTTTGCTTTTATTTTGAAATTAATAAACTTGTTTTAATGTCATCAAACTCAATTTCTATACCATTTTCAAGGTTTTCAATAAATAATAACGATTTGGTTAACGTTTCTGACTTAATGTACGATTCATTAGCTAAAACGGCTTCTTCTAGTTTCATATTTTTCCCCATTTTAACAGTAATCATATCTATTACTTCAAAACCTGAATCTTTTCTAATGTTCTGAATACGATTGACTAACTCTCTCGCTATGCCTTCTTTTCTCAATTCTTCAGAGATGGTAATATCTAAAGCAACGGTAATTCCGTTTGAATTTGCTACCAACCAACCTTCAATATCTTGCGAAGAAATCTCAACATCATCTAATGATAAAGTTATACTTTTTCCTGAAATATCCATAACCAACTCACCATCACGCTCTAATTTAGCAATTTCTTCTTGCCCAAAACTCTGTATCTCTTTGGAAATCAAACCCATATCCTTTCCAAAACGAGGTCCTAATGTTTTGAAATTAGGCTTAATTTGCTTCACTAAAACGCCCGAAGCATCGTCTAATAATTCAATTTCTTTCACGTTTACTTCCGCCATAATTAAGTCAGAAACTGCCTCTATTTCTGCACGTTGAATAGCGTCAAATACAGGAATTATAACCTTTTGCAACGGTTGACGCACCTTAATCATTTCCTTCTTACGCAGCGATAAAATTAATGAAGAAACTGTTTGTGCTTTCAACATTTTGCTCTCTAACGACTTATCAACAAAGTTTTCAACCGAAACTGGAAATTTCGCCAAATGTACACTTTCAAACGACTCAGAACCTGAAGTTTGTGTTAAATCTCTGTAAAGTTTATCCATAAAAAATGGCGCTATTGGGGCAGAAAGCTTCGCAACCGACACCAAACACGTATAAAGCGTTTGATAAGCCGCAATTTTATCTTGCGCATATTCTCCTTTCCAGAATCTTCTTCTGCACAAACGCACATACCAGTTACTCAAATTTTCTTGAACAAAGTCAGAAATGGATCGAGCGGCTTTGGTAGGTTCATAATCGGAATACGCCTCATCAACCGTTTTTATCAAGGTGTGTAATTCTGATAAAATCCAACGGTCAATTTCTGGTCTTTCTTCTAATGGTACTTCGGCTTCAGCATAAGTAAATCCATCAATATTAGCATATAACGAGAAGAACGAATACGTATTATATAACGTTCCAAAGAATTTTCTTCTAACCTCAGCAACTCCTTCGATATCAAATTTTAAATTGTCCCAAGGATTTGCGTTGGAAATCATGTACCAGCGTGTAGCATCTGGTCCATATTCTGCCAAAGTAGTAAATGGATCCACCGCATTTCCTAAACGTTTCGACATTTTTTGTCCGTTTTTGTCCAAAACTAATCCGTTTGAAACTACGTTTTTATAAGCGATTTTATCAAAAACTAATGTTCCGATAGCGTGTAAGGTATAAAACCAACCACGAGTTTGATCAACTCCTTCTGCAATGAAATCAGCTGGAAACATACGCTTGTCAACTACAACTTGTTTCAGGTTCTCGCTTTGAGATTCTGAAACAAGTTCAGAATGACAAACACCATCAATAATTTCTTTGTTCTCAAATGGATAATGCCATTGTGCATAAGGCATCGCACCTGAATCGAACCAAACGTCAATTAAATCACTTTCACGTTTCATTGGTTTTCCTGATGGCGAAACTAAAACGATGTTATCCACTACGTTTTTATGTAAATCTACTAAATCGTAGTTGGCATCGCTCATGTCGCCAATTTTGAATCCTTTGTACGGATTTTCAGTTTGGAAACCTACAGCGATGGATTTTTCGATTTCGTTGTACAATTCTTCAACTGAACCAACTAACAATTCTTCAGTTCCATCTTCGCTTCTCCAAATTGGTAGTGGAATTCCCCAATATCTTGAACGAGATAAATTCCAATCGTTGGCGTTTTTCAACCAATTTCCGAAACGTCCTTCGCCAGTTGCTTTTGGTTTCCAGTTGATGGTTTCGTTTAAATCGAACATTCTATCTTTGATTTCGGTTACTTTAATGAACCAAGAATCTAATGGATAGTATAAAATTGGTTTGTCGGTTCTCCAGCAATGTGGGTAACTGTGCACGTATTTTTCAACCTTAAAAGCCTTATTTTCTTCTTTTAAACGAATAGCGATTTCAACATCTACTGATTTTTCAGGTGCTTCGCCTTCATTATAATATTCGTTTTTAACGTATTTTCCAGACAAATCACCTAATCCAGCAACAAATTTTCCTTGTAAGTCTACCAATGGAATAGGATTTCCGTTTTCGTCTAAAACTAACATTGGTGGAACTTCTGGTGTTGCTTCTTTAGCCACTTTCGCATCATCTGCTCCGAAAGTTGGTGCAGTGTGCACAATTCCAGTTCCATCTTCTGTAGTTACGAAATCTCCTGAAATTACTCTGAATGCATTTTCTGGGTTTTGATACGGTAACGCTAATGGTAATAATTGTTCGTAACGAATTCCTATTAAATCAGCTCCTTTTGCTTCTGCTAAAATTTGGTATGGAAGCCCCCTAGCCCCCGAAGGGGGAATACTTGAAGAAAAAATAGTTGCTTTTCCCTCAAATTCTTCAATAGTTTCTACTTTTTCAAATGTTTTCCCACCAAACTGTTTACCAATTAGATTTTTAGCTAAAACAACATTTACAAGCTCAAACGTGTATTGATTTAATGTTCTAACTAAAACATAATCGATTTTTGGGCCAACAGTTAATGCGGTATTACTTGGCAACGTCCAAGGTGTGGTAGTCCAAGCTAAAAAATAGGCATCCCCCAGCCCCTCCAAAAGAGGGGAGTTCAAACGAAACGCTTTTGCGATATCGTTAGCTGTTCCCCCTTCGGGGGTTAGGGGGCTTTTAAATTGAGCTACAATCGTAGTATCGGTAACATCACGATATGAACCTGGTTGATTTACTTCATGCGAAGACAAACCCGTTCCCGCTTTTGGAGAATAGGGTTGGATTGTGTACCCTTTGTATAGTAAATTTTTGTTGTAAATTTGTTTTAGCAGCCACCAAACGGTTTCCATGTATTTGGATTTGTACGTCACATACGGATTTTCCATATCTACCCAATATCCCATTTTTTCGGTCAAGTCGTTCCATACGTCGGTGTAACGCATAACGGTTCTTTTACACGCTTCGTTGTATTCGGTAACAGATATTGTTTTTCCGATGTCTTCTTTGGTGATGCCTAATTCTTTTTCCGTTCCAAGTTCAACAGGCAATCCGTGTGTGTCCCAGCCTGCTTTACGCTTCACTTGGTACCCTTTTTGAGTTTTATAACGACAAAAAATATCTTTAATCGCACGTGCCATTACGTGGTGAATTCCAGGCAAACCATTAGCTGATGGTGGTCCTTCAAAAAACACGTAGGGTGTAGCTCCTTCACGAGAAGTTACCGATTGTTCAAAGATGTGGTTTCTTTTCCAAAAATCAAGAACTTCTGATGCTACTGTTGGCAAGTCAAGTCCTTTGTATTCAGTAAATTTTGTACTCATTTTGTCGCTTTCTTAAATCAATTTGCGAAAGTAATAAATAGTTATGAGTTTTGAGTAATGAGTTTTGAGTTTTTCCCTCTTTTTAAAAAATTTAACCACAAGGTTCTCAAAGTAAAAAGCACAAAAAACACGATGCTTTGAATACTTTGCGAAAACACTTTGTGCACTTTGCGTTAAAAAATCAAGAAAAAACTTCTTTTAAGACTTCTAAAGATTTTGGTTTTTTGAAGCCATCGAGATGTAATGTGTAGAAATCTAGGAGGATTTTTAATAATATTTGGCGTTCAATTCCGGCAAATATTTTTTGGTCGGCATCAAATTTTAATTGTAATAATCGTTTAAACAAATGTGTTTCGTGTTCGGTTAACGAATTGATACTTTGAAAAGGCGTAAAATAACCTTCTTTACTATCAAAAAAAGGAAAATCAATTTCAGTTACATCGGGATAAAAACCTAAATATTTTGTAGCTTCCATCATTAAAATGAGATGAAAATTTGCCATTTCGTCGTGCGTATCCAACCAAAGTAAAGCTGTTTCTAAAAAGGAAAATAAGTTTTGGTTTTTTTCTTCTTCTTTGATGGCGTGATGCAAAATTTCGGAAAGAAAAATTACGATGGTGCTTTTGACAACATCAGTGTTTATGGAATAATAGCTGTGAGCTAATCGGATTTCTTTAAAATGTTCGAGTGTGCCTTTGTTTTTGTGATTGGCTTCGATTTCAATAATGGTTAATGGCTGAAAATACGCAATTTTTTGATTGGCTTTTTTGTTTGAATAGGCGCTTTGTACAAAATAACTTTTTAATCCATCACTTTCGGTAAAGCATTTGACAATCAAGCTTTTTTCTTGAAACTTTATGGAGGAAAGGACGATGGCTTTAGTTTTGACTCGCATTTTAATATTGAATAGCGATTGAGTTGAAAGTTACAACTTACACTTATCTAATAATCATTATTTTTTTTACTGTAGAATCTAATCCGTCTTGTGAAGCTACAAAAACCATATAAACCCCAGAAGCCACTTTGTGTTTTCCGAAAGCAGTTGTATCCCATTCTATTGTTCCTCCTGAAGTTGTGGTTTCGTAAACTAAATTTCCTTCGATGTCAGTAATTTTTACATTTGCTTTGTCGGTCAATCCGCTAATTTTTACTGTCCCTAAAAACCCTGGTCGTACAGGATTTGGATATACGAAAACATCTCCTAAACTATCACTTGGTTTGGTTGAAGTTCCTAAAAATGACACCATTCCTTTATCGGTTGCAAAAAAAACTTCGCCTGTGACACCATCAATTTCTATATCATTAATATTGTCACTCGGTATGGGAGAATTGTTTTTGGTAAACTGAAAAATTGTTTGTTGCCCATTTGCAGAAACTAAAAACACACCCCCATCAGCTATAGAAACCCATTTTCTATTCGCACCATCAACAGCTATATCTAAAATAGTTTGCTGATAAAATAATTCTTGCGCTAAATCACCTTCTTGAATGATAATAGAATTGGAGGTTAGTTCTGTTTCTGAAATGAAACGATCTACGCTCGAAATAACTCTTAATCCTGAAAAAGTACCAATCCAAAGTTGATTTCTGTTATCAATTGCAACACATCTTACATCATTACTAGGTAAGTTACCAACTGTTGAATTTAACACTATGAATTTATTGTTATATTCTTCATTAAAAGCAATCAAACCGTCGTTGATAGTTGGAACCCATTTTGTTTTGTTCTTATCAATAGCCATAGGACCATATCTTCCTGTAGCAACAGTTGGAGCAATACCCGCTAAACTATAAGATTGCCATTGACCATTTGTTCTTAAAACTTTAATTGCCTTTTCTACAAAAGCATTTGTTACCCACAAATTACCATCTTTATCAAAAGCGGGGCTATTTACTCTAACATCAATGTATGATGGGTTAGGTGGAGAAAGAACTAACGATTCTAATCCATTTGGGCCTGTATTTGCTTGATTAAAAAGTTCAATGTTTTCACCATTAATTTTTAATAATCCTGAAAAATATGAGGTTGCATATACTTGGTTTTGATTATTTGGATTTATTACTAGGTCAGAAATAGATTTTGCCTGAAATAAATCATTGTAAGGAATTAATTCCCATCCTTTATTACTTGAATATTTACTAATTCCAAATTCATCCAATGGATATGGATTATAGAGACGCGAATAATCGCCATACACAGCCCATAAAAAATTTGTTGCTTTTTTTACTCTAAAAATATAATTTCTAATGGGTCCGTTTGGTGATAAATTTTCAAATGTTGTTGGGTTGGATAGCGTTGCAGAAAACAAACCATTTTTTTCAGTTCCTAAGAAAATAATATCATCCACAACTGTTGCTGCTGTAAAATTCGCCGAATAATCTGGGATATTGGTAACATGTGCTAATTGAGAAAATGTTTGACTCAACACATAAACATTATTTTGGGTAGTAACAATTACCTCTGTTCCATTCGTTTTTAATTTTAATCCAGGCTGAATGTGGTTTAGAATTTCTTGAAATATTGTTCCGTTATAACGATACGTTCGTGCATTGCTACTCATTGCAACCAATTGATTATCAACCGTAATTATTCCAGACCAAAAACCAGTATCAAAACTTTGCCATTGACTAAAATCAAACAAGTTAGGATTGGTTAAATTCCCTTTTCTTATTCCATAATCTCTTGTTACAGCATAAATTTCGTCACCTAAAACTGTAGTTTGTAGCACTTGTGTTTCTTCGCCGGAAGTTCCAATAAAATAGGTTATTATAAATTCAGAGGTTGCTAAATCTAGGACGGAAATTCCGTAATCTGTGGCAATATACAATCTGCCATTATGCTCATAAAAATCATTTATTTTCTTTTTATTGGGAGGAACGGGAACATCTTCAATAACGTCAACTTTTGTTGTTACCGAACCATCACCATTGATTATTAAAAGTAATCCGTTTGAATTTCCCGCAATTGTTTTATTGAAAGCATCTGAATGATGTATTGAAGTTATCGATTCTGGTTTAAAACCTGTTACTGAGTTGTATATTGTTAAATCTGATGAAGCTATTATTTTTGAAAAAATACCATTTTGAGTCGCTGCAAATACTTTTCCAGTAGCACTCTCAACATCGACGATTTCGTTGTAAGAAAAATAGCCTTTCCACAATTGATTGTTTTGTTGTGCAAATAACAATTGGGTTAAAAAGAAAACAGCAATATAAATCGATTTTTTCATTTGAAATATTTAATACAAATATAGTATAAACGCATTAATTTTACTTTTGATATGTTAATACCGTTTCTGCTTTGAAATTACTAGAATAAAACGCGCTTTTTTCTTTTCTACTTTAATATAAAAATAAACCATAGGTATGACTATGCTTTATTTTTCTATCTTGCATAAAGAAAAAAATCATCATTTTCTTTTCTAGTAATTTCAAAACAGAAACGGTATAAGAAACAAAAAAAGCTCTTTCATTTATTAAAAGAGCTTTTAAATTATATTTACATTTTTATACTACACCTTGTGCCAACATAGCATCGGCTACTTTAACAAAACCAGCAATGTTTGCTCCTTTAACATAGTTTACATAACCGTCTGGATCGGTTCCATAGTTCTTGCATTGGCTGTGAATTCCAACCATAATGTCTTTTAAACGCATATCTACTTCTTCACTTGTCCAATTTAAACGAATTGAATTTTGTGTCATTTCTAATCCAGAAGCGGCTACTCCACCAGCATTTGCAGCTTTTCCTGGAGCAAATAATACTTTTGCATCTAAAAATTGTTTAATAGCGTCGAGTGTACAAGGCATATTTGCAGCTTCAGTTACACACATGACACCATTTGCAATTAATTTTTTAGCATCGTCTTCGTTTAATTCATTTTGTGTTGCACATGGAATTGCAATATCTACTTTGGCTTCCCATGGACTTTTTCCTCTATAAAAAACAGCAGTAGGATATTTTTCAACATAAGCTTCAGCTCTATTGTCTCCACTTGCTCTCATATCTAACATAAAATCGATTTTTTCACCAGAAATTCCGTCAGCATCATAGATGTAGCCATCAGGGCCCGAAATGGTAACTAGTTTTCCTCCTAATTCGTTAATTTTTAGAGCAACGCCCCAAGCAACGTTTCCGAAACCAGAAATTGCTACTGTTTTACCAGCGATTTTTTCTCCTTTAGTTTTCAACATTTGCTCAGTAAAATATACTACTCCATAACCTGTAGCTTCAGGACGAATTAAAGAACCTCCATAAGCCAAACCTTTTCCTGTTAAAACTCCCGTAAACTCGTTTCTAATTCTTTTATATTGACCAAACATATAACCAATTTCTCTTGCTCCTACACCAATATCTCCTGCTGGTACATCTAAATCTGGTCCGATATGACGACATAACTCGGTCATGAACGATTGGCAAAAACGCATTACTTCACCATCAGATTTTCCTTGCGGATCAAAATCAGATCCTCCTTTTCCACCACCCATTGGCAAGGTCGTTAAACTGTTTTTAAATACTTGTTCGAAAGCTAAAAACTTTAAAACGGATAAGTTTACTGTGTTATGAAAACGTATTCCACCTTTGTATGGACCAATTGCAGAGTTCATTTGAATACGAAAACCCCTATTTACTTGAATTTCTCCTTTATCATCTACCCAAGGCACTCTAAAAATTACTGCCCTTTCTGGTTCTGCAATTCTTAATAATAAATTTTTTCCATCATACTTTTTATTATCTGCAATGAAAGGAATAACTGTTTCTGCAAATTCTTTTACAGCTTGTAAAAACTCGGGTTCGTTTGGATTTTTGGCCGCTACTTGCGCCATAAAATCATTAATTTTTTGTTCCATTTTGTATTGAAATCCATTTTAAAAAATAATTGTATGCAATAGTTTTTTGTTTCTATGCAAACGTTTTCGTTCACGTTACAAATATACATTTTAAAAATTACTTGTTATATTTTTAATAAAACTTTACCAAATGAAAATTATTTTTTTTAAAGCACCAACGAGCAATTTTTAAATAATAAAAAAGTTTTTTTTTGAAATGAACTTAGTTTTTATATATTTGTCTGATAATGAAAAATATTTAGCAATGACTAAAAAAATTAAATCCCTACTAATTTTGCTTTTAGGAGTTAATTTCACAATGACTGCTCAACTCGGTTTCTCACACGAAGTTG
>Ga0209175_10000924_pt1 | contig 15570 bp, 1 predicted proteins | sample JI91814C2DNA_FD_187506 | JGI IMG/M metagenome (GOLD analysis project Ga0209175, IMG submission 187506) | Wastewater effluent complex algal communities from Wisconsin, to seasonally profile nutrient transformation and Carbon sequestration -... | ecosystem: Engineered > WWTP > Effluent > Algae...
ATCAAGCCGGTAGACGATGCAGATACGTTACATGAGATCATTGCAGGCAAACCGTGGGCTTTTGGGTTAATGTTCGCTGCTGCCGCACCAGTAGTCGCGTTTGGTGGAGCAACTGAGTATTCCTGGAGTTTTAGTGGAGGAGCAGGCGCCACAGTTGATGCTCCAACTACGGCACAAAATATCACTGCGGATTTTGCTATTGGTGGAGCATTCATTACGACTACCAGAAGTCTTGATGTTGTAACTCAATTTGCAACGAATGCTACAACCGGTGGTCGATGCCCGACCACAGCATCCTCCCGAACAGTAACAGTTTACGGCCCTACTTTGGGAGGCACTGCTTCGGGTGGCGCAAACTATTGCGAGGGAGCAGACGCTGCTAACATAAGTTTGGCTGGCCATCGAGGATCTATTATTCGATGGGAGGTCAACTTTAATGCTGGCGGATTTGTAGATGCAGGTGTGGGAACTGTTGCTACATTTGATCCTGGTATACTTGCTGCTGGTAGTTATGTATACCGGGCTGTTGTGGCTAATGGACCGTGTACGGAACAGAATAGTACGACAACTACAATTAATATTTCCGTAAATCCAACACTTTCAGGTGCCGGACCAGATCAAGCGTTGTGCGGAGTACTCACAGCAACTATGAATGGTACACCGGCAGCCCCAGGAGTAGGAACCTGGACATTTGTTTCCAGTGTACCGGCAAGACCAGCTCCTGTTTTTTCAAATATTAACAGCAGAACCTCAGACGTTACAATTATTGCAGGGAATGAAGGTGCCTATACGTTGAGGTGGACCGTGTTGAATGGTCCTTGTACAAGTTTTGATGATGTTGTTATTGATTATGGTTCAGATCCTACCAATCCTAACGCAGGGCCTGCTCAGGACATTTGTGGACAGACCACTAATATGGCAGGTAATACAATTTTGATTGGAGCAGGTACATGGTCGGTTATTAGTGCCCCTCCAGGAGGAACCCTAACTATAACTTCACCAAATTCACCAACATCAGCAGTAAGTCTCGCGGGCGGGATAGTCTTTGGAACATATCAATTGAGATGGAGGTCCGTCAGCGGAACGTGCCCAGCGGAAGATAGTTTTGTAAACTTAACGTTTAACAGACCACCTACCATAACCGGTCCTGCAGCATTTTCTGTCTGTGTAGATAATCCTCCAACCGCTCCGTTTAATATTGCACTTACCGGAGCTAGAGGTGGAACCTTCGGTGGAGGTGCCACCAACGCACGTTGGGAAGTAGTTACGGGTGGAGGAACATTTGCTTCCAGCACTACTGCTATCGGATCGAATGATGCGTCAAACCCGGTAGAAGATACATATCGTCCGGTGGCCGCTGATTATACTGCGGGAACAGTTACACTCAGATTAGTAACGGATGATCCTACCGGCCAATGTACGGCAGTTAATTTCCCGGTAACGATTACCATTGATCGATTACCTGCAGCAGCGGATGCTGGGGCGGCTACGATGTCAGTCTGCGGAACTACCGCTTCATTGGGCGCCACTGCCGTTAATTTAGCACTTACACCAGGAGCGCTGGGTACGTGGACCTCCTCGGCAGGCGGAGTAACCTTTACACCGAATGCGAATACAGCCAACGCAACAGCCAATGGTTTACCCCTAGGAACTACACGGCTGACCTGGACGATAACAACGGCCACCGGAGTTTGCGGTCCAACTAGTGATTTTATTGATGTAACACGAAATGCTACTCCAGCCAATAATCCTCAGCCCCTTGCAAAATGCGTTGACATTCCATTTGGAACTACGGCTGTTGTGACGTTGATTGAATTGCAGGCTTTAAATGATTTAATCACGGGTATAGCGGGTTCAACAAACAGAACAGTTCAGTTTTTTACAGATGCGGCACGAACAATCCCGTATCCGGCATCTTCTCCATTGGCAAACGGAGCTACTGTATATACCATTGTAACTAGAACAGATGTTACACCTCAGTGTACAACGAACGGACAGGTAAATATTACAGTTGCACAACGCCCGTTAGCAATATCACAGAATCCGGAGTTTTGCGAAGATCTTCCGGTAGGAAGTAACACAAGAGCCGGTATTAATCTGACCTCGTTCAATAATGCCATTAAAGATAACGTTGCCGCTAACACGGTTGCCTGGTTTTCAGATGCTGCAAGAACCATTCCTGTAGCAACTCCTGCCAGCGTTACTGCCAATAACGGTACCCGTTTTTATGCTCGGGTAACCAACCCAACCACAACGTGTAGCGATACAACAAACTTGCGCGTTAGGCTGAATCCTATACCATCACCGAATCCGCTTTTAGGTGCATCGGATGTCTGTGCGGACCCAACGGCTGCGATCCTTTACCAGTTGACGGTAAGTAATCCTGGATATACGTATACATGGTCTGTGCCTGAGCCACCGTTTGATATACGTCTTGGCGGGACTTCAACGGACGATCTTATTTTGTTAAGCTTTCCGGTAGTCGTTAGCCCAGGTCAGAATATTTCAGTCACGGAAACTTCCGATAAGGGCTGCGTGGGTCAGCCGAACATTAAAAACATAACAGTTGATACAAGCCCGCCAGCCATTACCATTGTAGGTCCCTCTGCAGTTTGCGAAAATGATGCGGGTGTTATCTACGAAGTGGCTAACCTTGCCAACACTACATACTCCTGGACAGTGCCAACCGGAGCCTCCATCATTAGCGGCCAGGGTACGTTCAGGATCAGCGTAAATTTTGGAATTATCCCGGGTCTTGTTACTGTTACACCGACTACTACCAGCGGTTGCGCTGGTAATCCGGACGATCATGCGGTTGCCATTAACCCAAGACCTTCACTTGATGCGCTTTCCAACAGTGTTTGTAGTGATAACGTGGCCGGAATAACATTATCCGGAACCGGAGCAACGTCATTTGATATTATAAGCGTGACCGTTCAGGCCGGCTTAAATCCATCTTCGCGAGCAACAGCAAATGGCGTTCCTCCGGGAGCTATCTTTAATGATGTATTTACCAACGCTACAGGGGGTCCATTAGTCGTACAATACACCATTGTACCGGTGAGTGCCCTAGGATGTAAGGGAGATTCGCGGGTTGTTAACCTTCTTGTGCAGCCTGAACCTGTTTTAGACCCGACTCTTGCAGATGAAATCTGTAGTTCTGTTGAGGATGTAAACATAACACTAAGGGTTGCTACAGGCAGTTTCGCTGCGGATCAATATGAGATCACTTCTGTTAATGCTGCTCCCGGATTAACCCCGGTTGCCGGCAATCCAACAAATACAGGAATTTTTACAGCTTCTGTTCTACTCGATGACCGGTGGGAGAATCTTACTGCTGGTCCGCTTGTTGTTGAATATTTTGTAAGGCCAAGAAATTCAGGCACAGGTTGCGTGGGTGATCCCGCGATCCCGGTGCGCGTAACGGTTAATCCAGAACCTCAAGTGGCTGCGGCCTCTGAAACGATTTGTAGTGGCGATTCACCAACTCTCACGCTTACAACGTCACCTTTAATAGCAGGAAGTACATTTGCCTGGACAGTTAAAACCATCACGGGATTAATCTCAGGAGCTACGAATGGTACGGGAGCAACTATTACTGATATATTGGTCAACAACGATGTAAACCCAGGAAGCGTAACATATGAAGTCCGGGCAACCGGTTCAGCAGGAGTGGGGGCATGTCTTGGGCCTCCAACCGATGTGACAATTACGGTTAACCCTGCTCCACTCACGAACAATGTTGATCAGATCGTCTGTTCTACATCTCCGGGCGGAAATACATTCACTGAGAACTTAGTGGCGTTACAACCTTCCATCAACATCGATGGTTCGCTTACGTTTACCTGGCATACATCCTTTGCGGATGCGGATGCTGGAATAAATGCTATGACGGTTGCTGCGGCTTCAGCGTTTCCATTAGCGAATGGTATCCCCGCGTTTGTGCGCGTAGACAATGGAATCTGTGCCCGCATTCAGGCGGTGACATATACCGTTCACCCTACGCCATCCTTTACGGCTGCGATAACGTCCAACTATAATGGAGCGCAGCTTTCCTGTAATACGTCCAGCAATGGTATCATTACGGTAACACCACCTGTAAACGGTACAGCGCCTTATTTATACAGTATTGATGGTGGGTCAAGTTTCTTTACCAGTATAACCTTCAACGGCTTGTCCGCAGCAGGTAATCCGTACGTAGTGCGTGTGCGTGATGCAAGAGGTTGTATTGCAGATGCGCCTCCGTTGAACTTTATTGCGCCTTTAGCGCTCACGGCCACTACCGCCATTACATCAAACTTTAACGGTCAACATATTGAGTGCCGCGGAGATAATAATGGTGAGGTAACGGTTGCTCGCGTTCCGGGTACGGGAACAGGTGCTGTAACATATTCAATTCAGGAAGTGCCAGGCAATTTAACGGGAGCTGCTACCGGTGTATTTACTGGCCTAACAGCCGGAACATATACGTTTGTTGTACGGGATGTTAACAACTGTCAGTTTACAACCGCTTCAGTAACACTTATTGACCCTCCGGCTATTGTAGCAACTGCGGTTCTTACAACTCCGGTTAGCTGTAACGGTCAGTCGGATGGTGTCATCACTGTAACAGCATCAGGTGGTACGCTGGTTGGACCGACCTATACCTATACAATTTCTCCGGGTGGAACATCAAACACTACAGGTGTATTTAGCGGGCTTGCCGCGAATACGTATACGGTTAATGTTGAGGATGATAATGGCTGTATCCGAACATCAAACAGTATATCCGTAACGCAACCTTCAGCATTGACGGCCTTTGCTTCTGTCACAAGCAATTATAACGGTGCAAAAATCAGTTGCCCGGGGGCAAATGATGCTGTGATTACAGCCATCGCAAATGGTGGTAATGGCGGCTTTACGTATGTATTAGTGGAGAGCCCGCTGAATATAACGGGTAATGCGACTGGAATTTATACAGGTGTTGGGCCTGGAACCTATACCGTAAGTGTAACGGATGCACAATCGTGTAATGTGGTTACCGTGCCGGTTAATATTACTGACCCCACACCCCTTAATGCGAGTGGCGTTGTATCGAGCGTCATTAGTTGTAATGGAGGCAGTGACGGTGAGATCAGGATTTCATCCACTGGCGGAACAGGTGCTTATACGTTTACCATGACCAGCCCGGCAGGTCCATCCAATGCCACCGGTATTTTCTCCGGACTTCCTCAGGGAACGTATGACTTCCAGGTAAGAGACTTAAATAATTGTACCGATGTTGTTCAGGTTATTCTGGGACAACCTATAGCGGTTACCGCATCAGCATTGACGCAAACACCTTACAATGGTTCACAAATCAGTTGTAACGGAGCCAGTGATGGTATTATTAACGTTACGGCAAGTGGCGGTACAGGTGCTTTAACCTATGTGTTTGATCAATTTCCGGCAAACCTTACGGGAATGACAACCGGTGTGTTTACAGGAGTGCCCCCTGGTGTAGGATATACATTTACAGTGCGAGACTCTAAAGGTTGTCCTCAGCCAACAGGGTTTGTAACCGCGCCTGTTGACGTTGTTCAACCACCTGTTATTGCTGCTGCTGCGGCAGTCACAAGTAATTACAATGGTCAGCATATAACGTGTCCCACCGCAACAGACGGTATCATTACGGTAACAGCAAGTGGAGGAACCGGTGCGCTTATCTATCGGCTGGATCAAGCTCCGTTGAATTTAACAGGAGCAGTCTCAGGAGTATTTACAGGCGTTGGAGCAGGGTCTTACACGGTTACCGTGCGTGACGCAAATAGTTGCTTTAGGGTTACGGTTCCGGTAGCGGTTACACCACCACCAGCTGTAAATGCCAGTGCGGCTGTAACAAGCAATTATAATGGCCGCCAGATAACCTGTAACGGTGCCAGCGATGGTATCCTTACGGTAACTGCAGGCGGTGGAGTTACACCATACTCCTATATATTGAATGAAATACCGGCTAACGTAACAGGAGCAGCAACAGGAATCTTTACAGGATTACCTGCCGGTACGTATACCGTTAATGTAAGAGATTTGAACAATTGTCCTGTGGTAACCCTACCGGTTACCATCAGCGAACCTACGGTTGTATCCGGTACAAGCAATGTTACCAGTAATTACAATGGTCAGCAGATTCGTTGCGTGGGAGCAAGTGATGGTATTATTCGGGTAACAGGTTCAGGCGGTACTGCACCGTATACCTTCATTTCTATCGAAGTTCCGGGCAACGTAACGGGCGCGGCAACAGGTATCTTCACAGGCTTACCAGCGGGAAGTTATACATTCACGGTTCGTGATGTTAACAACTGTACGTTCCTCACACCTGCGGTAGTGATAAGTCCTCCGACTCCATTAACTGCTTCCGCGTTAGTAACGAGCAATTATCATGGATCACAAATCAGTTGTTTCGGAGCAGATGATGGAACAATCACTGTTACGGCAATTGGCGGAACGGGTGCGCTTAATTATGTATTTGTTGAAGATCCCAGCAATACTACTGGAGCAACTTCGGGTGTATTTATTGGAATTGGCGCAGGCGGTCCTTATACGTTCTTGGTAACAGATGCCAATACATGTAATGTAACAACCGTTGGTGTCAGCATTTCAGAACCTGCTGTTATTGCAGCATCTGCTGCGATCACCAGCAATTTTAATGGTCAGCATATTTCTTGTCCTACGTCTACGGATGGTGTCATCACCGTAACGGCTGCTGGCGGAACTGGTGTTTATACATACAGATTGGATCAGTCTCCGCTAAACACAACGGGTAATGCAACCGGTATTTATTCCAACGTAGGAGCAGGGACCTATACAGTAACGGTTCGCGATGAAAATGGCTGCTTTATAGTAACAACTTCGGTTACTGTAGTACCACCGCCACCGGTAACAGCAACGGCTGCTGTAACTTCTAATTACAACGGACAACAAATTAGTTGTAATGGAGTAAGCGATGGTATCCTTACGGTAACAGCAGGAGGCGGTGTTGGATCGTACACGTATCTGTTGAATCAGATACCGGCTAACGTAACGGGAGCCGCAACAGGTGTATTCACAGGCTTACCTGCCGGTACGTACACGGTTAATGTTCGCGATGGCAACAACTGTCTTGTAACGACAACTCCGATTACGATAACACAGCCTGCGGTGTTGGGAGCGACTGCTGCAGTGACCTCCAATTATAATGGTCAACAGATCACCTGCAACGGAGCAAGTGATGGAATTATTACCGTAACGGTTTCCGGTGGTACCGGACCATTTGCATATACTTCGGTGGAAGTACCGGGTAACATTACTGGCGCTTCTTCTGGAATTTTTACGGGTTTACCAGTAGGAAACTATACGTTCAATATAACGGATGTTAATAGTTGTGGAACAACATCTGCTTCGATAACAATATCAGAACCGGCATTGATGGTTGCTACGTTGGCCGTTACGCCATTGCCAGGATTGAACGGAAGACATGTGAGTTGTGCAGGTGCAAGTGATGGTGTCATTACCGTTACCGTTACCGTACCCGGAACAGGAGCATCAACTTTTACCATCGATCAAATTCCTTTAAACGCTTCTGGACGATTCTCAGGAGTATTTACAGGGATCCCTCCAGGCTTTTATACCGTTACCGTAAGGGATGCAAACAATTGTACGATTGTTACAAATTCTGTAACAGTTGACCCAACACCTCCGATCATTGCCAATGCAGCGGTAACGAAAAACGTTAACTGCTTCGCTGAATCAAATGGTATCATAACCGTCACGGCTTCAGGCGGAACGGGTTCACTGGAGTATCTACTCATTCAGGATGCAAGCAACCTGACCGGTCAATTCTCAGGAGTATTTACCGGCTTACGCGCGGGTAACTATACAGTTCGTGTAACGGATGATAATTCATGTTTTGTAACAACAACTTCTGTAACGGTAACGCAGCCCGCGAACCTCACGATTACAATTGTTAAGATGTCGCCTTACAATGGATTTGACTTAAGCTGTAGTGGGGCTTCGGATGGTGAAATTCGAGTGACCGCTACCGCAGGAGGTGCAGGACCATACACATACGCATTGGATGGATTCCCGGGTAATGTAACAGGTGCAACTTCCGGAATCTTTACCGGACTGAGTGCAGGATTATACACGGTAACCGTTACGGACAGTAATACCGGTGATCCGTTTGGCCCATGTACACGACAGTCACTGCCCGTGTTTATTAATAATCCGATTCCGCTCGCAGTTAACCTTGTAGGATTCAACAAGCAAATCTGTATTGGGGATGATCCGACAACGATAACACAAATTGCAAACCCCGTAGGCGGTATTGGCATCTATACATATCAGTGGCAGGATTCGATTGTCGGAGGGGTATACACGGATATTGCAGGAGCAACCAGTGCAACCTTTGACCCGCCAGCTATTGCGCAAACTACATATTATAGAAGATTGTTGTCGTCAGGATCATGCTCAACCATTGCTTCGGATCCTGTTGAGATTAAAGTAAATCCTTTGCCTGAAATCAGTAATGTAACGGCTCCTGCATTCCTTTGTGAAAATAGTGCAATGATTGTATTCTATGATTTTGCTCCAGGCCAGGCACCATTCTTCTTCAGCTACACGCAGGAGACGATTGACCAGTCAGGTGCTGTAATTGCGACAAAAATTGTTACCGATGAAATATCGGGTGACAGCAAACCTGTGATTCAATCTCCGTTCGTTGACGATGTGAGGATTACCGTCACTGGTCTGAGAGACTTTAATGGTTGTGTGGCAAATCCTGCATTATTCCCGCCTCATCAGCGGTATGTGGAAGTTCTTAAAAACAGCGCAGCCTTTACAGCTACCGCTGCCACGCAGTGTACCGGCAGTGCGTTTACCGTACAATGGAATGCAAATCCGGAGGTTCAATACACCTTTAAATGGACAGAAGGTCCGGACGCAGTATTTGGACCCGGCTTAACAGGACCACAATCTGATTCGCGTATCCTGAATTCATTTAATACAACGGGTATACAATCTTTGCCGATTATCCTGACGGCAACCAACACACTTCACCTTTCTAATCCTCTTGCACCGGATTGTGGTGTAGCAACGCACTTGGAAAACATTACAATATTCCCGACCATCATTCCAAATATTGTAGTTATTGAAGATAAACTCTGTAGCGGCAACGCAGTACAGGTAACGAACAGTACCTCCGGTGGAGATTTTCACACATGGACAATTACCCGCACCAATGATGGTCAGGTGGAGCCCGGATTCCCGATAACGGATAATTCAGCTTTGAGTAAGTCGTTTGTGATTAATAACACCACTGCATTCAATCCGGCTACGTACGAGATCAGGTATGATATCAGTAATGATCCGGCATTAGGAAACGGCAATTGTACGAACAGTGCCACCGTTACCTTTGACGTTTACACGGAAGTGGTTGCTAAAATCGGAAGCCCTAAAGATCCTGCTCAAACTATCCAGCGATGGGGAGAAAGCGATGCAGGTGATGCGGGTGTGATGGGAGTTGATGGTAGTGGCAATTTCATGCGCATCGATTTTGAAAATGCTTCTACACCGGTGCCTCCCGCAGCTGGAATCGAATATACATGGGTGTTTAGCAACAATAACGCCAATACACCACCGCAAACTTTCAATAACATAAATGCTAACCCTTTCTTCTATAACTATAGAAATCCGGGTATTGGAAAAAGAGCAAATCTAACGGTTACAAACTTGGCTGCGATTGGCAATGTTCCAGGAGGTTGTTCGGATACCGACCAGTTTATTTTTGAGATAGAGATTCCGCCAATTGTTGCCGACTTTAGAGTAAGCAGATCGATGATTTGTTTATCGGATACTATTACGGTGACCAATTTATCAACTCCGCTGTTTAATGTATGGAGCATTGTGAATGAGTCAACGGGAGGTATTCCGATGACATCAAATGCTTTCGAACCTATATTCTCGTTAACGGAAGCTGGCCGATACAGGATTTCACTGAAGGTAAGAAACCCTGATTTCCCGGATGAGGATGCATTTTATACGCATGCAACTGATCAGTTTGTAGATGCATATGATAAACCAGATGCATCGTTTATTACCTCACCGTTCCCGAACGTTTTCGTTCCGGACCAGGAGCTTAAAACTGACAACAGAAGCCAAACTGCGTTTGATCCTATAACGGATACTTTCTGGCCAATCTCATATGAATGGGATTTTGGAGATGGACGGGTTGAGGTTTCAGGAAATAATCCGTCAATAAGTGACCCTAATTCCTTCCATAGCCCTGTTCATCAGTATAAAACAGAAAGTCAATACATAATTTATCTGACGGCATACAATGACCATCCTATTGACAATCCGATTATCAGGTGCTCAAGCAGGGATAGTGTCATCATTAATGCAAGGGCGGGTGGTACAACAAAAGTTCCTAATGCCTTTACGCCAAATCCGGGTGGTCCTACGGGTGGTATTGTAGACGACAATGGAACTACGATCAATGACGTGTTCCTGCCGATCACAAAAGGGGTTCAGGAATTCAAGATGCAGATTTTTGACAGATGGGGTAATCTTATATTCGAAAGTAACAATCGGAACCAGGGTTGGGATGGGTATGACCGAAATGGTAACTTAGTGCCTGCCGGAGTGTATGTTTATAAACTCGTCTTGCGTATGTCGAATGATCAGCGAACGACTCAGGTGGGAGATGTGACACTAATACGATAAGGAGGATCTTATGAGAAGAATTTTAGCGTTAAGTGTATTTTTTCTGATTGTACGGGCTGGCTTTAGCCAGGACTTCCAGTTTTCTCAATATTATCAGGCACCCTTATATTTAAATCCTGGCTTTACCGGGATTACACCGCAGCAACGGGTATCGTTTAATCACCGGGTGCAATGGCCAAACCTGCCTAAAGCTTTTGCTACATATGCAGCTTCGTATGATATTTTTGTGGATGAACTGAGAAGTGGATTTGGTGTACAGCTGACCGCTGATAAGATGGGAACAGCAGGCTGGCAAACTACCAATATCAACTTGCTTTATTCTTTCAAGGTAAAGATTACCGATAAGCTCGTATTTTCTCCGGGCTTGGTTTTTGGATATGGAACGAATGGAATCGACAGGAGCAAACTAAGATTTGGTGACGGTCTTAATTCACCGAATGAAGATGTTTACTACTCAAACGATCCTGCGGAGGGGCGCCTGGGCAGACAAAATTATTTTGATGTGGGAACCGGATTCTTGTTTTACAACCGGAACATTTGGTTAGGCGCAGCGTTCCATCATTTGAATAAGCCAAACTTATCGGTAATGGGTGATGAAAGCAGACTTCCTATGAAAACCACAATCCATGGTGGAATGCGCCTGAATTTAAGTAATGGATTACGGTCCAGAAGTGCACGTATGTCGTACTTAACACCGTCTTTTATTTACCGGATGCAAGGACCTTCATTTTCTCAGCTTGACATTGGTGTTAATTATCATATCGATCCGGTTTCAGTTGGTGTATTTTATCGCGGTAAACCTTTCCAGAAATCTGTTATTAACACGCCAACACAAGACGCAGTCATCCTGACGCTGGGGATGTATTTTAAGAATTTCAACATCGGCTATAGCTACGATTTTACAGTATCTGAGCTTGGTACATCTTCCGGTGGAGCACACGAGATTTCGCTCATTTATGAGTTTTCATCCAGACCGGCTGGTCGTTCCGTGAAGAAAAAATATAAGCTTATTCCTTGTCCTACCTTTAACAGTAAAGAAGGATTCTGGAATTAAGGTTGAAGCAGCTTTTGGATATGAAGTCCTGACGGTATCGTCAGGACTTTTTTATTGATCGCTCCGTAATGTGATTCGTTTTTAAAAACTTCCCTTTATCGACTAAAAAGCAGTTTTTGCCACAAAATTGGTTTCCTTTTCTACGGCAAACCTATCTATTGCAGTCGAATAGTGTAGGCTTTAGTCGGACTTGAACCGATTAAAGGATGAACCCCCGTTTAAGATTATTTTTTCTTATTAGTGTTGTTGTTCTGGGCTCAACCTCGTTGGCTTGGGCTCAATGCAATGCGCTTCGTCCACAGATTGATATCAGTTTTAATACCGATCAGGACTGTGCGCCCGTCACGGTAACTCAGTTTACCATTACCTACTATTTCAATGTATCGCAGAACCCGGCCGATATTGAAATTCAGTACGAGTGGAATGATCCTGCTAACACAATAACGGTTATTGATCTTGGCTCCGGACTTGTAGCAGGACCATCCGGTTCCGGACCTAATACAGTATTTACTGCTAATTCAACGTTTACCTATTTTGATAATAACGGCCAATGCAGCATCCGGCCAACTGCCTCCATCATCATTAATGGGATTTTATGTCCGTCATCCTCTGAGACGCAACTTGCATTCTTTTGGGGAACTGATGAACAGGCTAATGCCACTGTAGCCATGGCTCCTGCCAACTGGGATGTATGCTTTGACAACCCGGTAGTTAATGCTGTTTTTAATGATGCCTCTGAATTTAACTGTAACATCGTGGTGGAGCCGGATAATCCGAACCGGTTTGCCCGTCATACGCAGTTTGTGTACGGAACAAATCATAACCCTGCGGCAACTATACGAAACCTTTCATTGAATGATGGTGGCCCCGTTGGATTGACCACCGGTGCGGGCGCTCTTGTTTCTTCGAGCACAAGAGGTACCGCTGGGTTGCTTGTTACCGGTGCATACTTTGGACCGGTTGATGCCATTCCATTTCCGGCTGATGGCCCGGTCTCATCTACGTTCCCGATGAGTGCACCAGCTAACGCAGCCAATCTGATCGGTAATCGTTTTGAGATCACGCTCTTCAACTGGAACATCTGTAACCCGTGGAATGGAGACGCTGTAAACCCTAACTATGAGGATGCGATTATGACTACGGGATACATTGTAATTGTAGCCGCACCTGAACCTGAATTTATAACGGAAGACAGTGGCGGAACTCCAACGAAGAATTTTTGTATTGGAGAACCTATCTTCTTTAATAATGAAACTCCTAACCAGGGAGCCTATAATTATACATACGAATTTTACGATGATGCGGCCGGTACAATTCTACTAACCACCAGTAATCAAGCCAACCCAACATTTTCGTATTCCACAGGGGGTACTAAACTGATTCGGCTAATTGCATCGAATCCCACAGCGCAGGGGAATTGTGAAGAGGAATTTACCGATGTTGTGAACATCACACCATCCGTACAGGCTGTTATCGGCCTTACGGATTTTGCTAATACTTCAATCAGCGGAATATTTTGCCAGGAAGCTGTTCCGCCTTTCACAAATTTTGAAGTGAGGTTCACCGATCTCTCTACCGGATCGATAACTCCAACTACAGAATGGCAATGGCAGTTTTTTGATGAGAACAATGTTATGATCGCACAATTTCCGGGTGCTGGATTCTCCAGTACTGCGCTCGGTCCATTTGATCGGATTTTTACAAATCCCGGGGTTTACCGGGCAACACTTACTATCCGCGATAATATTACCGGTTGCGCAAGCACCGCAGAAGAAGAGATCCGTGTGCTGAATAAGCCGGCACCAGAGTTTACATTTAGCACAGTGTGCGAAGGAGATCCATCTTCCTTTGAAGATGCATCAACCCTTACTTCGATTAACGGTCAGGCTATTGTTTCCCGTGAATGGGATATGGACTATGACGGCACATTTGATCCTGATCCTTCGTTAACCAACCTGGAAGATTTTGATTACATTTTCCCGGCAGCCGGATCATACGATGTGGCTCTACGCGTAACAACTGATGGGGGTGGATGCGCTGCTATGGTTATTCACACCGTAATAGTGGATGCGATACCCATTGCACTTTTTTCTTCCAGCACAACCTCTGGCTGCAGTGTTTTGACAGTTACGTTTACAAATAATTCAATAGTCGGTCAACCGGCTGTAATTGATCAGTATATTTGGGAAGTAGATGAGGGTAGCGGATTTGTTGTAGATTCCATCCAGCGGCCAACCGATCCATTCTTTGGAAATATTTATACCCGCGATTTTGAAAACTTTGGCGCTGTTAACAAAGTTTTTGATGTACGGCTCAGGGTTGTAACGCAAAACGGCTGTGAGCTTACCTCTCCGGCACAAACCATCACGGTATTTCCGGGCCCACGTTCAGGTTTCATTGCCGCTAACTATTCACCTTTTAATGATAACTGCTCACCTCAAACCGTAAATTTTGTTGTTGATAATCAGACACAAAGCCTGAATCCATCCGACTATCGATGGATCATCACCGATGCGTCAGGAACGCTTACGGATCAAAGCACCGGCAACACGCCTAATTTCAGCTTTGAGTTTATCAACAGCACGCAAGCCATTCGCGATTACCAGATCACACTTCGAACCACCTTGCCGACAACCTGTGCAAGAGATTCCATTAAGGTGATCCGCATTAGTCCTGTTCCGGTTTCAAACTTTACTGTAGATACACTTGTATTTGATTGCGAGGTAATGCAAATGCGCTTTGACGCCCAACAGAAAGGATTGGTTGAGTATGTGTGGATCATCGAGGTAAACGGTACAACGTTATTTAGCCAAACTGGTCCTGAGGATTTTCTGGAATTTGATTTTAACCGGGTGGCCATGCAGCAGGATGTGGAGGTTTCGCTGCAAACAACCAATGGATTTAATTGCCAGAGTACAGTAACCACACATGTATTTACCGTTCCGCCTGACGATAACATTTCAATCTCATTTACTGCGAGCCCGCTTATTCAAACACTGCCAAATTCGGTAGTAACTATTACTAATAATACGACACCAGGTCCCTGGACACAGGAATGGGATTTTGGTGACGGCACAACTTTTACAGGAGCGAACCCTGTAAATCATGACTATGGAACGTATGGCGAATTCACCATAACACTAACCGTAACGAATAACATTTGTATTCTGACGCAAAGTGTGATGGTACGCATTGACCCCATTCCACCCATTCTGGATTTTTCATACGATCCTCCTTCAGGCTGTGCCCCGTTAACCGTAAACTTCACCAATCTTTCACAGTTTGCGGATCCCTCTTCTTATTTCTGGCAGTTTGGGACGAACGAAGGAGTTTCTCATGCTGTAAATCCTGTTTACACGTATACGCGTCCCGGCTTGTATTCTGTATCACTCTCTGCAACAAATATTATCGGTGATACCGTAGTGATAACAAAGTCACAGATTATTGAAGTATTCCCAAGTCCGATTGCTCAGTTTACTGCTAATCCGGACACAGTTTACGTGCCGGGCGGAAAGGTCTTTCTAAACAATCAAAGTATAGGTGGAACGGACTATGATTGGGATTTCGGCAATGGGGAAGGATCAAGTCTTTTCGAGCCCTCGGCTGTTGAATATCTCATAGAGGAAGATGATCAGCAGATATACACAATCACATTAGTCGTAACGAACTCTTTTGGCTGCGTGGATACGACACGTGTGGATGTAACGGCTATAAAAGGTCAGCAGATTTTAATGCCGAACGCTTTTACACCAAGCAAAAACGGACCGGGGAGCACAAGCTCAAATGATACCTTTTTGCCG
>Ga0209175_10000929_pt1 | contig 15524 bp, 7 predicted proteins | sample JI91814C2DNA_FD_187506 | JGI IMG/M metagenome (GOLD analysis project Ga0209175, IMG submission 187506) | Wastewater effluent complex algal communities from Wisconsin, to seasonally profile nutrient transformation and Carbon sequestration -... | ecosystem: Engineered > WWTP > Effluent > Algae...
ATCAAGGCACACGTCCGCGAGCGAACGCAGCGGCAGGTTCCGCACCAGCGCGTGCCTCGCGATCGGATCCGGATCCGCAAGCAACGGCTCAAGCAAGGCCAGTCGCGACTTGGGCGAACCCCGCAACATCGCCGCGATCCGTGGCAGTCCTCGCCGTGCCGCCGGCGACAACAGCGGAATCATGCCACGCGCCGGAATCAAATGCTCCGCAGACTGCGTGCGTCCCGAAGGCTCACGTGGCAAGTCAATCTCAGCAAGCCTCTTCGCACGCCGTGGCCGCAGCGCAAGCGCCGCTCGCGAGTGGATCGCATCATGCTCCACAACAGACGAAATGCGCGAGAGGCGATCAACCGCCGACGGCGCCAGATCCTCGCGCGACAACCATTCCCACGCGCGCACACCCGCGATTGGCAATCGGCACCAACGCAGCGCCCCGCGCAAAGCCGCATGGCTCGGATGATCCAACCGCCCAAACCACGCCGACAGCACCGAATCCCGCTCACGCACCGCCGCACGATCCAGAAGGATCATCGCGGCAAGCATGGGCCCACGCCGCCGATGCGCCTCAAACGCCATGCACGCATCAGCAACACACCGGAACAGGATCGCACGGTCTTCAGGCACCGGCGTCTGCCACGCCGAACGATCGAGATTCGGAAACGCCGTGGACAAACGGAGCGTCTCAAAGACCTCCAAAACGGGGGAGTACAGAATCGGTGCCGCGGCAACCGCCAGAACCTGCAGCGCAGATTCTGCCGCAAGCGCCGCATCACTGTTCGGATCGCCCAGCGCACCAACCAGCCCGGCCGCGACCAAGGGCCGACCGGTGAGCGCCGCGTGCAAAGCCAGCGATTGCCGAGCAAGGGGGTCCGCCGGAAAGTCAGGAGCCGAAGACACCTCTGCCCACGGAATCCCCTCAAACGAGAGCGCCAATCGTTGCAGTTCTGGCGACAACGCTGCAAACCGGGCAGCGAGCACGGTCGACGCCGTCCAGCGAGAAGATGGACGAACAAACGCTCCTAACAACTTGCCAGACAAGGACTTAACACTCTCGCCACACTCGAGGGCCACGTGCTCCAACAGGGCCTGACCCAAAGGTCCAACAAGGCCAGGTTCCCCAGAGTTCAACGCGGCGAGTAGGGCGCGGTGGCTCAACGGACGCGGGAGGCGTCCCAAAGCACCGAGCCGTCGTTCGACCGTCCTGGTCGGTTCCAAAGACCTGCCTCCATGCGCCGCAAAGGGGATTCTGGCCCAGAATCCCATGGCTCCTGCCTTCAGGGCTCCAGGGACACGCCGTGCGTCGGATCGGGCCAAACCTGCGCCCGCCCCAACTTCCCAGCGAACAAGATACCAGAAATGGTAGACACGAAGGGGGTGTTTCTATATATTGGCGACAGGTGCGACCGAGAGAACCGCACCGGCGCGACGGATGGCCCGAATCCCGTATGAGATCGGGCAGATGAAGACGCGCGATCGTTTCACGAATCAGTTGGGTAGAGTCCTCAGAATAGCGATCTATTCTGAGAATAGTGGTTGATTTGGGCGAGTGTCGGTCCAATCAATCACATCGTCGGTGTGACGGCGCGGAGGCGGGTCACACAGTTCGACGGTACATACGCGGGTGAATGGGGCCGAGACGGGGCAGGATGCACCACGGTTCACCAAGGGCAAACGCATGGACACGAAGCGTTCGCAGACATCGGGCCGGGAACAGATCAGCGCGCCAATGAAGGCCACCTCTGCCCAGCCATACCAGGTCCTCCTGTACGGCCGCGCCCTGCATCCGGAACTGTTCCAACTCAAATCGCGCCGCGTGCACAAACGGGGCGACTACGAACTCGAAGCGTGGCTCATGAACGGCATGCACGTCCTCCGCTTCAGCCACAAGGGCTCCTGCGCGTGCGAGTTGCTCACCGATCAGGAACGCAGCCCCGTCTCCGGCATCGTCGCCGCCTTCCCATGCATGGGCGAGCGCGAGTTCGAGCACACCTTCGAACGCGAAGGCGTCACGTTCATGTCCACCATCCAGACTGAAACGCTCAACGAGACGATCTATGACTCGACCTACGCCGAGTTCTGTGCGCTCGCGAAAGAGAACAACGGTCTCATCGCGAAGTGGGACGACGAAGGCGGCAAAAACCTGAGCGTGATCGACGTGCAGGAATACGCCGAGGAAGTGCATGTGCAGTGCTACCACATGATCGCGGGCGGGCGGCACGTGCTAAGGACGCAGACGATCTTTGAGCATGCTTGAAGAAGGCAACTAAAACGAATATCCCGTGCCGTCCGACACTCCAGAGCGCGTTGAAGTAGAACTGCAACAGGCAGAGTTCCACTGCAAAGCATGTAGCCACCGCTTTGAGTTGCCCACTAACTGTGATTTTCACTATGGAGAGCACGTGGTCCGCAGCGAGAAGCTGGGGGAACTCGGACGACTTCACGCACTCGACGAACCAGCCATTGACGAGATCATTGAGATCGCCAACGCATTGCCGTCAATGGCTAGGCTTTCGGCGCACACGCGAAACAACCTCATCGGGGAAACATATATCGCCGTCGCGGATGTCGCTCCCGATGGATCGCGATTTGCATCTGGACGCAAGCCCGATTGTCCCAAGTGTGGAAGTCGCTATGTCAGCGAACTGCGCGGGACGTACAACTTTCAGACGTTCAATCCGATCAGACTTCGATACCACTCATGGAACGGCATGGTTTCAGCCGAGAAGGTTGCTCTCGTCGACTATTGGCTGGAGCACTTTCGTGATGGCAGAAGCGGAACTCGTTGAGTTGAGTGTGGCGTGGCGCAAGTGGCGGGGTACTCATCAACTTAGCCGTGGGCGGGCGAACCAACTTGTTTCTCTCAGCGGGAGCGGTTGCGTTCCCTTTCGTTGAATCGGGCGGCGGATCTGACCGATGCCTAGAGTTCTCTCGATGAGCCGGAACGCCACCATTTCGATTTCGATTCGAATTACCTCGCCCCTCGCGGGCTGAGGCGTGGTGGTTTTGGTGCTCGGATGAGCCAGTGAAACCAGCAGCCGTCGGCCCGGGAGGGGCGGAAATAAGCCGGATCGGACCTTTGGGGTCTGGTCGGGTGGTGGTTTGTTTTTGCGTACGATGGACGGCTTGTTGGGGGCTAGAAGCCCCCAACCCCGCAAGGCAAAAGAAGAGCAGAAAGACCCCACACAGAGTGTGGGGGTACCCAAGAGAAGAACCATGACGAATCAGAACTCCCCTACTGCCGCCGCCAACACCAAGCCTGAGAAGGCCGAGGGCGCGGAGAAGAATCGGTACAAGGCGACTTTGAACCTGCCCGCAACGCCGTTCGCCATGAAAGCGAACCTCGTGCAGAATGAGCCCGCGAGTTTGAAGCGGTGGCAGGCGATGGGCCTCTACGAAAAAGTCCGCACCGCACGCACCGGCAAGCCCAAGTTCGTCTTCCACGACGGCCCCCCCTACGCCAACGGCAGCATCCACCTCGGGCACCTCATGAACAAGTGCCTCAAGGACTTCGTCGTCCGCAGCAAGACGATGATGGGCCTCGACTGCGCGTATGTACCGGGGTGGGACTGCCACGGCCTGCCCATCGAGCACAAGGTCATGACCGAACTCCAGGACGCGGGCAAACTCGCCAAGATCATGGGCTTGGAAGAGGGCACGCGCAAGATGGCCGTGCGCAACGAGTGTAAGAAGTACGCCGAGAAGTTCCACAAACTGCACACCGGGCAGATGCAGCGATTGCTGACGCTCGCGGACTATGAGCACCCGTACCTCACCATGCAGCCGCAGTACGAGGCGGCCGTCCTCGAAGTGCTCGCGGGACTGGCGCAGCAGGGGCTGGTGTATCGCGCGGTGAAGCCCGTGCACTGGTCCGTCGCCAACGAGACCGCGCTTGCCGAAGCCGAACTCGAGTACTACGACCGCGAGGACACGAGCGTGTACGTGGACTTTGAGGCACTCGACGCCGCAAAGGTCTACGACGCGTTCGGCCTGAAAGAGAACGCAGAGGACGCCGAGGAAACCGAAGAGAGTGAGACAGAGGGCGATGGTGGCGAGACCGAATCCGCCAAGAACGCCGCCCCCAAACCCGGCGACCGCCCGCACCAGCGTCCCTGCTTCATGATCTGGACCACGACTCCCTGGACCCTCCCCGCAAACGTCGCGGTCGCCGTCCACGCCAAGATCGAGTACGCCCTCGTCTGGGTCGATGGCAACGTCACCGTCATGGCCGCCAACCTCGTCGACAAAGTCACGAAGATGGCGGGCGCCGAATCCGTCGTCGTCCTCGCAACCACGCTCGGCGAGAAACTCGTCGGCCTGCGCTATCGCCATCCCTTCGTCACCGACGTTCCAAAGTGCGCGCTCCAGCGAGCCTGCGCCATCGAGGGCGTCTGGTCCGTCGTCACCGCAGACTACGTCACCATCGAAGACGGCACGGGCATGGTCCACACCGCACCAGGCCACGGCACCGAGGACTATCAAACCGGCCTCAAGCACAACCTGCCGGTGTACTGCCCCGTCCGCGGCGACGGCACCTACGACAAAACCGTCCCCGCATGGCTCCAAGGCCTCGACATCTGGAAAGCCAACGACCTCGTCGTCAAACACCTGCGCGACAGCGGCCACCTCTTCCACGACCAGAAGTTCATGCACTCCTACCCGCACGATTGGCGCAGCAAGACGCCCGTCATCTTCCGCTGCACCGAGCAGTGGTTCGTCGGCGCCGATGAACCAACCAAGCGCGACAAGAAGAGCCTGAAGGCGATGGCGCTCGCATCGGTTGAGAAAGACGGCGGCAAGGTCGCCTTCGTCCCCGAGTGGGGCCGAAACCGCATGCGCGGCATGCTCGAGTCCCGCCCCGACTGGTGCATCTCGCGCCAGCGCGCCTGGGGCCTCCCGATCCCCGCGTTCCTCGTGAAGCAGGGCGATGCTGACGCCGCGTTCATGACCAGCGCTTCCATCCGCGCCGTCGCCGACGTCGTCAAGGCCAAGGGTGCTGACGCATGGTTCCAACTGCCATCCGCAGAGTTGCTCGCCCATTGGAACATCGACGCCGACGCCGAACTCTCCGCCGACGAAAAGACCATCGCCAAGGCCGCTCTCGCGAACGGCACGCTCCGCAAAGGCCCTGACATCCTCGACGTCTGGTTCGAATCCGGCAGTTCCTGGAACGCCGTCATGCGTCAGCGTGGCCTCGCTTTCCAGAAACCCGACTTCTCCGATCGCGTGGACCTCTACCTCGAAGGCTCCGACCAGCACCGCGGCTGGTTCCAGTTGTCGCTGCTGCCGGCGCTTGGGTACATGGGCGTGCCGCCATTCAAGACGCTGCTCACGCACGGGTTCATGGTCGACCGCGACGGCAAGAAACTCTCCAAGAGCCGCCCAGACGCCAACCGCTACGAAGTGGACAACCTCTTCGTTGAGTTCGGCGTGGACGTCATGCGCTGGTGGGTCAGCAGCCTCGTCTACGAGAACGACGTCAAGGTCGATCTCGAACTCTTCGCCCTCGCCGGCGAGAGTTACCGCAAAGTCCGCAACACCCTCCGCTTCATGCTCAGCAATCTAGGCGACTACGAAGCCTCCGCTTCGGCCCAGCAACCAAGCGCGAACACCCTCGACGCCTGGGTCCTCGCCGAGTTCGCCAAGGTCACCGACATCGTGACCAAGGCCTACAACGCCTACGACTTCCAGACCGTCCACAAGACCCTCTTCGACTTCTGCAACGAGACCCTCTCAGCGGTGTACCTCGCGGCCGTCAAAGACCGCCTCTACTGCGACGCCAAGAACGCGCCACGCCGCCGCGCAACGCAGGCGACACTCTTCACCATCACCGACGGCCTCTGCAAACTCCTCGCCCCCATCCTCTGCCACACCGCAGACGAAGCCTACCGCGCGCTACACGTCAAGCCCGGCGTCAACGATGCCGCAACCTGCGTTCATCTCGCGGAGTTCACAAGCGGCGCAATCTCCGCCGCCAGCCCATGGGTCAAGGCATTCGAAACACTCGACAAGGCACGCCTCAAAATGGAAGCGGCGAAGTCAGCCATGGGCGTCGACAACCCCATGGACATGGGCGTTGTCCTGCCGGACACAGACGGCTCGCTCAAGCCGCTCGACCGCATCGACCTCGCCGACGCACTTGGCGTCAGCGAAGTCACGCTCGACCCCGCTGCAAGCGAAACCAAAGTCCTCGACCTGCGCGCACGCCCTCGTTGCGAACGCTCCTGGAAACGCGACGGCACCGTCAAGCAACGCAGCGATGGCGGGATGTTGTCCGATCGCGACGCCATCGCGGTCGGCGTGTAACCACCCGCGGACGAACATTCCCCTCTCCACGCCCACGATGAGCCCTCGAATCGTGGCGCTGCTTTGCGCGCTGACAATGCCCTCCAACCCCGCTCTACACCCTACGAAGTCACATCCATGTGGTGAAAACGCAACATCCTCTGACTTTGCGCCGTCAAACAGTCGATCTTTCGCCACATGAGCACCAACGACGGCCCAGGAAAGCGACGACAAGGCCCCCAAGGCCACAACAACCACGGCGCGGGCGAAGTTCCCTCTCCAGACGCCGGCCTCACCGAAGTCCAGCGCCTCAATGGGCTCCTCCACGAGATGCGCAACCTCCTCGATGGCTCCCTGCGCTACGTCCTCCTCGCGCGCCGCGCCTTGAGCGACTCCAAAATCGAGCCACCCATCGCCGAAGTCTCGCGACAACTCGACGTCGCGTCCCACGCCATGGAACGCATGAGTTCACTCGCGCACGCCGCAATGCAAGGCCCCGCGCTCTCCCTGGGCTCCATGCTCCAGGCCCCCGACGCCGCCGTCACCATCGCCGAAGTCGCTCGCCACGCAATCGAAGTCCTTCGCCCGCGCGCCGAAGAACATCGCGTGACGCTTCGCGCCAACATCTCGCCTCGCCTCGCGGAACTTCCAGCGGGCCCCCTATACACGCTCTTCCTCAACACACTCCGCAATGCCGTCGATGCCAACGTCCGCGCCGGCGGCCTCGGCTGCGTCGAAGTCTCCGTCTCGCCCGCACCAGGCCCAAAGATCGACGACGAGCGCCTCTGGATGGCGATCGACATCAAGGACGAGGGCGAGGGCATCCTGCCACAGGTCGCCAAGCGCGCCTTCGAATACGCCTACAGCGGCACGCCCCTGGGCTCCGGCATCGGTCTCGCCGTCGCCCGCAATGTCGTCGAAGAACTGGGCGGCACCATCACCATCTCCACTCGCAAAGATCGCGGCGTCATCTCCAGGCCCGGCGCCTGCGTCCACGCGATGATGCCCGTCCCCCAATCAACAGACCAGGAAATCGGCGGAGAACGCGGCTCGTGAAACCCCCCGCCACATCCGTGGAGCGATCCGTGGACAAACTGAAACTCGCAACCTCTCAGGATGCAGCAGAGCCCGTCAAGCGCCGCGTGCTCGTCATCGATGACGACCAGATCGTCGCCGAATCACTCGCAGAGTTCCTGCGCGCCGAAGGACACGACGCCGCAACCGCACTCGACGCAATCGAAGGTCTCTCCGCACTCACCGCTGCCGAAGACTCCTCACCAGAAACCGGCCGCGCCGCCCGCCCCTTCGACATCGTCCTCAGCGACATCAATCTCCCCGGCATGGGAGGCCTCGACCTCCTCCGCGAGATCCGCCGAAAGCACCGCGCCAGCGCCGTCATCCTCCTCACAGGCTACGGCACGATCGAGAGCGCCATCGAATCACTCCGCCTAGGCGCGAGCGATTACCTCATCAAGCCCGTGGTCGACGCCGAACTGCGCCTGAGCCTCAAGCGCGCCCTCGCCCAGCGCGAACTCCTCGCCGAGAATCAAAACCTCCGCACCCGTCTCGACGGCCGCGCCGCCCTGCAGAACATCATCGGTGGCGACTATCGGATGCAGAAAATCTACGACCTCGTCGAAGCGGTCGCGCCAAGCCGCACGACCGTCCTCATGACAGGCGAGAGCGGCACGGGCAAAAGCCTCATTGCCCACGGCATCCACTACCGCAGCCCGCGCCGCGAAAAACCCTACGTCGAAATCTCCTGCGGCAGCATCCCCGAAACCCTCCTCGAAAGCGAACTCTTCGGACACGTCAAGGGCGCATTCACCGGCGCACACGCCGACAAAGTCGGACGCTTCCTCGCCGCCAACGGCGGCACGCTCTTCCTCGACGAAATCAACTCAGCAAGCCCCGGCATGCAGTTGAAACTGCTCCGCGTTCTGCAGGAACGCAAGTTCGAGCCCGTCGGCAGCACCCAGACCATCGAGGTCGACGTCCGCGTCGTCCTCGCCAGCAACCAGCCCCTCGAACAACTCGTCGCCACAGGCCAGTTCCGCCAGGACCTTTACTACCGCATCAACGTCGTCAAAATCGAACTGCCGCCCCTCCGCGATCGCGTCAGCGACATCCCGCTCCTCGCCGAACACTTCCTCGCCAAGCACGCCGGCGAACTCAAAAAGCAAATCGTCGGCTTCACGCCCGAAGCCATGGAAGCCCTGCGTCAATACCGCTATCCCGGCAACGTGCGTGAACTGCAGAACGTCATCGAACGCGCCGCCGTCCTCGCGCGAGGCCAGATGATCGAGGCCGACGACCTCCCCCAGCACGTCATCGACGCCCGCGCCGCCGAGGCCCTCGCCGCATCCCTCCGAGGCGGCACAGTCCGCAGCGACTCAAGCACAGACAACGAAGGCCCCTGGACACCCATGCCCCTCGAGGAAGCCCTCCGCGAACCAGAACGCAAGATCCTCCTCAAAGCACTCAAGGCTAACAACTGGAATCGCCAGAAGACCGCCGAACAACTGCAGATCAACCGCACGACGCTCTACAAGAAAATGAAAGTCCTCGGCCTCGACGCGGGCGACGAAGCCGCCTGAACGCGCGTGGCACAGGCTTCCAGCCTGTGCGGACAATCAATAGCACGCTGCGTCTTCAGCACCCGCCCTCAAACCGCACGAGGAAGAACAGCAGATCGTTGATATCAACGCCGCCGTCCCCGACGCCGGAGAACGTGCCATCGTCAAGGTCAACGTGCCCATCGCCATTCTCAAACGCGATGAGGAACGCGAGCAAGTCGTTGATATCAACCGCATCGTCGCGATTGAGCCCGTTCGTTGGATCTCCATCATTATCAAGATCCGCAAAGCACGGCGTCGCCTCATCGCCATCGAACACGCCGTCCGCGTCGGCATCGATGCCCAGCCGCAACTCGGTCCCCTTCACCACAACCGTGTACGTCAGTTCGCTCCCCGCAGCAGCCAGCGCTTGCAGGTTCGCGGCCGAAATCGTCTGTCCCACGCGATCCGACTGGAACGAGTTCGAACCCGTATACACCCAACCTCGTGACACGCCGCCAACCCTGCCCTTCACAATCAGCCCAACCTTGTTGGTGTTCGCCAGCGAGATGAAAGTCGTAATCAGCGACAACTGACTCGGGTCCGGGCTCGCCGCACTGCGCAGCGTCGTCTGCTCCCCAACCGCGGCGTGCGCGTCCTTGCTCGCGCCTCCGGGCGGCTCAAACACAGACGTCGTCGATCCTGCGGGCAAGTCCGAGCCGCTGAACGACAGCATGAACGCGACCATGTCGGCCACTTCCTGCTCGCTCGCAAGCGTGAACACAGGCTCAGACACAAATCGCTCGATCGAATCCACCGAGCCATCGTGCAGATAGCCAAAGCCCGCCGTGTTCAACAGTTGCGTGGTGTTGAATCCATCTTTCTCGTGCACGTTGCGCGTCTGCGGAATCTTCATCGACGTGTTCGTCGACCCATCCACCGAGACCAACCCGCGATGCCGCTCTCCCAAAGGCCCCGGAGCAACCGGCTGGTACACAAAGTTCACCATCGTGTAATCCGAGCCCGCACCCGTCGGCAGCGTGTGGCACGTCACGCACGCAAACGCGCCATTGTCCAACCGACGATTCGCATCGCGATACAAAGCCAGCCCATTCACCGCATTCCCATTGGGGAGCGGATGCCCTTCAGGAGCAAACCGACCATCCGAATAATGCCCGGGCAGCGGCAGACTCGTCGCCAACCCATTGCTGATCGTGCGGAACGGATTCGGCGGATAGTGAATCGTCGCGAGGAACGCCTCAAACTCCGCCATCTCCGGCGTCGTCAGGGGCGAGTCATCTCCCTGCAACCCCTGGAACGCCGGTGCAAACGCCTCAATCCCAGACCGATCACCGCGCCAATGGTGCGGCTCATGCCCCACAATGTCCTGCATCGTCTGCGTCGTCATCGGGCCCTTCATCGGATGGAACGGCTCAAACGCCACGTCCGCATCGCTGGGCCTCAAGAAAGGCACGCCCATCCCCAAGTTGTTCGCCCCCAGCGAATCAACCACGCCCGACGGATCGCCCAGATCCCACGCGAGCCGATCAAACCGCGCATCCACATGGCACGATGCGCACGCGATATGCCCCAGCCCACTCCCACGATGCGTGTCATACAGGTGCTTGCGCCCAACCTTGATCGCCGCAGGCGTCGGGTCAAAGAACGCCAGCCGCTCAACCTCAACGTTCGTCGCCGTGCTCACCACAGAGATCGACGCATCGAAACGGTTGAGCACGTACAAGTGCCCGGCGGTCTCATCAAGCACCAGCCCCGTCGGCCCTTCGCCCACTTCAATCGTCGGCGTCGCGCGTGACCCCGCCGCGTTGATCGCGATCACGTTGTTCGATCCCAATCCCGCCACATAACCGCGCGAACCCGCCGCGTTCCACACGATCGCGCGCGGGTCACCAATCGATAGATCCCGCTGCGCCTGGGGCACGCTCGGCGTCGCATACGTAAGGTGCGGATTCAAATCAACAATCGACGTGCTCGCCAGCGTCGCGGGGTTCACGCTCGCCATGTTCACCCGGATAAACCGCCCCTTCAGATTGGGCTCATAGCGAATGTGATTCAGCGCCTCGGTGCCGATCACGGTGATTGCCCCGTTCGCCGGATTGATCCCCACGCCCATGCACAGGTTCATCAGGTTCGTCGCGTACGACACGCTCAGCGACGACGCATTGATCGCCGCGAGATCGTGATCCGCCAAATCCCACCCCGGCCTTCGCCCCGACGCCGCGGCATTGTCGCCGCTCACCGCGTCCGTCCAGTCGTGGTTGTTGTCGTCCATCCAGCGCCCCAGCGCGTCCTTCTTCACGATCAGTCCGACCGCCGGCGGCACCGGATTCCCCGCCCGCTGCGCCGGCACAAACGACGTCCCACTGTTCGGCGGCGGATTCGCCCCCGCATAAGGGCCCTCCGGCTGCCCAACCACGTTGGGCGGATACGACAATCGCATCCCCGCCCCCGTGTTCAAACCGCCACCGCCAAGGATCGTCGTCCGATTGCCCGACTCAAAGATCGCCGCATACACCGTCTGCCCGTCGGGCGACACCGCCAGTGCCTTGGGCTCCTCCCCCACGATCGCCACACTCGTCGGGGCGGCTCCAAGATTCGCAACATCAAACACCTGGATCGTGTTCGCCTGCGAGCACGACACAAACGCACGCCCCGCCGCAAACACCACGTCGCAAGGCTCGTCCGCGGTCGACAGCGTGCGTACAACTCGCATCGTCGGCAGGTCCACAATGCTGATCGAATCCGAGACGTGATTCACAACCCACGCTTCACTCGAGTTGCGTGCACGCACCGACACCGGATCAGTACCAACCGCAACGCTCCCGATATGCCGAGGCGCCCCGCTCGCAGACGCGTACACCTCAATCCGCGCTGCAGCGGTATTGACCGCCAGCAACCGCACCCGGTCCGGCGTCATATCAAGCGGATGAACATGAGGCGACTCAAAGTTCACAAACGTCGACGACGCGCGCGTCGAAGGCAGCGAGCCCGTCTCGCCATCAGGCGAGGCAGCAGAGACGTCCTTCACTTCGCCAAATCGCGCCAGACTCACGCCTAGGAGCGTGGTCACCAATGCGGCGGCGGCAAGCAACGAACGAGCAGGAACAGTGGTCATCGTGCGCATGAGATACCCCGGTGGGAACCAAAGAACAACCCGCCGCAGGATCGCAGATCGAGGGCTTTTGGTCAACGAAAAAACGACGCGGGTCAATGCAAGAGTTCGGACTTATGGGACCCGTGGATGCACCCGCTGCAACTCTCCCCAAAAGCAACACGACCCCGCCAGCAAGGCGAGGTCGGTCAAAGTGGGAGTGGAGGGATTCGAACCCCCGAAGGCGTAAGCCAACAGATTTACAGTCTGTCCCATTTGGCCACTCTGGAACACTCCCAGAAACCAGTCTGGCACCATCGCGGAGGCTCGGAAGAAGAGCCGCCTACAGGAGTTGAACCTGCGACCCGCGCTTTACAAAAGCGCTGCTCTACCACTGAGCTAAGGCGGCGACGCCACGCTGAAAAGTCTGACAAGCCTCAAAGCCTGCCAAGCCTTCAAGTGGGCGATACTGGACTCGAACCAGTGACCTCTTCCATGTCAAGGAAGCGCGCTAGCCAACTGCGCTAATCGCCCAAGTTGTCTTCCCCAAACCGTATCCCAGTTGGGGGGCGGAGTATAGGCGGGAGGAACCCAACCGGGGCAAGCAGGGACCTCACGGACCGGCAAACGGGCCACAGCACCGGACCAGTGCCTGCCGTCCTAGAAAGACTCCGCTTCCTTGGACAGCCCTGCCGCCCTCAGCAGTTCCTTCGCCCGGGTGCGGAACGCCTCCGACTTGGGCGGCAACGCCACCCCACGCCGGAGGAACTCGATCGCCTCCGAGTTCCGCTTCGCCTTCAGCAACGCCTCCCCCACCACCATCAGCATCACCGGGTCATCCCCGCGATGCTCCTCCGCTCGCAAGTACACCTCGAGCGCGGCATTGTCTCCATTGATCAACCGCTCCAGTTCCGCCAGCGACAGCCAAGGCGTCTGGTCACGCGGATCCAACCTTGTCCACTTCTCCAGTTGCTTGATCGCATCCGCCGAACGCCCCGCCGCGTGCAACGCCCGCGCATACATCGAGACCAACTCCGCCGACCGCGGCCGATGCGCCAGCCCACTTTCCAAAACCTTCACCGCCTGATCCGCCCTCTTCTGACTCAAAAGAACCTGCGCCTCGCCCAGCCACGCCTGCGTCACCAGCGGATGCTCCGCCGACACCAGCCTGAACTGCTCCTTCGCAGACTCCGGCGCATTGCTCGCCGCGAGGAAATGCCCGAACGCCAACCGCAACTCATCATGAGGATACAGGTGCGACATCCGCCCCCTGCCAAAGTACTTGTCCAACCCCTTCCGCTGATCCAATGCCTCATCTGCGACTTTGATCTCCTCCTCAAACAACGGCCGCGCCAGCGCCCCCTTGTTCATCGCGGCAAACACTTGCGCCGCCTGTGACAACGCCGCCGCATGGGCAAACTCCGACCCGCGATTCAGCGCGACGCCCTTGCGCACCAGTTTCTCCGCCTCCGCCGCGTTGTTCGTCGCGCGGAACACGTTGTACCCCACGCGAATCGCCACCAGCCCAAGCCCCTCCTCATCCACCGCTTCCTTCAGCAAGAACGCCTCGACCGACTGTGGCGAATCGCCCCGATACAAATAGAAATCAGCCAGCCTCAAAATCGCTTCCGCGAGATTCGCGTTCCGCGTGCGCCGCGTCCCCTTGACGCTCGTGCTCTCAATATCCTCACGAATCAACCTCACCACGCGCTCCTGCATGCGAACGCAGTTGTCCTTGTCGCCCGCCACCGCATACAGCCAGGCCAGCCGCGAAACCTCGGGAGTCTTGAGCGACCAGCCAATCCCCCCCTCGCTGATCGCATCGCCGCGTCTGAGATGCGCAATCGCCTTCAGCGCCTTCGCCTTTTCCTCAGCCTCCGGGACATAGTTCGCCGCAAACGCGTTCCCCTCGCGCACCCAGCAATCCCAGTACCCCCCCACCTCGCGCGACAAACGAACCGTCGTCCCCCACACGCCAAGCCCAAACAACGCCGCGGCCAGCGGCACGAACACCATCCCCGTCATCGTGAACTTCTTCTTGATCCGCAACTGCAAATGCCCAAGCCGCACGTTGTCCGTGATGAACAACCGCACCAACTTCCACGTCGTAAACGCCGCGATCGCGCCCAATCCCGCCGACATCAGCAGCGGCACCGAGTTCAGCAAACCCCTAAACCCAAACCACGTGAACACCAGGAACGTCAACCCAACCCACACCTCTTCCGCAACCGTCAGGTCATACGGCACCACATGCTTCTTCCGCCGTTCCTTCGCCTCAGGCGTCCGCGCCTTCGCGAACACCGCGGGCTTCGCAAACCCAAACGAGAGCGCCTCATTCGGGCACACGCTCACACAGTCCAGGCACTTCATGCACCCGGGGTCCACCACCATCCCATAGTCGCGCACCTCTTCATGCACGCGCACGTTGCTCGTGCACACCGCGGTGCAATGCCCGCACTGCTCGCAGTTGTCGTTCACCACGATCTTGCCCACAGACAACTTGTCCGCCGGGCCAAAGAACCCCGCGTACGGGCACCCATACGTGCAAAACCCCTTCGCACCAAGGAAGTACACCGCCGCAAACCCGCAAATCAACAAAAACGGCACCGCAATCTCAACAGGCGGAAACGTCGCCCAGAAGTCCTCCACAATAAAGTTGGGCTTGAAAATCGGACGCGCCACCGCATCGCCAATAAACGGCGACAAATGCTCGTACGTGTCCGCACCCCACACCCACGTCACCAAAGGCTTCAACACCTCACGCTTAAACGTCGGCCACACAAACATGTACCCGCCCATCAAGAGCGGCATGATGATCAGCAACCGCGTGCGGAAGGGCTTGGGGTGGATCCCCATCTTCTTCATCAGCCAACCACAGAAATCCTGCAGCGCGACAATGTGGCATCCCCACCCGCAGAAAAACCGTCCAAACAAGAACGTCGACAGAATCGCGCCCGCAAACAACACAAACCCCGCGTTCACCTCGCCCAACTCGATCGCCGCCATCGACTCCGAAGGCTCGATCGGCGACACCGTCCGGGGCGATCCATCATTCCGCATCCCCGAGATGTACCACTGCAGCGCATGCACGATCATCACGACGTGCACCCCGATCAGCACCGCCGCACGCTTCCAACCCATCTTGGATTTCTTGACCTTGGGCTTCGTCGGCAGCACATTGAGCGAGACGGTCGTCCCCTCGCCCTTCGCCGCGCGCGTGCCGCAATGCCGCCCCGCGAGGTCCACCGGTGCAACGTCGTCCACGCCTTTGTTGTGTCGGGGCATCCCCCAAGGTTAGTCCGGCACGGGCGCGATGTTCACACGCCTCGTCATGTCCGAAACCCACGTCCCGCCCGGCTTCTCGATCGTGATCGCGAACGCCGCCGCCTTGTTCACGAGCAATCGAGGCTCGATCTCAACGACCGTTTCGCCCGGCGCGCCGTTGAAGATACCGCCACTGATCCGCTGCGACATCCCGCGTTCCTTGTCAATGATCCACAACTGATACTGCTGCTTCGTCGGGTCATTGATCGGCAGGTTCACGAACCGCATGTACCCGCGCTGCGCGGAATCAG
>Ga0209175_10000937_pt1 | contig 15447 bp, 9 predicted proteins | sample JI91814C2DNA_FD_187506 | JGI IMG/M metagenome (GOLD analysis project Ga0209175, IMG submission 187506) | Wastewater effluent complex algal communities from Wisconsin, to seasonally profile nutrient transformation and Carbon sequestration -... | ecosystem: Engineered > WWTP > Effluent > Algae...
AAAATCCATATCCGAAGCCTACCATAAAGCAAAAGCAGACGGCAGCAATCCTGAATTAGTAAAAGCAGTAGAATCCCTACTATCCAAAGAACAGCCAAAACCAGCCGAAACAGACGCAAAAGAAAATCCGTTTAAAGAGAGCAGTGTAAATCAATCTGTTTTCCACGGGAAAAAAGAAAATTTTGAAGAATTTGATGAGTCAAAAATAGGTTCTACTGATCCCGGTTTTTATGGTAAAGGGTTTTATTTTTCAGGGGATAAACAAAATGCGTCACAGTATGTTGGTAGAAATTTTAAAAAACATCCTTACGAATCTGTTGGGGAGTTTTTTGTTAATATAAAGAACCCTTTAAAAATTCAACACACTGACAAGTCTTTAAATGGGGAACAAATACCAAAAGAGTACGATGGTGTTATTGTTTATAAAAATGGAAAAATATACGAAGTTGTAGTTAAATCTAAAAACCAAATTGTTGAGGTAAAACAAACTGAAAAACCAGCCGAAACAACACAGCCGGGAACTACTATGCCTTCGCAAGAGCAGCAGTTAAAAGATATACAAGATGGCAATATTGTAACATTTACATATAATGACGTATCTGAAGTGCCTGATGTTTTTAAAAATAAAATATCAAGTAAAGGTGAAATTAATGGGGAAAAATATGTAAAGGTTACAGTTGCAAAATCTTTGGCAAAATACGAATTGTCTAAGACTTTAAGTCAAAAAAATATGCCGGAAGCCGCTGCCCTTGAAATTGCCGAACCTACGCAACCAGATGCCGAAAAAGTAGCAACTGAAACATTAGCCGAACAGCCCCCAATACCACCGGCAAAGCAGCTTGCGGGTAAGATTAGGGGGTTAAAAATTGATTTGTCAAAATTAAGTGGCGGCGGTTTGCAGTCAAATATTGCGGGTATTCCTATTGCTTTATGGAACGCAGCTATTGATACAATAGCATTTGCCATAGAAAGCGGGGCGACATTAGCACAAGCAGTACAAAAGGCAATACGTGACCATAAATTAAATCAGCAGCCAAACTTTAATCAAAAAGAATTTATCTCTAAACTTGAAGCGGCAACAGGGGAAACATTTATTGAAGAACCAATACAACCCCCAACGGAACCCGTTAAAGAAGATAGCGGTGAAGGTGCGGGTAAAAAGAAGTCAACTTTAAACAGGCTTTATGAGGCTAAAAATATGCCCGAAAGAGCAAGGGCGGCATTTGAGCGTGAAGGGTTAGAATATGTACCGGCAAGTCAGGAAGAAGCGGCGGCAGTAGCCAAAGCGACAGTAGATGAATTGGGTATAGATGAAGCAATTAATTTGGCGGCGGCGGGTACGTTTGATGGTGGCGTAAATGCAATGATATTTGGGGAAGTGTTGAATAGATTAGCTGACAATGAAAGTGATGCAGGCAAATGGGCAGAAGTAGCAATACAATGGGATAAATACAACCGTGTAAGGGGGCAAGATATATCAGCTATTAATTTCTTTTATAAGCACTCACCGTTAGGGGTTGTATTAAAAGAAAATGCTGACCGTAAAAAGCAGTTTGACGAATGGGCAAAAGGTAAAAATCAGTCATGGGAAGAATACTTTGAGGAACTTAAATCTAATCCTGAATTTGCAAAAGTATTAGACAAAAAAATTCAAGAAGATTTAAAAAAGGAGCGTCAATCTTCAAGGGCTAAAAGGTTAGCATCCGTAAGGGGTGCTTTTGCCAAAGCAAAAGAAAAGTTTAGAAAAGAAGGCGGCGGTACTTATTCTACTATTATCCCCCCTCATGTTATTGAAACCGTTTTAGAGGCAATGGAATTAGCTTATGAGGCGGGCGAAGCAGTTGTAAAAATAGTAGATGATGCTATTAAAAGTATTTCACAAAAAATAGGCACGGATAATTGGGATAAAGAAAAATTCCGTAAAGAATGGGAAGCTGAACTTTCTGAAAAAGGCGGCAAAGCACCATTAACAGATGCAGAATTTAAAGCAAAGGTTATTGACAAATTCCGTAAAAAATTAAAAGGACTAACTGAAAAAGAAAAAGATGAAGTAATAAGAAAGTCTTATTTAAAGTTAATAGAAAATAACGCATTAGATTATGATGATTTTAAAGAAATCATTTCCCGTGTTACAGGTCGGGGGGAATTAACTGAAGAACAAAAGCGGCAGTTAAAAGAAATGGTAGCAAAAACAAATGCTGCCGGAGAAGCGGCCAAAGTAGCACAAGAGGAAAGAACGCCGGAATCGCTGGAAAGGTTTTATGCGGCAGAAATAGAAGCGGGTCGGGCGGCAAGGGATTTGCGGGATATATTCAGGCAGAAGCCGGATATTATCAGGCGGCTTACTTCTATTATGCAGTTAAGTACGTTAGGGGCGGTATCATTGGTAGCAAACGTAACCTATAATATTTGGAATCAGTTAGCATTGAGATACCCAATAGGGTTAATCAATGATACAATGGACAGGATTTGGGGCGGCATTGGCCGTATGATGGGCAAGCCGTCAGTACAAGAGTATAACGTATGGGAAGCACAAGGGGCATTTTGGAATAAAATGGGTCAGGGGGTAAAAGAATCATTTGAGCAAATAGGCAGCGGCCTTAACAGGCAAGATTATACTCAAAAAGAATTGTACGGTCAACAAATGAGGCCGTTCAAAGCATGGCGGGAATTGGTGGCTTATGCAAAAGGCAAAAGGCCGCTTACAAGGGCTGAATGGTGGGATAAATTAATTGAAGGTACTGCCGGTATCCCCGCTGAAATAGTCGCAAGATTTTTGAACGTAGGCGATAAGCCGTTAAGGTTTGGGGCGCAAGGGGCGCAAGCAAAAGCATTTACAAAGGCATTGGGGTTAAAAGACATTGACGAAAAACTGTTTATTGAGTTCCCGAAAGAAGAAGCATATCGTTACTACAAAGGACAAGGGTTTAGCGATGAAGTGGCGCAACAAAAAGCCGACTACGTATCTGAATCAATAATAAAAGAAGGTGCAAGGGCGACATTACAGCAAGATAATTTGCTTAACGATGCCATCACAATGGCGGCAGGTGTATTACCCGGCGGCAAGGATAGCGGTTTAGCTTCTGCCGCTAAAATGTTTGTTATTTCGCCGTACATTAAAATACCTACAAATGCTTTTTGGAGTTACTACAATTTAGTAAACCCCGAAGTAGCAATAATGCAGTCGCTTACTTATGCCGGACTTTCTAAAAAAGCCAAAAACAAAGGCGACATTACTAAAGCCCAATTAATGAACCGAGAAGCCCGGTATTGGATGGCACACGCTATGTTAGGAATGGGATTAAGGGCGGTTGTTATTGCAATGGTACAGGCCGGTATGGTTACCCCGCCGCCGGACGATGAAGAAAGCAAAAAAGAAAGGGATGCGATAGCATTTTTTGACAAGCCGGGTACTATTCAAATCGGCGACAGTAAAATACAAACAAAGTGGTTTGGTCAATTAGGGGCATTGGCTAATTCAATAGCAAGAAAATATTTTGATGCAACGCCGGAACAGCGGCAAAATCAGGATGAATTTTGGAATGTGGTTTGGGGCGGCATGGAGTTAGATGCACTGAAGGAACTTGAAAACGGCATATTTGCTAACAGTTCATCTTTGTTTCAGTCAATCAGTTCCGGCGATTTTAGCCGGTACGGTATAAATACTTTAAACTTATTTGCAAATATAATTCAGCCAGCAACCATAGCGCAATTAAACAGGGCGGCATTGGATGAAGTGCCGACAAGTAAAGGTGATAGTTTCCTTGACAGGCTTAATCAAAACTTTGCGCAAAGGTCAACTCTTTACCGCCGGATTTTTGACGTTGAATTATACAAAAAGCAGGATATTTTTGGTAGGCCTATCCCCAAAGGCGGCAACTTCTTATCCCGTATGTTCGGGGTATCAAAAGCCAACCCACAATTAGAAATGAGGCTGCTATATGACGACTACCTAAGAACGGGAGACAGTGGATTTTTGCCGTCTGCCACGCCGACAAAAATAGGCGACACGAAACTTACTATGCAGCAGCAGCAAAAATTAGCTGAATATGTAGGCGAAGAAAGACTTAGGAAATTGAGGCCGTATATATCGGGGGCGGCCAAAATACCTATTATAGAAAAGCCCTATTCCGACCTGACCGATGAAAAGAAAAAAGAAGTAGTACAATCTATTTATGAATCAGGTAGGCAAAAAGGAGTAGAAAAATTTTACAAAGAATACCCCGAATTTAAAAAACCAGAACTTTCGCCGGAAGAACAAGCAGAAAAAAAATTATTAGATGTCGGTAAAAAATTAATAAACCAATGACAGATATTGATTACAAAAAAAAATGCGAAGATTACGAGAAAACCCTCGGCTTGGGTCAACACAACCCGGCCATTGAAGCGTATAAAGTGCTTAATAAATTAATGCGTGACCAAACAAAATATTTGAATGATATAGTTTTAAAAGAACTTATCACGGCAGAAGACGGGGCAAAAAAAATTGAGTATCAAAATGCAAAAGGATTGTGGGAAGGGTTGCCAAAAATGGTTACGGCACTTGAAGGGTTAAAAGCTGAATTGAAAATTAGTGAACCGAAAGAACAAAAAGAAATAGAGCGGCCAATTTCACCGCAAAGTATTGCGGCAGAATTGAAAAGATAAATTATGTACAAAGAAATACCAAACGGAACTTATATAGACATACCCGATAATGCTTTTGGGTTTGTGTTTCGCTGCTGGATTCCCCCAGTAGGGTATGGTATTAATATAATGAATGGCAAGTTACAGGGAACAGATGTATTAAAGAGAAGCGACATACCAGAAGAACAGTATTGGGAAAGAGTTTTATTGCCAAAAGATTACAAGCAAAAAAGACTTGCCGAAAAAAAAATGCAAGCCATTGATAAAAATTTTTACGACCCGTATTTAGAAGATTTTAGAAGAAAAGAATGGAACAGGCGGCTATGCGGGGTATGGTTTTGGCAATACAACCCAACTACAAAAAAGTCAGAACCAATTTACATAACAGGGCAGCATTATTTGTACGTTAATTGGTGGGTATATCAGGGTAAAAAAATGGATTACCGGGAACCTGATAGGGAAACTTTTTACATTTATTTATATTGTCAGGACGACCCTTATTGTTTAGGCACAAACGAACTTACCCAGCGTAAAAACGGCAAAACAGGTAGGACAGGTTGCGTTGCATACGAAAGGACTTCAAGGCTGCCCTTTCATCATTGCGGCATTCAAAGTAAAACAGATACGGATGGTACTGATATGTTTAAAAAAGCATTCGTACAACCGTGGAGAAAACTGCCTGATTTTTACAGGCCGGTTTATGACCTGATGAAAGGGGATGATCCAAATGACGAACTAAGATTTTTTGCCACTTCAAGAAGAGGACAACAAGCAGAAGCCGAAGATGCCGAAGATGCACTCGAATCATGGGTAGATGTCGGCACTTCCGAAGAAGGAGCGTATGACGGGCCGGAACTTCATACATACATAAGCGATGAGACGGGCAAAACCCGGCGTGAGGTTAGCGTAAAAGAACGGCAGCGTGTGGTAAAGATGGCTTCAATTATTGACGGTGAAATAAAAGGGTTTCATATGTTCACCACAACGGTTGAAGTTGAAGAAGGAGAAGATGAAAATGAAGAATTTGAGCAGCTTACGGCGCAAAGCAATCCGTTGAACAGAAATAAAAACGGGATGACAATGAGCGGCCTTTATACTTTCTTCCAACCTGCCGATAAGTATATGTACTTTGACCAATACGGGTTCCCTGATAAAGTAAGGGCAAGAGAGTACTTAATGAGTGAGCGGCAAAAGTATATTGACGAAGGGGATATGAGGGGTCTTTCATCTATCAAAAGAAAAAAGCCGTTGACATTTAAAGAAGCGTTTTCGTCAGACGGCGTAAAAACATTATACAATCCCGAATTGATTAATCAGCAGTTAGACGACATAAAATGGCGGCTACATGAATTTATTGAAAGAGGGGATTTAGTTTGGAAAGACGGGTTTGAATATTTAATAGAAAAGCAAAACCCTGACGGCAGCAAAGAGTTAGTTCCAAACGAACTTATTTGGACACCAAACCCTAACGGCGAATTTGAAAAAGTAAAAGGGTGGCTTCCCCGAATGCCGAATGCCGTTGCATTAAACAATGGCCAATTTATACCAAACTATAATTACGGCGGCAGGATCGGAGCCGACCCATTCAAATACGATAAAACAAAAGATAACAGACGTTCTAATTGTGCCGCTTTTTATTACCAAATGCCTGACCCGCTGTACCCGGATGCGACCTATGATGATATGTTCACATTAAAATATTCAGACAGGCCGGAAGGTACGGTTATATCAAATAGGGCAGTTTTAAAAATGGCATGGTGGTGCGGCTGTCAGGTGCTATTTGAAAGAAACGTCAATCACTGGAAAACGGATTTTAACCAATGGAACAGTTCAGGATTTTTAATGTGGATGCCGGGTGAAGTTGAGCCGGGGTTATACACAAGGACAAATACGGCCACTTCGGTTGTACAAACGATATGTAATTATTCTGAATCCTATATAAATAAGAATATCAAAAAAGTATTTTTCCCATCTTTGATGCAGAAAAAAACAGGATGGTTAGGGTTCAAAGTTGAAGAAACAGAAGTATTTGACGAGCCAATGGCAGCCGGTATAACACTTGTTGCCGTGCATGGCCGGAAGTTTGTTAGGCCGGAATCGGTTGTAAAAAACATTGAAGAAATATTACCGTATAATAAAGCAATTTAATACCCATGAGATACGCACAATTAATGCAAGGTGGTGCATACCCTTACCCAAAGCACGACATTGCCCCCGACAAAAAAAATGCCGATTGGTGTATGCAGTATGCCCGTGCCGCATTTTATGATTGGTCATTTTCTTACCCCAAAGGTATGTTTGCCAACAGCGGCGGCGACTATGATAAGTTCCGAATGTACGCATTAGGGAAACAACCAATAACGCCGTATAAAAGGTGGTTAGGTGTTGACCCGATTACAGACAATACATGGCTTACCGTGGATTGGACGGTACGGCCTATTATATCCACGTACCGAGACAAGGCAATATCAAGATTAATGAGGGACGAAGATCAGATTGTGGCGACCCCTATTGATATGCTTGCCAAATCTGAAATGGAAGAATATTACGCCGACCTTCGGGCAAAGTTGGCCGTAAGACAGTTGATAATGGAAACTAATCAGGAATTAGGTAGCCATCCATTAATTAAGCTGCAATCCGGCGAACCAATGGACATAGAGGAATTGGAAATGCGTATGAATATGGGGGAACAGTTTAACCGCAGTAAGGATGCCGAACTTGCCATATCATTAGGCTTTTACGAAAACAAGTACAAGATAGTACGCCGTTGGTGGTACGAAGATTTATTTGATTACGGCGTATGTGGTTACCGGGAATGGTTGGGTACTGATAACAAGGCAAAATTTAGAAGGGTTGACCCGCAATGCGTAATTACAAACTACTGCCGGAAATCCGACTTTAGCGACCTTATTCATGCAGGGGAATTAATAGACGTGCCGTTGGTAGAACTTGCGACATTAACGGATAAAGAAGGGAATAAATTATTTACCGAAGAACAGCTTACAGAATTTGCGAATAGCTTAACGGGGCAGTTTGGCAACCCTAAAATGATGGGGGCGCAAAACACAATCATTAAGCCATACGATAAATTTAAGTGTAAGGTGCTTGACATGGTTTTTTTCTCATACAACGATTACGTTTACAGAAACGGCAAAGACGAATATGGCAACAATGACTTTAGAAAAGCAGATTTTAACAGGGGTAAAAAATCCGACAAGTATGTAAGAAAAACAATCCAAGTAGTTTACAAATGCAAATGGATTGTAGGTACAGAATATTGCTACGATTGGGGTATGCAGGAAGATAGAAAAACAAGGAACAACCCCAAAGACAAAGCATATACTTCTTTGCCGTATAAATTCTTTGCTTACAACTTCTACGAAATGAAAGCACAAGGGTTTATGGAACGGCTTATCCCATACCTTGACGAATATCAGCTTACTATCCTGAAAATACAAAACTTTAAAAACAGGGCAGTGCCGTCCGGTTGGTGGATAGACCTTGATGCAATGGAAAATGTGGCATTGAGCAAAGGCGGCAAAAACATGAGTCCAAAAGAATTGCTGCAAATGTTTTTTGAAACAGGGGTATTGGTTGGTAGAAGTAGGGATGCCGCAAATAACCCACATGGCCCGAATTGGAAGCCCGTTATCCCTATTGAAAATACTGCCGCAAGTGAGTTAGCAATGTTCTATCAGGACTTAATTGCTATTGTACAAAGAATAGAAGCGGCCACAGGGTACAACGATATTACAAGTGGCGACCCCAACCCCAAAACACTTGTGCCGGGTTATGAAACCGCAAACACAAGCACAAACGATGCTTTGTACCCAATGCAGTTTGCCGAAAACTACCTTACAGAATGTTTGGCATCAGATGTACTTTGCCGGATGCAGCAAGGAGTAAAGAAAGGGGCAATAGAAGGGTTTGCACCGTATGAGGGGGCATTGAATAAAAACACTTTGACATTTATCAAAGTATCACCATCTATTGCAAGCCGTGATTACGGTATTATGTTGCAAGAAAAAACAACAGACGAGCAAAAAATATGGTTGCTTCAGCAAATGCAACAGGATATTGCTAACGGATTTTTGGATGCTTCAGATGCCGTTACATTAATCAATAGCCACAACCCAAAACAGGCACAACAAATTTGGGCATACAAGGTTAAAAAGAACAAAGAAATAGCACAGCAAAATGAACTTGCAAAAATCGAAGCAAACAACAGGGGTGCAAGTGAAGCCGCAATGATGGCCGCTGAATTAGAAGGGCAGCAAAAACAAATTGAGTATGACTTTGAATTGCAAAAAGAAGAAATGCGCTTAATGGGTGAATTGAAAAAAGAAGAAATGAGATTACAGGTGCAATTACAAATAGCACAACTTGAATTAGGGGTTAAGCAGCAAATGAATACTGAAACGGCACAATCAAAAATGTTTGTTCAAGATAATGCAAGTCAGGCAAAAGTATTGTCGCAGCAAATATCTTCTCAAACCGATTTAGTGGCCGAACAAATTGCCGCTGAAGCCGCAATAGAAAAACAAAAACTTCAAAACAAAAAGCCGCAACCTTCAACTAAAAAATAAAAAAAAATGAATACTCAAAAGCTAATTGATTTTTTGAAAGACAAAGCCGCTAACGACTTTATTCAGGCAAACGACTTTTTAAAATCCCTGTACCCTGTACCAAAGGCCGGGGAAGTAGCCGAATGGAAATCACAGCCGGAAATGAAGAAAATGAGGGCATGGCTAAACGGCTTAGTAAATAACAGTCAAATTGAAGTTAAGTCAAACAAGCACAACGATTTAGGCCGCACATACTACGAAGGTCAGCAGCAATACCAGCGGCACTACGATTTATCCAATCTGCCGCTGCTTATAAAAATGGGACTGGACAAGTAAGGTAAACCGTTGCCTTGCAAAAAGTTAAGGTAGAAAAAGTTTGTTATTTTAAAAAAACTGTTTAATTTCGGTCAACCAAATCAAATATGATAAAAAAGTTCTACGACACAAATGCGCCGGATGCCGGGGGTGGTACTCCAAGTATAGCCCAATTAATGGCACAACACGGCGTAATGAATAACACAGATAGCCCGGTGGCAACGCCGGTTATTGATAAAGAGGGAACACAAGAACCCGAAAAGCCCGTAGAAGTTGCTCCCGCTGCGACAGCGACAGAAACTTCAAAGAGCGAACAGGCTATTGAAACTCCCCAGCCAACACTTCCCGAAGCCCCAAAAGCCCCGGAAGTGGTACAACCAAATTGGCAGGAAGTTCTTAGAAATCAGCAACCCGATGACGTATTAAAGACGTTGGGTTACGATGAAAAAGCGGTAGGATTCCTAAAAAAGTTCAATGACCTTGACCCAAAAATGCAAGCGTTTTTGAATGTATGGGAATCCGGCGGCGACATCAAAGAGTATTTGCAGGAATTAACAACGGATTACAGTAAAATGAGCGCCGAGGACGTGATGCGACATCAGATAAGGCGAGAATATCCGAAAGCAAGTCAAACACAATTAGATGCGCTGTACAACAGGGAAATAGTTAGGGCTTACAGCCTTGATTCTTCGGATGATGCGGAACTGGAAGAAGGCCGGGCTTTATTGGAAGCAAAGGCCGACAAATTCCGGGAACAATTTACCAAAGATCAGCAAAGCAAACTACTACCTCCCCCACCGCAAAAGCCCGATAACTCCCAAGCTGAAGCACAAGCCGAAGCCGAAAGAGTTAAGCAATTTGAAGCGTATAAGTCGCAAGTAATAGGGGATAATCTTTTCAGGGAAATAGCCGCCGCAAAAGCATATACGGTTGGCGAAGGCGAAGAAAAATTCAGTTTCCCCGTTGACCCACAAGACTTGCAAGAAGTTCTTTTTACCGATAAATGGCAGGAAAATATGTTTGACAAGTCGGGTAAACCGAATGTAGAACATCAATTACTGTTAGCGACTGTAAATAAATACGGCGCAAATTTCATAAAGGAACTTGCAAAACACTTCAAATCAGTGGGCGGCCAAAAGGCCATCGAACCCATAGAAAATGCCTCAAAACCAGATAGCGGAACTCCCGCTAAGTCAGATGCCCCGCCGCAATCACCTGCGGAAGCAATGGCAAGGTTTGGCGCTTTAAGATAAAATACGGCCATTGGGTTGAAAAGAGTAACAATATTCAAAAACACTTTTCAACTTTAATAACATGGCAGTAACACAAGGAGCAGTCAACAAGTCGTATGTATCGGCTATTGACTTTTTAGATCAAAGGGACATAGACCCTAATATCTATGACCAATCTCGTGACCGGGCTTTCACTGATATTATGAAGATTGTAAACAGGTACAAACCTGCAACAATGTTCTACTACCATAATTTCGTTAACCAAGACGTTTACGAAGTTGGTACAATCAGTGCCGTAACCTCTACCGGATTGGCACAAATTCAGTTTACAATCAATACGGCTTCAACCTTCCCCCGTGTAGGTGACCTGATTATGACTTCCAATAGTAACAACATTGGTAAGCAAGGCCGGGTACAAGCCGTAACCTTTGGTTCAGGTACAGCAACCATTACAGTGCGTTCAGTAGGCGGCAACTCTGCCCCATTGTATGCTACCGTAAATGATACCGTTCAGTTTGGTTCAAATGCTTTTGCTGAAAAATCAACAGCACCAACCAACCGCCGGTATTCACTTACTAAGTACTACAACAATATCCAAATCTTCAGGGAAGTGGATGAAATCACTGACGTACAGAAAGTGGCAAAAATCGAAGTAAACGTAGGTGGCGACTATCATATCCTGCCGTATCAAACAGTACAGAAACTTATCAAATTTAATGGTGATATTTCCGTACAGATGCTTGCCGGTGTGCAGTCAACTACCCTGTTTAACGATACCAACCCTTTCCTTGCCGACCCATCAAGCGGTCTGCCTATTCAGACAACAGGCGGTTTGGACTGGTACATTATCACTTACGGTATTTCTGACACTGCCGCTTCACTCGGTACGTTCGGTTTCACCGAACTTGACGAAATCATTGACAACTTCATTGCTAACAAAGCGCCAAATGAGCAAATGGTAATTTGCGGCAGCCGGTCTTATGCAGTAGTAAGCAAATTCCTGAAAAATCTTGCATCAAGCGGGGTTACATCAGTAAGGCTTAACATTGATGGCCGTACTTTGGATTTTGAAGTTGAGCAACTGAAATATCGTGGATGGACATTCGACTTTGTTCATGTTCCTATCTTCGATCACCCGCAACTGTTTAGCTCTACATTAAGAGCCGACATTAACGGAAGCCTTTACTTCATCCCTAAAGGGCAAGTAGATACCGTTGACAATGGCCGTCAGCCGTATATGCAGATCAGAAATACCCCAACTCCTTTCATGGGAAGTGCCGCTAACAAATCAGCTAACGGCATCGTAACAGAATGGAGAACCGGAGCATTGGCCGAAATTCCGACAAGTGATACTTTGGAACTGCGTACCAACTGGGAAACAGCACAAGGACTTGAAGCACTTGCCGTGAAGCATATGCAAAAGTACCGTGTGGTATAAGCATAAATTATCAGTACAGGGGAACGACAACCATCCCCTGTACTTCTTTTTTTACAACTTTATAAAATCAACAAACAATGGAACTACTCCAAATTCAACACTACAACAACCTTTCTGACGGGTTAAGAAAAAAGTTAGAAACAAGAATTTCAGGTTTTGGGAAAACAGTACGATACCGCTTTGACATCAGGCGGCAGTTAGTTGACCCACTTACCAAAACAGAAGATAAAATTTGGCCGTCTTTGTACACTCTTGATCCTGCAAAATTTACCATTAATGATGCAGATGAAAAGAGAGAAAATGTAGCAAAGACAAAAACGATAGCACTTATTGAGAGTGTAGGGGCAGATGGCAAAGCAGAAAGGTTTGCCAAAGCAAGGGTAAAAGAGCCAATGAAAGGTGAGTTAGTTCTTTACATACAAGACAGGCCGGAAGATTATCAAATGTGTATGTACTTAGAAATGCACCCAAAAAACAAAAACGGTATGTTCCCGGATGCGACAAAGCATCAGGTATTTTTCAGAATAGATGAACTCGCAGCGGCAACAGAAGAACGTAAAACAAGATCAGCCCGTAAAGTTGCAATGGATACGGCTGAAAAAATGAGTGAAAGCGAATTAAGAGTATTTGCCGATGCTATGCTTTGGGACAGAAATCAGGATGAAATTTTGTTAAGAAATATGGCAGAAGATTTAGCCGAAAACGAGCCGGACTTTTTTAACGACATTGTAGCCGATAAAAAGACAAAAATATTATCTGTAATCAAACAAGCATTGGATAATAAATACATTCAATATAACCCAGAGGACGGCAAACTATCTTATGCAAGTACAGGGCAAACCATTGTGGTATTAGGTGAGAATGCAGGATTAAATGGCTGGGGCAAATATGCCGAATGGTTCCTTACTGCCGGGGATGCTGCCGATGGTGTGTATAAAAAATTAGAGGGTATGCTTAAAAAGCAACCTGCATAATGTTGATTTGGTTGTAGAAACTCCGGCTGGTTGCATTAGCAATGCTGGACAATTTTTTTAACGACTAAAAACAAAAAAATTGGCACTTACTGTAAATTTCAGCACTTCGCAAACTCCCGGCAGTCCGGGTGATATAATTTTCACCGATACTTCAACGGGCAGCGATGGGTCGGTAACGCAGCGAAGGATATACATTCAAAGTGCTGCCGGGGATTACTTGGTAGAATCAGGAACAAGTACGCAATATGAGGTATGGAGCGGTTTCCCGGGTACAACTACAATCACATTAGAAGATATTTTAGAACAAGATACAGCAGCAAGGGTCGTAGTTCAATGGCTTGACGTTAGTAATAACGTCCTCTATGATAAAACACAATACATAGGGTTCACCGCTTACAATGAGGATTTTGATTATGAACTTACTCAAAATGTAGCGGCGAACCCTTTATTGGTTGACGACAATAATTTTTGGCAAAACAAGCTGAAATTAAGGACTGATATTGAAAGCGGGAATAATGCGATTGAACGGGCTTCGGATATTGCGGCGGCGCAGCAGTGCTATGATCGGGCGACTTATTTAAGAGAAAACAGTCAATACCTATTTAACGCTAACGCATGACAGTAACTCAAATAATGGATATATGGCCGATAGCAATGTACTTGTCGGCTAATGATATTCAAAACAGGAGAAGCAATAGCGGGGCGGTTGATATTACATTGCCTCAAAAAATTTATTCTATTGGCACTGCCGTACAAAGAATATACGATGCAGATTCAACCGATGATACATTGCCGCAAACAGCAAGATATTTATATGCTTTATGTGGTAAATACGGGTTACAGGCAAGCGTTGTAACGCAAACAGCCGGATCGGTTTCACCGGCAACCCCAAATGTTCCAGTCGTACCTTATCAGTTTATTGTGGCGGCAAGCGGCAACCTTATCAATGCCGGGGAAAGTTCTGTAACTATTTCGGCTTTTATTGGGTTTAACTTACTGTTTGCCCGAAACGGCATCCCGCAAAGTACGGTCAATACCGAGCCTTCGTATTATAGTTGGGACAAAGAAACAGGGTTGTTTACGATCAGCCCCGGTGCAATACTTGGCGAACTATTCCAAATCTATGCAATCTAAAATATGAAAAAACTACTTTTAATATTCCTTTTGTTTTTTGCCGCTAAGTCGTTTGCTCAATATCCGGCTATACAAAACTTAGGCAATGACAGCACATTAATAAGAATAGGTGCTACCTACAACGGCGGCATAAAAGGCGGCTTAATCAACATGACCGTTGCCGATACTACTGCCGCAAATTTATTGCGAATAAAAGCATATCCGGGCGCAATGATTTTTACTACGAATGACGGCTTGGCGTGGGTCAGAAATATGACCGCTACGGGGTGGGTTTTACTTGGCGGCGGTTCTTCGCCGTCCGGTAGCTTTTGGCGTGTGGGCGGGAACGAATTTCCAATTACTTTGCCTACAAGAGATATTGGTACAGGGTCGTTTTATGGCGGGGCAGTCGGCTTAATGACAAACGGAATCGTAAGGGCTATTATCCCTAATGGCGGCTTTACTTTGTCGAATGATACAACTTCAAATAAAATATTTACAATAAACCCATCTACAAAAGAATTGGGTTATGCAAATTGGAACAACGGCGGCGGCGGCGGCTCGTCTAATCTTACGGGTCGTGAAAGATACGCACTAAGATTTCCCGGATATTCTGGCAGCAATGTATATACCGGTCAGTTTTATCCGGTAGGTGTTCCGTTTTATAATTGTTTTTACGAATGGTGGGTAAGGGTGGATAGTTCCGGATATGTATGGTCAGATGGTTATGGAGGATCGCACGATATGTTATTCGGATTTACCGCCGGTGATACAACCGTACAGATAAGCGGCAATATGTTTGACGAATATACGGGGCAATCATTTGGAAGTTGGGATAACATGAAGCGGGGTACAGTTCACCATGTTTCTGTTGCGTTTACGGGTACTTATATTATCACATGGATAGACGGCGTTCCGACACAAAGACTTGCCCGAACAGCAAAGAGACAAAACGTGCCTTCCTCCGGATGTGGTGGTGGATACTTGGGCGGAAGCGATCACCAAAACGCTGAACTTATTCTTTTTTCAATGAGGGCGTATGAGTTTGGTCTGCCGAGATATATCGGCGATGGAGATTGCTTTTTCCCTGAAACAAATTTTACAGCAGCAAATAACGATGTGGTTTTTTGTGTAAATGAGTTCAACCCAAATGCAAACATGGTTAACGATAAAAGCAGCGGATT
>Ga0209175_10000940_pt1 | contig 15440 bp, 13 predicted proteins | sample JI91814C2DNA_FD_187506 | JGI IMG/M metagenome (GOLD analysis project Ga0209175, IMG submission 187506) | Wastewater effluent complex algal communities from Wisconsin, to seasonally profile nutrient transformation and Carbon sequestration -... | ecosystem: Engineered > WWTP > Effluent > Algae...
CAGCGCAGCCAGGCGATTTCGCTGACCCTCGCCGGCGGCGTGCTGGCCGCCTTTCTCGGGCCTTTCATCGCCCGCACGACCCGCGAGCTTGCCGGCACGCCCTTTCTGGCCAGCTTCGCGGTGTTGGTCGGCGTTGCGCTGCTGGCGGCCGGGCTGGGCCTGTTCCTGCGCCTGCCCGTGTCGCCCAGGCCGGAGGCGGGGCGGGCGCCGCGCCCCCTTGGGCAGATCGCGCGCCAGGGCGATTTCCGGCTGGCGGTGGCCGGTGCCGCGGTGGGTTATGCGGCCATGGGCCTGCTGATGACTGCCACACCGCTGGCCATGCTGTGCGTTCGCCACGACTTCGATTCCACGATGACGGTCATCCAGTGGCATCTGGTGGCGATGTTCGCGCCGTCCTTCGTCACCGGCCTGCTGATCGGCCGTCTTGGGGTGCTGCAGGTGATGTCGCTGGGCGGGGCGCTGGTGCTGGCCGGCATCGGGGTCGCGCTGGCGGGCGACGCGATCGCCCATTTCAGCGGCGCGCTGGTGCTGGTCGGAGTCGGCTGGAATTTTCTTTATGTGGGCGCCACGACGCTGCTGACCCAGACCTGCCGCGACGAGGAAAAGCCCACGGTGCAGGCCTTCAACGACAGCGTCGTGTTCCTCTCCGTCACGCTCGCGACCCTGGGCGCCGGGCCGCTGGTGGACAGGCTCGGCTGGGCCACGGTCAACCTGCTTGTCGTGGTGCCGGTGGCGCTGCTGATGGCCGGCCTGCTGCGGGCCCTGCGGCGGCGTCGGGCGGGGCTGGCGCCAGCCGCCTGATCTCCCGTATCCTCCACGCCTCCCGATGTGTCGAAGCTTCAAGCCCGAAGGAAAGTCATGGTCCAGCAAGTCCATTCGCAAACGAACCGGCCGGTGCGCGCCGTGCTGTTCGATCTTGACGGCACCCTGCTCGATTCCATTCCCGATCTCTCCGAGGCCTGCCGCCGCATGATGGTCGAACTCGGCCGGCCGCCGCACGCCATCGAGGTGATCCGCAGCTTCGTCGGCAAGGGCATGCTCAACCTGGTGCGGCGCTGCCTCGTCGAGAGCGGCCCGGCGGGAGACGCCGAGGTGGAAGCCGCGGTGGATGTCTTCCGTCGCCATTACGCTGAGGTGAACGGTGCCTCCACGCTGATCTACGACGGCGTGCTGCCGGCCCTGGAAGCGCTGCGCGAGGAGGGCGTCCTGATGGCCTGCGTGACCAACAAGCCGGCCGCCTTCACCGGGCCGTTGCTCGAACGCATGGGCCTCGCAGGCTTTTTCGGCGTGACGGTGAGCGGCGACACCCTGACCGAAAAGAAGCCCCATCCGGCGCCGCTGCTCCACGCCTGCCGGCTGCTGGGGATGGACGCGGGGGACGCGCTGATGATCGGCGACTCGGCCAACGATGCCGACGCCGCCCGCGCGGCCGGCATGCCGGTGCTGCTCGTCACCTACGGCTACAGCGAAGGCGTGGCAGTGGACAGCATCGAATGCGACGGGCTAATATCCAGCCTCCTGGATGCGCTCCCGCACATCCGGCGCCAACACCGGACATCCATCCCGTCGTGACCCGCAAGAACATGATTGCCGTCGAGGAGTTCCCTGCCGTTCGTATCCCCCGCTCTGGCGGATGCGGCGGCCGGTCATGGCTGCTCGCCTGAGCCGCCCCGAACAGTCACGGGCCCGCCCCGTGATACCCTCGCGAAAAAGCATCATGTCCTTCCGGAGTCTCCATGACAGAAGCCGAATTCAACGCCCTGGCCGACCAGGGCTATAACCGCATTCCGGTTACCGTCGAAACCTTTGCGGATCTCGACACCCCCCTTTCCGTCTACCTGAAGCTGGCCAACGTGCCCAACACCTACCTGCTCGAATCCGTGCAGGGCGGTGAGCGTTTCGGGCGCTATTCGATCATCGGCCTGGCCGCCCCGACGCGCATCGAAGTGCGCGGCCGCTCGGTGCTGCTGCTGACCAATGACCGCCTCGTCGAACGCCGCGACTACGGCGACCCGCTCAGCTACGTTGCCGAGTTCATGAACCGCATCAAGGTGCCGCCGCGCGCCCATCTGCCGCGCTTTGCCGGCGGCCTGGTGGGCTGCTTCGGCTACGACACGGTGCGCTACATCGAGCCGCGCCTGGCCAGGACCGAAAAACCGGACGAACTCGGCACGCCGGACATCCTGCTGCTCTTGTCCGAGGAAATCGCCATCGTCGACAACCTCTCCGGCAAGCTCACGCTGGTCGTCTATGCCGAGCCGGAAGTCCCCAACGCCTACAAGCGCGCCGTCAAGCGGCTCAAGGAACTCCTCGTCCGCCTGCGCGAGCCGGTGCCGGTGCCGGCCGACCAGCGCGCCGCGCCCGCCGAGGCGGTGTCGAGCTTTGGCGAGGAGGCCTTCAAGGCCGCCGTGCAAAAGGCCAAGAACTACATCGTCGAGGGCGACATCATGCAGGTGGTGCTCAGCCAGCGCATGAGCAAGCCCTTCGGCGCCAGCCCGTTGGCGCTGTACCGCTCGATCCGCAGCCTGAACCCCTCGCCGTACATGTTCTATTTCAATTTCGAAGAGTTCCAGGTGGTCGGCGCCTCGCCGGAAATCCTGGTGCGTCTCGAAGACGGCGACGTGACCGTGCGGCCCATCGCCGGCACCCGCAAGCGCGGCGCCACCCACGAAGAAGATCTCGCGCTGGAGCAGGAACTTCTGGCGGACGAAAAGGAGCGCGCCGAGCACACCCAGCTGCTCGACCTGGGCCGCAACGACTGCGGCCGCGTTGCCAAGACTGGCAGCGTGCGCGTGACCGAGCGCTTCACCGTCGAGCGCTATTCCCACGTGATGCACATCGTCTCCAACGTCGAAGGCAAGCTGAAGGACGAGCTCAACGCGCTGGCCGTGCTGCGCGCCACCTTCCCGGCCGGCACCGTGTCCGGCGCGCCCAAGCTGCGGGCGATGGAAATCATCGACGAACTCGAACCCACCAAGCGCGGCATCTACGCCGGCTCGGTGGGTTATCTCGGCTTTCATGGCGACATGGACCTCGCCATCGCGATCCGCACCGCGGTGGTCAAGGACGGCAAGATTCACGTCCAGGCCGGCGCCGGCATCGTTGCCGATTCCGACCCGCAATCCGAATGGCAGGAAACCCAGACCAAGGCCCGCGCGATGCTGCGCGCCGCCGAGATCGCCGAAGCCGGACTCGACACCCGGCTGTGACAGCCATGAAAAAGGCCGCCCGGAGGCGGCCTTGCACGGGCTTGCCGAACGAGCGCGGGTTAAAACGCGATGCCGACCTTGGCCTGGACCAGCCAGTTGTCCGCACCGGCCTGGCCGGTGGCGACGGTCTTGTTCACCGTGTCCTGCCAGCGGGCGCCCAGGCCCAGGTTGAGCTGGCCGATCCGGTAGTCGAGATCGGCGCCCACCTGCCAGGCGAACATGTCCACGTTGCGGCTGCCGCTGTCGGCCTTCACCCAGCCGATGCCGGGGCCGACGCCGAGGGTCAGATCCCGGGCAATCGGCGTGGTCCAGCGCGGGTTGAGTTCGACGGTGGTCAGGTCAAGGCCGCCCTTGTCGAACTTGGTGACCGACAGCTTGGTGCGGATCACGCCGGTGGGCGCCTGCAGCAGACCGCAGTTCATGGCCAGTTCGAGGCCCCAGGCGTCGCCGCTCTTGACGTGTTGCGGGTCCATCACGCCGCCGGTAACGGAGGCCACGAAGGCCGGGGCGTAGCCCTTTTCGGTGACGGGCAGGAATTTCCAGTCGCCGGCCAGGGCCGGAGCGGCGGCGGCAGTCAGGGCAGCGGCGGCAAGCAGGATGCGGGCGGTTTTCATGATGTGTCCTCGTTTTTATGTGGAAAGCGGGCGAATGATTCCACAGCCGGCGGCCGTCTGTCGGTAACCATGGTTACAAAGCTTTGCCGGCCTCTGCGTGCCTTGCGGCGCCCGGCCGGGTTCAATAGACAACATGCAATTGCGTCCGCCGCCCCGGGCCCGACCCGCGAGGCCGGCCGCATTTCCGGAAAGGATTTCCAGCCATGCTGCTGATGATCGACAACTACGACAGCTTCACTTACAACCTCGTCCAGTATTTTGGCGAGCTTGGCGCTGAAGTGAAGGTGTTCCGCAACGACGAAATCACCGTCGAACAGATCGCCAATCTCAAGCCCGACCAGATCGTCGTTTCGCCGGGGCCGTGTTCGCCCGCCGAGGCCGGCATTTCGGTGGCGGCCATCCAGGCCTTCGCCGGCAAGATTCCGCTGCTCGGCGTGTGCCTCGGCCACCAGAGCATCGGTGCGGCCTTTGGCGGCAAGATCGTGCACGCCAAGAAGCTGATGCACGGCAAGGTGTCGCCGGTGCATCACCTCGACAGCGGCGTCTTCAAGGGGCTGCCCAACCCGCTCACCTGCACGCGCTACCACTCGCTGGCCATCGAGCGCGACAGCCTGCCCGACTGCCTGGAAGTGACCGCCTGGACCGACGACGGCGAAATCATGGGCGTGCGCCACAAGACTCTCGCGGTGGAAGGCGTCCAGTTTCATCCGGAATCCATCCTGACCGAGCGCGGCCACGACCTGCTGCGCAACTTCCTCGAACAATCCAAGAACGCCTGACCGGAGCCCGCTCATGACCTTTACTGCCCAGGAAGCCCTGCAGCGCACCATCGATCACCGCGAGATCTTCTACGACGAAATGCTCTCGCTGATGCGCCAGATCATGGCCGGCGAGATCTCGCCGGTGATGACCGCCGCCATCCTCACCGGCCTGCGCGTCAAGAAGGAAACCATCGGCGAGATCGCCGCCGCCGCCACCGTGATGCGCGAGCTGTCCACCAAGGTGGTGGTGCCGCCGCCCGACGACCACTTTCTCGATGTGGTCGGCACCGGCGGCGACGGCTCCCACACCTTCAACATTTCCACCGCGACGATCTTCGTGGCCGCCGCGGCCGGCGCCCGCGTGGCCAAGCACGGCGGGCGCAGCGTTTCGAGCAAGTCGGGCAGTGCCGATGTGCTCGAAGCCCTGGGCGTCAATCTCAGCCTCAAGCCGGAGCAGGTGGCCGAGTGCATCGCCGAAACCGGCATCGGCTTCATGTTTGCGCCCAACCACCACAGCGCCATGAAGAACGTGGCCCCGGTGCGCCGCGAGATGGGCGTGCGCACGCTGTTCAACATTCTTGGCCCGCTCACCAACCCGGCTGGCGCGCCCAACACCCTGCTCGGCGTGTTCCACCCCGATCTCGTCGGCATCTGCGTGCGCGTGATGGAGCGCCTCGGCGCCAAGCACGTGATGGTGGTGTACGGCCACGACAGCATGGACGAAGTGTCGCTGGGCGCCGCCACGATGGTCGGCGAGCTCAAGGACGGCAAGATTCGCGAATATGAAATCCACCCCGAGGATTTCGGCATGACCATGATGTCCAGCCGCAACCTCAGGGTGGCCGACGCCGACGAGTCGAAGAGCGTGCTGCTCGGCGTGCTCGACAACCATCCGGGCGCCCCCCGCGAGATCGTCACCCTCAACGCCGGCACGGCGCTCTATACCGCAAATGTGGTCGATTCCATCGAGGCCGGCATCGCCAGGGCGCGTGAAGTGCTGGCCTCGGGCGCCGCGCGCGCCAAGATGGAAGCCTTCATCGCCTGCACCAGGAAGTTCGCCTGACCCCTAGCTGAGAGATCGCATGTCCGACATCCTCAATAAAATCCTCGCCGTGAAGCGCGAGGAAGTGGCCGCCGCCCGCGCGCTGGTTTCCGATGCCGCGGTGCGCGAACGCGCCGCGGCAGAAGCTCCGGCACGGGGTTTTGTCGCCGCGATCCGCGCCAGAATCGCGGCCGGCCAGCCCGCGGTGATTTCCGAGATCAAGAAGGCCAGCCCCTCGAAGGGCGTGATCCGCGCCGACTTCCGCCCGGCCGAGATTGCCGTCAGTTACGAAAAGGCCGGCGCGGCCTGCCTGTCGGTGCTCACCGACAAGCAGTTCTTCCAGGGCGCGCCGGAATACCTCCAGGCCGCCCGCGCCGCCTGCAGCCTGCCGGCCCTGCGCAAGGATTTCCTGGTCGATCCCTACCAGGTGTTCGAAGCCCGCGCGATGGGCGCCGACGCGATCCTGCTGATTGTCTCGGCGCTGAGCCTGGCCGAAATGCAGGAGATGGAAAGCATCGCCGAAAGCCTCGGCCTGGGCGTGCTGGTCGAGGTGCACGACGGCGCCGAGCTCGACGTGGCGCTGCAACTGCGCACGCCGCTGCTCGGCATCAACAACCGCAACCTGCGCACCTTCGAAGTCAGCCTGCAAAATACCTTCGACCTGCTGCCGCGCATCCCGGCGGATCGCATCGTGGTGACCGAATCGGGCATCCTCACGCCCGCCGACGTGGCCGTGATGCGTGAGCACAAGGTCAACGCCTTCCTCGTCGGCGAAGCCTTCATGCGCGCCGACGATCCCGGTGCCGGTCTGGCCAGTCTGTTCGGCTAAGGGATGAGCGAGGCGCCCGCGCCCCACGATCCGGGCCCCGAGGCTCCCGCTGCGGCCCCGCGCCGCCGCGAGGGCTGGGTGGCGCGCGTGATGCGCGGGCTGCTGGCCGCGGCGCTCGGGCTGGTGCTGCTTGTCGTGCTGGCGACCGGCTGGCTCGGCGGCACGCAATCCGGCCTGCAGGCGGTGGTCGACCTGGCCGCCCGGCTCAGTGGCGGCGTGGTGAGCGTCGAGGCCCCCGAGGGCTATCTGCTCGGCCAGCTCAAGGTGGGTGCGCTCCATGTGCGCACACCCACGTTGCAGGTGGATATCCGCGATCTCGTCATCGACTGGCGCCCGGCCGCGCTGGCCCGGGGCGGGCTCGACATGAACACGCTGGCGGCCGCCAAGGTTTCGGTGGCCAGCACCCCCAGCGATGAGGCCGCGACGCTTCCGGCCAGCCTCGAAGTGCCCGGGGCGCTGCGTATCGACGCTTTCCGGATCGACCGTTTTCGGTGGCCAGCACCCCCAGCGATGAGGCCGCGACGCTTCCGGCCAGCCTCGAAGTGCCCGGGGCGCTGCGTATCGACGCTTTCCGGATCGACCGTTTGTTGATCGGCAAACTGGTCGACGGCCAGCCCGCGCCGCCCGATCTCGAATTCACCGCCCTTGCCGGTGCGCTGGCCTCGGACGGCCGTCAGCACAGGCTCACCGGCCTCAGCCTCGGCGCGCCCTTCGGCCAGCTTGGCGCCGACCTCGAACTCGACGGCCGCCGGCCTTTTCCGCTCAAGGCCACCGCCCGCCTCGCCACCCGCCAGGCGGACCAGGCGTGGGCGGTGCAGGCCCGCGCCAGCGGCGACCTCGAAAACCTCAAGCTCGACGCCACGGCGAGCGGCGCCGGGATGGACGGCACGGCCGCCATCATGGCAACGCCCTTTGCGCCGCTGCCGCTGAAGTCGGCGGTGCTCAAGCTCGTCGGCCTCGACCCGAGCCGCCTTGGCGCCGCCGCCCCCAGGGCCGTGCTCGACATCGACGCCACCCTCGAACCCTCCGCGGCCCCCGGCGCCGACAAGCCCGCGGCCGCCGACTGGATCGTCAGCGGCCCGCTGCGCATCGTCAATCACCAGCCCGGCAGCTACGACCGCGGCGCGCTGCCGCTCGAATCCCTGGCCGCCAGCGTGCGCTGGGCGGGTGGCGAACTGGCGTTGTCCGGGCTCGATCTGCGCCTGCCCGGCAAGGGCCGCGCCGAGGGCTCGACCCGCTGGCGGGCGCCCACGGGCGATGAGAAAAACGGTTTCGGTGCCGTGGATGCCGAACTGCGCATCACCGGGCTCGACGCTCGCCGGCTCGACACACGGGCCGTTGCCACGCGGATTGCCGGCCGCATCGAGGCCAAGGCCGACGCCGAGTCGCAAACCGTGAGCGCCGATCTGCGCGACCCGCAACTCGCGCTGCGGCTCGACGCCCGCCACCGCGCCGGCCTCGTGACCATCGAGCGGCTCGTGGCCAGCGCCAGGGCCGCCCGGCTCGACGCCGCCGGCACCCTGCGGCTGGCCGGGCCGGGCGCCTTCGAAGCCCGTGGTCAGCTGAAGAATTTCGATCCCCGCGCCTTTGTTTCCAGCGCGCCGGCGGCCCAACTCAATACCCGCTTCAGCCTGAAAGGCCAGCGCCTGCCGCAACTGGCCGGCCAGCTCGATTTTGAACTCGCCCCCAGCACCTTCGAGGGCAAGCCGCTGGCCGGCAAGGGCGATGAAGGGTCAGCGCCTGCCGCAACTGGCCGGCCAGCTCGATTTTGAACTCGCCCCCAGCACCTTCGAGGGCAAGCCGCTGGCCGGCAAGGGCGAGCTGCGCCTCGACGGTTCGCGCCTCGCCCATGCCGATCTGGCGCTGGAGATTGCCGGCAACCGCCTGTCGGCCAAGGGCCGCTACGGCAAGCCCGGCGACGCGCTGGACGTGCATCTCGACGCCCCCAGCCTCGCGGCGCTGGGCTACGGCCTGGGCGGGCGGCTCAAGCTCGACGGCGTGCTGCGCGGCAGCGTCGAGCGCCCGGCCGGCGAGTTCGAGCTGCTTGGCGAAAAACTTGGTTTCGGCAGCCTGCGCGTCGACACCGTCAACGGCCGCGGTCGCCTGGCCGAAGGGCGCAGCGGCGCCATCGCGCTCACGCTGGGCCTCACCGGGCTGGGCCGGATGGACGAGAAGGAGGCGCTGGTGCGCCGTGCCAGCTTTGCCTTCGATGGCAGCCGCGCCGCCAACACCGCCCGGCTCGAAGTGATTGGCCGTGGCGCCCAGGCGGGCGTGCTCAGCCTGGCCGGCCAGCTTGGTGACGGCCCGCGCTGGGAAGGCCGGCTCGAAAGCCTCGAGGTGCGTGGCGATTACCCGGTGGTGCTGCATGCGCCGGCGCCGCTGCTGCTGTCGCGCGACCTGCTGCGCCTTGGCGCGGCCGAATTGCGCGGGGGCTCCGGCGGGCGTTACCGCCTGGACGAAACCCGCTGGCAGGCGCGTCATCTCGTGGCCCGCGGCAGCATGGGCGGCGTACAGGTCGGGGTAATCCTCGACCCGTCCACCCGGGCGGTGAAATCCCGCGGCGATTCCCTGCAGATCGGTGGCGAGTGGGACGTGGACATCGCCGAGCAGGTGAATGGCCTGGTGCGCATTTACCGCGAAAAAGGCGACCTCGAACTGCAGGGCGACTCGCCGGTGCGGCTGGGTCTCGACGATTTGCAGCTCACCCTCAGCGCCGCCGCCAACCGCCTGGCTTTCGGCTTCAGCGCCCACGGCAGCCGGCTTGGCAGCGCCTCCGGGGCCGGCACCGCGCTGGCCGAACGCACCGTCGATGGCAGCGTGCGCCTGGTGCCAGGTGCGCCGCTGCTGGGCTCGGCGCGCCTCGACATTCCGTCCATCGCCTGGGCCGGCCCGCTGGCCGACCAGAACCTCAAGACCGACGGCAGCCTGAAGGGCGAATTCACGCTGGCCGGCACCCCGGCCCGGCCCGAAGCCGCCGGGCGAGTCCGCGGCGAGCAGCTGTCCTTCGTGATGGCGGACCAGGGCCTGCACCTGTCCGGCGGCACCCTGCAGGCCGATTTCAACCGCGACCGCCTGAATCTTGAAGAATTCAGCTTTGTCTCGCCCAACCGGGTGAAACCGAACGAAGGGCGCATCGACATGGCCCGCCTCACCCGCACGCCGGGCACCCTCAAGGCGCGCGGCGAAGTGCAGCTGGCCAGCGGCGCGGGGCGCTTCGACTTCACCGCCGAACGCCTGCCGCTTTTGCAGCGGGCGGACCAATGGCTGGTCCTGAGCGGCGAAGGCGAGGTGGTCACCGGCTGGAACTCCGCCCACCTCAAGGGCCGCCTGGCTGCCGATGCCGGTTTTGTCGAGCTTTCGCGCACGCCGGCCCCCAGCCTGGGCGACGACGTGGTGGTGCTCGATCCGGCCGGCAAAGGCCCGCCCCAGGCCAGCCCGTTCAAAATGTCGGTCGATCTGGCCATCGGCCTTGGCGATGCGCTCTACGTAAAGGCCCTCGGCCTCGACACCCGCCTCGCCGGCAACCTGCGCCTCATTTCCGGCGACGGCCGGCCGCTGGCGGCGACCGGCACCATCACCACCGTGGGCGGGGTCTTCGAGGGCTACGGGCAGACGCTGAGCATCGAACGCGGCATCGTCACCTTCAGTGGCCCGCTCGCCAACCCCGGCCTCAACGTGATCGCCCTGCGCAAGGGCCTGTCGGTGGAAGCGGGCGTCGGCATCAGCGGCACGGCGCGTCGGCCGGTTGTGCGGCTGGTCTCCGAACCCAACGTGCCCGACCCCGAAAAGCTCGGCTGGATCGTGCTCGGGCGCCCGCCCGACCAGGGCTCCGGCGGTGAAATGGCGCTGCTGCTGCCCGCCGCCCAGGCCCTGCTCGGCGGCAGTGGTGGCGGCATGTCGGCCGGCCTTGCCAAGGCTCTCGGTTTCGACGAAATTTCGTTTGGCTCGGGCATCGACAGCCGCAGCCGCGTGCAAACCAGCAGCGTCGCCACCGGCAGTGTCACCGGCACGGCCTCCGGCGCCTCGGCAAACACCGGCAGCAGCGTGCCGGGCCAGGTCATCACCATCGGCAAGCGCCTCTCGTCGCAGGCCATGCTGTCCTTCGAGCAGAGCATTGCCGGCACCTCCAGCATCGTGAAGCTCACCTACCAGCTCTCACGCCGCATTGCCGTGATCGGCCGTGCCGGCAGCGAGAACGCGCTGGACATGCTGTTCTCCTTGTCTTTCCGATAGCTGCGGCGCCGGGCTTGATGCAGGTCATGGACGCAGCCCGGCGTCATCCGCCAAATGGGAGGATCTTCATCCGGAGTCCTGCCGTGGCCGAAATGCTCAATCCCTGCCGCATTCCTTTTGCCGCCGTTCCTGCCGCCATGGCGGGCGGGTGGCGCGCCTTTCGTGGCTGCCTTGTGCCGGCGGCCGGCTTCGCTGCGGTGTTTGCCGTCATCGGCCTGGCGATCTTCGGCCTGCTGCTGCATTTTGGTCTGGCGCCGCTGATGCTGCCTTTCGCCGGCGGCTTCCTGCTGGTGGGGCCGGCGGTGCTGGTGGGTTTTTTTGCGCTGCGGCGCGCCCACGCGGCGGGGCGTCGGCCGGGGTTTGCGGATGTGCTGCGTGGCTTCGGGCAGGCCCCCCGGGGGCTGTGGGTGCTGTCCGGCGTGTGCTGCCTGCTTTTCCTGATCTGGCTCACCGACGCGGCCACGGTGTTCAGTTTCATGATCGGCGGCTCCACGCCCGAAATCGGCCAGGTGCTGCGCTTTCATCTCTGGACCAGCGTGATGGGCATGGTGCTGGCCCTCATCGTCTTCAACGTCACGGCCTTTGCGGTGCCGCTGCTGTTCGATCGCCGGGCCTTGCTGGTCGGGGCGGTCACCGCCAGCGTGCGGGCGGTGTTCACCAACCCGGCGGCCATGCTGGCCTGGGCCGTGGTGCTCGGGGTGGCCGTGATTGCCACCATCCACATTCCGCCGCTCCTGATTGTCGTGCTGCCCTGTCTCGCCTTCGCCAGTGATCTGCTTTATCTTGAAGTCTTTCCGCCGCAAGGCGGTCTGCCGGATACACCCCCGATTCAAGAGAGATGACATGACAGAACAAAAGACCGAAACCGCGATTTTTGCCGGCGGCTGCTTCTGGTGCACCGAGGCGGTTTTCCTGGAAGTGAAGGGCGTGCGCGCGGTGCAGTCCGGCTACATAGGCGGTCATGTGGATGCGCCCACCTACGAGCGCATCTGCGACGGCGACACCGGCCACGCCGAAGCCGTCCGCATCGAGTTCGATCCGGCGCAGGTGGGCTTCGACGATCTGCTCGAAATCTTCTTCGCCACCCACGACCCCTGCACCCTCAACCGCCAGGGCAACGACGTGGGCACCCAGTACCGCTCGGCCATTTTCACCACCACCCCGGAGCAGGACGCCGCCGCCCGCGTGAAGATCGAAGCGCTGGCCAACGAAGGCGCCTTCGACGAGCCCATCGTCACCGAGGTCGAGCCTGCCACCACCTTCTGGCCGGCCGAGGCCTACCACGCCAACTACTTTGCCCGAAACGGCGCCCAGCCCTATTGCCGGATGGTCGTCGGGCCCAAAGTGGCCAAGTTTCGGAGTGCTTTCGCCGGGCGCCGGAAGGGGAATTGAAATAGAATCCGCCGGTCTTTAATCAGGAGCATTCCATGACCCAAACCACCACGGCGAGCGGCCTCGTCATCGAAGAACTGGAAGTTGGCACCGGCGCCGAAGCAACGGCCGGGCAGCAGGTCCAGGTGCATTACACCGGCTGGCTCACCGACGGCAAGAAGTTCGATTCCAGCAAGGATCGCAACGACCCGTTCGTGTTCGGCCTCGGCGCCCGCCAGGTGATCGCCGGCTGGGACGAAGGCGTTCAGGGCATGAAGGTGGGCGGCAAGCGCAAGCTGACCATCCCCGCCAGCCTTGGCTACGGTGCCCGCGGCGCCGGCGGTGTGATCCCCCCGAACGCCACGCTGGTGTTCGAAGTGGAGCTGCTGGCGGTGAAGTGATTTCCACCACCGGCCGTGCATGAGAATCGGGCGCCCCACGGGGCGCCCGGTTTGTTTTGGGAGTCGAAAACGCCCCGCCGAGGGGCGCGGCGCTCAGTGGCTGGTCAGGGCCTTTTCGGCTCTCTCGGCCCTCTCGGCGTGGGGTGCCGCGGCTACGGCGCGAGCCGTGTCGAGTTCGGCGAGCTTTCTGCGCCCGCCGATCAGGATCTCGCTGAGCACCCGGTGCTGGGTGTGCCAGATGGGCGCTGCGGCCATGGCCTGGTCGGCGCTGTCGAGCGTCGCGCGCAGAAATTCGTTTTCGGTGCGGAGGCGGGCGAGTTCATCGCCGGTGCTGTCTGAAAGGTGGTACTTCCTGGCGACCTCTCGCAGATATTTCACAACGTCCATGATGTTTCTCCTCGATAGGTTCCGGATTGCAGGGCACTGGCAGAGGAAAAATCCGCTTTGTGCACTGCACCATGAGGCTCATCTTAACGTCGTCAGAAACGATGTCAATGCAAAATGCTGCATTGCAGCAATTCTTACAAAGGCTTACTCATCGGAAAAATATATCGATAAATCAGCCGCTTGAATGATGAGGCGAGTTGCCAGGCCTGAAATTCCGTTTCCGGGTGCGTGCCGCTGGCCTTACTTCACCCCTTCCTCTTCCTCGGCGATGCGCGCGATCTCGTCGCAAACGAAGTCGGCGAAGGTCGTGATCAGGCGGGAGCGGAACTTGTCCCGCGGCAGGATCATCTGGAGCGTGGTGAAGGTGCGTGGTTCGAGCGGAACGACCGCCATGCGTCCTTCCCGGACATCGATGCGACTGGCGCGCTTCGAGGTGATCGCGAAGCCGAGGCCGGCGGCGACGAACTGCTTGACCGCGGTGAGGCTGCCAAGCTCTGCGCACAGGTTGATTTCGCTCTCGGCGATACCCGCTGCGGCAAAGAAGTCGCGCGCGGCCTGGCGCATGCCGCTGCCGGGGTCACGATCGATGAAGGGGTGGTCGACGAGTTCCCGGGCGGTCAGGCGGGCGTGTCCGGCAAGAGGGTGGGTCGGGCTGCAGATCACCACCAGCTCTTCCTGCGTGGCGACGCGGGGTTCGATTCCGGGGTGTTCGGTGGGAACTTCGATGAAGCCGATGTCCACTTCCCTGGCGATGATGCCTTCTTCGATGATCCGGGAGTTGCCCAAGACGACCCGCGGCAGCACGCGCGGGTAGCGGCGCTTGAAGCGTTCCAGGACCGGCGGCAGCCAGTAGCTTGCGATGGCCGGGATGCAGCCGATATTGAGTTGCCCGGCGAGTTCGTCCGCCAGTTCGGACACGCGTGCGTCCAGCTCGTCCGACAGGTCGAGGATTTGCTCGGCGTAGGCCAGCACCAGTTCGCCGGCGCTTGTCAGGGTGATCTTGCCGTGGCCGCGATCGAGCAGGCGGACGTTCAGGTGATCTTCCAGCTGCTTGATCTGAAACGTGACCGCGGGCTGGGTCATGTGAAGGTGTTCCGCCGCACGCGTAAATGAGCCGTGCGTCGCAACCGCGTGGAATACCTGGAGTCTGCGATCTGACATGCGTGGGGTAGGGGGTCTGGTTCAGTGAGTCAGGCTGAGAGGCGCGCTTTGCGATCGGGCCGCTGCCTTAGCCGGGGTCGGCCAGCAAGGCCAGGATCTCTTCGCCGTAGGCTTCCAGCTTGCGGTCGCCCACGCCGGATATGGTGCCCAGCCCCTCGATGCTGTCGGGTTGCTGGCGGGCGATGTCGCGCAGGGTGGCGTCGTGGAAGATGACGTAGGCCGGCACGTTGCGCGCCTTGGCGGTGGTGAAGCGCCAGGCGCGCAGGCGGTTGAGCAGGGCCGCTTCTTCGCCGGTGGCTTCGGGCCAGTTGTCGGTCTTGCGGCCGGTGCCGATGTTGCGGCCCTTCTTGGCCGGGGTGGTGTCCACGCGCATCGTGAAGCCGGTTTCGCCGCGCAGGATGGGGCGGGCGGCTTCGGTGAGGGTCAGGGCGCCGTAGCGTTCGTGGTCCACGGCCAGCGCACCGTAGGCGACGAGCTGGCGGACCAGGGTGCGCCAGCCCTTGTCGTCGAGTTCGGTGCCGATGCCGAAGGTGCTCACCTGGTCGTGCTGCCACTTCTTGACGTTGTCGGTGGCCTTGCCGATGAGCACGTCCACCACGTGGGCGGCGCCGAAGCGGCTGCCGGTGCGGAACACGCAGGACAGCGCCTTCTTCGCCGAGTCGGTGGCATCGCGAACCTCGGGCGGGTGCAGGCAGGTGTCGCAGTTGCCGCAGGGTTCGGAGTCTTCGTCGAAGTAGCCGAGCAGGCGCTGGCGCCGGCAGCCGGTGGTTTCGCACAGGCCGAGCAGCGCGTCGAGCTTGGCGGTGGCGACGCGTTTGACCTCGTCGCTGGCTTCGCCCTGGTCGATGAAGCGGCGCTGCTGCACCAGGTCGGCCACGCTGTAGGCCATCCAGGCTTCGGCGGGCAGGCCGTCGCGGCCGGCGCGGCCGGTTTCCTGGTAATAGCCTTCGATGGAGCGGGGCAAATCCAGGTGGGCGACGAAGCGTACGTCGGGCTTGTCGATGCCCATGCCGAAGGCGATGGTGGCGACCATCACGATGCCGTCTTCGCGCAGGAAGCGGTCCTGGTTGATCGAGCGCTCTTCGGCGCCCATGCCGGCGTGGTAGGCCAGCGCCGCGATGCCCTTTTCGGCCAGCGCGGCGGCGGTTTCGTCCACTTTCTTGCGCGAGCTGCAGTAGATGATGCCGGCCTCGCCGGTGTGCTCGCGCAGGAAGGCGAGGAGCTGGCTGCGGGGATTGTCCTTGGGGACGATGGTGTAGCGGATGTTGGGCCGGTCGAAACTGGAGACGAACTCGCGGGCGTCCACCAGGCGCAGGCGCTCGGCGATCTCGCGGCGGGTCTGGGCGTCGGCGGTGGCCGTCAGCGCGATGCGCGGAATCTGCGGGTAGCGCTGCTGCAGGATCGACAGCTGCAGGTATTCGGGGCGGAAGTC
>Ga0209175_10000943_pt1 | contig 15390 bp, 13 predicted proteins | sample JI91814C2DNA_FD_187506 | JGI IMG/M metagenome (GOLD analysis project Ga0209175, IMG submission 187506) | Wastewater effluent complex algal communities from Wisconsin, to seasonally profile nutrient transformation and Carbon sequestration -... | ecosystem: Engineered > WWTP > Effluent > Algae...
GAAATCGCCATTAACAACAAGTTTGCGTAAGCAAACACCTATGATTAAAAAGGCGATACCATATGTTACAGCTAAAAAATAAAATTTAAACATATGAAAAGTATTTGTGGTGCTATTAATAATCCCTGTAGGATTTCCTTAATTAACAAAAGTAAAAGGCTTGCCATTATTTAATAACTGTATTTTCAATTTTATTTACCAGTGTTTAGTAGGAATTTAGAAATTATTGAAATTCTTTACACATAGCCACACGGAGTTTTTTTTGATTTAGATTGCGTTGATTAGAGATACATCGATTCCAAAGCATCGGACGTTTTACTTTTCTCTTTATGAAAAACACTTTCCGACTTCTTTGCTCCCAAAACTTTGGGATTTGCGTTTAAATCTTCTGACTACTTCAACTTGATTTTTGCCCTTGCAATTGATAATGTATCGTTAAATTAAAAACGTTCTTAATTCAATATGCTTATATTTGCACAAATATTGAGCGTTTTATGGAATTTGGAATTAATTGGAAAGATATTTTTACCATCAGCATGATTTTATTTGCTGTAATTGATATTGTGGGAAGTATTCCGATTATTGTTGATTTGCGGAGTAAAATGGGTCATATCCAATCTGAAAAAGCTAGTATTGTTGCAAGTGTTATAATGATTGCTTTTCTGTTTGTGGGCGAGGAAATACTAAAATTAATTGGTATTGATGCTAATTCATTTGCAGTTGCGGGTTCGTTTGTATTGTTTTTTCTTGCTTTAGAAATGATTTTAGGCATTCGACTATACAAAGAAGACAATCCGAGTACAGCTTCGATTGTACCAATTGCCTTTCCACTAATAGCAGGAGCTGGCACGATGACAACTATTTTGTCTCTTCGTGCTGTTTATGACAAAATAAACATAATTATTGCAATTGTTATCAATGTGGTTGTGGTTTATGGCGTACTGAAATCATCAGGAAAAATTGAACGTTTATTAGGTGTTAACGGATTAAGTGTTATTCGTAAAATATTTGGCGTTATTTTATTGGCAATTGCTGTAAAACTTTTCGCCTCAAATGTAAAAGGATTATTTATTTAGAACATATATACATGAAAGTTTTTACTTACATAGCTACTGCTATTGCTTTAGGATTAATTGTTTTTAACATCTTGCAAATTGATTTTTCGAATCCGTTTGAAGGAGATAGTACTGTTGCAATTATTGGCGTTATTTCTGGAGTGTGTGCAATTTTATTGCTTTTATTATTACGCTTTTCTAAAATGATTGTAGATAAAACCAGCAAATAGTTATGTTTGATGTTATAATTATTGGCGCTGGTGTTTTGGGTGTTTCCTGTGCGTTGGTATTAGGTTCTGCTCAAAATAAGCCTTTTGCAAGCGATAAGAAAATAGCGATTATAGCTCATCAAAAAGCATCATCATTACAAAATGCTATTTTTAATAATGCATACGGAATTCCCGCAGGAAAATTAGGAAGTGAATTGTTGGAAGAAAGTTTGGATCATTTGACCAAATCTTATCCACATGTAGAACAAATTCATGGTGAAAAAGTGGTTTTGATTTCAGGTGAAGCTGGAAATTTTACAATTACTACTAACAAATCAATTCTTCAAGCAAAAATTGTAGTAATTGCGATTGGTTTTGGAAATCCATTTACGATAGAAGGCTTGGAGGATTTTATTGAACCCCATCAGAAAATTCCAGAAATTAAAAACAGAATCCAATTGAAAAACACCGACCATTTGGTTACCGAAGGCATTTACGCAGCAGGTGTTTTAGCCGGACACAGAAGTCAATTAAGCATCGCCGCAGGAAGTGGCGCTTCAGTAGCAACCGATATTTTAACGTTGTGGAATAACGGAAATCCTGTGCAAGTGCATGATGCTTTGGATAAATAGATTTTATTCTTGAGAATCGTCTTCCTCATCATCAAAATTCATTCCTTCTAAAAAATCATTCCAATTGATTGGATCTTGATAAGCATTTGGATCTGGACGAATTGCGCCAGGAGGATTAAACAATTCCCATTCGTCCCAATAATAATTACTCTTGTCAAAATTGGCTACCCAATTGATAAACATTTCTCTGAATTCGTCAATTTCTTTTCGAATCAAAGTAACATAATCTTTATATTTAAAGGAATCATGAAATCGTAAGCTTCCAACTTGCAAATATAAATGCATTGCATAATCTCTAATGATAGCTGCATTTTGCATTCGAATACTATACATGTCACCACCTTCTGCACCTGCAATTTTAGCACAAATTATAGCGGCATCATCTCGCATCATGTATTTAGTAGCATTCAAATACTCATCTTCTTCATTAATTGTATTTAACAAGCTATTTACCAAATCTAAAATTAGTTCAGCTTTTTTGTATATTGGTAAATCGAATAATTTATCTTTTCTATTCATTTTAAAGACATTTTACTTACTCAGCACCTTATTCACCATATCGTCTTTTTTCAAAATCAATTGGTAATACGCTTTTTCATTAAAAAGTTGACGCACAAACTCGGCTTGTAGATAGAATAGCACTTTTTCTTTCTGAATGTCTAAATTGAAAAGCAAGCCGCTTTTTGCCATGTAAGTTTTGAAATTATTGAAGTAATTTCCAGATTTGATTTCTTTTTCTAAACCTTCGGTGGTGATTTTTTCAAACTTCTTTCTGTTTTGATCCAATTGTTCAAACACAAAATAATTCACCAATCCCGATTGCATCAACATTGTTAAACCTTCAGCTCCGTGAGAATCTTCTAACGGAACAAAAACATCAGGCATAATGCCGCCACCACCATAAACTAAGCGACCTTTCTTGGTTTTAAATTTTAAACTATCGGAAATTTTTGTTTTGTCTTTTTCGTATAATTCGCCACTTTTAAAACGTTTTTCAAATTCGTTAAAGTAGTTTTCGCCTTTATCTTCATACGGTTTTTGAATCGAACGACCTGATGGCGTGTAATATCTTGCCACAGTTAATCGCACAGCCGAACCATCACCCAAAGGCATTTCGCGTTGCACTAATCCTTTTCCAAATGAGCGTCTTCCTACAATGGTTCCTCTATCGTTATCTTGAATAGCTCCTGCCAAAATTTCACTTGCCGATGCGCTATTTTCGTTGATTAAAATTGTGACTTTACTATTTTCAAAAATGCCTTTCTCTGTAGCAAATGTGGTATTAATTTTATCTTTTTTGTTTTTAGTTTTAACAATTAGTTCTTTGTCTTTTAAAAATTCATCCGCAATTTTTACAGCTGAATCCAAATAACCACCACCATTATCTCTTACATCTATAATAATATGAGTTGCACCCTCTTTTTTCAATTGGGTTAAACCCGATAAAAATTCGTCATACGTTTTTTCGGCAAAACGATTAATTTTGATGTAACCTGTTGTTTTATCGACCATTTGAGCAACATCTACACTTTTGATTGGGATAACATCTCGGGTAACATTTACGGCAAATTTCTTCTTTTCGGATTTTCGGTAAACCGTTAGTTTTACATTAGACCCTTGTTTACCTTTTAAGATAGAGAATAAGCTATCGGTTTCTAATTTTTTGTTGTACAACTGCAATTTATCAGCAAAAAGGATTCGATCTCCTGCTTTAATCCCAGCTTTTTCTGATGGTCCAAAAGCAATTGGTTTAATAACAGCTAATGAATCGTTATACATATAAAAATTAACGCCAATTCCAACAAAATCACCGCGCATACTTTGTTCAACCTGAGCCAAATCGCTTTTTGGAATATAAACCGAATGTGGATCGAGTTTTTCTAAAATTCCGTCAACGGTTAAATCTACAATCGAATCGGTATTTAAGCTGTCAACGTATTCTTTTTCGATAAAATCAATCAGCTTATTGAGTTTGTTTTTATTGGTGTTTTTATTAAAAAAAGTGTTCTCGGTAGAAGGATTTAGTTTACTTCCCAAGAGAATTCCAATCGCAATAGCTACTGCAATAACAATTGGAAAGTATACTTTATTCATTCGCATTTTAGCCTAAATCTTCAATTAATTCAACTTCAACTCCCGCTTTTCTTAAAAAATCAACTCCCGAAGTATCTTTATATTCTTGATGATACACCACTCTTTTAATACCCGATTGATGAATTAATTTGCTACAATCTTTACATGGAGAAAGTGTAATGTATAATGTTGCATCTTCACAAGATTGTGTTGAACGAGCTACTTTTAAAATTGCATTCGCTTCTGCATGCAACACATACCATTTTGTTACATTATTATGATCCTCACAACAATTTTCAAATCCCGATGGAGTTCCATTATATCCATCTGAAATAATCATTTTATTTTTAACAATAATTGCGCCAACTTTTTTCCGCTGACAATAGGACAAATTTCCCCATTCTTTGGCAATTCGCAAATAGGCTTTATCGTATTTTTCTTTTTTTTCTTTCTTCATTATCTGTTCCAAATTTCGCTTTCTATAATCATTGGCAAAACTACACCAATTATAAATGCAGACATAACTAAAGCCCAATCTCTTTTTGAAAATCGGAAAAATGTTTGTACCACATAAGACATAATTAATACAATAAGCACAACAATTATCTGAGCTGCTTCAATTCCTAGTGCGAATTCTAAAAGCGGTATTAATTTATCAGAAGCATTTCCGGGTAAAATTGTTTTGAAATAATTAGAAAAACCAAGACCATGAATAATTCCAAAAAATAACGTTACAATAGCAACAAAAGTGATGCTTTGGTTTTTTGAAGATTTTCCGGCAGTAAATAGATGAAAAATAGCTGTGATTAAAATAGTTATTGGAATTAAAAATTCTACTAAGCTGGCTTGAATTTGCACTATATTAAAAAAGGAAAGCAACAAAGCTAATGTGTGTCCGATGGTGAATAGCGAAACTAAAACCAATACATTTTTCCAATCTTTAAAAGCATACGGAATAACTAATGCGATTAAAAAAAGTACATGATCATAAGCATTGATATCTAAAACATGCTTGAGACCAATATTGAAATACAATAAAAACTCTGACATAATTTTTATTTTAATTGTAGAAATCAAACTTACGATTTATTTTTTGAAGTTGATAAATTCTTTCAGAAAAGCTTGTGAAATTGTTTTAAAAAAATAGATTTTTTGTGTAATTTTGCATAAAATTAAAACAATCAACATGTCAATTTCAGATTTATTCGATAGCGGTTTTAGAAATAGAAACAAAGGTCATTTTTCAGCCATCGTTAGAGTGGCTTTGTCAGACGGAACTATTACTCCACACGAAAAGCAATTTTTAGATAAATTAGCTGTCAAATTAGAAATTTCTCAAGCAGAGTTCGAAGAAATTTTAGAAAACCCTTTAAAATATCCTGTGAATCCGCCATTAATGCATTCGCATCGTTTAGAACGTTTGTATGATTTAGCAAGAATGGTGTATGCTGATTCTATTTTAGGAGAAAAACAACAAGATTTATTAATCCGTTTTGCATTAGCTTTAGGTTTTACAGCTGCAAACGTAGGATATATTGTTGATAAAGCGTTAAAATTAGTAGATATGAATGTAGATTTAGACACTTTCTCATACGAAATGCAACACATGAACAGATAATTAATTCTGTTTTAGAATACAAAAGCACAAATTCAGAAGAGTTTGTGCTTTTTTGTTTTTATTTATTCATTTCAACAAAATATTTATAGAATAACGGAATGGTTTCTATACCTTTTAAGTAATTAAATATCCCGAAATGTTCATTTGGCGAGTGAATAGCATCACTATCTAAACCAAATCCCATTAATATTGTTTTTGACTTTAATTCTTTTTCAAACAGTGCTACGATTGGAATACTTCCACCTGATCGCACTGGAATTGCAGGCACTCCAAATGTTTCAGTATATGCTTTATTTGCTGCTTTATAACCCACACTATCAATTGGCGTTACATATCCTTGTCCACCATGATGAGGTTTTACTAGAACTTTCACTGATTTTGGTGCAATACTTTCAAAATGTTTTTTGAATAATTCTGTGATTTCTTCCCAATTTTGATTTGGCACTAAACGCATAGAAATTTTAGCAAAGGCTTTGCTGGCAATAACAGTTTTAGCGCCTTCACCAGTGTAGCCTCCCCAAATTCCATTTACATCTAATGTAGGACGAATAGAATTTCGTTCGTTGGTTAGATAACCTGTTTCTCCATAAATATCTTCAATATCTAATGCTTTTTTATAGTTTTCTAATGAAAAAGGTGCTTTTGTCATTTCAGCTCTTTCTTCAGTTGAAAGTTCTTCTACTTTATCATAGAACCCAGGTATTGTAATGCGATTATTTTCATTGTGAAGTGAAGCAATCATTTTGGTCAACACATTAATTGGATTAGCAACAGCACCTCCATATAAACCTGAATGTAAATCTCTATTTGGACCCGTTACTTCAACTTCTACATAGCTTAACCCACGAAGACCAGTTGTAATTGAAGGCTGTTGATTTGAAATCATTCCTGTATCAGAAATCAAAATTACGTCGTTTGCAAGTTTTTCTTGATTGCGTTCAACAAACCAACCTAAACTTTTAGAACCCACTTCTTCTTCTCCTTCAATCATGAATTTAACGTTACATGGCAAGCAGTCATTCTGAGTCATGTATTCAAAAGCTTTTACATGCATATACATTTGCCCTTTATCGTCGCATGCTCCACGCGCAAAAATTGCTCCTTCAGGATGAATTTCTGTTGTTTTTATTACAGGTTCAAAAGGTGGAGACGCCCATAATTCGATTGGATCTGGAGGTTGAACATCATAATGACCATACACTAGAATAGTTGGTAAATTTTTATCAATTATTTTTTCTCCATAAACAATTGGATAGCCTTGTGTTTCGCACAATTCTACGAAATCGCAACCCGCTTTTTCTAAACTATTTTTTACAGCTTCAGCGGTTGAAACTACGTCATGCCCATAAGCACTATCGGCACTAACTGATGGTAATTTTAATAAATCGATTAATTCATTAATAAAACGTTCTTTATTTGCTTGAACGTATTGTTTTATGTTTTCCATTGTATTTGTTGAATGATATTGTCAAATATACGAATTCAATATTCAATAAATTAAATCTAAAACTCATTTTTTTTATTTTAAAAAAAAATTCGATTTTAGTGTATGTAAATTGCTATTTAAAAAGTAATGATTATATTTGCAAACCAATTTGCGGGTATGGTGAAATTGGTAGACACGCCAGACTTAGGATCTGGTGCCGCAAGGTGTGAAGGTTCGAGTCCTTTTACCCGCACTTAAAACTCCAGCGATTTGTTGGAGTTTTTTTATTTATAAAACAGAAAAAAACCGATTGAGTTTTTCAATCGGATTTTTTTTAACTAACAATAAATTTACTCTTTTATTAATTTCTTTGTTTGGCTTAGACCGTTGTTGTCAACAATTTTTACACTATAAATCCCTGACTGAAGGTTTTCAATATTAAATTGTTGCTCTAATTGAATATTCTCAAACAATTTTACTAATTGTCCAGAAATGGTATAAATTTCAATTTTTATTGCTTCTTTTGAAAGAGAGAAACTGCTTTTTACTGGGTTTGGATAAACAAAAATTTCGTTTGCAGTTGCGTCAAAATTGGAGTTGCTCAACGTTGAAGCAGGTTTGTTCCCAAAAATTCTAAATCTTCCTGAGTTTATGGCAATTCCAGCTGTTGGACTGTTGATTACAACTGGTGCATTGTTGTTCATTAAATCATACCAAGTCATTGGGTAACTATATGAATCTGTTGGAAAACTAGGATTTATTAATAAATCATTCACTGAAAAATTGGCTAATATAACCACATTACGCAATTGAGTTGTTGGAATGGAATTATTAAAAATATAAATTCTCTGTTTGAAATTGTTGTTTGATTCAGGGCTTATTATATGATCTCCAACAAAAACAGGTTCATTAGTTTTAAGTTTAATCATTTTTGACCAATCACTTAAGATAGAAGTTCTTCTTGGGTCAGATAACCAATTTTGTGTCCATTGTACTTGTTCTTTAGTGTCAAGTTTACAATCACCGGGTATAGTAGCAGTTTCATCGTTTACAGTGCCATTAGGACAAGTATAAATTGACTGATTGTTTCCAAGCTCTGCAAAATGCCAAATCATTTTAGGGCCTGGTATTAAAATACTTGTTGCTCCAATGGAACCCATTCTGTTTAAAGCATTTGTTAAATTTCCGTTCACAGGAAATGCTCCCAATCCATTTCCATAAGTTATTGCTTCATACATCATTCTGTCTTTGTCATGACTTTCTGGGTAACCTATTAGTCTTTTACCTGTAAAACCACGACTTGTATGCGACATTCTTAAAATATTTTGACTAGAAAAGCCTAAAGCTAATTCTTTATATTGTGAATACATTTCACCCCACATCATAATTCCTTTTCCTTCTGCAATTCTGTAATTTGCCCAAAGTTGTTCTTCACTATCAGAGCCTAAATGTTCAAAAATCACATAATGATTATTATCTAAAGACCAAGAATAATCTGCATATTCTTTAAGTACATCAACTCGATCTTGTTGAGTGCTATTGGTACAATTTTCTTGCCCTCCAGCAACATTTGATGGGCAATTTTGAGTAAATCCTTTGGTTAAATCCCAGCGAAAACCATCAATTTTAAATTCTGTGATCCAATGTTTTATGGTTTGTTTTACATAATTTTTAGTTGCTAACGAAGAGTGATTAAAATCTTCCCCCACGCTATAACTATGTCTTGCTGCAGTGTTAAAATATGGATTTTCTATACTTGGAGGTCCCCATCCATCACCATCAGGGTCGTTCATCCACATTCTTATTAATGGATTTCTTCCAAAAGCGTGATTAAAAGCGATATCTAATATTACTGCGATTCCATTTTGATGACAAACATCTACTAATTGTTTAAATTTTTCCGGGGTACCATAGAACTTATCTAAGGCCATGTGAAAAGCGGTGTTATATCCCCAACTTTCATTTCCTTCAAATTCCATAATAGGCATAAATTGAATGGCATTTATTCCTAAATCTTTAAAATACAGAATGCGATTTATGACATCTTGGTAATTTCTGTTTGCATCAAAGTCACGAATCAATAATTCATAAATTACTAATTTATCTTTATCTGGTTTATTGAAATTAGTTATTTGCCAATCATAGGGTGTTTGTCCAGTTTTTAACAAAGTAACCTCCCGCTCTTGTCCTGCAGGGTATACTGGAAGATTTGGAAATGAAACACTTGAAATACCACCATCGTCAAAAGGCGATAAGACCAAAGTAGAACAAGGATCGGCAATTTTTACCACAATAGGCGAGTTTGCAACTGGGGTTTGATCCACTACCCAATATTGATAGGAATAGCTAGTTCCTGATACTAAACCTGCTATTTCTAACCAAAACTTACCTGTTGCAGGGTCTTTTTTCATTGCATCGATGCTAGTGGGTTGCCAGTTATTAAAACTTCCAGCAACATAAACAAAGTCTTTTCCTGGTGCTTCTAAAACTAATATTGCTTTAGAAGAATCTGTATTCACGTAATTTATGCCGTTTACTACTCCCGAAGGAAGTACTGCAACGTTAGATCCAGGATGCACCATTGCAGTGAAACTTTTTGTTATTGTGATGGCACCTTGCACTATTTCGAGAGTATAAAATTGATTCGCTAAAATGTTCGTGTGTGTGTAAGTAAAACTAGAAGAATTATTTGAAGTTGTTAAAGTTATACCGTTACTTTTTAAAATATAATTTGCGTTGCCATTTGTATTGTTAGCTGTTACCGTTAAAGATTGACCGCTATTTAATATTGTTGTTGTATTTTGCAAAGGAGTCACTAAGTTCGCTTGAAAAGCACCTACATTTATTTCTAAATCTGATGTTTGCATAGTTCCTGCAGCATTTCTAAATACGACATTTATTTTACTAATTGTGCCCGTAGAAATTCCAAAATAATTTTGGATTGTTGGAACCAAATCTAATTTATAAGTTGTGCCACTCAATAAAGTTAACGAAGGTTGAATACTGTTATTTCCCCAGTTTCCAATCACATGCTGCCAAGCAGAACCGTTTAAAGTTACACCAATATGTGCATAAATTACACCTGTATAACTTGACAAACCAGTTCCTGTCTTATCAAACAATAATATAGCCGAATTAGTTTGTTCAGGGTTAACACCACCTTGCCAGGAAAGTTGTGCGAATCCAAAGATTGAATAACCTAATATAATAAGCAGTAAAATTTTTTTCATTTGCAAATTGTTTTTATTAAAAAAGGGTTGCTTTATGGTCTTGAAATACAATTCTGTTTTTTTATCACAACAGACAAAATATTATCAAAACAATATAAACAACCCTTTATACTAATTTATAGTAATTATTGTGGAATAATTATATAACTTCCATCTAAATCATTGAACCAAACTTCGTAGTTACCAGATGGCGCATTAAACGGAAAATTAGGGCCTCCTCCAGCTAAAACAGCTGTACCAAACAATTGTGATGAATTAGTATATCTCCATACACTATTCCACTGATCGTTTGCTCTAATTAAAAATTCTTGCCCATTAGTAAAGGCAACATTTGATGCACGCCATAAATGGACATTGTTAGGGTCTTGTGTAAAATTAATTTCGTCAGCATCACCCCATCCTCCAATTGCGGCTCCAATTATCCCCATAGAATTATAAGTAGGAGTATTTGTAGCATTGAAAGGAACTACAGAGAATACACCACCTTGACCAACTGTTGTAAAAGTGTATGTATAATATCCAGCAGTGGCAACGTTAAATGTACCAGGGTCATTACCTCCCCCTGGATTTACTGCTAAAGCGTTTCCACCATTTGTTCCCCATTGAGGTTGCCATTGACCTCTGACCTCTAATAATTTAAACGCTCCAGCACCAAAATATCCAGTATATATATATTTATTTGGAACATTTTGATCTCTAAAAACTGGGGTATTATTGTTGTTATTGTTCCATCCTGGCGTCGTTGCATCTCCAACAAAATACAAATTTGGAAATGAAACACTATATGGTGTTATGGAAATTGTAACTGGAAGTGAAGTTCTTGTTAATACTGCTCCACTTTGATTGGCGTTAGCTGCTTTAATTCTCAAGTTTACATTTCCAGCAGTGCCTGGAGTCATACCAAGACCCAATGATGCAGCATTTAAATCACCATGATTTGTGGCTAAAGTTGAACCATTAACTACAGTTCCTAAGGTTACTGGATTAGCAAAATTTGTTCCTGCAATTGCTATTTCAACGGCATAATTTAAGGTTAAGCCTAAATCAGAGTTAAGAACCGCATCAGTCCAGTTTGTAGTTAAAGCAGTTTCAGTAGTGTTTGAAATAGATAATACTATATTTGCATTTACCGCTGGGCTTGTAATTACGGGAGGTGCAACTGGATATGTAGTTACAAAGAACAAAACAGAATTTGTTTCCATACTACCAGTTTTTACTCTAACATAAATTGAAATATCTTTAAAATTCTGAACCCCTGCATTTCGAATAGCAGTATTTAAATTTTCAACAGAAACAGTCAAATCTTTCGATGTTGTTGTTCCCATTGGTACAATAGTGGTAAAATTTTCAGTCAACGACATTTCAACAGTATAATTTGAATTTATGTTGATATCATCTATCCAGGTTACTGTAAGCGCTGGATTTTGAGGCAAAGCAAAGTTCAAAAAAACCGAGTTTAAGGCAGGTTCTTGTAAAATAAAAACCGCATCGGGAGGGGTAATTACTAAACTCTCTTCATCTTCACAAGCGTTAAAAACGAAAAATAATGAGAGTAGTAAAACGCTGGTTATTTTCTTTAAAATTAATTTCATCTTTATTTGTATTTAGTATTATAAGTTTAATGGAATCATAATATACTGTTTGGTTAAATCATTAAACCAAACATCATAGTCATCTTCAACAACTACAGGGATATTTGTCCCCGATAGTGTTGCTGTGCCAGAAAAGGAAGAGTTTCCACCCCAAGAATTTGATCCTGAAACAAATTTTAAGTCTCCAGGCACTAAATGTATATTATTTAGAAACCAAATATGATTATCGTGAGAAGATTGCGTCATGGAAGTTGTTGCACTTGCAGTTCCATTTATAGACATAGTAGTATAACTTGCAGCTCCTGTTGCGGAGTATGGTGTAAATGTAAATGTATTTGTACCATAATTTATTTCAAATTTATAATATCCTGCTGCAGAAATAGCATTATTATTAAGAGGAAAAGTTCCTGGGTCACTTCCTCCACCTGGATTAACGTCTATTGTTGAACCATTATTTGTTCCCCATTGTGGTTGCCATAATCCTTTTATTTCCAATACTTTAAATTGACCCGCTCCAAAATAGCCAATATATTGATATAAACTTGAATTTGCACTATCTCTAAACAACGGTGGATTATTATTGTTGTTGTTCCACCCGGGTTGTGTTGCATCACCTACTAAATAATAATCTTTATATGGATAATTAAAGTATGGCTTTACAGTAAATGAAATTACATTTGAATTTACTGGTAATCCAGATTGTGTTCCAATTGTTGAAACAATTCTTGCATAAACGGTATTAAATGTAAAAGGTGGTAAACCAATACTGCCTGCAGCTGCATTCAATTCTGCCACAGATAAAGTTGTTGATGTATTACTATCAACCGTTGCAACCGTAAAGGGATTAGCAAAAGTTGCCGTTGCAGAAAATTGTAAAGTATATTTATTTACCGTTTGTTGACCATAGTTAGCTCTTGTCCAATTAAAAGTAGCTGCAGGATTATTTCCGTTTACATTATCCAATTCAATGTTTGAAATAGATAAAGCAGAAAGCACAACTGGTGTGGTTTCGTTAACAACGAATCCTTCAAATTCATCTTCACATGAGCCAATAAAAAAAGCAGCACATATTGTAGTTAAAAAAATCGATATTTTTTTCATTTGTTTAAATTTTAATTTTAGCATAAACTCAAAGTTACTTCTTTTGCAAGTAATCTATCACAAATTCACTTCATAAAAGAAATCGCTTCCAAGTTCTTTTTTTAATTAATACCCTGCATTTTGAGTTAAGTTAGGATTTGAAGCCAATGCTGCCTCAGGAATTGGGAAAACTTTAAAATTGGCACTAATTGGCACTCCATTTATTCCATTTCCTTTCCAAGCCCAATTGTAGCTTCCTCCAGTATATTTTCCAAAACGAATTAAATCTTGTCTTCTGTGAGCTTCCCAATGTAATTCTCTTGATCGCTCATCTAAAATAAAATCTAAAGTTAAATCCGCCAAAGAAATATTTGCAACTGTTGAACCTCCATTTGCTCTTTGTCTTAATGTATTGATGTGACCTAATGAAGTAGCATTAGCCGATCCGTCTTTTCTAACCTGTGCTTCTACTAACATAAGCATTACGTCTGCTAAACGAAATAATGGAAAATCTGTTTCCACAAAAGTAGAACTAACTCCAGCTACTCCTGTTGAAGATTTATTTGAAAATTTAGCTAAGACAAAACCTTGATCTTTATTTGAAATATCACTAATATCAATATCTCTGTTGGCCGAAATAATAGTTTTTCTAACATCTGAATTAAACGCACCACCGTCAAATTTTTGAACGAATTGTTTTCTAAGGCGTAAGGCACCCCCCCAGCCACCAACACCAAACTGTGAACCATTATTTTCTAATGAACCGACCTGACCATTAATAATAACAGTTGTAGGTCCATAGTTTTGTGTTACAGAACCGTTAGATTGTAAAGTAAAAATCATTTCGTTAGAAAGATGATTATCTGCTTTAAAATTATTTAAATAGTTTGTATTTAAGGTGTAGCCTCCACTCAAAATTTCATTACATTTTTCAATACATTGTTGGTATTTATTTGTCCCTATATATACTTCGGCATTTAAATACATTTTTGCTAAAATCATGTTAGCAACTGCTTGGTCTAATCTACCATATTCATTTGTTCTAGGCGCTTTTAAGTCGGGTAGAACCGCATTAATTTCTGATTCAATAAAAGTAAAAAGTTGCATTCTATTGTACTCAGGACCTGCTGTATTGATAGGGTCATTCTCTGTAACAAATGGTGCTTTTCCAAACAAATCCATTAAATGATAATAAGCCAATGCTCTTAAAACTCTTGCTTCTTTACGGTATAATTCAATATCGGCAAGTGTTTGTGCATCTGTTACACCTCTTGAACTTAATACTGAAGATGAAGTTTGTCTTAAAAACTCATTTACTAATGCAACTTGAAATGAAGCTCTACTAAACATCCCTCTAATGATTGGATTAGTAGCATTCCAAATATTTCTTTGAATTTCTCTTGTTCCTGGATCATTTTCATAACTCCATATAACCTCATCGGTTGATAAGTTTTGCATGTACCATAAAACACGACCATACTGACTAGTTCCTGCATCGATTCCTCCAATACTTGATGATTCTGCACCGCCAGTTCCTGTTAATGATAAGTTTCCATATACTCCAGCAAGTGCCTGCTTATAAGCCCCCGGTTGAGCATAAAATTGTTCTACCGATAGTTGTGTTTCTCCTTCAGGAGTTACATCTAAATCGTTTACACATGACTGTAGAAAAACTCCAAAGCCAATAAGTAGAAATAAGTTAAATTTAATTTTTTTCATGATATTTTTTTTAGAATTTAACATTTGCTCCAAACAAAATTTGACGTTGTCTAGGATATATAGTAGTATCTACACCACTATTAATTTCAGGGTCTAATCCAGAATATTTAGTAATTATAAACGGATTTTGAACTCCAGTAAACAATCGTAAAGAAGCTTTTCCGTCTAACCATTTTGGGAAAGTATAACCTAATGTAGCAAAATCCATCCTTAAGAACGATGCGTTTTCAATAAACATATCGGATAAAATATTTTCTCCATTTTGATTTTGGAAATTGGTGTTTAGTACGTTTGTAGAAACGTTTTGTAATACACCGTCAGATAATTGAGAAAAATAGGATCTTGTTGAATTAATGGTATTTAATACTCTGTTGCCTATATTTGCTCTTAAATTAAACGAAAAATCTAAATTTTTATAATTAAAGTTTGATGTAAATCCTAAAATTAAATCTGGGTCGGTGTTTTTATATATGTAACGGTCTAATCCAGTAATAATTCCATCGCCATTTAAGTCGGCAAAAGCACCTTCAATAGGAGCGCCGCTTTGGTCATACAATTGCTTGTAAACAAAGAAAGAATTAGGGGCAAAGCCTTCGGTATGAATTTGAGAAGTACCTCCTGTACCTGCTGCAACTCCACCTATATATAAAGGTTGTCCTAAAGCTATTTTTTCAATTCTTCTTTCAAATTTAGTAGCATTAATATTAACATCCCAATTTAAGTTGTCTGATTTTATTACTTTATAATTTAAAGCAA
>Ga0209175_10000944_pt1 | contig 15376 bp, 29 predicted proteins | sample JI91814C2DNA_FD_187506 | JGI IMG/M metagenome (GOLD analysis project Ga0209175, IMG submission 187506) | Wastewater effluent complex algal communities from Wisconsin, to seasonally profile nutrient transformation and Carbon sequestration -... | ecosystem: Engineered > WWTP > Effluent > Algae...
GCGCCGTTGTGGCAGCAGTAGTAGCCGGGCCGGCGCTTGATGGTGTAGCGCAGGTCTTCGGGCTTCGCGTGCAGCGTGAGCAGGTCTTCCTGCAGGCTGACGAAGCCGCTTCGCAGACCTTCGGCCACCAGCGCGGTGCTGAAGTTCTGCGGGGCGTTGGCGCCCGTGTGCTTGACCTCCAGATGCGCCACCACGGGAGAGCCCGCGGCGACCGATTCGGGGTCGTAGTGACGCTTGAGAAGCATGGTGTGGGGCTCCGTTCAGGCCTTGGCCCGGCGTTTCTTGGGGGTCGCCTCTTGCGGAGGCGATGGCACCTCCGGCTCCGGTGCAGGAGCCGGGGCGTCGATGAACTTGGCCACCTTGGCCTCGTTGACCAGGTGGTTGGCCATGCGCGAGTCGCACCCCATCCGATCCCCGGGCGAGAACCCACCGATGGCGGGGTTGCTTCCGAAGCGGATGAACTGGATGCGAACGCGCATGGCCTACCCCGCTTAGACCGGGGTCAGGTCGCCGGAGCGGATCGCCGCCGGGACTTCGCTGGTCAGCGCCAGGCGCCGTTCGGCGCGCAGGGTGATCAGGTTGCGGGTGAAGTTGTCCGAGTCGGACTCCGACATCGCCACCACCACGCCCTCGCGGTTGTAGATGGTGCCGTGTGAGTTGAAGTCGCCCACGGACACGATGTCGGCCGTCTGACCCACCGACTTCACCACCGGAACGCCCCACAGCATGGGCTGGCCCATCGCCGAGTAGGTGACGCGCACGGCGTTGCTGGTGGCCGTCAGCAGATCGACCTCGACCTGCGCCCAGTCGGCCGGGTTCATCACGATGGCGCTGGGCATGTAGCCGGCCACCTCCAGGTCGCCGATGATCTTGCGGATCAGCACCAGCTTCGGCAGCGTGGCGCCCAGCGCCGCGGCGGCGTAGCCGTGCGCGGTGAAGTTGCCGGCGTCCAGGAAGCCGCTGATGTTCGGGGCCGTGCCGTTGCCGCTGACCAGCTGCGTCTCGACGCGGCGCTGCACGCCGTAGCGCATGCGCGACTCGATGTACGCGGCCAGGGCCGGAGCGTCCATGGCGAGCTGCCGGCTGATCTTGATCCAGTGCGCCACCGTGCTCACCGGCATGTTGACCAGCGAGAAGGTGAAGTCGGACTCGGGCTTCGTGGCGCCTTCGGCGGTCTCCGCGGCATCGTTGGTGAACGAGGCCTCACGGGTGTACTCGATGGCGTTGCTGGTCGTCGGGACCGCGTTGTACAGCGACTCGATCGTCAGGATGTTCTGCGCACCCGGCACGATGCCAGGACGGCGATCCGGCGCGACCGTGGCGTCATCGCCCAGCACCGTGTTCTTCACCTCGAAGCGCGCCTTCTGCGCGCTGCCGGCGGCGAAGGCCTTGAAGCTGTCGCTCTTGATGAACTGCTTGCCCCAGCCTTCGACGGCGGTCTCGTCGTCCTTCGTGCCGCCGCCCTTTTGCTCGATGAGCAGCAGACGGTCGGCCAGCAGGCGCTGTTCCTTGCCGATGTTGTCCAGGGCGGTCTTGGTGTCCTGGGTGACCTTGCCGAGCGTTGCCAGCTCGCCGTCGGCCTTCTCGCTGATGTTCTTCAGCTTGGCCTCGATGCTGTCGAGGCCCTTCATCACGTTTTCGAGAGACATGGGGAAATCCTTTCGGGGATGGGTCGGGTTATGCGGCCAGCCGCGCGACGCGGTCGGCCAGGGTTTTCATCGCAGCATCGTCATCGGGCTCCCCCCGACTCACGGCCTTGATGCGGGCCACCAATGCGCTGGTGGCCGCCTTACTGAGCCCGGCTGCATCCCGCAGCAGTAGCTCGATCTCGCGGATGGAAGCGGCGTCCTCGATCAGTTCGAGGATGTCGCTGCCGCCCTTGACTGAGGAGGTGTCCACCCGGGCCGAGTCGTTCGCCGGGAACACCACAGGGCTGATCTCGATCAGGCGCGACCAGCGGCGGATCACGCGCCGGCCGTCTTCCATCAGCTCGGCGTCGGCCTGCTTCACCAAGCCGCCAACGCTCAGGCCGTCCAGGGTGCCGTGCTTCATCGCCGCGCGCACCGCTTCAGCGGCGGGAAGGCCTGGCGTGAACTCGCCCTCGACCATCAGGCCGTGCTCGTCTTCCTTGGCGCTCAGCCACTTGCCCACCGGGATCGTGCCCCAGTCGTGGTTGAAGAACATCTTGGGCTTGCCGTGCGTTTTCAGGGTGCCCTCGAAGGCGCCGCGAAGGATGATGTCGCCGTCGCTGTCCACGTTGCCGAAGACGGAGGCATAGCCGCTGAACCGGCCGGTGTCGTCCGACTTCAGGGCAACTTCACTGAGAGACAGGGTCTTGCGAAGGAGCATTGCTGCCTCCTGTGGGCTGGGTCATGCCCAGCTTGTTGAGGGGGACCAGGTTGGTCTGCACCGTGAGCTGATTCGCCAGCGGTGACGGGTCCGGCGGGTCGTTCTCGAGCTGCCGGCACTCGTTGCGAGTCTTCAGGCCGTTCTGAACCAGCTTCGCGTACAGGTCGGCCCGATCCTTGGCGCTCGCCCGCAGCAGCGCATCGAGCGAGAACTCGGCCGACATGTCTGCGCGCTGCCTGGGCGTCAGGACACGTTTCCTGATGGCCTGCTCGACGCTGACCAGCAGCGGGCGCACGGTCAGCTTGTAGAAGCCGTCGACGATCTGCTCGACGCCGCTGCCCCAGGTCGTGACGTTGGAGTGGTGAACCAGCACCGGGGGAACGTCGAACCACCGACAGATTTCCTCGACGCTGTACCGCCGCGTCTCCAGCAACTGCTGATCCTCTGGGGTCATGCTGAGCTGCTGGTACTTCATCGCCGCTTCGAGCACGTACAGCCGCGCCGTGTTGCCGTTCGCCATCTCGGCGAACCGTTCCAGCAGTTGCTTGCGCTGCTCGGCCTTCAGGACGTTGTCCAGCATCAGGATGCCCGTGGGCTTCCCGCCGTTGCCGAACACCTTCGAGGCGGAGGCCTGGGCCTTGGCGGACTCGTCCGTCGTGGCCCGCATGAACTCCAGCTTCGCCAGGCCGACCGTGCCGTTGCCAAGGTTCTTCAGATGCAGGACGCTCTCGGAACTGAGCACCGCCATGTCGGCGCCGATGGTGTACTTGTAGACCATCGAACCGTCAGACAGCACCTCAGGCTCGACCTGGTCGGCCGGCATCGGCCACATAGCGACCGCCTCGCCTTTTGCGTCACGCTCGACCCGCGCGTAGGCGTTGCCGCGCAGGTCGTGATTCATCATCATCGCCCGCCAGAACTCGAACGGCGTCATCCGCGGGTTCGGGCTGTCGTGCAGCAGCTGGTACAGGCGCGATGCCCGAGCCAGCGACTTCTGCCCCTGCGTCTCTTCGTAGACGAACAGCGGCAGGCTGGCGACGATGTTCGCGCGGCGCTCGATGCACGCCCAGACCGTGCTGATCTGCAGGGCGCCATCGACGCCCACCTGGCGGGTGTCGTCCACCAGAGCGGCGCCAGGCACCGGAACCTGCGTTCCGACCGTCTCGCTCAGGGCTCCGCCGCCCCACCAGGAGCGCAGAGTGTTCATGACCCCCATGTCAGGACATCACCGGGGATCGAAGGAACTCATCGATCCGGCCTTGCGCCTCAGGGGCCCGCGACATGACCTCGACCGCGTCGAACATGGCCGACAGCGGGTCGATCTTGGCCGTGCCGCTGGCTTGTTTCGTGATCAGCACCGCGTTGCCTTTCTGTTCGACCTTCGCGTTTCCTACGCACCAGGCCATGAGCGGCTGCGCCGCGTGCCACAGGGAGCCGCTGGACAGGTACAGCTCGGTCGACTTGATCGACGAACTCAGCCGCCAGCCTTGCGAGACCGGCACGATCTGCTCGTCCGGGTAGCCCGCAGCGTTCAGCGCGTCCAGCGTCTGCTTGATGCCGGCCGGGTCCACACCGATGGCCCGGCGCTTGCCGTCCTCCAGCGACCCGAGAAGCCCCGCCTCGTCAATCCGCTGGATGAGACCGACCGCCGCGTCGCAGGCGTCCTCGATCTTGTCCACGATCTGTAGGTCGCCGTCCTTCTGGAAGTCCAGCAGCCGGGGGGCGATGTCCTTTCGGCGCTCCAGAACAATCGGAAGCGCCCAGGCCCGAGACCACGAAAGCAGCAGCCCGGTCGAAGCCTCTCGGCCAACCGCGTGGAACCCGTACAGGTCGTCGTTCCCGCCGCCGTCCAGGCCCACCGCGATGACCTCGCACCGCTTGAGCAGCGACTCGAAGGTGATCGTCGGGTCGCCCTGGGCTTCCCAGAAGTCGGCTCCGGTCCAGCGATCCGACCGCAGGTTCACGCCCACCTCGACATTGAGGTGCTTCGCCATGAACCCGCGCAGCGACTCCGGGCCGTCGTTCTCGGCCTTGCGCAGCTCGCGCTCCAGGAACTCCGGGTCCACGGAGAACCCAATGTTCGGGTTGACCATGCCGAAGTTCGCCGGGTCCTTATGCTCCCCGGCCTGGATCATCTCGTCCGGGAACTCGTAGATCACCGGCACGAAGCGCGGGTCGTGGATCTTCCCGTCGCGCACGTCGCGGGCGTACTGGAGCTTCTGCCGGAACACCCCGGCCGGCGGCTCGTCCGACTGCGTGGTCAGGTAGATCACGAAACCCTCGGGCCGGCTCGCCAGGCCGCCGGTCGCCTCTCGCAGCATGTTCTCGGCGTCGGCCCGCTTGCCGAAGAGCCACAGCTCGTCAACCAGGTTCCCGACGCCCTTCTTCCCGCCCACCGTCGCCGCATCCGCCGCCACGACCTTCAGGGCCGCGCCGCTGATCCGGTGCGTGATCGTCTTCACGTGCGTCTGCACGTGCATCAGCGCCGACAGTTCCTCGTCCGACCGCTCCAGGCACATGTCCCGCGACGGCGCGAAGCTGTTGTTGGCGATCTCGACCGTGGGCGCCAGGATCGAGAACTCCGCCGACTGGCGCCAGTTCAGCACCAGGGCCGTCATCATGATCCCGGCCGCGATGGTCGACTTCGCGTTCTTCTTCGGGATCAGCACGAACCACTCGGTGATCAGGCGCTTCCCGGTGTCCTCTTCGTAGGCGCCGAAGATCGACGCCACCAGGTCGAACACCCAGGGAGCGCAGGACTCGCCGAACGTCGGCGACCCCGGCGCGTCCACGATCCGCAGGGCCTTGAACACTTCCAGCGCCCGCTCGGCCTGAGCCGGGAACAGCGGGGGCGGGATGATCGACCGGCCCTCCCTCAGTCTGGCCGCCCAATCCGGGCAGGCCGTCGACTGAGGTTCAGCCACGGTTGTTCACGACCAGCTTCGGCGGGGCGGCAGCTGCGAACTTGCTTGCCGCCTTCTTGGCCGCTTCCGCCTGGCCGTCCTTCTTCCCGCCGTCGCCGGTCTTCGTGTGGGTGTACTGCACCGCAGCGACCGCCGCCCGCACCTGGATCGGCGTGGCTTCGATCCGGCCCAGGGCAACCCCTTGCAGGAACTCGAGCATGTCCACGTCGGCCGGCGCCACCACAGGCGGGGCCTTCGGATTCGGCTTGCGTCCGGCTCCAGGGCGTGCGCCGCCCGAGTTCGGACGCGCCCCGCCGCTTCTGCCCTTCACGCCTGCCATTTGCTGAACCCGGTTGATAGGGGAAGAAAATCTCCAAATGGGAGGACGTGCGGTCCCGCAGCCCTTGCCCTCTAGACTTTCGATCCCCCCCTCCCCCGCGCTGACTCGTCCTGAGTCTTCAGGCGATGCCGCTCGGTGCAGATGGTCTGGAGGTTCGAGAGGTCGTCGGATCCTCCCTCTGCCTTGGGGACGATGTGGTCCACCTCGTTGCCTGGGTGGATCAGTCCATCCTTGGCGCAGGGTTGGCAGACGCCGCAGTCACGCTGGAGTACCTGACGCCTGAGCCTGTCCCAGGATGCGCCGTAGCCACGGGCCTGCCTTGACTCCCTGCCTGGGTGTGCCCATGGCTGGGTCGGGTTGCCGATGCGAGGCTTGAGGCTGGTCAGTCGGCCCATCGGACTCACCTGGGTTGATCTGCCCAAGCTGGGCTGTGCCGTTCGCAGGCTCACCTTGTCCGGTGCCGCGCCCGGTGGAGGAGACACGCCGCGCCCGCTCTGCTACCGGGCGACGAGGCGCCAAGGCTGCACCCGATGATGGTCGGCCCCAGGCATCGAGTCCCGCCTTGTATCTCAGCGTGTCCGGGCGTTCGAGCTGGGGCCAGAAACGAGAAAGCCCGCCGAGGTAGGACCTGGCGGGCTTGCTGGAGGGGCAACTTGCCCCCTCCCCGAAATGTGCCAGAACTGCCAGAAGCGTGTCAAGTGGTCTGAAAGTTGCCAGATCAGTGTGATTTAGCAGCAAGGTCGTGCTAACGGCTTCGACCTACACACCGATGCGGTCAATGGGTCAAGCGCCAGAGTTCATCGGCGGCAACGCGCCCATCGCTTCTGTCCTGCACGGGCTTTGCCAATTCCTTTCGCAGATCAGCGCTCGCCTCAAGCCACGCGCGTATGTCGCCAACACGCCACCTACAGCCCCTGGTTGTGCGGCAGGAGCCGCTGCGGCCCTTAAAGCGTGGCGCTGGAAAGCCTTCCACCTCCAACAGCCGCTTCAGATGCGGTGCGGTGATCTTCAGCCACTGCAGCACCTCGTTCCGCGTGACTACGGCGTTCTGACTCGCGGTCCTGATCCAATCTGCTTCGCTCATGCGGCAAATCCTTTGTTGATTCGTTTACATCAGCCCCGAACTGATCAGCCTGGCCGCCAAGCACCCGCGCGCCTGCTTCACCAGCCGTTCGCGCTCGACCCTGTCGCTGGGCAGCCGGGGCGACGAGAACACCAGCACGCCCAGGGTGAGCGCTCTGGCCATGACGTAGATGACCGTCCGGTGGTGGGTTTCAAGGAAGTTCACCTCGCGCTCGACGGCGCGCATGATCTGCTCCTCCTCGTCCCCGTACAGGGCGCCGTTCTGGTCGTCGTACTGGCGCGTGACCCGGAAGGACTCGAAGCCCAGGGCGACGCTGCCATGGCCTCGGGCGGGCTGGATCGGTGCCTTCCAGTGCCACCAGCGCATCAGCAGGTCGTCGAGCGCGGCGCTGTGGGAGGGGTCGAGTTCTTGGGTAGTCATGCGGTCGGCCTGGTGTTCGTTGGCTGCCCGCTGGAAGGCGGCGCAGAACTGACGCGGGGGGGACAGCAGATCGGGGACTGCGCTCATGACTCCACCTTCGCCACTCTGTAGGTCGCTCCGTCCACCACGATGCGGTCATTGACGCGCACCTCGACCCGGGCGGGGAGCGTTCGCCGCTTCGGGTCGTACTGCAGCCGGATCGGGGACCACCGACCGCGGCCTGGGGGAACCAAGACCAGGATCACGCGCGGGCCTCGACTTGGTTGGTCGCGTCGGCCTTCCACGCTTCGAGCACCTGGTCGTGACTCACGCCGAACTGGTGCAGCTCCATGCGGTAGGCCGAGGTCTGCCGGCCTGCCTTCCTGCTGTCGAAGAAGTTCTTGCCGCGCGACACTGCGCGAGCTGCGCAGCCTGGGCACCCGTTGCGGAACAGGGCGCAGTGCGGCTCGGCGGCTGCGGACTTGCAGGCTGGGCACTCAGAAAGCGTCTGCATCGGCTTCGTCCTCGACCAGGCAGCCTTGCGGCAGCGACAGCTCGCGCACCTTGACCACCAAGCAGCCGCCCATGCGATCCGACCGCCACACGCGCAGGTCGTCGATCTGGCTGTCGTCGTGCCACAGAGCAGCGTGCGTCAGGCCATCGAGGACCGCCTTGGGCAGGTTGTCCAGGTCGCGGCGTCGCTTGTCGGGCATGCGCACCTCGATGTCGACCGCCACCTTGGCATCGCCCACCTTGGGCACGCACTGCAGCATCACCGCCTGCTCGACGGCCTTGCGGTAGTCGCGGCCCTCCTTCGAGAGCATCGTGCGACCGGCCAGCGGGCCAGTGCGCGGCGTGCGCCACATGGTGTTCACCGAGGGCGGCCACGGGAGTTCGATCACCACCACGGCCAGGCCTTCCACAGCGCCACAGCCACGGCACAGCAGGCGATCAGGCCCAGCGGCCACAGCAGTGACATCAGCACCTCGCGCAGAGGCACGCCGTCGAACTGCTCGCATTGCTGCGGGTGCGGGCAGACCTTGTCGCCCTGGGAACAGTTGCCGGTGCAGTTCATGCGGCCTCCTTCATGACGCGGGTTCATTCATGACGCGGGTTCCGCGCGCGGTTCAGGTACGAATCGACCGCCACAGGGACCAGGGGAAGCGTGACTACCTCAGGCTCGTCCTGCAGGTCCCCGGTAAGCCGCAGGGCATGGCTGATGACGGCCTCGCTGGCAGTTGTGTCACCAGCTCGGAGCCGGCTCAGGAAGCGATTGGCGTCGGATCGGGTCATGGTCAGTCCTCCACGGCGGTCTCGAGGTTGGCGCGAAGCGCAGCGGTGTACGCCGTCACCTGGGCCGGCGTCAGGCGTTCCCCGCCTTCGTGCCTGGCCTTGAGGTTCCAGGCCCACGACCTGCGCCGGTCATCCCGCAGGTAGGCCACAGGCGGGCGCTCTGGCACGCTTTCGCGGTAGACCCGGTAGCACGAGCCGCAGCGACCTCCGAACGTGGTCAGCACGTCCCTGGCTGTCGGTGCCCCGCAGTACCTGCACGGCGGGGTGTCCTCGCTGGTGTGCTGCTCGGCCAGTTCCTTGCGGACCTTGCTGTAGGTGCTCATCGCGCGTCCTTCGCTGCCTTGTCGAGCCAGTTGCTCCAGGTCTGCCGCCAGCCCTTCACGGATCTGCGTGTCCCGCTGCCCTTGCCCGCGGTCCAGTACTGCCGGAACTTCTCGGCCTGGCGCAGAACCTCGGGAGGCTTGAATCCAAGCGCTTCAGCGTCGAAGCCCCACTGGTCGGGCAGCTCGAAGCCAGGGGCAATCGCCACCACGGCCTTGCCGTTCAGGACTTCCGCGTTCTTCCCGTCGAAGTCGGGGGGCGGGGTCGGCGGGGCAGCGCGAAGCGCAGGTCCGCAACCTTCGACCGAAGGGAGAAGGGATTCATGATTCGGAGAATCAGGATTCAGAGAATCAGGATTCAGGGGGTTGCGCACCCCTCTTGAAGACGCCCCTGATCCTGGTGGACTCTCGGACTCTTTCCGCTTGATGCCGCTCTTTTCCTGGAGTGGAGGCGGCTTGATGACGCTCTCCTTCTCGGAGTAGTGCGGGGTTTGATGGGTCTTGAACTCGGGGATGCTGATGTAGCGATTCCCGTCGACCTCGTACCTCAAGATGAACTTGAAGCGCTCCAATTCCAGGAGAAGAGGCTCGACCTCGATGGGGTCGAACCGGAAAAGCTCGCCCTTGATGCGCTTGGGGCGGTCCTCAAGGCGCCCTTCCCTGTCTGCCAGAGTCCACAGGCCAGCGAAGCACAGACGCGCCCACGGGGAGCACTCGGCCAGGTCCTCATTGGCGAAGAAGCCCGGCTTGATGTTTCGTGCGCGAGCCATCAGTCGGCCTCCCTGATCCTGTTCCAGCAGACGGCACAGAAGTACCTGAACCGCTTCCACTCCGACACGCGAGAACCCAGGGCAATGTCGGCGGCCTCCAGGACTGAATGCACGCCCAGCCGCTCGACAAACCGCTTCGTGCTGCGGTGCTCATCGCGGCGCACGCTGTTGCAGTCAGGGCCATGCAGCACCCGCAGCACGCGCCACGTCTCGTCCTCCAGGCGCTGGGCCTTGGCCTCCAAGATCGCGTGGAACCCTGCGAGCTGCGCCTCACGCTCTGCGACTGCCTTCGCCTTCTCGGCCAGTGATTGAGGCACCACCTTCAGGTCGCGCGCTCCCTTGCCCTGGTTGCAGGGTTCGCAGGCCGTCACCAAGTTGTCGATGGCATTGGTGCCACCGACAGCCACGGCCACGATGTGATCGACGTGCAGCAGCACGCCAGGCGGGTGAGCGCCGCAGTACTGGCAGGAGAAGCCGTCCCGCTTGAACACCTCAAACCGGGTCTTCTTCGAGATCGACCGGCGCTTGTTCTCGGTCATGCGCCGCCCCCGGTCAGCAGCTTGCGCAGCTGCTCGACGTGCGGCGGTGCGATCAGCACCAGGTCGCCGGGCTCGCGCTCGATCTGCAGAACGCCGTTCGTCCAGAGGCAGGCCCGGAATCCGTGCTCGTCCTTCGTGACCGGGCCTTCTTCGATCTTGGGCTGGCGCTTCTTAGGTTGAGGCGTCGGCTCAGGCGTCGGCTCTGGCACCTCGAACGGCACCGCTGCGGGCCTGGGAGCCTTCGGCAGCGCCGAGAAGTCCGTCAGGGACCACCACCAAGGCGACCGCGGGTGATCGTCGCGCTTGCGCTGAAACACCGCGCCACCCTTGACTGCGGCTTCGAGACACGGAGCCAGCGTCTTGTAGTCGTCCAGGTGCAGCGCCTCGGCCAGCGCCGATGTCATAACCTCGGCGCCCTGAGGCAGCGTCTCCAAATACGCCAGCGCGCGGAAGGCCACGGTGCCCGGGCTGGGTTCGTAGCTCATCGCACCGCCCCGCTGCACGGTGTGCACAGCTTTCCGAGGATCGGGTGCTTCTTCTGCCCCGCAGCGCTCTCGACGTGCCTGCCGCAGCGGCCACAGGAGCCGACCCAGCGGCCCTGGCCGCGGAAGGCGGCGTGCGTGGGCTTGTAGGTGTTCGCGTGGCCGCGACGAAGTGGCGCGCTCATGCTTCCGTCCCTCCGTCGCTCACAAGTTCGCCATTGCGCCAGGAGCGCGTGACGCTAGGGACCTGCACAGGATCGTGGGGCGGCTCGCGTAGCTCTATCTCGTCCCATTCGGCCTCGACATGGGCGCCACAGAAGCCGCAGTAGAGCTGCCGGCACGAGTCGCCGATGCAGGTGGCATCGACCAAGCAGCGGGGCTCCGGACAAAAGCACTGCACCCCTACCTTCTCGGGCGACTCACCCTTCTGTGGGGGTGCGGGGTCGGTGGTGAGGTCTACGCTGCGGCGCATGGACTGCTCACTTCGCATCGGCTTCGGCCACCGGGTTGACCTGCTCACGCAGGACGCTCCAGGCGACGTCGGGGCGCAGTTCTTCGCAGCGGACCTCGCCGCCGGTCAGTCGCTCGATGTGCGGGCAGTGCTCGGCTGGAACACGGCGTCCCGGATCGCGCCACTGGCCGACTGCGGCCTTCGTCACCCCCAGCGCGTTCGCCAGCGCTACCTGGGATCCCAGCAGCCTGGCGGCGCGTTCTAGGGGGTGCTCGATGCTTGAGTTGATGTCGTCCATAGGCCGGGAGTCTAGGATTTCTAGACGCTTCAGTCAAGTTCTTGTGCTCGCCGGCCGGTAGCGCCCGCCAACGCCCGGACACTAATTGCCCGCGCCGCCTGGCAATTGCGGCCCTTGACTACCGATCGACTTTGCCGCCCACGACAGCCCGCCGAGTGCGGGCTTTTTCACGTCCTGGCGATTTTCCGTAGACCGTCGTCAAGTTTCGCTTGACCTGCATGTCTAGCGTTTCTATACTTCCTCTCATCGCATCACCCCGATGCAGTGGAGGCCAACAGTGGGACTGCCGAACCAACCCGACCGCATCGCCCTGAACCCGGGCGACTTCATGAACGACATCGTGACCGGGTTCGCCCGGTTGCAGAGCCAGATCGCCAAGGCGCAGGTGATCGCGCAGATGGACGACGCCGACCGCGACCGTCTGGAGCAGTGGCGCAAGGATGGGCGCGAGGACGCGGACGAGGAGCGTGCGGAATGAGCAAGACCCACATCACGAAGGAACGGCTCCACAGCTGGCAAGCCTGCATGTCGGGCGTCCGGTGGTTCCTTGAGAAGTTCCCGCAGTCCGGCGAGTTCGCGGACGTGTACGCAGCCCTGATTGCTGACAAGCGCACCAACGACGCTGGTTGGCTGGCGGATCGCGTGTTCGCTGAACTGGACACGGTGGAGCTTGTCGGACAGACCCTGGCGCTGTGCGGCGCGGACGAGACAAAGATCAAGGCTCGCGCCAAGGATGGCGATGTCGTCGTGACCACGGGCTACAGCGCCAACGCAGCGACCACTGGCTACAGCGCCAACGCAGCGACCACTGGCTACAGCGCCAACGCAGCGACCACTGGCTACAGGGCCAACGCAGCGACCACTGGAAAGCACGCTGTCGCCGCCGCTCTCGGCTACTGCTGCCGCGCCCAAGCCGGCGAAACCGGAGCCATCGTAATCGTCAACCGCGACGACGACATGAGTATCAAGCACATCTTTGCGTCCAAGGTTGGCGAGAACGGGATCAAGCCCGGCGTCTGGTACGAACTGAGCGCCGATGGCAATCCTGTGGAGGTCCAGCAATGACCTTCTACATGCACCCCGACACTGCCCGCGCGCTGCTTCAGCGCAGCCGGCAGATCACGGCGACGCTGCGTGCACGTCGCTCCCTGGTGGCGCAGTTGAAGCGCATCGGCTGGGACGAAGGCGCCGCGAAGGAGCTGGCCGCCATCGACCTGCGGATGCGTCAGGGGGTGGCGCAATGAACCATCGCACCCTGACCGCCCGCACGCCCGTCTTCTTCTCTGGCGACGAGGGTCCGGACCATCTGCGCGACGCGATCACTGCGGTGAACTCGGTGTCCTTTTGTCCGTGGACTATTCGAGATGCCGAGCAACTAAACGAGGAGGGCAACCGCGAAATTCAACAGATCGGCGGAATGGCCGTCTTCGTTCCAGCCGGCTGGGTGCTGGTTGGATACGCCGACGTGACGCTGCACCTGAACGGCGAGAAGGAGCTGGTAGCGCACAAGGTGGAAGCGCTGCAAGCCAAGAGGCGTGAGGTTTTGGCCGAAGCGCAGGCACAGGTGACGCAGATTGATCGGCAGATCAACACTCTGCTGGCCATCGACTACACGCCCAGCGAGGTGGCGCAATGAGGCCGAGCCCGATCGAACGCGCGAAGGGTGCGCTACTGGCCTGTGCTCTCGGGCTGGCCGGCGCTGTGTGGCTGGTCGAGTGGTGGAGCCGCTGACATGGGCGAACTGATACGCCTCCCATCCGGCCGCCATGTACTGCACACCGGCAAGGTGCAGATCGGCATCCTGGCCAAGCCGCCCGTGCGCGACATGGGCTCGCAGGCCGAACTGATCCAGGCCGCGCTGCTAAACCCGCACGTCAAGGGTGCCGGCGGTGCCATGGATCTGCGCCGGCTGGCCGATGCGCCGACGCTGAAGGCCCGACACGCCTACGACGAAGCGTTCGACACGCGCATCGAGCCGTGGTCCTTCCCGCACTTCGCTGATGCGATCCGCAAGGCTCAAGCCGTCAGCCAGGCGCTCAAGGACGAGCCGGTCGTCTACCTGGACAACGGGCTGTGCGCGCGGTTCATGCGTGCGGTCGACCGGGTGCTGGCGAAGGTGTGGCGATGAGCGGCGATCTCGAGCTGGTCGGCTTGCACAAGGACATGCCGGCCGAGACCTACCACGGCATCCAGGCCATGAGCGCCGGGGGCCTCAAGCGCATGCGCCGCAGCCCGGCCCACTTCTTCGGGATGCAGCTCGACCCGAACCGGCCGCCGCCGGGTGAACCCACGCCCGCCATGAAGGCCGGCACCCTCATGCATACCTGCATATTCGAGCCCGACCAGGTGGCCGCGCGCTACATCGTGGCGCCCGATGGCGTGGACTACCGCACCAAGGCCGGCAAGGACTGGAAGGCTGCCACGCAGGCAGCGCACCCTGGCGTCGAGATCATCGACACGACGCAGATGGCCGTGGCGCAGGCTCAGGCCCGCAACATCCGCGCGCTGCCTGAGGTCGCGTCGCTGCTTGCCGATGGGTACGGTGAGTCGTCGGCGTTCTGGATCGACGAGGCCACGGGCGAGCTGGGCAAGTGCCGGCCCGACTGGACGAGCCCGGCCGGTGACGGCGTGATCCTGGTCGACGGGAAGTCCACGGTCGACGCCAGCCCGGACGGCTTCTCGCGCGTGATCTGGAACATGGATTACGCGCTGCAGGCTGCCTGGTACGTGGACGGCTTCCAGGCCGCCACCGGGCTCAAGGTGCACGGCTTCGTATTTGCCGCTGCCGAGTCTGCCTGGCCGCACGCCGCAGCCGCCTACATGCTCGACGACGACGTGCTCGACTGGGCGCGCCGCAAGAACCGCGAGCTTCTGAACCGCTACGCCGAGTGCAAGAAGTCGGGCCAGTGGCCCGCCTATGACACGTCCATCCAACTGATCGCAATGCCCGCCTGGGCCATGAAGGAGATCGCAGAGTGAGTGCCACCAGTACCGTGACCGCCGTCGCCGAGCGCGCGACGCCCCGCGCCAGCATCCTGGCCAAGATGGCCGACCGCTTCAGCGTCGAGCCGAACAAGTTGCTCGACACGCTCAAGGCCACCGCCTTCAAGTCGCAAGGCGGCGTGACCAACGAGCAGATGATGAGCCTGCTGATCGTCGCCGACCAGTACAGCCTGAACCCGTTCACGAAGGAAATCTTCGCCTTCCCCGACAAGGGCGGCATCGTGCCGGTGGTTGGTGTGGACGGATGGTCGCGCATCATCAACGAGCACCCGCAGTTCGATGGCGTGGAGTTCACCTACACGGGCGAGGGTGCCGAGCTGGCCTGTACCTGCACGATCCACCGCAAGGACCGCGCGCACCCCATCGCCGTCACCGAGTACCTGGCCGAGTGCAAGCGTGGCACCGGCCCCTGGGGCTCGCACCCGCGCCGCATGCTGCGCCACAAGGCGCTGATCCAGGGCGCCCGTCTGGCGTTCGGCTTTGCTGGCATCTACGACGAGGACGAGGCCCACCGCATGCGCGAGATGGGTAACGCCGAGGTCGTCGAGCGCCCGGGCTCCAGCATCAGCGCCGTGCGCGAGCGCATCAAGGGCAAGGCCGCGCCCGCCGAAGTGGTGGACATGACGACGGGCGAGGTGCAGACCAGCACGACGGCGCAGGCCAACCCGCAGCCGGCCACCCTCGCCCACTACCGCGAGCTGATCGACAACGCGCTCGACAGCGACGCCGCCGCGACCGTCCTGGACGAAGCGCGCAGCGTGCTGAACGCCGAGGACCTGGAAACCCTGACGACCGTCTGGATCAACCGCTGGCAAGTCAACTGATCAACGGGGCCTGACCGAGCGGGAAGTCTCCTCCCTCCCTCCACATTCCCGCGGTCTGGCAGGCAAGTCAGGCCCAGGCCCCACCTTTCCACCACCCACGCCACTTAGGAGCGTACTTAGATGTTCACCTTCGACACCCCGACCGCGGTCAAACTCGGCCACGTCAATCTGCGCGCCGAGAAGCACGGCGAGCGGTCTGCACCGGCCATCGACGTCAAGTTCGTGCGCCAGGCCGGCAACGATGCGCTGGCCATGCTGCACCCCGGCCTCAAGGACGCGCTGTACTTCCGCGACGAGCAGACCGAGGCGCAGGGCCAGATC
>Ga0209175_10000954_pt1 | contig 15302 bp, 14 predicted proteins | sample JI91814C2DNA_FD_187506 | JGI IMG/M metagenome (GOLD analysis project Ga0209175, IMG submission 187506) | Wastewater effluent complex algal communities from Wisconsin, to seasonally profile nutrient transformation and Carbon sequestration -... | ecosystem: Engineered > WWTP > Effluent > Algae...
TGCAGGTGCGGCCTTCTTCGCGGGTGCCTTGCGCGCGGCACTCGTCGTGGTCTTGGCTGCGGCCTTCTTCGCGGGAGCAGCCTTCTTCGCGGGAGCAGCCTTCTTGGCCGGTGCCGCCTTCTTGGCCGTTGCTACCTTCTTAGCCGCTGCCACGCGCTTCGCCGCGCTTGCGCGTCCAGAACTCACAACCAACTTGAATTCCGCACCTGGGCGGAACTTCGGAACGTTGGTGGCCTTGATCTTGACGATTGCACCAGTCAACGGGTTACGTCCGGTACGAGCCTTGCGCTCGACCTTCTCGAAGATTCCAAAGCCGGTGATTGCGACGCGCTCACCCTGAGCAACAGCGTCAGTGATCGAGGCGATCACCTCATCTACTGCTTCGGCCGCCTGCTTGCGGCTGACTTCGAGGCGTTCTGCCACTTTGTCAATGAGCTCAGCCTTATTCACGTCTATCCTCCGTGGGGTTGTCGGACTTTTCGTCCGCGTTCGCGCCCGAGGCTAGACGTGTTGGACTTGCCGTTGCACGCGCCACGCCGCAGCGATCGCCCGGATGCCAAGGCAAAATTTGCTGAAAACTAGGCGGTTGTCGGCAAATACTCCGGTCGACGCGCTTCGAAATCTTCGATGGCCACTTCGTGCTTGAGGCTGATGCCGATGTCGTCGAGACCCTCCAGCAGTCGCCAGCGCACGTATTCGTCGATGACGAATGGTTCATCGATCCGTTCTGACTTCACCCGACACTCGACCAGGTCGACTGTGATCTCAGCTCCGGGGTGAGACTCCAAAACTTCCCACAGTCGCTCGATGACCGACTCCTCGACCTGGGCTGCAACCAGCCCACCCTTCCCGGCGTTACCCCGGAAGATGTCAGCAAACCGGCTCGACAAAACGACCTTGAATCCGTAGTCCTGCAACGCCCATACCGCGTGTTCCCGGGACGATCCGGTCCCGAAGTCAGGTCCAGCGACCAGGACAGACGCCAGCGAGTACCTAGGCTGATTGAGCACAAAATCGGGATCCTTGCGCCACGCCGAGAACAGCGCATCTTCGTAGCCATGGCGAGTGACTCGCTTGAGGTACTCGGCAGGGATGATCTGGTCGGTGTCAACGTTGCTGCGCCGCAGCGGAACGCCGACGCCAGTGTGAACAGTGAACTTTTCCATCGTGCTACTCCCTTTCCAGGCTCAGGCGTTGACTAGGTCAGCAGGTGCTGACAGATGACCGGTGACCGCGGTGGCGGCTGCAACCTGCGGAGAAACCAGGTGTGTTCGGCCCCCTGGGCCTTGGCGACCTTCGAAGTTGCGGTTCGAGGTTGATGCGCTGCGCTCACCGGGAGTCAGCTTGTCGGGGTTCATCGCCAAACACATCGAACAACCCGCTTGCCGCCACTGGGCACCTGCCTGCGTGAAGATCTGATCGAGTCCTTCAGCCTCAGCTTCCAGCCGAACCCGAACCGACCCTGGTACGACCAGCATCGTCACGCCATCGGCGACCTTGCGCCCTTCAAGCACTTGGGCAGCCGCGCGCAGATCCTCGATCCGGCCATTGGTGCACGAACCCAGGAACACCGTGTCGACGGTGATGTCCCGCAGCGGCATTCCAGCCGTTAACCCCATGTACTCGATCGCGCGCTGCGCGGCCGTGCGATCGGCGTCGTTGTCAAAGTCCTGTGGGTCCGGCACCGACGCCGACAGCGGCAAGCCCTGCCCGGGGTTCGTACCCCAGGTGACGAACGGGCTCAGCGAGGAGGCATCGACGATCACTTCTGCGTCAAACGTCGCATCAGCATCAGTTGCCAACTCTCGCCATGCCGCAACTGCCTCGTCCCATGCCTGGCCTGATGGTGCCCGTTCGCGACCCTTGAGGAATTCGAACGTCGTCTCATCCGGGGCAATCATTCCGGCCCGCGCACCAGCTTCGATCGACATGTTGCAGATCGTCATGCGCGCTTCCATCGACAGCGCCTCGATCGCTTCACCGCGGTACTCCAGGACGTATCCCTGCCCACCGCCAGTGCCGATCTGAGCGATGACCGCCAGGATCAAGTCCTTCGCCGTCACGCCGTCGGGCAGCTTTCCATTCACCGTGACCGCCATGGTCTTGAACGGCTTCAGCGGAAGCGTCTGCGTTGCCAAGACGTGTTCAACTTCGCTTGTCCCGATCCCAAATGCCAACGCCCCGAACGCACCGTGCGTTGAGGTGTGGCTGTCTCCACAGACGACGGTCATGCCGGGTTGTGTGAGACCAAGCTGCGGTCCGACGACGTGGACGATGCCTTGTTCAACGTTGCCGAGTGAGAACAGCGGAACTTCGAACTCAGCGCAGTTGCGACGCAGTGTCTCAACCTGAGTGCGCGAGATCGGGTCGGCGATTGGCTTGTCGATATCCATGGTCGGAACGTTGTGGTCCTCCGTCGCCATGGTCAGGTCCGGGCGACGCACCTTCCGGTTTGCTGCGCGCAGACCGTCAAATGCCTGTGGACTCGTGACCTCGTGGACGAGGTGCAGGTCGATGTACAGGAGATCCGGCTCACCTTCCGCACGCGCAACCACATGCGATTCCCACACCTTCTCGGCCAGCGTCTTTGCCATGACCAGTTCCCTTCACCCGCAACAGACATTCTTGGTGAGTACAGAGTGCGTCACCCACACGGAAAAGGCGAGTTGCAATCTCATATAGTGAGATGTCAGTATCATTCTATGGACATTTCAAGCAGTGGCGTTGGGGTCATCGACAAGGCGGTACTCATCCTCACCGCACTTGAAGCGGGCCCAGCCAACCTCGCTGACCTCACTGCGGCAACCGGGCTGCCGCGGCCAACCGCCCATCGGTTGGCGATTGCCCTCGAGCATCACCGAATGATCGGCCGCGACGCCAGCGGTCGATTCGTCCTTGGCCCCCGGCTGGGTGAACTTTCATCCGCCCGCGGCGAAGATCGCCTAATCGCAGCAGCGGGACCCATCCTGTCCGGGTTGCGTTCGGCCACTGGCGAAAGCGCGCAGTTGTACCGCCGCCAAGGCGAACATCGCGTATGTATCGCGTCAGCAGAACCGACCTCCGGCCTGCGAGACACGGTTCCAATCGGAACCGTGTTGCCCATGAAGGCGGGTTCCGCCGCACAGGTGTTGCTTGCCTGGGAGGATCCCGCGACCCTGCAACAGGAGCTACGTGGTGCTCGGTTCTCTGCCGCAGCACTTGCGAAAGTGCGCCAACTTCATTGGGCGCAAAGTGTTGGTCAACGCGAGCCAGGGGTAGCAAGCGTGTCAGCGCCAGTGCGGTCCGGCGGGCAAGTGATCGCGGCGATCAGCATCAGCGGACCGATCGAACGCCTCACTCGCTCCCCCGGCCAGAAGTACGGCCCGGCCGTGAAGGAGGCCGCTCGCAAGCTCAGCGATGCGATGCGCCTCGGCGCCGCTGTTGATTCGAGGTGATCGGTTCAAGGACCGGCCTCGAGGTTGTGACGATGTCGCCCTGGACTCCTATGCTCGCTGCATGACTCTCTTACGGATGGACCATGTCGGAATTGTGGTCGACAACTTGGACGGCGCGATCGCGTTCTTCGTCGAGCTAGGACTCGAACTCGAAGTGCAGATGCCTGTAGAGGGTGCCTGGGTCGACGCTGTTGTCGGACTTGAAGGTGTCCACGTTGAAATAGCGATGATGAAGACTCCCGACGGGAACAGCCGACTTGAACTAACGAACTTCCGGTCACCCACGGCAGTTGCGCCAGATCGAACCGCACCGAACGTGCTCGGGATTCGGCGCATCATGTTCGCGGTTGAGCAGATCGATGATGTCGTTGAGCGATTGAAGGCGCATGGCGCGGAACTAGTTGGCGAAATCGCGGACTACGAGAACCTCTACCGCCTCTGCTACGTCCGCGGCCCAGAGGGCATTATCGTCGCGCTGGCCGAACAGATCGGCTCAACCGAAGCGGCATCCACACAGCTGCGTCGCACCTAACTTCCCGGAGAATTCAGCCCAATTCGGCGTACATCTGCCACACCAAGATCTCTGCCCCGGCCGCACCAGCAGTCACGGCAACACCGCCAGAATCCCGAAGTCGCGCCGCATCGCCGGCCGACAATCGCTGACCGCCTTCGATTGTCACGTCGCCTCGGGCAACGAACAAGTGCAGGAACGGGGCATCGGGCAACGTCCGCCGTGCCGCCGCAGGCAGCCGCCCGGCAACAAGGCCGGCCTGGGATTGTTGAATGCGGATCGCACGCTCGTCCTTGTGTTGGTCGAGTCCGCTTGCCACCACAACCAGCTCACCAGCATCAAGCTGAGAATTGATATCCAGCTGCTCGTAGCCAGGCTTGATCCCGGAGGAATCGGGAATGACCCACATCTGAACGAAGTGCACGGGCTCGGTGTGAGCGGGCGATCCCGTGACACGCCACGAATCATTCTTCTCCGAATGAAGGATGCCCCGGCCCGCGCTCATGCGTTGGGCAAGTCCGGGGTAGATCACCCCATTGTTGCCTTCGGAATCCTGATGCACGAGGGATCCGGACAACACCCACGTGACAATTTCCATGTCGCGGTGAGGGTGGGTGTCGAAGCCAGTTCCCGCAGCGACCACGTCGTCGTTAGATACCAACAGAAGCCCAAAGTGGGTGTTCGTCGGGTCGTAGTGCGGACCGAACGAGAAGCAGTGGTGCGAGTCCAGCCAGGACACTTCCGTTGCGAACCGATCGCTGGCACGCTGGATCATTGCCGAGGTACCACCTGCATCGGTCACCCGCTAATGATCCCCCACCGGTTCGACTTCGTTCTCCTTGGTCGGCAAAACGCGCAGTGCGATGTATGCGGCGATGGCGCAGATCACGCCCGCGACCAAACACGTCACGCTAAGCGCGTCAGTGAATGCGATCTTCGATGCCTCGAGCATTGGCTCAACAACCGCAGCAGGAGCCGATCGCACCGCCTCCACCGTGGTACTCAACGACTCTTCCACCGCAGCCGAGGCATCGGCGGGCAAACCCGGTGGGATCACGATCACGTGGCGATACCAGGCGCCAAGAATCGATCCCAAAATTGCGATGCCAAGGGCCGCCCCCAATTCGTAGGCGGTCTCCGAAACCGCACCCGCAGCCCCAGCTCGTTCTGGCGGCGCCGCAGCAAGAATCGCATCGGCGGTCGCTGTCAGTGAACACCCGAAACCGAGGCCCACACAAACCATCGCCAGGATGACCAGCAGGTTGCCTTCGAGGTGAATCACCCCAAGGCCGAGAAGGCCGATCGCACCGAGCGCAATACCGCCAACCACAGCTGCACGCCGTCCGAGATTGCGAATAACGCGAGCAGCAACAAAGGCGCCAACCAAGGCCGCTACTTCAGCGGGCAGCAATTGGAAGCCCGATTGCAGCGGTGACTCCCCTTGGACGAGCTGGAACTGTTGCGCCAGGAAGAAGTAGACCCCCATCAAGCCAAAGACGCTGACAAGATCCGCACCGACCGCCCCACTGAAGGCGGGGACTTTGAAGAGCGCCATGTCGATCAGGGGCGATTCAAGGTGTAGTTGTCTTCGAACAAACAGATATCCGGCGATCAGACCGATGGCCAGATATGCGAACGGATACGGGTCACTGAACCCATGAATTGCGATGTCTTTGATCCCGGCGATCGTCCCCAGCACCGCAACCATGGAAAGGATCACGCTAGGAATGTCGATGGGCCCGGGGTTCGGGTTCTTGCTTTCACGCAGCGCCCAGCTGCCGATTCCGATGATGACCAGAACGATCGGAACATTCACGAGGAATACCGAACCCCACCAGAAGTGCTCCAGCAGCACACCGCCGATCAGTGGACCTAATCCACCACCAGCGGCAGCCACCGCACTCCATACGGCGATCGCCCGAGTCCGTTCGCGCGCATCGAGAAAAGTATTTCGGATCAGCGACAGCGTCGACGGCATCAACGTTGCGCCTGCAACACCGAGCAATGCCCGTGATGCGATGAGCGCCTCGGCGGTGGGCGCGAACGCCGCGATTACCGAAACAACGGCGAAGCCGACCAGGCCAATCATCAGAAGTTTCTTACGCCCGACGCGGTCGCCGACATTGCCCATAGTGACGAGCAGGCCCGCCAAGACGAACGAGTAGATATCGCCGATCCACAGGAGTTCAGTGGGAGTCGGAGACAGACTCTCCGACAGGCTCGGAATCGCCAGCGCAAGAATCGTGTTGTCGACCGCAACGAGCAGCACTGCCAGGCTGAGTGCAACCAACGCCCACCAGCGGCGCGGATCTCTCTCGACCTGCTCCTCTGCGGGTACTACGGACTCTGACACCCGCCCATCATTGTGGGTTCACGCCATGCGTGGCGCGTCGATTCAGCCGACTTCGTGCATCCAACGCACCGACGCACCTTCACCGGCATAGCGGAACGTCTCAAGTTCGGCATCCCACGGTGCACCGAGCAGATTGTTGATCTCGCTCGCAAGATCCCCTCCGGACTCCGCCCGGGCGAGCGCGCCTCGCAGTCGCTCTTCATTCACTACAACGTCCCCGTGTGGCCCCATCGCTGCCCGGAAGATTCCCAGCGAGGGCGTACACGCGTAACGCTCGCCTTCAGTGGAACCGTTCGGCTCCTGGGTGACCTCAAACCGCAGCCCGGGGAACGCGCGCAACTCGCTGGCGATCCTGCCTGCCGTTCCTGGCGGCGCTTTGTATCCGACATCAGCACGATGAGTTCCCGACAGGACCGGCTGGGCAGACCACTCAAGCCTGACTCCAGGCCCCAGCAAGTTCGTCAGGGCCCACTCAACATGGGACATCAGCGCACGCGGACAGGCATGGATATAGACCACGCCCCTCAGGGGCGCGCCATGGCTCTGCGTCGTCGCAGAGCGCGCAAAATCAGACACCGCAGATCTCCTCGCTTTCAGGGTCGCCTTCCCCAGCGTCCTGCAAGCTGCGCTTCGGCCATACATCGGCCGATCAAGATCTTGCGCGTCTGGCGTCAGCATAGCCATGCCTGAACCGCACGAACAGACTTGGCACCGGACTTTGTTGGCGTGTCGTGCAACCCTCGGCTGCCGACGGCCATAATCCGCACGTGCCTCGCGAACTGGAAATTTGCTGTTACAGCGTCTCGGACGCCCAGATCGCTGAACGTTTCGGCGCGGATCGGATTGAACTGTGTGCCGGGCGCCCCGAGGGTGGCACGACTGCGTCACTTGGTGTGCTCAGGTCAGCCATTGAGTCCCTCACGATCCCGGTCTTCCCGATGGTGCGCCCACGTGGTGGCGATTTTGTCTATGACGACCTCGAATTTTCTGCCATGTGCGACGACGTGCGAACGATTGCCGAAATGGGCTTCCGCGGGCTCGTCTTTGGAATCTTGGATTCCTCTGGTGGAGTTGACGTCGGCCGATCAGCCGCCCTTCTCGACATCGCCCGTCAAGCGAACCCGGCAATCGAAGTGACGTTCCACCGCGCCTTCGACGAAGTCAGTGACCCCATCGCGGCGTATCAACAACTAGCCAACCTTGGGTTCTCCCGACTTCTGACGTCGGGACTCGAACCGACCGCAATAGCTGGCTCGTCGCTGATCAGCGAGCTCATCAACGATCACGGCAACGTACCGATCGTGATGCCCGGGGGCTCGGTCCGACCTGACAACGTCAACACCTTGTTGGCGCTTGGGGCGACGAACGTTCACAGTTCGGCCACGCCCAGCAGCGAAAGTGGAGTGGATGCCTCGATGGTGCGCGAACTCGCTTCGGCAGTCCACCCCGGATAAGAACTGCCAATCTTCGGAAGGTGTTCGCAGGGTGTTTATTTCGGACACTGTCTGGGAATCACGCCGACACCCAAACATCGCCTGGACCCTCCAGGCCCAATCCCCCCAAGGAGAAGCAATGACCATCAATCGCAAGCAACGTGTCGGCATGATCGCGGCCGCCGTCATCGCCGGGACCGCAATGGTCGCTGGACCCGCCGCCGCAGCCGTGGTGACTCCCAAGCCGACGCCTGCTGCTGGCGTCCACAACCCCGCGCCAGCTAGCAATGCAGCGCCAGCCAGCAAAGCGTCCCCCGTTTCCGAGGCTCCCGTTCAGTTGCGCGGCATCGACTCCAGCCTCAAGAACAACACCACGCAGACTCTCAACGTACGAACCACAACCGCAGCCGGCAAGGACTTCACTCAGGACCTCGCACCAGGCGCGACTCTCTCGGTGACCGGTGAAGACCTTTCGGGCTGGACCCACACCAACAACTGGGCCGACTTCACAGTGAAGTACCAAAACGGTGACACGTACACGGTCGACATCAACAACAACCTGGTTCGCGCCCACGTCTGGGCGTATCTGCGTGCAGGCGGACCGTATGGCCATGAGGTCGACAGCGACTGGGTGTGGGTCGGCGACACCGTCACACTCAACGGCGGCGGCCATTCCTACGACGTCACCAACCAGAACTGTGGGGACGATACGTACCAGTTCGCAGTCTCGGTCAATTCCTGAACACTGGCCAGGCGCTCAGTCCAGATGGTCGCAGCCCCTCAAGCGGTTTCGAGGGCGCTGCGACCATCTGCGACCATTGGGCAAGTCTTGTGGTCGATGTAAAGGGGAAGCCAAGTGACGACCTGGCACAAGTTCGTAGCCGTTGGGGATTCGTTCACCGAAGGTTTGGAAGACCGTCTGCCTCACGGCCGACACCGAGGATGGGCGGATCGTGTCGCAGAGATGCTCGCGGCGCGCACCGACAATTTCACCTACGCGAACCTCGCGGTCCGCGGCCGCAAGCTCGACGACATCATCGGAAACCAACTCCCCCTTGCACTTGAGATGGAACCCGACTTGGTCTCCATCGCAGGCGGCGTCAACGACGTTCTGCGGCCGAAATGGGATGTGGCTACAAGCGGTGAACTGCTGGAAAGTGGTGTCATCGCGGCACGAGATTCCGGCGCAGACGTGCTGCTCTTCGCATTCGGAGATGTCGGCCGACGTTCCCGGGCATTGAGCACCGTCTCATCGCGTTTGGCGCAGTACCGCGAAATCACCCTCGCGCTCGCTGAGGAACACGACTGCTACGTCGTCGACTTCTGGCCCGAGACCGTGTTCGACGATTCACGTTTCTGGGCCGAAGACCGGCTTCATCTCAACGAACTCGGCCACGAGCGGGTGGCAAACGTCGTTGCCACCACCTTGGAAATCGGTGACTACGACTGGCGCGAACCGTTGCCGGCGACGATGCCGCGCTCACTAACCCAAACGGTCCGGGCCGACATCGAATGGACCGGGCGCCACCTCGTCCCCTGGCTGGCTCGACGATTGCGGCGCCAGAGTTCGGGCGACGAAGTGACAGCCAAACGCCCTGAGCTCACACCAGTCGAATAGCGCACTACCGCGCGCATGACTTGCCCCAGGCGTTTGGCGTGACTAGCTAAACGACACCTGTGGCGGAGTCGCTTGGCCTTCAGGCGCCTTGTAGAACTCGCGCTTGCTGACCTTGGCGAGACCGTTGAACAGCAACCAGGGCAGCGTCACGATCAACGTGTTGAGCTTGGCAACCGCATCGTTGTAGTACTGGCGGGCGAACGCGAGTTGGTTCTCGGTGTCGGCCAACTGCCCCTGCAACTGCAGGAAGTTCTGCGATGCCTTGAGGTCGGGGTACTGCTCGGCAACCGCCATGACGTTGATCAGCGACTTGTCGAGAGCGGCTTCGGCAGCGGCTTTCTCATCAACAGTGCCACTGGCGGCGGCCTTGTTGACCTGCGCCCGTGCTTCCGTCACTGCCTCAAAAACGCCTGACTCGTGCTTCGCATAACCCTTAACCGTCTCAACGAGGTTGGGAACCAGGTCAGCGCGACGCGTCAATTGCACGTCGATCCCGCCCAGCGCCTCTTGAGCTGACACATCGGCTTGGCGCAGCTTGTTGAAGCCCACGACAGCGAGGATGACCAGCACCACAATGATGACCAAAACGATGATCGCAATGATCACGCGAACCACTCCCCATCCATTCGAAAATGTTGTTTCAGAACCCTAGTGTGACTTACCAGGAGCCTCCGCCGCCACCACCGCCGCCACCACCGCCGCCGCCACCGCCACCACTCGATGACGATTGCGACGCTTGGTACGTGCTGATTGACGATGAGACTGCTGACTCGAAGTCGCCCATTCCGCCGTTGGAGTCGTACAGGCTGCTGCCAGCCAGGTAGCCCACACCGTACGGGTACCAGGTCGGAGTGGGCGGTTCCGAGTTCGTGTAGAGCCGGTACTTCTCGGCCCACTTGTCGGCCACACCGAAGGCCACGGCGTAGGGAATGAAGCTGATGAACAGATCCTTGTTGGCAGCAAAGTCGAACCGGTCCTGAGATGAATCAGTCGAAAGCAGCCGTTCGAATCCGCCCGCCCTCGACCACACCTCTCGGCCCGCCGCAGTCCGCCGGGTTCCGACTCCGGTCTTCATGAAGCCGAAGCCGCCCAACACAAATGCCGCAAACGGCAGGCCCAGCATTGTTGGCCCAACGAACCCGATGAAGCCGACAACCGCGAGCACAAGGCTCAGGACCCACACCAGACGCCCGACCTGCTCGGATGTGGATGAGACAACGAGCCCATCGTCCTTCGCCCATCGCTTCGCGTCCGTTGCCACCGAACTCTTGGCGGCGGATAGCACCTTGCCGTTGGTCACCGACTTGTCAGCCAGGAACCAGAAGCCGGGTGAAGTGATGCCGAGGTTTTCGGCAACTCCTCGACTCACCGGGTCGACCTCGGCCCATTGCTCGGCCGAGCCAGCGCCGGTCACGAGCCAAGAGTCGTCTGGACGCCTCTCAAGGGACACAAGTCGTTTGTCGGCCAAGTAGTAGAGGCTCGCCACCAGGCCATGGCTGCCGACTTCTTCGTACGCCATGAACCGGGTTTGAGCCGGACCCAAGCCAGCGGGCGGCTCGTACATAACCGGGAACCCAGGCTCTGGTTCCTTTGACGTACGCGCCCAGAAGAAGGCCGCGACCAGGACCACAATCGACAGCAGCATCACCAGGATGAACGGCGCCACTGAGCGTCCGAAGATCGCATCGAAGCGCGCAGACCACGGCAAAGTGACCTGCGGCGGGTTCGCTGGAGCCATCGTTGCCCGAACAGTCATGCCGCTGAATGGCGGGATGTTGTTCGCGGTCAAGGTGAGATTCGGCGTCCCTTGCCCGGCGACGGTGCACGGCCCGTACGTTGCGGCAGCAGAGGCCGAACCGCTGGTCGTTCCGGCAGCACATTGCACCTGCTCGGTGGCATTCGGAAGATTCACTTTGATGGTTGCCTTGGCAATGCTCATCTGCCAGCCAGGTGCAATGACGTTCCAGAAGAATGCTGACTGCGGATCGCCCTGCTTTGCTCCAACTGTCGTCGGGAAGGTTTTGGTCGCACCGGCCGAGCTAGGTGAGATCACGCCGGGCGTCGTATAACGGATGACGTAGACGTGTGGACCGGCGGGCAGGGTGACCTCGGCTTGACCGATCTTCGCGACGTAAATGGTTCCGCCGCTTTGCCACGAGGTCTCGTACTTCTCAGGACGTCCGTCAACCTGGACCGAGCTGATTTGCGGGTAGTACCTGACCTTGGGGTCGGACTGATCGGCAACGTCGAAGAACTGGAAGATCCCGTGCCGACCGGCCGGGAGGCTGACCGTCACCACTTCGGTCGCAGTGAGCATCCCAGCACTGTCGACTGTGTAGTCGGCCTCAAAGTTGGTGATGGATGAGGGCTCATAGGCCGAAGAACCAGTGGTGCTCGGTGCGCTAGCGAGCAATGGGTGGAACAGGCCGATGAGGACAGCTATCACGAAGATGATGAACGCAAAGACTCGCTTGGTCGACACTTGGCGCTCCTGTCTGTCGGCGGATCCAGGGTGCCCGCGGTGCATTCCTAGCGGTTCACCAGGTCAGTCTTTCGACACCACGCCAGAACCTCCAGTGCCGAATGACCCAAAAGGCCTATCCCTATTCGAACACATGTTCGATAACATCGCTAGATGGCACTCTCTACAGCTCTTGCTCACGACCCCGCGTTCGAGGTGGCGTCAGTCCGCAGTCAGGCGAAGGCTCTACGTTTAGATGCGACTGACGCACTGCGGCTGTCACCAGAGCTCGCAGAATTGGTGCCTGGCGGGTGCCTGCGACCTGGTGGCTCGGTCGGAATCAGTGCCGGGGTCGGTCATACCTCACTACTGTTTCGGCTCATCTCAGAACCGATTGCCCGTGGCGCATGGGCAGCCATCATGGGTCTGCCAAACATCAATGCTCATGCAGCAGTTGAATGCGGCGTTTCACTTGAGCGTCTTGCCTTCATCCCTGAACCTGGGGGTTCTTGGCTTGAGGTCACAGCAGCTTTGTTGGATGCCGTCGACCTCGTCATTGTGAATCCCCCACGTGTCTGTCGGCCGACTGATGCACGCCGCCTACTAGCGAGAGCTCGGCAACGTCATAGCGTTTTGATCTTGACCGATGGCAGCGTTCCACATTCTCGCGTGGCCGCAACCCGGCAACTGTGGCCAGAACCACCAGACCTCGTCTTCACTCCCACTCGCAGCCAGTGGCGAGGCCTCGAACACGGTCATGGCTGCCTGACTGCTGGCGCGATCACAGTGACCGCGAGTGGTCGGCGCATAAACGGTCCGGCACGTAGCGGTCGCCTGGATCTGGGCCAGAGACAAAGTGCTCACCAACAAAAACTTCCGCCGTTCACCACATCAGGGGTCGGTGAATGATGCGGTTTCTTGCGGTGTGGTTTCCCTATTGGTCGATTACGGCGGCCGGCTATTCACCTGACGATCCCGTGGCAATCATCGAATCCGGTCGCGTTCTTCACTGTTCACCGGCCGCCTACCGCGATGGGGTTCGCGTCGGCCAACGGCGGCGCGAGGCGAAGGGCAACAGCCCAGACATGACGTTGCTTGCGCCAGACCCACAGCTCGACATGGCGAAGTTCGAACCGATCGTTGCAGTGTTGACTTCAGTAGTCGCTCGATTAGAGGTCACCGAACCAGGCTTGTGCACCTTGGCAGCGGACGGGCCAGCTCGTTATTACGGCGGAGAAAGTGCCCTCATTCATGAACTTCAGGAAGTACTTTCCGAACCTGGTATTCCACCGGCACGCATCGGAATTGCTGACAGCCGATTTGCTGCAAAGCTCGCGACCAGAACCGGGAATGACGGCCACCTTGTTGCGCCTGGTCGCACGAAAGATTTTTTATCCAGCTTTCCCATCACAACTTTGAACCTTGATGAACTTTCCACTTTGTCTCGTCGACTCGGCATCCATACCCTCGGGCAGTTCGCTGACCTGCCGACCCGTTCGGTACTTTCCCGTTTTGGGTCTGCCGCTGCCACCGCACATGCGCTTGCTCGTGGGCTTAACCCCGAACCGCTAGCCGTTCACCAACCTGACGATGAGTTAGCCGTCAGCATCGAATTGGATCCACCTGCCGAACGAGTGGATATCGCGACCTTCGCCGCAAAGAAACTCTCAACCCAATTCATGGATCTGCTTACTCGCCGCGGCTTGGCATGCACTCAACTTCGGATCGAAGCACAGACCGAACATGCTGAAGAAACTTCCCGCATTTGGCGCGCAAGCTCAGTATTCGATTCCGACACTGTGGTCGAACGAGTCCGGTGGCAACTTTCCGGCTGGCTTGAGGCAACAGGAGCCGGGGAAACCACACCAACCGCCGGAATAAATCTGCTTCGGCTGGTCGCGGACGAAGTTGCTGGCTCCGCCGATCTACAGATCAGCTTGTGGGGCGAGATGTCACAAGTTGACCGCAGAGCTATCCGTGGGTTGGACCGAGTGCGGGGACTGTTGGGCTCATCAGCGATCTTCACAGCACTGATCGGTGGTGGCCGCTCACCCGCTGATCGAGTAAAGCTCGTCCCGTGGGGTCAGCCGCCACCCGCACTTGATCCGCCGATGCCATGGCCCGGCCAAGTACCCACCCCACTACCAGCTGTTGTGTATGCCGAACCGCTACCTGTCGAAGTTCGGTGCGACCAGGGCCCGGTCCGAGTCACCGTGCGGGGCGAGGTCACAGGCAGTCCCCAACAGCTCCGACTCCCCGACGGCACATGGCACAGGATCGACGCATGGGCTGGCCCCTGGCTCGTCGATGAGCAGTGGTGGGAGCCCGAGTCTCGCTGCCGGGTGGCCCGGTTTCAGATCATGACCAGTGCCGCCGTGCCAGCCACAGGGCGCGGCCCGAACGTTTCCGATGCGGGTGACCAGCAGTCGGTCCACCTATGCCTTGTGCAGCAGAACACCTGGTGGATTGAGGCAACCTATGACTAGCTCATCGCGCGGGCGCTCAGTGCCCAAAAGTTACGCAGAACTCCACGCGCACTCGTACTTCAGTTTCCTTGACGGTGTGTGTTCACCAGCCGAGATGGTGGCCGAAGCGTCACGCCTCGAATTGGGCGGGCTCGCACTCATCGATCACGATGGCTTCTACGGCGTTGTTCAGTTCGCCGAAGCTGCCCGACAGGCCGGATTGCCAACGGTCTTCGGCGCCGAACTGACTATTGGGGCAACCCAACGACCGAACGGCCTGACCGACCCGGAGGGCGAACACCTCGTTGTCCTCGCCCGTGGCCCTGCTGGCTACGCACACCTCAGCCGAGCAATTTCCTTCGCAAATTTGGCCGGGCAGAAGGGGCAGCCTCAGTTGAAGCTCGAGGATTTAGCAGATGCCCACCATGACCAATGGCTGGTTCTGACTGGTTGCCGCAAGGGTCGAGTTCCAGCAGCACTAGCGTCCGGTGGGATTCACCATGCCGAACGAGCACTCGATGAACTCTCGGAAGTATTCGGAAGAGAGAACCTCGCCGTTGAACTGTGGCACCACCGGAATCCAGATGACGATCAACGAAATGACGCCTTATATTCGCTGGCAACCCGGCGCGGCATTCCAGCTGTAGCAACAACCAACGCCCACTATGCGACACCCGAGCGCTATCAACTTGCACATGCCACTGCCGCGATCCGAGCACGGCGCGACCTGACCCGGATGAATGGTTGGTTGCCTGCATCTCCAGCAGCACATCTGCGAAGTGCCGCCGAACAACACCGACGTTTCCGCGCCTACCCCGGAGTCGTCGACCAGTCGGGCGAATTCGCTGCCGAACTGGCTTTTGACCTGTCGTTGGTTGCACCACAGCTGCCGGACTTCCCAGTTCCTCCCGGGCATACCGAAGCCAGCTATCTACGACTACTTGCTGAACAGGGTGCCCAACGGCTCTACGGACCACGCAGCAATGAGCGTGTGCCAGGCGCCTGGAAGCAAATCGACTACGAGTTA
>Ga0209175_10000955_pt1 | contig 15284 bp, 7 predicted proteins | sample JI91814C2DNA_FD_187506 | JGI IMG/M metagenome (GOLD analysis project Ga0209175, IMG submission 187506) | Wastewater effluent complex algal communities from Wisconsin, to seasonally profile nutrient transformation and Carbon sequestration -... | ecosystem: Engineered > WWTP > Effluent > Algae...
CCTCCACCAGTGACGTTTTCCAAGTTACTGTCAATACACAAACACCGACGGTAACACCGACGGTAACACAAACAATCATACAAGTGTTAACGCCGACACCGACGGGAACCCCAACGGGAATCTCAACTAAAGTCAATGCCTCTCCCGTTGTTGCTGGTATGATGGTTGCACAAGCCGCAACGGTGAACACCGCGTTTAGTTATACCCTACCCAGTGGTACATTTGCCGATGCTGATCAAGATCCCTTAACTTATAGCTCGACGAAAGAAGACGGAAGCGCTTTACCAAGCTGGTTAACTTTTGACCCCGCGACTCAGAAATTCAGTGGCACTCCAGCCACAGGGGATGTGGGGAGTCTCAAGGTAAAAGTGAGTGCCTCTGATGGAAAAGCCTCCACCAGTGACGTTTTCCAAGTTACTGTCAATACACAAACACCGACGGTAACACCGACGGTAACACAAACAATCATACAAGTGTTAACGCCGACACCGACGGGAACCCCAACGGGAATCTCAACGACAAGCCCAACGGAAACACCGACGGTAACACAAACCGTCATACAAGTGTTAACACCGACACCGACGGTAACACCGACGGGAACCCCAACGGGAATCTCAACGACAAGCCCAACGGAAACACCGACGGGAATCCCAATCACAACCCCAACGGGAACACCAACGGGAATCTCAATGACAACCCCAACGGAAACACCCGCGGGAATACCCATTATTGACTGTATTGAAGATAAAATTTCTCAGCCTAATTTCAATCAACCTAATGCCACAAATAACCTCATTATTGGCAATCCTGGTGTTATAGAGGAGGGGACTAATAAAAATGATCAGTTTAATGGCTCTTCTAACCCGAATTTATTTAGTGGTAAAGGAGGCGATGATAACCTGATTGGTGGTGTTAGTAATGATACTCTCTTTGGCAATAAGGGCAATGATTATATTGATGGCCAAGGGGGTAATGATTGGCTTTATGGTGGCAAGGCTAATGATATTGTCATTGGTGGTTTTGGTGAAGATACTCTATGGGGTGACTCCGGCAATGATACCCTCAATGGTAGTGAAGATAAGGACCTTGTTTATGGTGGTAAAAATGATGATTGGCTCAGTGGTGGTAAGCAGAATGATACCCTTTTGGGCCAGCTAGGAAATGATGTTCTCTTTGGCGATCAAGGAGATGATTCCCTTGATGGTGGTTCGGGGGATGATTCCCTACTGGGAGGGACGGGAAATGATACGCTATTAGGAGGAGAAGGACATGACATCTTAGACGGTGGAAAAGATAATAATTCTCTCAATGGTGGTGTTGGTAATGATACCCTGTATGGCTGTGGAGGGAATAATACTTTAACCGGTGATTCAGGAAATGACCTCTTTATTATCGGTTTCCCCAATAGCTTGAATGTCATTGCGGATTTCACTCAAGGACAGGATAAAATTGCTGTATCGGGTGCTTCTTTTGCACAATTACATTTCGTGCAAGATAACACGAATACTCTAATTAAACTGAAGACTGGACAACAAATAGGGACTCTTCTGAATGTTAATCCGTCTCAATTAACTGCCGATAATTTTCTATAATTTCCTAGCTATTTAGGATGAGAAATCCTATAGCAATTCCATTTGAGATGTAAATGCAGGGCTCTGAGCCCGTCACAGGCAAGATGCCTGTGCCACAAGTTTTACTTCTGAAAGGTCAACACTATCTCCTGGTCGAATAATTGTCTGAAGCAAACCCAGCTTCTTCGGAGTGAAGTAATCTCAAATCCCTGCGATCGCAACGCGTACCCGCAGGGATTATAGCAGAAGGCAGAAGGCAGAAGGCAGATGCAATAAAATCAAGGGTTTGAGCAATTAAGAACAAAAAAAACTGTAGTGGCCGCGTCTCGCTCCCGGCAGGATCTAAGAGGGAGCGAGACGCTCCCACTACCAATTTACCTCCTTGAGATGCTCCCGTTCCCACTTTCAATCTCGGTTAAAAAACCCGGTTTCTTTGGTCGGAGTGCGTAAGTCCTTGTGCGTAAGTCCTTTTGATTTAACTCATCCATTCAATTTTTTCAGACGCTCGATCGCGTCTTGATAGGCATTATTACGCCCACCATGTTTATATAATTGGGAGGCTTTCTCCAAATCGGAGATCGCGCCTTTTTTGTCACCATTATCGAGTCGGGCTAGAGCACGATTATAATAAGCATCGGCATAACCTTGATTCGCGTCAATGGCTTTAGTATAATCAGCGATCGCGTCTTTTAAGAAATTTCCCCCGCGAGTCGGTTCACTGGTTACTTGAATCGCACGCGCGATCGCCCGATTAAAATAAATCTCTGAAAGATTCTTCGGATTCGGTTGCAAATTTAACGCGCTATTAAAATCAGAGATCGCTTGCCAAGGATTCCCTTGATCCAAATAAGACAATCCCCTCAAATAAAAAGCATCAGAATCCTTGGGTTGTAAAAAAGAAAGAGGACTATTCGGAGAAGGTGATTTTTCTTCAATTTTCAGATCCGACAAATTCAAATGAACCGTCGATATCCGTTCCAAAAAACTATTAATAGGAACCGCGGCATTAAAACCAGTTTTAATCGGTGCCACTTCCCCGGAACTGGTTTGCGCGAAACCAAATTCCCCTTGGCCATGAACACCTACCACTCGGCCTTCCATATCAAAAACCGGGCCGCCACTCATGCCACTCCAAGTCACAGCTTGGTATCGTAAATTATACCCTTCAGGACGATTATGGGGACGACTGGTAACAAGGCCCGGCGATAATTCTGGCTCTCTTTCTGCTCCGAATAACCCCCCTGTCGCGGGATATCCATAGACATAAATTTGACTCCCGATCACCGCGTTATCTGAATTTGATATCGTCGCGACGGGATATTCTTCTTCACTTTCAAACTTCGCGATACCCAGATCCGGTTCTGTATTTTTCCCTTGGAGACGAGTGACACTAAACGCGGTATAATTTTTCCCCTGAGAGGTGCGAATTGTATATTTTACATCAGGTTTTTCGAGGACGTGATTAACAGTTAAGACAGTATAAACCTTACCTTGTTTGGCAATAATAACACCGGAACCGTCCCCCAATGCACTATTAATTTGTACGGTAATGGGGGCTGCTATTTCCGCGACTTCCTGGGCGGTTTTTGCTAATACCACGGAGGTGGATGATACTACGATCACAAGCGCGGGAACTGTTCCTGCTAAAATTCTCGTTAAGTTATTCATAGGTAATGGGTAATTGGTAATGGGTAATTGGTAATGGGTAATTGGTAATGGGTAATTGGTAATGGGGTAGGTTAGCAACGGATGTAACAGATGCAATAGGGGTTTAGTAAAAGATTAGACGCACAGGAAAAAAATTTGTTCTTTCGTTGGGGTAAGGGAAACGGGGTTTCTGGAGATTTCCCTTAACTTATACCATGTTCCCAAAAACTGCCTACGATATCACTTTTTTTTAGTATAACCACAAAGGCACAAAGAACACAGAGGAAAGAAAAGAGAGTCGCGGCGCGTGTAGGGGCGGGTTTACCAATATTTGCATAACCAATCTGAAATACTGCTGAACCCGCCCTTACTTACTCTTCTCTTTAATTCATTAACCTCAAAGTGATGGAAAATTCCCCTCTTTTATTTGTGCCCTCTGTGCCTTTGTGGTTCATTTTCTTTTCCTCCTTTGTAGCACATTTTTTTCCCAAATGTCAAATCACTGTGCCCATTGCACGATCGCGTCGATTAATCCATCTATGGTATATTCCTGGGCTTCGAGATCGCACCTTCCTAGTTGAATTTTACAAGTTTTGGTAGTTTCTGGACCGATGGACGCGATGCAAATTTCGTCTAACCAATTATGACTTAACTCCGAAGGCCCGATCGCGCTGACTAATTGACAGAAATTCTGGACGGTTTTGGAACTAGCAAAGGTGATAACATTAACTCGATGATTTTTTAAGGCTTCTAAAGCTTCCGGCGCGATCGTGTCGGGACAACGAGATTGATACGCGGAGACTTCTACCACTTGGGCTCCTTTGTTAGTAAATTCTTTTACTAATACTTCTCGTCCCCCACTTTCCACTCTGGGAAATAAGATTTTACTTCCTTCTAATTGATCGGGAAAATTTTCAACCAGTGAGTCGGCGACAAAATTGGGAGGGATGAAATCAGGATTAATACCACGCGATTTTAAACGTTCGGAGGTCTTTTTTCCCACGACAGCAATTTTGAGATTAGCTAAGGCACGGGTATCTTTTCCCTGGGCAAAAAGTCTCTCGAAAAAATAATCAACGCCATTGGTAGATGTCAAAATTAACCAATGAAAACTCGATAATTCTGATAGGGCTTGATCTAAAGATTCCCAACTCGAAGGTGCTCCGATCACTAACGCGGGCATTTCTATCACTTCAGCACCTTCTTCTAAAAGACGATCGCGAAACTGACTAGATTGGCCGGCAGCCCTTGTCACTAAAATTGTTTTACCCGTTAAAGGTTTTTCTGGATACAGCATAGATTTTTTATCGGTTAAACTCTTCAATTGTGAGCCATTAATTTCTCTTTCGTCAATACCTTCTTCCTTTTTCCTTCTTCCTTCTTCCTTTATTAAATAATCGTGTAATTTGACAACTTCGCCAATAATGATAACAGAAGGTGAAAGGGATTCCCCCGCGGTTATATTTAAAATATTGCCTAAATTTCCGATCCAGATTTTTTCGTTAGGACGACTACTATTACGGATAATAGCAATAGGAGTATCCCGCGATCGATTATGGAGAATTAATTGATGAATAATATCGGGTAAAGTTTTGCCTCCCATTAAAATCACCAGAGTTTCTAATTGGGCTAAAGCTTCCCAAGCCAACGCGTCAGGATCATGTCCACTCATCACCGCGAAACAGCGACTCATTACCGGATCAGTCAGAGGAATACCCGCGAGTAAAGGAGCTACTAACGCGGTAGAAATACCGGGTATGACATCCCAATCACAACCCCTTTCTTTTAAGGCTTGAATTTCCGAAGTGCCACGACCAAATACAAACGGATCGCCACTTTTTAAGCGAATAACTTGTTTACCTTCCTGACAATATTTGACTAATAAATGATTAATTTCTTCCTGAGACTTTGAGGGTTGTCCCCCTCGTTTTCCTACCTCTAATTTCAGACAATTTTCTCGTAAAGGTACGGGTGGAATATCCGCTAACGCGTCATAAATGATTACCTCAGCTTCAGTTAAAATTTGTTGCGATCGCACCGTCATTAACCCCGGATCACCAGGACCCGCCCCCATTAGATAAACTTTACCCTGTTTCGTGATCATTTTTTCCCTCTCCTACGGATTTGGGATGATAAAATATCATCTAATGATATAATACAATAAAATCAAACATGATCTAAGGCAATGAAACCAGGTTAAGAGGGATATTGTTACCCGATAACTATCGATTTTTACCGAGAAACCGGGTTTTTCTTGTTACCTGATCTATTGGGAAGACTAAAGTTTAAATTGTTCAGAGTATGACGGATTCATCTTGGTTAAATTTACTGAAAAAAGAAAGGGCGATCGCGGTAATTCGCGCCCCGGAATTGGAGTTAGGATTTTTGATGGCGAAAGCAGTTGCCCAAGGGGGAATGGGTTTAATCGAAATTACTTGGAATAGCGATCGCGCCCCGGAATTAATTGAGAAATTACGGGTACAATTCCCCCATTGTCAAATCGGGACAGGGACTTTATTTAATCAAAAAGAATTACGGGACGCGATTAATTGTGGGGCGCAGTTTTTATTTACCCCTCATACCAATTTAGAAATGATTAAACTCGCGGTTAAACAAGAAATTCCCATTATTCCTGGGGCTCTTTCTCCCACAGAAATTATTACCGCGTGGCAAGGAGGAGCCACCTGTGTCAAAGTCTTTCCCATTTCCGCGGTAGGTGGTGTTAATTATATTAAATCTTTACAAGGTCCCCTGGGGCAAATTCCCTTAATTCCTACGGGCGGTGTTACCTTAGAGAATGCTAAAGATTTTATTAAAGAAGGCGCGATCGGGGTGGGTTTAGCCGGCGATTTATTCCCGAAAAGTCTGATGGAAAAAAGAGATTGGGACGCGATCGAGACCCTTGCCAAAACCCTCAAACAAGATTTACAATAGAAAAGAGACAAACCTATTAAGATAAAAGCGCAGAAATGCCAGGAGGATGAACAATGAAAACCATCCTAAATATGATCAAATCTCGTCCCACTAAAACTATTTTAGCGGGTTTTGTACTCATATTAATGACTTTGTTTTATACGTCAACACCACTAAGGGCAGACGAGAAACATAACCAAATGGCTCAGACAATTATTAACTTAATGAAGACGAATCAACGCTGGATCGAAATAGATTTATCGAGACAAAGATTAGTCGCGTGGGAAGGTTCTAAACTTGTTTATGCTGTCATTGTTTCTACGGGAAAACCCTCCACTCCCACTCGCGTAGGGACCTTTAAAATTCAAACCAAGTATGTGAAAACTCGCATGATAGGAGAAGGTTATGATTTTGCCGAAGTTCCCTATACCATGTATTATGATGGTGGGATGGCAATTCATGGAGCCTATTGGCATAATTTATTTGGAAACGCGGTAACACATGGTTGTACAAATGTCGCGGTTAATCATGCTAAATGGCTCTTTGAATGGGCTGATATTGGCACACCTGTCGTCGTGCATCAATCAGAAAATTAATCCCTTTTCCGCGGATTTATGGGGTTGGTTGTCTGTTGGAAAATGTGATTTTTTTTAACCGCGATAAACACAGATAAACACAGATAGGAAGGAGAATTATGATATCTTCTGTTGAGTCGCCTGCTAAAATGTCCTTAGAAGAGTTTTTGCAATTACCAGAAACTCAACCAGCTTGTGAGTACATTGACGGAGAAATTTATCAAAAACCTATGCCACAAGGAGAACATAGTACACTACAAATTGAGTTCGCCTCTTCTGTCAATCAAATTGGCAAACCACAAAAGCTTGCCTATGCTTTTACTGAGTTGCGTTGCACCTTTGCGGGCACTGTAGTTGTCCCAGATATTGCCGTATTTCAATGGTCGCGCATCCCGCGTCAAGCTAATGGTAGAATAGAAAATAAGTTTAATATTGCTCCTGATTGGACTATTGAAATTCTCTCTCCTGAACAATCTGCTAATCGTGTGATTCGCAAAATTACTTTTTGCTTAAAGCATGGGACAAAATTAGGTTGGTTGATTGATACTACAGATGAATCGGTAATTATTTTTCAACCGAATCAAGCTCCAGAATCAAAGTCTAATGATGAGATTTTACCTGTTTTGAGTGTGTTGGCTGATTGGCAATTGTCGGCGGCTGATTTGTTTGGTTGGTTATATCTTTGAAGGGACACGGCAGTGCCGTGTCCCTACTCCTAGATGTATTTTAATTATTCAGTTTCCGGGTAAGTTAGGGAGATTTGGGATACGTTATCTGCTATCATAATGGGTGGAATTTCCCATTATCGTAGGGACACGGCACTGCCGTGTCCCTACTAATTTTCTGGTTGATGGATAGGAATATTAATGATAAATTCAGCCCCTTGATTAAGAGTCGAATTACAAATAAGTTGCCCACGATGTTTTTCCACAATAATTGAGTGAGAAATGGCTAATCCTAAGCCGGTTCCTTTTCCTACGGGTTTTGTGGTAAAGAAGGGATCAAATAATCGAGAAATAACATCCTGTGGTATACCTGCGCCATTATCTGTAATCGAAATTTTTACTTGATCTTCATTAATGACTTTAGTTTTAATCCAAATTGTCGGATTTGTCAAGGGGGTTTGATGATTTTCTTTTTGTTTGTCCAGCAATCCTTCTAACGCGTCGATCGCGTTACTCAAAAGATTCATAAAAACTTGATTTAACTGCCCCGGATAACAATCAACTTGTGGTAAATTGCCATATTCCTTAATTACCGTAATAACAACGCGATCGGGTTTGGCTTTAAGACGACTTTGGAGAATTAATAAAGTGCTATCCAATCCTTCGTGAATATTTACCGCCTTCATTTCCGCCTCATCCAGACGAGAAAAAGTCCGTAAACTTAAAACAATTTCCCGAATACGATCGGCACCAATTTTCATCGAAGAGATAATTTTCGGTAAATCTTCCACAATGAAATCAAGTTCAATATTTTCCATTTCCTCTTGAATTGCAGGAGTGACTTGGGGATATTCTTCAGAGTATAATTCCAGTAAGTTCAGAAGATCTTGAGTGTAGTCATTAATGTGACTTAAATTGCCATAGATAAAATTAACCGGATTATTAATTTCGTGAGCGACACCCGCGACTAATTGCCCTAAACTCGACATTTTTTCACTTTGAATTAATTGGGCTTGTGTCGCTTTTAATTCTTGCAATGTTTGTTCTAATTGATGGGCTTTTGCTTGTTCTTGGATCGCGGCTTGCCGAGATTGTTCATAAAGACGGCCTTGCTCGATCGCGATCGCCAATTGATCAAGTACAGCTTTTAACAATTGAATTTCTGTATCAGTCCAAAGTCGAGGGGAACTATGATTACAAGAAATTGCACCGATATCTCCCGATATAGTTTTAATGGGTAAAGATAAATTAGACACTATCCCTATAGCCATAAACGCGTCATACATTTCTCCTAATTGATCAGTGCTGTTATTAATATCATCAAATTTGAAGACTTGCAAATTTAACAATTCCTGAGTCATAACATTATCTAAAGGAATCGGATAAGATGCCAACACGGTTTTGGTAAAATCCGAGGATTTTGCCTCATGGGTTGCTTCCCAAATTAAGGAATTATCAGGGAGGAAATGATACCAACCAAATAAACACCAATCAATCTCTAATAAATTGCGGATTTCCTCTACTGTTGTCGCTAAAATTGTGTTTAAATCTAAAGAATTACGAATCTGATTCGCCAATTGATTCAGTAACTCTAAACGATCAGCTTGAGATTGCGCGATCCGGGCGGCTTCACGAGTTTTATTATAGAGATCCGCTTGACTAATCGCGATCGTAATTTGATCAGCCACACCTTGTAATAGATCCACTTCTCCATCACTCCAAGGACGGATGGACGCGTGATAACAGGCTAAAACTGCCAATTCCCCCCCATCGGTAAAAAGGGGTATATTAAGCACGGAGCGGAAACCCAAAGACATCCAATACTCACGAAGATCAGGCTCAGGGAATAATTCCAGATCATCACTTCGGATAGTTTCTAACTGTAATAATCTTTGCACTAAAGGATTAATTGTCATCTCCGCGGGGTAAAATCCTAAAACACTAGGTAAGTCAGGATTTCGGGACTCATAATTAACATGAAAACCTTGGGGATTTGACTCTTTTTCATACTGGGCAAACATACACCAGTCGATTTGTAATAAATCACGGATCGCGTGTACTGCTGTTTCCAAAATCTGATCTAAATCCAGTGAATTACGAATTTGATTAGCCAGTCGATTAAATAAGCGTTCCCGTTGCACTTGTTTTCGCATAACTTGAGTCGAACGTCGTAAAAGTTCTTCGGCTTCTTTACGTTCGGTCAAATCTTGAATCACTGCTTGTAGGATATTTTCTTCCCCCACTTTAATACAAGTCATTACTACTTCTGAGGGAAAATCTGTACCATCAACACGACGATGTACCCATTCAAAACGATGATTTCCTTGTTGAAAAACTTGATTAATATGTTCTGTTGCCAAAGTCCAAGATTCTTCACCATTGGGTTGAATGGGTGGAGATAATTCCGCCGGATATTTACCGGAGAAGTCTTGGAGATGGGTATAACCAAATAGTTCTAACGCGGCTGGGTTCCCATCAACAATTCCTTTTTCATCCGCGATCAAAACTGCCAGACTGGTTGATTCATAAAGAGCTCTAAATTTTTCTTCCGAGCGCCGTAAAATATCCTCGGCTTCCTTGCGATCAGTAATATCATGAGTCATGCCAATTAACCCTATAACATTCCCTTCTAAATCACGCCAAGGACTCTTATTAGCCAGATAAGTATGCAATTTACCATCAACGGGGACTTGTTCTTCCAAAGTTTCCGCGTACCCTTGTTGCATAATTCGGACATCATTTTCTCGGATTTGACGGGCTACTTCTGGGGGAAAAAAAGCTGTATCATCTTTACCAATGACGGTTTCCATTGATAGCTTAAAAAAGCGACAAAGTTCAGAGTTAACCATGACATAATTACCGTTTAAATCTTTGACAAAAATCATGTCAATGGTACTTTCCATCACGGAACGCAAAAGGTTATAACTGCGCTGTAATTCTAACTCTGCTTCCTTGCGATCGCTCATATCACGAGTCATCCCAATTAACCCTATAACATTACCTTCTAAGTCGCGCCAAGGACTTTTAGTCGAGAGATAAGTACGCATTTTACCGAGAATAGGCACGGTTTCTTCCAAAGTTTCCGCGTACCCTTGATTCATAATTCTTGTATCAGTTTCTCGGACTTGCTGGACTACTTCCGGGGGGAATAATGATGTATCATCGTGACCGATAATGGCATCTATAGGGCGATTGAAAAAGCGAGAGAAAGCTGAGTTACTCATTACATAACGACCGTCTAAATCTTTGACAAAAATAATGTCAACGGTACTTTCCATCACGGAACGCAAAAGGTTATAACTGCGTTGTAATTCTAACTCTGCTTCCTTGCGATCGCTAATATCCATTGCATAAGCCAACAACCCGATCGCGCCTCCGGTATTATCCCTTAAAAGAGAGAGAGAGAGATGACCATAAAAATTTTGACCCGACTGGCGACGCATGGTAATTTCTACTTCATAACAACCTTTAGCAAGTAGGGTTGGAATGACTTGAGTTTGGAGAAATTCATGTTTTTCTGGCGGATAGATAAAGGAGATAAATTGACCGATCGCGTCTTGAGAAGTATAACCAAAAAGACGTTGAGCCCCAGCATTCCAACTGGTAACAATACCATTGAGATCTGTGGAGATTACGGAATCATGGATCTGATCGAGAATTTGATTTTGTTGGCGTAATTTTTCTTGAGCTTCTTGTAACTCTGTGATTTTTCCTTGTAACTTTTGGTTGGTTTCTACCAGTTCAATCGTGCGATCTGCAATCAATTCTTCTAAATGTTCTTGGTAGTTTTGTAACTCCCGTTCAGCCCGTTTTCGATCAGTAATCTCCCGACCTTCAGCAATCAGTAAAATCACTTTGTTCTGGTCATCAAACATGGGTTTGATGGAAAAGTCGAAGGTTATCAATTGGTGATTGATACCCGGAACATCTATCTCATAACGGACAAATTCCCCTTGGGCTGCTTTCTGGATCGCGGCTTTTAATTGCTCTTGGGCAACCGGGGAAAATTCCCACCAAGGAGTTTCCCAAAAAGCGCGTCCTACCACCGAGGATAACTCAAGACTAAGAAAGTCTAACGCGACTTGATTCGCATCTAATAAAGTGCCATCGGGTTTCAATAAACCCATAAATTGAAAGGTAGAATTAAAGATGGCGCGAAACCGTTGTTCCCGACTTCGTAATTCTTCTTCCGCTTTTTTACTCTCGGTAATATCACGACTGGCAGTAGCCAAGGCCCAAGGTTCCCCTGTTTCTGAATCTTTGAGTGTAAATAGATTCCAAATGACCCAAATGGCTTCCCCTGTTTGAAAATGTTTGAAGCGAATTTCCCCTTCCCAATATCCTTGCGACATAACGAGAGGTAAGATATGCTCTAAGACATAACCTTGATCTTCGAGAAAGAAATACTCGATCACTTTTTTCTGTTTTAACTGTTCAATACTTTCTATTCCTACCAAACGTTGACCCGCGTTATTGAGATAAATGGGTGTTCCTTCCAAGGTAGAAATCCCAATAAACTCAGAACTACTTTCAATTAAGGTAAGAAATTTTTCTAAGTCTTTTTCGGCTTGTTTACGATCACTAATATCAATATGAGTACCGATCATGCGGAGGGGGTTGCCTTGACTATCTCTTTCTACAACTTTTCCACTTCCTAATATCCATTGCCATTGCTCCTCTTTTGTCCGCATTCTAAATTCTACTTGGTAAGACGGGGTTTCCCCTGCTAAATGGGGTGTGAGTTGTGCCAAGACTTTAGACGCGTCATCGGGATGTAATAAACCTTGCCAATTGCTGACATTAGGTTTTATTTCTTCATGTTTATAACCGAGCATCTCGCACCAATAGGGACTAAAATATGCTTCTCCCGTTGCCACATTCCAATCCCATAAACCCGTTTCACTTGCTCTCATGGCAAGCTCGAAACGTTTTTCACTGCGTTTTTGCGCGGAGATATCTTCCACACTTGACCAAATAAATTTTTCTCCGTCTTTTTCGATAATTACTCCCTGAAGTCGCACGGGAATACAATTACCATCTTTATGGATATATTCTGTTTCGTCGGCTCCATAGCGCCCTGTTTTTTGCAGACTTTCTAATTGTTTTTGTTTTTGGTATCTGTATTTTTTTGAGGTAATTTCCCAGTAATTTAAAGAGATAGTTTCTGATAGTGTCCGGCCGAGAATTGCGGCAAACGCGGGATTAATCTCTACGAGACTCCCATCCATCCGACATAGGGCTAAACCGATGGGGCAGTGTTGTAAGAGGAGACGGTTGTCGCGATCGTCGTCAATATTAGCTAATAACAGATTGTTACACATTGGACGAGAGATGATTGAGATTAAGAGATTCTCTCTCTATTATAAATTTTATATTTCTCAGTTGTCATCCTAATTTACTATTTTTTACTTGGAATTTTGACTTAGGGGTATTCTAATCGTGAATACAGCCCCTTCTCCGGGGGATGAATCACAAACTAATTCTCCCCCATGTTGATCGACAACGATCGCGTGGGAAATAGTTAATCCTAACCCTGTCCCTTTTCCGGTGGGTTTTGTGGTAAAAAATGGGTCAAATAATCTTTTTCTGACTTCTGCAGTCATTCCCATGCCATTATCACGAATCTGAATCTGAACTTTTTGAGTATTGATCATTTCTGTTTGAATGATAATTGTCTGTTTTTCCTCTTTTGTCTGGGATTCAATGGCATCGATCGCGTTAGCTAAAATATTGATATAAACTTGATTTAATTGACCCGGATAACATTCGACTAAGGGAATTTTACCATATTTTTTAATCACTTGAATCCCCGGGTGATCCTGTTTTCCTTTGAGACGATTTTGCAAAATTAATAAAGTGCTTTCTAACCCTTGGTGAATATCTACTTTTTTGAGATCAGCTTCATCTAAACGAGAGAAATTTCGCAAAGTTAAGACAATATCTCGAATGCGATCAGCCCCGACTTTCATAGAGGCTAAAATTTTGGGTAAATCGTCTCTCAAATAATCTAATTCTATGGCTTCACTTTTTTCTATAATTCTTAAGGAAGGTTGAGGATATTCCTCTTGATAAACTTGGATTAAGTCTAATAAATCTTGTGTATAATCATTGACATAAGTTAAATTGCCATAAATAAAATTAACGGGATTATTGATTTCATGGGCTACACCCGCGACGGTTTGACCCAGACTAGACATTTTTTCACTGTGAATTAATTGGGCTTGTGTCTGTTGTAATTTTCTCAGGGTTTCTTCTAATTCTTGTGTTTTTTCACGGAGTATTTTTTCCGATTGACGTAACGCTTCTTCTGATTCTTTGCGATCGCTAATATCCCGCGCCATTCCCATTAACCCAATCACATTACCACGGGCATCATACCAAGGATTTTTGGTAGTTAAATAAGTGCGATAATTTCCGGGAAAAGGAATTAATTCTTCTACGGTTTCGGCTCTCCCCTCTTGGGAAATTCTTAAATCATTATTACGGATAGATTGCGCCGTTTCTTGGGGGAAAAGATCCGAAGCTTTTTTATTAATAATTTGGTCATTTGATAAATTTAAGAACTTAGCAAAAGCCGAATTTATGATAACATAACGTCCCTCTAAATCTTTAACATAAACCATATCAGGGGTACTTTCTAGGACTGAATGTAAGAGATTATAACTTTCTTTTAGTTTTAATTCTGTTTGTTTGCGATCGCGTATTTCTTCACTGAGAGCTTTATTAAGAATCTTTAAATCTTTGGCCCGAATTCTCGCCCTTTGAGCCGTAGAGAAAGCCACACCCAAAGATAAAGTAATTAAACATCCACCCCCTAAAACAATCTCACTTAAAAAACTTTCTTCCTGTTCCAAAAACATAGGACTTGGCCATATTTTAGCCTTCACAGGAGTGTCTTCAATCCTAAAGGATATCTCTTGAATCAATTGCTGAGAATCATGGTTTTTTTCGAGTTCTCGTTGATAAATAAGTACTTGATTTACAAATAATTCAATCCCATATTCAGGGACTATATCCTGATGGGAAAGATTATTTTTAAATAAACTTTTTGTCCGAAAAGATGCCAATAAAAAACCATCAAATTTATTTTGATTAAAGAGAGGAATATAAACCCAAATTTCTGGGTGTTCTTGTAGAGAAACAGCGGGCTTAATAATCATTTTCCGCCCGGAATTCGCTTTCGATTGTAAGAAAGTTTTGTGTCCCGTCATTTCCGGGGCTTGAACTCCGGGTTTGGTGACACTCCCGCGGAGCGACCAAGAAGAATCTATCCATTGAAGTGCTTGACAATTGGGATAAAATTTCATATAATTCTGGGCAGATCGTTGCCAATAATTAGGGGGAAAAGTACGGAGTGTTTCCCAAGGACTCATTAATTGTTGAAGGGCGACAATACGGGAAAATAACCATTCTTGAGTTTCATATTTAACGGTTTCTGTGGCTAATTGAATTTTGGTGCGAAGATGATCTTGCTCTAAAAGACGGGTACTTTGCCAAATTAATAAACAAGTAATAAAAACCAGACTACTAAATAACAAAGGTAGCGGTTTTTGCCATTGAGGTACAGGGGTAAGTCCTGTTGTCTCATTAGGTTTTGCGCGATCGCCAAAAAGTTTGCCGATCATGGGCATTTTCTCCGATGATTTCGTTTTTTATTACTATTTGATTTTCTTTTGTATAGCACCCATGATTTGGAGAAGACAGGAGATAGAAGATAGAAGATAGAAGATAGAATATAAAAGATATCGCGTGTCCATAAAATCATTCATACAGATTTGTAGAGGCAGTTCCCAGAGGCAGGGGGGGTGGGGCAACCACGGGGGGATTGCCCCTACCTTAATGGGGGCAACCACGGGGGGATTGCCCCTACCTTAATGGGCAACCACGGGGGGATTGCCCCTACCTTAATGGGC
>Ga0209175_10000969_pt1 | contig 15126 bp, 9 predicted proteins | sample JI91814C2DNA_FD_187506 | JGI IMG/M metagenome (GOLD analysis project Ga0209175, IMG submission 187506) | Wastewater effluent complex algal communities from Wisconsin, to seasonally profile nutrient transformation and Carbon sequestration -... | ecosystem: Engineered > WWTP > Effluent > Algae...
CGACATCCTGCGCGTGGCCGGGCGCCTGCGTGAACCCAAGGGCCGGATCATCGCCAGCGTCGAAGATGCCAACGGGCGTCGCCGCATCGAGGTGCCGGTGGCGAGTGCCGGTATCGCCCATGCGCAAGTCCCGCAGGCGTGGGCCGCGTGGTCAGTCGCGCGGTTGTCCGGGGAGCCCGAACGCAACCGGGCCGCGATCACGCGATTGGGCACGGAATTTTCGCTGGTCACGGCGGGCACGTCGCTGCTGGTACTGGACGATCCGGCCGACTACGTCCGCTACGACATCCCGGCGCCGCCGGCATTGCAGGCGCAGGTGGTAACGATCCGGAGCCAGCAACACCGCGAGCGCGAGGCCTCGCGCAGCGAGCAGCTCGACGCATTGGCCACGGAATTCGCGGGTCGCGTCGCCTGGTGGGAGCGCGCGTTTCCCAAGGGCGCGCGCGCTGTCGCACAACCCAGGAAGGCCGAGGCCGGCGCCGGCACGCTGGACACCGTGACGGTGACCGGATCGACGGTCCTTGGACGGAATGCGGCGGCTTCCATGGCGCCACCGCCCGCGCCGATCGCCGAAGCGCCGGCTGCGGATGCCACGACACTCGATACCGTCACCGTCGCAGAATCCGGTGCCATCCATGCAATCGATGTTTCGTCCGACGAGAGCACCCGCATTGCCGGGAATGTCCAGGCCACCATCCGCCTGCAACCCTGGGAACCGGACTCGCCGTATGCCCGCCGCCTGCGTGCCGCACCTGCCGACCAGCTCTATCCGCTGTACCTCGACGAACGCGACAGCCATGCCGCCAGCACCGCGTTCTACCTGGACGTCGCCGACCTGCTGCTGCAACGCGAGCGCCGCGACGAAGCCCTGCGCGTGTTGTCCAACCTCGCCGAGCTGGAACTGGAGAACCGCCACGTCCTGCGCGTGCTGGGCTACCGGTTGATGCAGGCCAAGGCGTATCCGCTCGCGGTACAGGTCTTCCGCCAGGTGCTGGAGATGGCTGATGAGGAACCGCAGAGCCATCGCGACCTTGCGCTGGCGCTGGCGGCCGATGGCGAGCGGCAGGAGGCGATCCGCCATCTGTATGACGTTGCCACCCGCGAGTGGGATGGCCGCTTCGCGGAGATCGAACTGGTCGCATTGAACGAACTCAACCAGATCGTCGCCACTGCGCCCGCGCCGCTGGAGACCGGCTTCATCGACCCGCGCCTGCTGCGCAACCTGCCGCTGGACCTGCGCGTCGCGCTGTCGTGGGACAGCGACAACAGCGACATGGACCTGTGGGTGACCGACCCGAACGGCGAGAAGTGCTTCTACGGCAATACGCTGACCTACCAGGGCGGGTTGATCTCGGAAGATTTCACCGGCGGCTACGGCCCGGAAGAATTCGTGCTGCGCGATGCCAAGCCGGGCAAGTACCGGGTGGAGGCGCACTACTTCGGCGACCGCCAGCAGGTGGTGACCGGAGCCACCACCCTGTCGCTCAGGCTCAGCACGGGCTGGGGAACGCGCCAGCAGCGCGACCAGGCCGTCACCTTGCGGCTGTCCGGCAAGGATGAGTCCGTGCTGGTCGGCGAATTCGAAGTCCGATGAGCGGGCAGCAGCCGGGCCAGGTCGCCCGGCTGCTATGATTCACGGCCATTTTTCCGCCGCCTGCGCCTGCAGGGAATGCCAATGATCGAGCTCAATCCCATCCGAGCCCGCATCGCCGACCTGACCGGTCGGCTCGATGCGCTCCGGGGGTATCTTTGACTACGACGCCAAGCGTGAACGCCTGGAAGAAGTCGAACGCGAACTGGAAAACCCGGACATCTGGAACGACCCCGAACGCGCGCAGGCGCTGGGCAGGGAGCGTTCCATGCTGGACAAGACCGTCAACGGCATCCGCGACCTGAAGGACGGGTTGGGCGGGGCGGGCGAACTGCTCGAACTGGCCGAGATGGAGGACGACGAGGAAACCGCGCTGGCGGTGGTCGCCGACGTGGACCGCTTCGAGAAGGGCGTGGACCAGCTGGAATTCCAGCGCATGTTCTCCGGCAAGATGGATTCGGCGAACGCCTTCGTCGACATCCAGGCCGGTGCAGGCGGTACCGAAGCGCAGGACTGGGCCGAGATCCTGCTGCGCATGTACCTGCGTTGGGCCGAGAACCGGGGCTGGAAGACCGAGCTGATGGAAGTCAGCGGCGGCGACGTGGCCGGCATCAAGTCGGCGACGTTCCGGGTCGAGGGCGAATACGCCTACGGCTGGCTGAAGACCGAGATCGGCGTGCACCGGCTGGTGCGCAAGTCGCCGTTCGACTCCGACAACCGCCGCCACACCAGTTTCACCAGCGTATTCGTGTCGCCGGAAGTCGATGACGACATCGAGATCGACATCAATCCGGCCGACCTGCGCACCGATGTGTATCGCAGCTCCGGCGCCGGTGGCCAGCACGTCAACAAGACCGAGTCGGCGGTGCGCATCACCCACATCCCGACCAACACGGTCGTGGCCTGCCAGAACGGCCGCAGCCAGCACCAGAACCGCGATACTGCGATGAAGATGCTGGCGGCCAAGCTGTACGAACTCGAGATCCAGAAGCGCAACGCCGAGAAGGACGCGCTGGAAGCGACCAAGTCCGACATCGGCTGGGGCAGCCAGATCCGCAACTACGTGCTGGACCAGAGCCGGATCAAGGACCTGCGCACCGGCGTGGAGCGCAGCGACACCCAGAAAGTGCTGGACGGCGACCTCGACGAATTCGTGGAAGCGAGCCTGAAGTCGGGGCTGGAGGCTGGGTCGAAACGGGTCGATGCGGCCTGACCGCATCCACCTTCCGCATCGCCCCCCGGATCCCATACGGCACGCCTCCATGACCGACGAAACCCAGACGCCGCAAACCGACGAAAACCACCTGATCGCCGAGCGCCGCGGCAAGCTTGCCGCGCTGCGCACGCAGGGCATCGCGTTCCCGAACGATGCGCGTCGCGCGGACTTCGCAGGCGACCTGCAGGCCGACTACGCCGACGTGGAGGCGTGGACCGCGGAGGCGCTGGAAGCGACCGGGCGCCGCGTCGCCATCGCCGGGCGCCTGCTGGCCAAGCGGGTGATGGGCAAGGCCGCGTTCGCCACCCTGCAGGACATGAGCGGCCGCATCCAGTTGTTCCTGCAATCGACCGCGCTGGGCGAGGCCTACGACGCCTTCAAGGGCTGGGACATCGGCGACATCGTCGCGGTCGAGGGTGGCGTGACCCGCACCCGCACCGGCGAGTTGTCGGTGAAGGTCGATGCCCTGCGCCTGCTGGTGAAGTCGCTGCGGCCGCTGCCGGACAAGTTCCATGGCCTGGCCGACGTCGAGCAGCGCTATCGCCAGCGCTACGTCGATTTGATCGTCAATCCCGAGGCGCGCGACGTGTTCATCGCGCGCTCGCGGATCGTCGCGGCGATCCGTCGCTGGCTGGATGCGCGGCGCTTCCTCGAAGTGGAGACGCCGATGATGCATTACATCGTCGGCGGCGCCACCGCCAAGCCGTTCACCACCCACCACAACGCGCTGGACCTCGACCTGTTCCTGCGCGTGGCGCCGGAGCTCTACCTCAAGCGCCTGACCGTGGGCGGGCTGGAACGCGTCTACGAAATCAACCGCAACTTCCGCAACGAAGGCGTCAGTACCCGCCACAACCCGGAATTCACCATGCTCGAGTTGTACGAGGCCTACGCCACGTACATCGAGGTGATGGACCTCACCGAAGGCATGATCCGCGATGTCGCGCGCGAAGCGATGGCCACGACCGTGTTCGAGTGGGACGGCAACCGCATCGACGTCGCCCCGGCGTTCCGACGCTGGAAGCTGGAAGAAGCGGTGCGCGAACTCAACCCGGAGATCTCGGTCGCCGACTGCCGTGACCGCGACGCGTTGGCCGCGCATTGCGCGCGCCTGGGCGTGCACGTGAAGGCCGGCTATGGCTGGGGCAAGTTGCTGCTGGAGATCTTCGAGAAGACCGTCGAAGCGGGCCTGGTGCAACCGACTTTCATCACCCACTACCCGGTTGAAGTCAGCCCGTTGGCGCGGGAATCCGACAGCGAGCCCGGCATCACCGATCGCTTCGAGTTGTTCATCGGCGGCAAGGAACTGGCGAACGGCTTCTCCGAGCTCAATGACCCGGAGGACCAAGCCGCGCGTTTCCGCGCCCAGGTCGAGGCCAAGGACAGCGGCGACGACGAGGCCATGCATTTCGATGCCGACTACATCCGCGCGCTCGAGGTCGGCCTGCCGCCGACGGGCGGCCTTGGCGTAGGCATCGACCGGCTGGTGATGTTGCTCACCGGGTCGTCCTCGATCCGGGACGTGCTGCTGTTCCCGTACATGCGCCCGGAGCATGCAACGGGCTGATGGGGATGGCTGGCCTGCGGCGCCGGTTGGCCGCGTTGTCACTTTCGGTATCGGGGTGTGACGCAGTGCGTCACCCTCCGCGGGATCCCCTTGCCAAGTGCCCTGCATTGCGCAGAGGATGCCGTGACCGCGTAATCCCCTCATTCCCCCGTGACAGGAGCGGCGCATGGACATAGTCATCGTCGACGACCAGCCTTCCGCACGGACGATGCTGCGGCACATCGTGCAGGACATCGGGCCGCAGCTCGACGTACACGATTTCGGCGAGCCCGATGCGGCGCTGGAGTGGTGCAACGAGAACCGCCCCGACCTGCTTCTGCTGGACTACCGCATGCCCGGCATGGACGGGCTGGAGCTGGCGAAGGCCTTCCGCAGGCCGCTGCGCAACCGCGACGTGCCGATCGTGCTGGTCACCGTGGTCGGCGACGAGCCGGTTCGCCAGGCCGCGCTGGATGCCGGTGTGATCGATTTCCTGGTCAAGCCGATCCGCCCGCGCGAACTGCGGGCGCGGTGCCGCAACCTGTTGCAGCTGCGCCAGCAGTCGGAGTCGGTGAAACAGCGTGCGCTGTCGCTGGAGCAACGCCTGCTGGCGAGCATGCACGAAGTCGAGGAGCGCGAGCGCGAGACCCTGTCGCGGCTGGCCCGCGCGATCGAGTTCCGTGATGCCGGCACCAGCGCCTACCTGGAACGCATGGCCCACGTGGCCGGCCTGGTCGCGGAAGCGATCGGCCTGCCGGAAGAACAGGCGCGCACCATCGAACTGGCCGCTCCGCTGCATGACATCGGCAAGATCGCGATCCCGGACTCGGTGCTGATGAAGCCCGGCCCGCTGGACGATGCCGAGCGCCGGCGCATGCAGGAACATCCGAGCATCGGCTACCAGCTGCTGCAGGACAGCCAGAACCGCTTCATCCAGGTGGGCGCCAAGATCGCGTTGCACCACCACGAGCGCTACGACGGCACCGGTTACCCGCTGGGACTGGCGGGCGAGGAGATCCCGATCGAGGCGCGCGTGGTCACCGTCGCGGACGTCTTCGATGCGCTGATTTCGCGGCGGCCCTACAAGGACGCGTGGCCGATCGAGCGCGCGCTCGAGTTCATCGAGGGACAGAGCGGCAAGATGCTCGATCCCGTTTGCGTGCGGGCGTTGCTGGACAACCTGCCGCGCCTGCACGACATCTGCGAGCGCTATTCGCAAGTGGTGCCGCAGCCGGGCATCCACTGACCCATGGACGGGGCCGCGCGCCGGATGCTGTCCCGCCTGCGCGGCCGCCAGGACAGCGAGCACGCGCAGGTCTTCGTCCGCATCGTCATCACCACACTCTTCGCGGCCTACCTGGGCTGGGAGGTCAGCGGCGGCGATGGCAATCGCGCCCTGTTCCTGACCTGGTGGATCCTGCTCGGCGAGTGGCTGCTGTCGGTGGTCCTGCTGGCGGCCATCGTGGCCTCGCCGGGACCATCGGACCTGCGGCGCTGGATCGGCATGCTGGCCGACTACGCCGCGATGGGCGGGGTCATGCACCTGCAGGGCGAGACCGCCGCGCCGCTGTACGCGGTGTTCCTCTGGGTGACCATCGGCAATGGCATGCGCTACGGGCCGGGCTACCTGTTCCGCGCCACCGCCCTGGCCGGCCTGTCCTTCGGCGCGATGATGCAGGCCACGCCGTACTGGCAGGAAAACCCGTACCTGTCGTGGGGCCTGCTGATGGGCCTGGTGGCGGTGCCGCTGTACTTCGCCTCGCTGCTCAAGGCGTTGACCGCCGCGATCGAGGATGCACGCCGCGCGAACCAGGCCAAGAGCCGATTCCTGGCCAACATGAGCCACGAGTTCCGCACGCCCTTGAACGGGTTGTCGGGCACGTCCGAACTGCTGGCCAGCACGCGCCTGGACAACGAGCAACGCGGTTACCTTGAAACCATCCAGGCTGCGACGCGCTCGTTGCTGTCGCTGGTCGAGGACGTGCTGGACATCTCCGCGATCGAGGCCGGCAAGCTCAAGCTGAAGCTGGAGGCATTCGACCTGCGCGAGCTGGTCGAGCAGATCGACCTGCTGTTGCGTCCCGATGCGCGCGCGCGCCATCTCGACTACGTGGTGGCGGTCGCGCCCGACGTGCCAGTCGCCTTGCGCGGCGATGAAGGCCATCTGCGCCAGGTGCTGGTCAACCTGCTCAGCAACGCACTCAAGTTCACACCGTCCGGCGAGGTACGCCTGGCCATCGAAGCGGCGAGCCCCGCGGTCGACGGCCGCCAGCGCCTGCGGTTCACCGTGTCGGATACCGGCATCGGCATCCCGGCATCGGCACGGGCCAAGTTGTTCGAGGCCTTCGAACAGGCCGACAACAGCCTGTCGCGCCGGCATGCCGGCACCGGCCTTGGCACCACCATCGCCAAGGGCCTGACCGAGGCGATGGGCGGCGCGATCGGATTCGAGAGCAGCGAGAACATCGGCAGTCGCTTCTGGGTGGAATTGCCGTTCGAGTTGCAGGGGGTGGATGCGGCACCGGCGGTGCCTGTACGGGAGCCGGCAACGCTGGTCCCCGCGCCAGTCCAGGGCGAGGGCGGCAACGTCATTGCCTTCGCCGATCCCTTCCTGCGCCATCGCGCACGGGTCAAGCCGATGCGCGTCCTGATCGCCGACGACCATGCCGCCAACCGGATGGTGCTGCAGGGGGTGTTGCAGAAGGCAGGGCACCGGGTGATGGCGGTGGAGGACGGCGAGGAAGCACTGGATGCGCTGGCGGTCGGCGACTTCGAACTGGCCGTGGTCGACCTGCACATGCCGTCGCTGAGCGGGATCGACATGCTGCGCCAGCTGCGGGTCATGGAGGCGGGTGGGCAGGCACGGACGCCGGTGGTGGTGCTCAGCGCCGATGCGACCCCGGAAGCGGTCCAAGCCTGCAAGGACGCCGGCGCGCGCGCCTTCATCGCCAAGCCGTTCGCGGTGGCGAAACTGCTGGACGGGATCGCCGAGATCGCATTGGGCGGATCGATTGGAACACCAGTGGACATCCCGCGCGACAACGTGGCTGCGAACAACGACGACATCCTGGATGCCTCGGTGCTGGACGAGTTCCTGGCGATCGGCATGGGCCCTGCGTTCGAGGCCAATTTCATCGGCCAGTGCGTGGCGGATGCCAGGATGATCCTGACGCGGATGCGCCGGTCGGGTGAAGCAGCCGACTGGGAACAAGTCCACGAGCAGGCGCATGCGATGAAGGGCGTGGCCGGCAACCTGGGCCTGTTGCAACTTGCCGCCCTTGCCGGGCAAGTCATGCGGATGACCGGCTTCGAACTGGCGCGCGACTGGCGCCGGCACTGCGACACGCTGGGCGAGCGCCTGCGCCGTGGTGAACTGGCGCTGGCGGCGCGCGGGAACTGGCATCCCGCGCGCGAGGACAGTCAGTAGCGATCAGGCGGTGGCGGCATCCAGGTGGCCGTGGCGCTTGTACTGCGCGCGCACCAGCCGCTCCATCGTGCGCAGCGACTTCTCGCCGAGTTGCAGGGCTGTGTCCACCCAGACTTCGGTGATCGCCATCATCTCTTCCAGGGTGACCGGCTGCGCCATCGCCCGCACGCGGTGCATCGCCGCGCGCGCATGCGGGATGCGGCGATTGGCCCGGATCACGTCCTCGACGGCCTGCACGCCCTGGCCACGCGGCACCAGCACGTCGACCAGGCCCATCTTGAAGAGCTCTTCGCTGGAATGGATCTGGCCCGAGAGCATCAGCTTCTCCGCCTGGTGCGGGGCGATGCGCTTGCACAGGAACGAGTACGCACCCATGCCCGGGAACAGGTCGAACAGGACCTCAGGCAGGCCCATGCCCACGCCTTCCTCGGCGACGATGGTATGGCAGCTCAACGCGGCCTCGAATCCACCGCCCAGCGCGTCGCCCTGGACCAGCGCGATGCTGTGCGCGCCCGCATCCAGCCCGGTGTGGAAGGCATGTACGCCGCGCACGCACTGGCGCGCGTAGGTCAGCAGCGCGTGGCGGTCCTGCCGGCGGATCGAATCGCAGAAATATTCCAGGTCGCCGCCCAGGTTGAAGGCATCGCAATCGGACGCCAGCACCACGTGCTGGAGGGTGCCGGCCTCGTTGCCGCGCGTGCGGCGCATCCGGTCGCCGAGCGTCCACTGGTACTGGATGATCTCGTTGACCAGGTTCGGCTTGAAACAGGCGCGGCCGGGGTTGTCCACCAGGTCGGCGTGCATGTGGCACCAATGGGTGCCGTCGGCGCTCTCGACGACGCGCAGGGCGGAGTAACGGGAAACGGGGGTGAGTTTTTCCAGGATGGCCATGATCGCTCCGGACGGTTGCCGTCGGCCCGGGCCAGCCGGCGGGGCAGGGGGAATGTCAAGAGTTGACCCGTCCGGCCTCTATGCGCCGAAAAACGTCGAAGTGCAACAAAAAAAGCCCCGGGCGTGGCACCGGGGCTCCGATTCGTGACGGCGGGCGGCTTGTGTCAGCTCGCGCTGGGCGAGCGCAGTTCCTTGCGCAGGATCTTGCCGACATTGCTCTTCGGCAGCTCGTCGCGGAACTCGACGAACCGCGGCTGCTTGTAACCGGTGAGGTTTTCGCGGCAGAACGCCTTCACCGCATCGGCGGTCAGTGCGGGATCCTTCTTCACCACGAATACCTTCACCGCCTCGCCGGACTTGTCGTCTGGCACGCCGATCGCGGCCACTTCCAGCACCGCCGGCATCATCGCGATCACGTCCTCGACTTCGTTCGGATACACGTTGAAGCCGGACACCAGGATCATGTCCTTCTTGCGATCGACGATGTAGAAGTACCCCTGCTCGTCCATTCGCGCCATGTCGCCGGTATGCAGCCACCCGTTGGCATCCATGACCTTGTCGGTTTCCTCCTGGCGCTGCCAGTAGCCCTTCATGACCTGCGGGCCCTTGACGCAAAGCTCGCCGACTTCGCCCATCGGCAGCACGTTCCCATCGTCATCCTTGATGCAGACGTGGGTGGACGGTACCGGCAGTCCGATCGAGCCGTTGTAGGCGCGCAGGTCGAGCGGGTTGATGCACACCGCGGGTGAGGTCTCGGTCAGGCCATAGGCCTCGGCAAGGGTCACGCCGGTGACCTGCTTCCACTTGTCGGCCACCGCGCGTTGCACGGCCATGCCGCCGCCCAGGGTGAGGTGCAGGCGCGAGAAGTCGACCTGGTCGAAGCCGGGCGTGTTGAGCAGGCCGTTGAACAGGGTGTTGACGCCGGTGATCGCGGTGAACCGCACCGACTTGATCTCCTTCACGAAGCCCGGCATGTCGCGCGGATTGGTGATCAGCAGGTTGGCTGCGCCGAACTTCATGAACACCAGGCAGTTCGAGGTCAGCGCGAAGATGTGGTACAGCGGCAGCGCGGTGACGATGAGTTCCTCGCCCAGCTTGACGTTGGTGCCCACCCACGATGCCGCCTGCTGCATGTTGGCCACCAGGTTGCGATGGGTCAGCATCGCGCCCTTGGACACGCCGGTGGTGCCGCCGGTGTACTGCAGGAAGGCCAGGTCCTCGGGCGTGTTGCGGATCACCGGCAACTGGTGCATGCGGCCCAGGGTGAGGGTGTCGCGGAAACGCACGGCGCCGGGGATATCGAAATCCGGCACCATCTTCTTCACGTGCTTGAGCACGAAGTTGACGATCAGGCCCTTCGGGAAGCCGAGCATGTCGCCGAGGCCGGTGGTCACCGCGCGCACACCGGGAACCTGTACCAGGACCTCCTGGGCCACGTTGCCGAAGTTGTCCATCACCACCAGCACGCTGGCGCCGGAGTCCACCAACTGGTGCTTGAGCTCGCGTGCGGTGTACATCGGGTTGGTGTTGACCACGGTCAGCCCGGCGCGCAGCACGCCCAGGATCGCGACCGGGTACTGCAGGCAGTTGGGCATCATGATCGCCACGCGATCGCTCTTCTTCAGCTTCAGCTCGCCCAGCAGGTAGCCGGCGAAGTCGCGGCTCAGGCGATCCAGTTCGCCGTAGGTGATCGACTTGCCCATGCTGATGAACGCGGTCTTGTCGCGATACTTCTGCACGGCGGAATCGAAGACGTCATTGATCGAGGCGAACTCGTCCAGGTCGATTTCGGCCGGCACGCCAGCGGGATAGTGGGCCAACCAAGGACGTTCGGAACTCATGCACGATTCCCCTGCGAGTGAACGCCGTCATATTCGGCGGCGTATGGATTGCAGTCGATTCCAGCATAGGCTCCAATCATTGACAAGGCGATTCGTTCGCATCGGAGTAATGCCGCAATGCAGCAATTCCGCGGGTTCCAGCGCATCGCGACCGCCCTCGCCATGACTGCCTGCCTGTGGCTGGGCGCATGCGCCAAGGACGATCCCGAGCAGGCGGTGCGCCAGCAGGTCGAGGCCATGCAGGCCGCCATCGATGCGCGCGATGCCGGCGACGTGGAAGACCTCATCGCCGAGGATTTCGTGGGCAACGAGGGGATGGATCGCCGCGCCATCCGCCAACTGGCCGCCGCGGTGTTCCTGCGCCACAAGACCGTGTCGGCCAAACTGGGACCGGTGAGCGTGGAGTTGCGTGGCAGCACCGATGCGATCGCGCGCTTCAGCGTGCTGGCGACCGGCAGTTCCGGTGGCTTCCTTCCCGAAAGCGGCCAGGTCTACCAGGTCGAGTCCGGCTGGCGCCTGGTCGATGGCGAGTGGAAGCTGCTCAATGCCAGCTGGACGCCCAATCTGTAAGTCCGGCGCTCAAGACGGCGCGCGTTCGCGATGAGCCCGTCTGGCGACATCAATCCCAGCCACTTGCAACTGCCGCCCGGCCCCTGGGCGACCTTGCTCGACGGGTTATGCGCGCGGTTCCCGCGGATCACGCGTGAAACGTGGCTCCAGCGCTTTGCGCGCGGACGGGTGCAGGACGCGGACGGACAGGCGCTGGCGGCGGATGCGCGATACCGGGCGGGAACCGTGGTCCGTTACTTCCGCGAGGTCGACGACGAGCCGCGGATTCCGTTCGAAGCGAAGATCCTGTTCGCCGACGCCGACCTGGTGGTGGCGGACAAGCCGCACTTCCTGCCGGTGACGCCGGCCGGGCGTTTCGTGGACGAAACGTTGCTGGCACGGTTGCGGCAGCAACTGGACAACCCGGCGCTGGTGCCGTTGCACCGCATCGACCGCGAAACCGCGGGGGTGGTGATGTTCTCGGCCAACCCGGCGTCTCGCGCGGCGTATCACGCGTTGTTCCAGCAGCGGGCGGTGGAGAAGGCCTATGAGGCCATCGCGCCGCCATTGCCGGCGCTGGCGATGCCGCATGTGCGCCGCTCGCAGTTGCGCGCGGGCGAGCCGTTCTTCCGGATGCGCGAGGGCGACGGCCCCGTCAACAGCGAAACGCGGATCGAGGTGATGCAACGGGGACTGCACGCATGGCGCTATGGCCTGCATCCGGTCACCGGCCGCAAGCATCAATTGCGCGTGCACATGGCCGCGCTGGGCGCGCCAATCGCCAACGACAGCCTCTATCCGGCGATGTCGATGCGGACGCCCGATGATTTCGGCAGGCCGTTGCAACTGCTGGCCAAGGCGCTGCGCTTCATCGATCCGCTCGATGGCACGGCGCGCATGTTCGAAAGCCGCCAGGCGCTCGTGCTCGTGGACGCGTGACGCTGCGGCGCGCCGTCAGGGCCGGGTGCGGGCCCGACCGAACGTCATGCCGCTTGCTTGCCCGCCAGTTGCCGCAGCACGTATTGCAGCAGGCCACCGTGCCGGAAGTAGTCGACTTCCTTCGGCGTGGCCAACAGCACCCTGGCCTGGAAGGCGATCGTGCTGCCGCCGGCTTTCGTCGCCGTCACCGTGGCGGTCTTCGACGCACCATCGGCCAGGCCGGTGATGGAGAACGTTTCCGAACCGTCCAGGCCGAGTTCCATGGCGTTGTCGCCATCGATGAACTGCAGCGGCAGCACGCCCATGCCGACCAGGTTGGCGCGATGGATGCGCTCGAAGCTCTCGGCGATGACGGCTTTCACGCCGAGCAGGTTGGTGCCCTTGGCCGCCCAGTCGCGCGATGAGCCGGTGCCGTATTCCTTGCCGGCGATCACCACCAGCGGCACGCCGTCGGCCTTGTACTTCATCGCTGCGTCGTAGATCGCCAGCTTCTCAGGCTTGGCGTCGCTGCTGAAATACAGGGTGTTGCCGCCTTCCTCGCCGCCGAACATCAGGTTCTTGATGCGGATGTTGGCAAAGGTACCGCGCACCATCACGTCGTCGTTGCCGCGACGCGAGCCGTAGCTGTTGAAGTCCGCCGGCTGCACGCCGCGTTCCTGCAGGAAGCGGCCCGCCGGCGAGCTGCCCTTGATGTTGCCGGCTGGCGAGATGTGGTCGGTGGTGATCGAATCGCCGAACAACCCCAGCACGCGCATGCCATGCAGGTCTTCGATGTGGCCGACGTGCATGGTCATGCCATCGAAGTAGGGCGGGTTCTTGATGTAGGTGGACGCGGCATCCCACTGGAAGGATTCGCCTTCCGGCGACGCGATGCCGTTCCAGCGCGAATCGCCCTTGAACACGTCGGCATAGTTTTGCGCGAAGAGTTCAGGGCCGACAGTCGCCGCGATGCTGTCGCCGATTTCCTTGTTGCTCGGCCAGATGTCGCGCAGGTAGACATCGTTGCCATCGCCGTCCTTGCCGAGCGGATCGCGGGTCAGGTCGATGTCGACGGTGCCGGCGATCGCATAGGCCACCACGAGCGGCGGCGAGGCGAGGTAGTTCGCTTTCACCTCGGGATGCACGCGGCCTTCGAAATTGCGGTTACCGGACAACACCGAAGCAACGACCAGTTCGTTCTCTGCGATGCCCTTGCTCACTTCGTCCGGCAGCGGTCCGGAGTTGCCGATGCAGGTGGTGCAGCCATAACCGACCACGAAGAAACCGAGTTGCTCCAGGTCGTCCAGCACGCCGGCCTTGCGCAGGTAGTCGGTCACGACCAGCGAGCCCGGGCCCAGCGAGGTCTTCACCCACGGCGCGGCTTTCAGTCCTTTCGCAACGGCATTGCGCGCCAGCAGGCCGGCACCGAGCATCACCGCCGGGTTCGAGGTGTTGGTGCACGAGGTGATCGCCGCGATCACCACGGAACCGTCGGTGAGTTCGGCATCGACGTCGCGGATGCGGATCATCGAGCGCGGCCTGACCGCCAGGTGCTCGGCTTGCGGTTGAGCGCCGCCTTCGTCCTTGAAGTCCTGCACGACCGGGTTGCGCGCCTTGCGGTTGGCGGTCAGCGGGCCCAGGTTGTCGGCGAAATTGGCCTGCACGTCTTCCAGCAGCACGCGATCCTGTGGGCGCTTGGGGCCGGCCAGCGAGGGCCGCACCGAGGCCATGTCCAACGCCAGCGTGGCGGAGTAGTTCGCGTGCGGCGACATCGCGTCGTGCCACAGGCCCTGCGCCTTCGCGTAGGCCTCGACCAGCGCAATCTGCGCCTCGCTGCGGCCGGACAGGCGCAGGTAGGTGATGGACTCGGCATCGATCGGGAAGATGCCGCAGGTCGCGCCGTACTCCGGTGCCATGTTGGCGATCGTGGCGCGATCGGCCAACGGCAGGTGCTGCAGGCCGTTGCCGAAGAACTCCACGAACTTGCCGACCACGCCGTGCTTGCGCAGCATCTGGGTCACGGTCAACACCAGGTCGGTGGCAGTGGCGCCCTCGGGCAGTGTTCCGGTCAGCTGGAACCCGACCACCTGCGGGATCAGCATCGAGGAGGGCTGGCCCAGCATCGCCGCCTCCGCTTCGATCCCGCCCACGCCCCAGCCCAGCACGCCCAGTCCGTTGATCATCGTGGTGTGCGAATCGGTGCCGAACACGGTGTCGGGGAAGGCCCAGGTGTCGCCATCGATGTCGCGCTCCACCACCACGCGCGCCAGGTGCTCCAGGTTCACCTGGTGGACGATGCCGGTGTTCGGCGGCACTACCTTGAAGTTGCCGAAGGCCTTCTGGCCCCAGCGCAGGAAGCTGTAGCGTTCCGCGTTGCGCTGGAATTCGATCTTGCCGTTGAGGTCCAGCGCGTCGGCGCGGCCGAACACGTCCACCTGCACCGAATGGTCGATGACCAGTTCCGAGGGGATCAGCGGATTGATCTGGCTGGCCTTGCCGCCGAGCTTCACCACCGCGTCGCGCATCGCCGCCAGGTCGACCACGCAGGGCACGCCGGTGAAATCCTGCAGGACCACGCGGGCGGGCATGAAGGCGATCTCGGTGGCGGGTTCGGCTTGCGCATCCCAGCGGGCCAGCGCCTCGATGTGGTCGCGCCCCACCGTGACGCCGCCGTCCTCGTGGCGCAGCAGGTTCTCCAGCAGGATCTTCAGCGAGTAGGGCAGGCGGGCGATGTCGAACTGTTCGCCCAGCTTCGCCAGGCTGGCGTAGGCATACGAGGTGCCGTTGACGTCAAGGCGGGCGCGGGTGGCGAAGGAGTCGGCCATGTGGGGCTCCGTGGCGGGCGGGGGATCGGGCCAGTGTACGTGCGGCGGGATGACCGCGCCGTTGCGGTGGCGCCACCCGCCGATCGACGGCCGGGCACCGGTACGCGAAGAGAAGTATGTATAATTTCCGCATACTTTTTCGCGCGTGGAGCTCCCGATGGAAGCCACCGTTGCCGAACGCGGGCAGATCACCCTGCCCAAGCCCGTGCGTGATGCGCTGGGCCTGGCCAAGGGCAGCGTGCTCAAGGTCGAACTGGAAGGCGGTCGCATCGTCCTGAGCAAGCACGTGGACGACGCGATCTCGCGGGTCCGCGGCAAGTTC
>Ga0209175_10000971_pt1 | contig 15113 bp, 10 predicted proteins | sample JI91814C2DNA_FD_187506 | JGI IMG/M metagenome (GOLD analysis project Ga0209175, IMG submission 187506) | Wastewater effluent complex algal communities from Wisconsin, to seasonally profile nutrient transformation and Carbon sequestration -... | ecosystem: Engineered > WWTP > Effluent > Algae...
CGGCACCCGGCACCGGTGTGCTGGTCCAGGACGGCTATCGGGCGGCGGCGCGTGCGGCCCGGCCCGACAGCGAACCGGCCGCCGTGCCGGCCGAGGCCTTGCGCCAGCTGACGCCGGCTGCGAGCCCTGCAGGCGACGACGTCGTGCTGGTGCGCATCACCTACTCGGCGATCGAGCGCGACACGTGGAGCCCGGACGATCCGATCCAACGCCAGGGCACCGGCGTGCTGTGCCTGGACCCCAGTGGGCGACCGCTGGTGCTCACCGCACGCAGCCTGGTCGACGGTGGGTACACGGAACGCGACGCGTTCGGTGGCGACGCGGACATCGACGAGGAGCAGTTGAAGGTGCTGCTCGGCTCTGGCGAGGTGCTGCGCGCCGGCCGCGTCTGGGTCGATCCAGGTGGCGCCGATCTGGCCGTTCTGCTGCTCGAAGGCGTGTCGCCCGACCTCGCCGGAACCCCGCTCGCCCGTTTGTGGTTCGAGGGGCCGCGCTCGGGGGAACTCCAACTGCGAACGGCGGGCCCCGACGGCCTGCCACTGCCGCCGGTGCCGGTCGACGGCAAGGTGGCCGCCGGGGAACTGCTCGGGGCGGCGGTCGGCGACGGCCAGCGCGTGTTCGGCGTGTTCGGCCACCGTCCCGACGCCCCGAGCAGCGGCGTCGCGACGTTCGACCTGCTGCCGCCGGACCTGCGCCCGCAGTGACGCCATGACCGCGGCCCTGCAGTTCCGCAAGTTCGGCCTGGCACACCGGCGCGCCGACGGCGAGGACGTGCTGCTCGCCGACGTCGACCTCGAGCTGTCCGAGCACGGCTTCTTCCTGTTCGTCGGCGCCAGCGGCGGCGGCAAGTCGTCGCTGCTGCGCATCCTCGCCGGCCTCGTCGAGACCCGCGAACCAGCACCGCGGCTCTCCGGCGAACTGCTCGCGTTCGGCGCCTCGGTCACCGAGGAGCACCCCGACTCGCTGCGCGGCAAGGTCGCCGCGATCCTGCAGGACGAAGGCCTGCTCGACGAGCTGTCGCCGCGCCAGAACGTCGAGCTGGCGTTGCGGGCGGCGGAGCGTTCGCCGCGGCTCGCCACAGGCTTGTTGGCACAGGTCGGTCTCGAACATCCTCCCGAACGCACGGCCCAGCTGTCCGGCGGCATGCGCAAGCGCCTCGCGGTCGCGCGGGCGTTGGCCCAGTCGCCGCGCCTGCTGCTCTGCGACGAGCCGACCGCCGGGCTCGACGCCGACGCTGCGCGCACCATCGCGCAGTTGCTGCGGCAGGCGCACGACCAGGATCGTGAGCGGACCACGCTGGTCATCACGCACGACCTGGACGCGTTCTTCGGGCTCACCGACGGGGTCCTGGTGCTCGACCGGCAGCACCGCACGCTGCGCCTCGAACGTCCCGACTACCGGCCGACGGCTGCCGAGAACGGTGTGCGTGGCGGCATCGTGCAGCAAGGCGAACCGGCGGCGGTGCACGCGCTGCGGCGGCTGTTGCTGCACCTGGCGGCGATCGGCGAGACGTTGCTCGAGTCGCTGCGGCGGCTGCCGCCGGTCGAACTGGCCCAGGTGGCGCGCACGACGGTGCGCAGCGTGCTCGAACCGATCCTGTTCGTCGCGGTCGCCGGCGGCGTGATCGGCGGGCTCGCCACGTTCTTCGCCCTGCGCAACAACCCGGTGGGTGGTTTCGAGTCGGGGCTGCTGACCGGCACCGGCAAGGTCGCGACCGCCGTGCTGGTGCCGCTGCTGAGCGGCTTCTTCTTCACCGCGCGCATGGTCGCCGGAGCCGCGGCGCGCCTCGGCACGATGAAGCGCACCAACCAGATCGCGGCCCTGCAGATGATGGGCATCCGCCCGGCGGACTACCTGCTGACGCCCCTGGTGTTCGGCATGGTGGTGGCGATGCCGTTGGTGACGCTGGCCGGCGTGGTCGCGGCGGCGGCGGCCGGGTGTGTCGCCGCCCAACTGGTGTCGGGATTCACGACGGTAGGCTGGGCCACGGCCTGGTTCGCGACGGTCGACGCGCGCGACGTGCTGGTGGTGCTCGCCAAGACGACGCTGTCCGGCTACCTGATCGCCGTGACCTGCTACCACCTCGGCACCGGGCCCAAGCGCTCGGGAGCGGAGGTCGGCGAGGCGGTCAACCGGGCGATCGTGATCGGCATGGCGCTGGTCCTCGTGGTCCACGCGGCGCTGACGTTCGTGGTCTACGCGGCCTGACCGACCCGGGCAGGAACGGTCGGTGCCATCGTCGCCGGAGCCTCAAGGCGGGACGGGGCCCCGGCCGATGGGGCCATCGTGAAGGGCATCGAGAAGCTCACGTCGGTCCGCCTGGCCGAGATCCTCACCGAGCGTGGCGTGATCTCGTCCGAGGTCATCACCGACGCGCTCTACGCCCAGGATCGGCACGGCGAGGCGTTCGTGCAGATCCTGGTCGGCGGTGGCCACATCACCGAGTGGGACCTCGCCAAGGTGGTCACCGAGCACTTCAACCTGCCGTTCCTGATGGCGAGCAACTATCAGATCAGCGACGACGCGAAGAAGCGCCTGCCCAAGGAAGTGCTGTTCCAGCACACGATCGTGCCGCTCGACGTGTTCGACGACATCGTCTGCGTGGCGATGCCGGTGATGCTGTCCTTCGAGGAGATCTGCAAGATCCAGAAGGAGACCAACTGCGATCTCTACCCGTACGTCGGGCTGATCTCGGAGAACAAGAAGGTCCTGACCGACATCCACAAGGACTACCCGCAGTGGCTCGAGGCGGCGGCCAAGCAGCGCGACGAGAATGCGAAGAAGCGCGCGGCGTCACCGAGCCCGAAGCAGCCGGGGGACTGGATGAGCATCTTCGACGCCGGCGACATGGCGACGAAGGAGCCGAAGAAGAAGCCCGAGGCCGCCAAGGCGTCCGGACTGACTGCACACCACGCGCCGTTGCCGCCGAAGCCCGGCCCCGCAGCGAAGCTGCCACCCCAGACCCCGCCCGCTCCACCGACCAAGTAGCCGCCGACCGGGCAGGCGACCGCCGCTCAACTGGGCGGCGGACCGTCGGAGGACTTGCCGTCGGACCGATCGTCCGGCAATGGCGAGGACATCGCCTCGTGCGTCAAGTCGCGCAGCGCGCGCCCCGGATCGGCGAGTGCCGTCGGCACGCTGGCGACGTTCTTCACCTGGCGCTTCGCATCCTCGATCGACTGCCGGACCTCGCGCAGCGAGTCGTCCCGGTCCATCTGGTCCTTGAAGTCCTGGAAGCTGCGCTTCAGCTGGGCGACCACGCGGCCCATCTTGCGGCCGGCGTTCGGCAGGTCGCGGCCGTAGAGCAGCAGCCCGATCAGCACCAGCAGGAACATCTCCTGCCAGCCGAGCGAAGGGAGGAAGGCGAACACGGGCCGCGCATCCTAGCCGGCCCAGGGCGCCGACGAAGGGCCACGAATCCGTTCGGCAACCGCCGCTGCCGAGGCGACCGCACCTCCAGTGCGGGGGGCTATGGAACGCGACGGTCCCGTTCCGTACCCTCTTTCCCCCTCATGAGCGACAAGCCCATCTTCGCGCTGGAGCGCCTCACCAAGGCCTACCAAGGCAAGAAGCCCGTTCTGCAGAACGTCAGCCTCGTCTTCCTCGAGAACGCCAAGATCGGCGTCATCGGCCAGAACGGCGCCGGCAAGTCGACGATGCTGCGCATCATGGCCGGCGTCGACAAGGAGTTCGACGGCGTGGCCCGCCTCGCCGAGGGCCGGACCGTCGGCTACGTGCCGCAGGAGCCGAAGCTCGCCGAGGGCCTGACCGTTCGCGAGAACGTCGAGCTCGCCGTCGCCCCGATCCGCGCCCTGCTGAAGAAGCACGAGGACCTGAGCATGAGGCTCGGCGAGGACCTGCCGCCGAAGGAGATGGACAAGGTGATGACCGATCTCGAGAAGCTGCAGCACGAGATCGAGGCCAAGGACGCGTGGGAGCTCGATCGCCACGTCGAGACGGCGATGACCAAGCTGCACCTGCCGGCCGGCGACAAGGACGTGTCGGCGTGCAGCGGTGGCGAACGCCGCCGCGTCGCGCTCTGCCGCACGCTGCTCGAGCACCCGGACCTGCTGCTGCTCGACGAGCCGACCAACCACCTCGACGTCGAGACCGTTCGCTGGCTCGAGGAGACGCTGCGCGACTACAAGGGCACGGTCGTCTGCATCACGCACGATCGCTTCTTCCTCGACAACGTCGTCGGCTGGATGCTCGAGGTCTGGCACGGCCGCGCGATCCCGTACCAGGGCAACTACTCCGAGTACCTGATCCAGCGCGCCAAGCGCATGGAGGCGCAGGAGTCGCAGGAGCAGAAGCGCGGCAAGTTCCTCGAGCGCGAGCTCGAGTGGATCCGCATGAACCCGAAGGCGCGCACGACCAAGAACAAGGCTCGCCTCAAGAACTACGACAAGATGCTCGAGACCGAGGTCGAGGAGCGCGACGACACGGTCGAGCTGCACATCCCGGCCGGCAAGCGCCTCGGCGACACCGTGATCCGCTTCGAGAAGGTCTGCTTCTCGTACGACGGCGTGACGAACGTCGTCGAGAACCTCACGTTCGAGATGCAGCCGGGCGACATCCTCGGCATCGTCGGCCCGAACGGCACCGGCAAGACCACCTGCCTGAAGATGATCACCGGTCGGCTGAAGCCGCAGAGCGGCAAGGTCACCGTCGGCCAGACCGTCGACCTGTGCCACGTCGACCAGGAGCGCGAGAGCCTCGATCCGGCGAAGTCGGTGTGGCAGGAGATCAGCGAAGGCCAGGACCTGATCAAGCTCGGCAAGCACGAGGTCAACAGCCGCAGCTACGTGGCGAAGTTCAACTTCACCGGGTCGGACCAGCAGCAGCTCGTCGGCTCGTTGTCGGGTGGTCAGCGCAATCGTGTGCAGCTCGCCAAGATGCTGCGCCGCGGCGGCAACGTGATCCTGCTCGACGAACCGACCAACGACCTCGACCTCGACACACTGCGTGTGCTCGAGGAAGCGATCCAGGAATTCCCCGGCTGCATGGTGGTCGTCTCCCACGACCGCTACTTCCTCGACCGCATCTGCACCAAGATCCTCGACCTCGGCAACTACGAGCCGGGCAAGTACCTCGACAACCTGTAGCAGCCGGCGTCGGGGCTCAGCGCGCCGGCAGCTCGACCAGCCGATCGGCGAGCGAACGGCCGAGGTCGGGGTCGTGGGTGACCATCGCCAGCGTCATGCCGCGCCGCTTCAGGTCGGCGATCACGGCGACCACGTCGGCGGTGCTGTTCGGGTCGAGCGCCGAGGTCGGCTCGTCGAGCAGCAGCACCTCGGGCTCGGTCGCCAGCGCCCGCGCGATGGCGACCCGCTGCGCCTCGCCGCCGGACAGGCGGGCCGGGAAGCGGCCGGCGGCGGCGGCCATGCCGACCTGTGCCAGCAGCTCGCGGGCCTTGGCCTCGATCGACGCCCGCGCGACGCCGCGCACGATGCGCGGGGCCAGGGTGACGTTGTCGAGCACGCTGAGGTGCGGGAACAGCTGGTAGCTCTGGAACACCATCGCCGTGCGGCGGCGCAGCTGCAGCGCCCGCCGCTGCCACTCGCCGTGCGGCAGGCCGGCGGGGATCTCCAGCGTGTCGCAACGCAGCGTGCCGGCGTCGTGGCGTTCGAGCTGGTTCAGCAGGCGCAGCAGAGTGCTCTTGCCGCTGCCGCTGCGGCCCATCAGCACGGTGGTCCGGCCCGGTTCCAGGTCGAGGTCGAACCCGGCGAACAGCGTGCGTTCGCCGAAGCGCTTGGTGACACCGCGCAGCGAGATCATGCGTGGTCGCGCTCCATCGACCGTTCCCAGCGCCGAGCCAGGAAGGCGAGCGGCAGGCTCATCGCGAGGTAGAGGCCGGAGGTCACGAGGCCGAGCACGATGAAGCGACCCGACTGGTTGGCGAGCATCTGGTACTGCTTGGTCAGCTCGACCACGGTGATGACCATCACGATCGACGAGTCCTTGAACAGGGCGATGAAGTCGTTCGTCGACGGCGCCAGCGACAGGCGCAGGGCCTGCGGCACGACGACGTGGCGCAGCATCTGGGCGGTGGTGAAGCCCAGCGCCATCGCCGCCTCGCGCTGGCCGCGCGGGATCGCCAGCAGGGCCCCGCGGTAGATCTCGGCCTCGTAGGCCGCGTAGTTGAGGGCGAGGCCGAGCACGCCGGCTTCGACCGCGCCCAGCTGCAGCCACGCGACGCTGCCGAGGCCGTAGTAGAGCAGCAGCATCTGCACCAGGATCGGCGTGCCGCGCAGCAGTTCGACGTAGACGACGGCGAGCCAGCGCAGCGGGCGCGGCCCGTGCAACCGCCACAGCGCCACCGCCATGCCGAGCAGCACGGCGAGAGCGAACGACACCACGGAGATGCCGAACGTGCGCAGTGCCCCTTCGCCGAGCAGCGCCATCGCCATGCGCCAGTCGAACGGGTCGCTGGCCCCCGTCGCAGCCTGGTTCGTGGGGCCGTCGGCGTAGGCGTTCGCCACCGCCGGGTCGCCGAGCTGTCGTTGCACATCGGTCCACAGCGACCAGCGGCGGTAGATTCGTTCGAGGCTGCCGTCGGTCAGCAACACGCCGATCGCCGCGTCGAGTGCCTGCTGCAGCTCCGGCTCGTTGCGACGCACGCCCAGGCAGTAGTGGAACGCGCCGAACGGCTCGCCTGTGTCGACCAGCTGCGGGAACATCGGCCGCAGCGCGCGCGCGATCGGCAGGTCCGCGAGCGATGCGGCGTTGCGGCCGTTCACCACGTCCTCGTAGGCGGTGACGTTGCTCTCGTAGACGACGACCTCGATGCCCGGCCGCGCCAGCAGCAGCTGGTGGCTCTGCGACTGGCCGAGCACGCCGACCCGTCTGCCGAGCAGGTCGTCGAGGCCGCGCACGCCGGTGATCGCCGGACCGACCGACAGCTGCTGCTGGAACACGTAGTACGGCCGCGAAAGGCGCACGAGGGCGGCCCGCGCCGGGGTCGCCTCGAAACCGTTCAACACGACGTCGCAATCGCCGCGATCGAGCACCTGCACCAGGCTCTCGTAGGGGACCTGCACCCGGCGGAACTGCACCCCGAGCACGCGCCCGAGCGCTTCTGCGAGGTCGACCTCGAAGCCCACTTCGCCGGCCGTCGGCCGCTTCGGATCGACGTAGACGAACGGCGCGCCGCCTTCGGCATCGGCCCCCCAACGCAGCTCTCCGGCGTCGCGATAGCGCTCCGGCAGGGACAGCTGGGCGAGCAGGTCCCCGGCCAGCAGCAGCAGGGCCGGCAGCAGCAGGGCTGGGCGCATCGCGCTCAATGCCGCTTCAGGCCGATCGCGAGCCCGGCCGTGAACAGTCCCGCGGCTGGCAGGCTGCCGGTCATGAAGGTCTGGAAGCTGCCCCACTCCTTCTCGACATTGCTGGCGAACCGGTCCCACAGCGAGTCCATCGCCTTCCAGTCGACTACGAGGATGTCGTAGTAGCAGAGCAGCATCGTCATCAGCAGCCAGAAGCCGAACGCGATCGCCGCAACCCGCAGCGCGGCACGCACGAAACTGCCGAGGCTGAAGCCGGCGACGAAACTGAAGCCGAGTCGGAACACGCCCTTCGCAGCCGGTTCGCCGGCAGCAGCCGACTTGTCGTCGGTGAGACCCGCCGACAGGCTGCTCAGACCACCACCACCGCCGTGCCCCGGGTGACCGGTGTGGGTGAGGCTCACCACGCCGGCCACGACCGCGGTGCCGACCGCGGCCGTCAGCGTCAGCTTCTTCCACCGGGGCATGTCACGAAGCCATTGGGACAGGCTTCGCTGCGGTAGCTCCTTCGGTGGTTGCTCGGGCGTGGTCATGCGCCGCACTATCGCCAATCGAGTCTGCTTCGCCAACCTCCAGGAGCGGCGCCCCGCCGCCGTGTCCCCGACTTTCTTCTTCGTGCGGATCGGGGCGCACGCGAAGATCGAGCGCTCTCGACCAATCCCCATGCGCACCATCCTCAATGCCGCCGTCGTCGCGGCTCTCTCCGTCGGTGTTCTCGCCCAGGACCAGACCGACAAGATCACTCTCTCCAACGGCAACGTCATCACGGGCCAGATCAAGGCCATGGCCGATGGCAAGGTGACGATCAACTCGCCGCTGCTCGGCGACGTGGTCGTTCCCATGAGCTCCATCAGCGACATGACGACCGCCACCCAGGTCGCCCTGAAGACGAAGAGCGAAGAGCTCTACAATCGCCGGGTGCTCGGCATGGAAGCCGGCAAGCTCAGGCTCGACGGCGACACCAGTCTGCCGATCGACAGCCTGGCGATGATCAATCCGCCGCCGAAGCCGGAGCCGACCTGGACGGGTTCGCTCAAGCTCAACGGTTTCTACTCGGAAGGCAACACGGACCGTCGTTCGGTCGGCCTGCTGTTCGATGCGAGCCGCCGTTCCGACGCCGACCGCATCTCGGTCGACGCGCAGTGGGACTACAGCGAGGACAAGGACCAGGCCACCCGCACTTGGACGCTCAACCAGCGGCGTGCCGGCGGTGGCATCAAGTACGACTACTTCCTCAGCAAGCGGGCCTACTTCCTCGCCACGTCGCGAGTGCTGGGTGACACGCTCGCCAACCTCGACCTGCGTTACACGGCCGGCGTCGGTATCGGCTACACGTGGCTCGAGAACGACACCACGACGTTCCTGACCGAAGTGGGTGCTTCGTACTTCAACGAGTCGTATCGCAACGCCGATCCGGACACCGATTACCTCGCGATCCGTGCGGCCTACTCGCTGGTCCACCAGTTCACGAAGGACACGCGGCTCGTGCACGGCGTCGAGGCGTTCCCGTCGACCGAGAGTGCCAGCGACCTCTACCTGCGCGCCCGAACCGAGATCTCGACCTCGCTGACGGAGAGCATGCTGGCGGCGCTGACGCACATCATCGACTACGACAACACGCCGGCGACCGGTTCGGAGCGCGTCGATTCGCGCTTCCTGCTGTCGATCGGCTGGAGCTTCTGAGCCAGCTCGCCCGCGGGGCGACCCGGCTCAGCGATTGCCGGGACGCCGCGACGCGGGACCCATCCACCACGAGACCGACGCAACCAGCCCCGCTGCGTCGTCTCCTTGCCAGCTCGCCCGCGTGAGCCACCCGCCAGACGGGCGGTGTGGCTCCGCCGCCACCGCGACGAAGTCCCCCTCGGTCAGTGCGGCGCGTTGGCCGGGTCGAGCAGGCGGCCCGAGCCCATGCGGTCGCGCGAGCTGGAGGCGAAGTTGCCGATCTGTGGCTGGAAGTCGATCCGGAACGTCGTGTCGTCGGTGAACGGGTTGTAGATCACGTTCAGCAGGATCGACCAGTCGTGGTCGTCGCGGCGCAGACCGAACGAGTAGGTGAGCCACTCGTCCAGTTCGATGTCGCGCTGGGCCAGGCCGAACAGGCCCCAGCGTTCGCGCAGCCTGGTGCCGGCACCGACCAGCACGGTGCCCTTGACCAGTTCGTCGGTCCGGTACTCGACCGACCAGTTGACGCCGAGCACCGGGCCGAACTGCAGTTCACTGTCGAACGTGCGCAGGCCGTTGCGCCAGTCGTGATCACCGTAGACCGCGAGGCTGAAGTTCTCGAACGCGCTCCAGCTGCCCGGCGGTCGCAGCAGCAGGTCGTAGTAGAGCAACCCGAGCCCGTCGTCGTCGGTGTCGTCCTGGGCCTTGTCCGGGAACAGGTCCTGCGCCACGTCGAGGAACACGAAGTCGCGCGGCTGCTTCTTGCCGTCGACGACCTCGGTGCGCTGCAGCTGGTTGCGCAGCTCGAGGCGCACGAGCTGTTGTTCGCGCAGCCGGTCGAGGTCGTCGAACGTGTAGAACCGGTCCGACGAGTCGTCGACGTGGAAGCGGTTCTTGTAGGTCAGCTTCGGCGACATCAGGTGGCGCACACCGCGCTGTTCGTCGCCGTCGAGCCACGACCAGGAACGCTTCAGCAGCGTGCCGAGCTGCAGGCCGACCTCGGTGGCGATGCGTCCTTCGCTGCTGCCGTCGACCGTCTCGTCGTAGAACGTGCCGCGTCCGCTCGCATAGGGCCGCAGGTTGAGGCCGAACGCGTGGAACGGGGCCGACAGCTCGATCAGCTGGTCGAGTCGCAGCGAGCGGTCGCTCTCCCGCACGGCGGCGAGATCGTCGTAGGCACTGCGGCGCTGCCCGATCTCGGTGGCGAGGTCGACGACGATCGGCGTGTCCCACGGCGTCGTGCCGAGTGGTTGCGCGAGCCACTGGTAGGTGACGACCGGCAGCTCCTCGACGAAGCGCGTCGCCAGGGCACGGTCGTCGCGGTAGGAGAAGTCGTCGAGGTTGAAGCGCGAGCCGACCGTCAGCAGGCGATTGCCGCTGCCGTGGTGCAGGTAGGTGCTGGTCTCCGGGACCTCGGTCGATCGGTAGTAGCCGCTGTAGAACTCCGACCAGACCGCCGGGTCGCTCGCCTGGAAGGCGACCAGGTCGAGGTTGGTGGTCGGGCCCAGGTGCACGCGGTTCTGGGTGCGCAGCAGCGTGCGAGTCGTGTCGTCGATCGGCGAACCGTCGAGCTCGGTGCGGATCTCGCGGATGTTGCGGCCGGTGTCGTCGAGCCAGAAGCCCTCGAGCAGGCCTTCGTAGAGGTCGCCGGCGCGGTACTTCAGCTGGCCCTCGAGCGGCACGCCGCGCTCCTGGATCCAGCCGACGCCGACCTGCCAGTCGCCGCGGAACTCGCTGGCCGGCCGGCCGAGCAACCACTCGTGCAGGGCGCCGCCGGTCTTGTTCCACGGCAGGCCGAGCACGACCTCGCCCTGGTAGCCGAGCTGCTGCGAGTAGCCCCCGCGCACACGCTTGATCGGGAACTCGTCCTGGCTGCCGGTGAACACGCGCGCGTTCGGCAGCGGCAGCAGGTCGATGCCGCCGATCTGCAGCGTCTGGCCGCGCGCGACCACTTCGAACTCGCCTTCGCGCTCGAGGATCTCGACGTCGTCGATCGCCAGCGCCATGTGCGGCTGGCTCGCCGTGCAGGTCGTCACCGTGACCGAGCGGCCGGTCCAGCGACCGTTCTGGCGCTCGAGCCGCGGCCCGCGCACCACCAGCATGTGGCCCGGCCCCTGGTCGATGCTGAAGTAGCGGAGCTCGGCGCCCTCGACGACGATGCGATCGTCGGCGGGCGAGATCCACAGCCGCTCGCAGCGCAGCACCTCGACCCCGTCGCGGATCACGACGATGCCGCCTTCGCAGTAGAGGTAGCGCAGCAGTTCGAGCGAACGATCGACCGCGGCGGGGTCGTCGGCCTCGGTGGGGCGGCCGATCGCCGACAGCAGCGACTGCATGCGCTCGCGGATCGCCGCTTCGGACAGCGTGCGCCGCGGCGGCGGAGACGGGATGCCGCGCGTCGGCAGGCCCTTGCCGTCCTGCCCGGCGTCGACCGCGGCTCGGAACGCCTGGGCGTCGAGCATCAGCAGCGCGTTGTCACCGCGGATCTCCAGACGCTGCTGCGGCAGGGCCAGCACGAAGCCGCCGTTTAGGTGGGCTTCGTAGTAGTCGTCGCCCGCGAACGTCGCGAACATGCCGACGCTCTGCACGAAGCGCGGGATCGGCTGCGTCGGGGCCGGATCCTGCTGCGCGCTCACGGTGTCGAGTGCGGCCAGCAGGCAAGCGGTCGCCAGCAAGGAAGTGCGCCTCACCGGTCGCGTCCTCCGACGCTCGGTGCCGGTGCGTCCTGCACGGCGCGCAGGCGCGGGGCGCGCAACGTCATCGTCGGATAGTGGAAGTCCACCTCCGGCGAGCGGAACGTCGGCCAGCCCGGCACGGTGATCTCGGCACCGTTCGGGTCCCTGGCGAGGCAGCGCTGTCGTTCGAGGTCGATCTCGAGCTCGGCGGTGCGCGCCGCCATGCGCGGCCAGTCGAGCGTCACTCCCTTGGCCAGCACCTTCACCACGTCGCCGGTGCGCAGGTGGCGCACCATGCGCAGTTCGCGGGCGTCGATGCGCAGGCCCTCCGGATCGACACTGCCGTCGGATTCCAGCCCCAGCGCGCGCACCGGGCCGAGGAAGTTCACCCCGTCGTTGCGCACCTCGATGCTGCCGTGGCAGGTCGCCTGCATGTGCGACAGGAGACCCTTCTTGCCCAGCTCGTGCAACGTCACCTTCGGCGGCAGGAACGTGTCGCGGTCGGCGAACGAGCCCATCGCCAGCAGCTGGTCGTCGGTGCCCTGCAGCACGCGCACGCGCGCCCCCTGCATCGTGACGTCGCGTCCGGAGTGCACGCGGCGCACCACCGCCGGGGCCATCGCTTCGGCATTGCCGACGAACAACGCCGCACGACCGCCCTGCGAAACGAGCAGCCGATCGCACGTGCCGTCGAGGTGGCCTTCCTTCGGGTCGTCGAGCTGGAAGTCCGCGACTTGCTCGAGCAGCAGCCACGGATTGCCCAGCGACGCGAAGCCGACGTCGTCGAGCACGCTGCGCTTCCTGCCGGTGTACAGCTGGCGCACCGCCGGTGGCAGCAGGTGCGGCAGCATGCGGATCCGCTGCGCCCGGCAGCTCACCAGCGTCGGCTGGTCCTGGTCGGGTCGCTCGAGGCGTGCGGTGACGGTCGGCAGCAGCGTGCCAAAGCCCTCGGCGTCGAGGATCGCGGTGTGGCCGCCGGCGTGGTGCACGTCGATCCGGGGGCCGCGAACGTCGACTTCGAACTCGTCGCCGTCGCGGGTCGTGCCCGTGCCGTGCAGCTGCGGCAGCCGCGCGTCGTCGGGCAGTCCGCTCCACAACGCTGCGGGGCGATCGGCCGGCACCGGTTCGAGGCGCAGCGACGACGGGCCCAGCTGGCGAACGTACGGGGCGCGGGCGGTGATCCGGTCGCCGCGCCGTTCGGTCACCAGTTCGACGGGCCAGCCGACGACGCGCAGGTCGGCGGCGTTGCGGCCGAGCAGGGCCCCGCGCAGTTCGTGCACCGAGCGCAGCACGAGACCGTCGGCCGGCACGTTCGCGACGATCGACGCGCCCGGGGCTCGCAGCCACAGGTCGGTGCGTTCGCCGCGGCGCTCGACGAGGCAGCCACCGGATCCCTGCAGGTCGGCATCGCCCTGGCGGAGGCGGTACTGGTGGGCCGCGAACGCCGCCGGCGGCACCGTTCCCGGGGCGATGGCGTCGGGACCGATCGGGCCGAGGCGCAGCGTCTCCACGGCCTCCGTGCTGGTCAGCACGAAGCCGTCGTTGCCGGTCAGCTGCAGCGGGTCGCCCTTGCCGCTGCGGGGCCGCGATTCCAGCGCCACGTCGCCGAAGCCGTGCACGACGCCGGCCTGCCGGTCCGCCTGGCGAAGCACGCGGATGCCGCCGCTCGCGTCGGCCTTGCGCGCACCGACCTCGACGTGCGAGCGGCCCTCGGTGACGACGATCTGCGTGTCGGCGATCGGCCGCAGCGTCCACGCCGGGAAGCCCATCGCCCGGTGCATGGCGCCGGACTGTTCCATCGGCCGGATCAGGTGGATGCACCGTTCGGCGTCGGCCACCAGGGTCTCGGCCGGTTCGCCGCGGCGGCCTGGCACCGTCGTGCTCAGGTGCGAGGCGCCGCCGTGCGCCGTGATCTGGAACGTCTCCCCGAACAGGCCGGGCAGCACCGTCAGCTGCTTCGTCTGCAGGCGGCCGTCGGGCATGTCGACCGTCGCCGGCGCGCCGAACAGATCGAGCCGCCGCCACTGCACCCGCTGCCGCACCTGCCCCGTGGCCGTCGTCTCCTTGCCGCGCAGCAGCCGGCCCTCGAAGCGATCACCGCGCACGGTGGTGCGCCCCGGCGTGCCCGGGCTCGCTTCGCCGCGGCCGAGCCCGGACATCTGCAGGTCGGCGCGCTCCATGTCGAGCTGGACCTCGTCGCGCACCGTCATCGTCGCGGTGCCGGCCGCGATGTCCTCGAGGTAGTGCAGGCGGCCGCGTGCGCGCACGGTGGCGCCGTCGGTCTCGAGCACGGGGTCGGTGAGGATCTCGATCTCGCCGCGCGCCGCCGGGTCCTTCGGCGAACGCGGCAGGCGCGCCCGCAGGCCGATGCCGCGCAGCGTCGTCTTGCGTTCGCCTTCGAACACCACCAGCACCGGCTGCGTCTCCTGCGTCACCAGGGTGATCTCGGTGTCGCCGATGGCGACCCGCGCGTCGCCGATCGCGAGCCGCAGGCCGGCCAGCTTGCTGCCGGCGAGGGTGGTCAGCACGACGTCGCGCAGGTCGAGGTCCTTGTTCTCGGTCAGCGACGGCCGGCCGTTCGCGTCGCGGCCGATCTCGACGAACGCGCGCTTTGCCGTGACGTCCGCCACGTGCACACCGTCCTCGAACAGCTTCACCTCGACGCCGTCGAGCTGCTGCAGCGTCTCGCCGACCGGCTTGCTGCCCTCGGCCGTCAGTTCGAACTGCTGCACCTGGTGCTCGCGGCCGTCCGGGTCGCGCACGGTGCGCCAGCCGACGTGCGTGAACTGGCCGAACTGGGCCACGGTCGCCTGCACGTTGCCCTTCCCGACCGGGATGCCGCCCTGGCGATCGGGTTCCTTGCGCTCGCCCTCGCCGTTCGTGGCGCTCGGTTTGCCGTTGGCGCGCGTCGGCTGCTCTTCGCCGACGGCGAGGTGCAGCACCAGCATGCCGGCCGCCGCCAGCAGCAGGAACAGCACGAAGCGCTTCACGGGCCTCCGTAGCGACGCAGCACGTCGTCGAAGGCACCGCGAGCGCGCAGCAGCAACTCGACGACGTCGCGCACCGCCCCGAAGCCGGCCGGGCGTTCGGTGACGTGGTGGGCGACCGCCTTCACCTCGGCGCGGGCCTCCGGCACGGTGACCGCGAAGCCGACCGCGCGCAGCACCGGCAGGTCGACGAGGTCGTCGCCGACGTAGCAGACCCGCTGCGGTTCGATCTGCTGGCGCGCCAGGATCTCGCCGAGCGCCTGCCCCTTGTCGAGCCGATGCAGCACGACTTCGTGCACGCCGAGTTCGTGCGCGCGCCGTTCGACCGTCGGCCCGCCGCGCCCCGACAGCAAGCCACTGCGCAAGCCGGCGCGATGCCAGTAGGCCAGCCCCGCGGCGTCGTGCACGTGGAACGACTTGCACTCGGTGCCGGTGCCGTCGAACCAGATCCGGCCGTCGGTCAGTACACCGTCGACGTCGAGCAGCAGGAACCCGATCGCCGCCAGCAC
>Ga0209175_10000972_pt1 | contig 15107 bp, 2 predicted proteins | sample JI91814C2DNA_FD_187506 | JGI IMG/M metagenome (GOLD analysis project Ga0209175, IMG submission 187506) | Wastewater effluent complex algal communities from Wisconsin, to seasonally profile nutrient transformation and Carbon sequestration -... | ecosystem: Engineered > WWTP > Effluent > Algae...
GAAAATACAAGCATGAGAAAACTGTATGTGACATATGGTATTCCATTTTTGTGACATCGTAGGACTACGTTGCCTTCCTAAGTTATTTGGAACATCTAATTTAAGACATTCTTCAAATGTGAGGATATATATATATATATATATATATATATATATATATATATATATATATATGTATGTATATATATATATATATATATATATATATATATATATATATATATATAGAGAGAGAGAGAGAGAGAGAGAGAAAAAGAGAGAGAAACAAATAAAAAAAAATAATAATTTTTATTTAAATTGTTATTATTATTAAAAAATAAGTGATAAAAAAATATTTCTTGAATATCTAATTTTTTTTTCTAAACCATCAGCATATTTATTAAATATTTTATCATTATAACATGTTAAAACTTCTGAATATATTAAATCATTTTTTTCATTTATTAATTTAATATTATTTGAACTTTTATATAATTCATTTTCATTTGGTTCTAAATTACATACAAGTTCACATGTCCAAGGTCTAGGATATTTAGGTTCTTTATTAATTTTTAAATCATCATATGAACCATATTTTTTTCTTATATAATCATTTTCTTCATTTTCTTTATTTTCATTATCATTATATAAAACACCCATATTACATGGTTCAACAAAATAACATAATGTATGTGTATTTTTATATATACCATATATTCTATCACCAGATCCTAATATATTAATATATTCACCATAATCATTCATATATATTAATGAATTTGGTGATAAATAATTTGTTTCTAATAATTTATAACTATTTTTATCATCTTTTGATCCCCATGGTATTAATTTATCACATGTAATAATATATTCTTGTATATTTTCATCTTTTATTTTATATATATCCAATGTTATATTAATATTATTTTTATCATTATATATTTCTTCATATAAATATCCATGTCCTGAACATAAATTATATTCTGAATATGATCCTATAACTGGATCATAACCAAAAGGATATTTACAAGCATATTCTTTTTCAAAAGTATCAGCATCTAATGATAATAATGTTTGATTAAATAATGAATTAAATAAATATCCAGAACCTCCATTGTTATTATTATTATTAATATTATTACCATTAAAAGGTATATTTTTAACAATAATTGATGATATACTATTATTATAAAATACCATATCATTTAATTCTTTTATTGATCTTGGACCATATCCATTTATACAAGTTTTACAAAAAACAATTTTATCATAAAAACCTTTATCAAATGAATGCCAACAATCACATCCTCCTTCATCACCTTCATTTTCATAATATAAATAATCACCACCATTTAACCATCTTCTACTACTTGTTGTATTTGCTATAATACATCTACCAAGTTGTGATGTTCTACATTGTATTTCATCAGCACCACAAAATCTTGGTGCTAAATGATTTTTCCATATATCTTGTAAATATTTTTTATCTTCTAATTTTGTTAAATTAATTAATTCTGTATATTCAAATCTTGTAAATGGTAAATTTTTATTTGTTTCTCTTTTTTCTAATGGATAATTTTTTGGGTATATATTATATAAAAATATATTTGATGATATATTTGATATTTTTTCACCAATTGTTTGAACTCTTCCTAATTCAAGTTCAGTATCTAATATATTTGTATAATTATATTTTATTTGTAAAAATGGTGGATTTGTTAAATATTCTATATTTAATTTTTGTCTTTGTGGCCATAATTTATAATTTATACCATATTCTTCATGTTGTGGTATACTTTTTTTATCATAAAAATATGATAAAAATAATGGCCATCCTTTTCCAATATATTGACTCATTGATGATAATATATCCCATATATTATTTAATGGATCTAATTTATAATTTTGATTTGTTGTTAAATGATTATAATCAATACTCATACCTGGTACATCATACATACTATTCATACCAATAATTCTTATTGTATATGTATTTTTATCATTATTTTGTCTAAGTTTTGATGATATACCAGATTGTTCACATACAAATACAAATGGATTACCATAATCTTTATTTAATATAAAATCTTTAGTAAAACCATCATTATTATATATACCACCACATGATTCACCCCATGAATTATATACTTCAATACCTTTTATATCTGGTCTACCATATGTTGAATTAAATAAACTTATATATATTGATATTGATAATACATTTCTTCCTAATGGTATATCAAAACCATATATTAATCCTGGTCTTTTATATCTAGGTTTTTTATCTTTATTATATAATATATTTTTACATGTTGAATCATAATTATATAATAATAATTCATTATAACATATATTTTCTTCTACATTAAATTCTGAATTTAATGAATAATCTAATGGAAAATTATTTATATCATCATTTAAATTATTATTACCATGATCATTTTTTAAATTTCCACTATTACCTAAATTCATATATGGATATCCTTGTATTAAATTTGTTTGATATGATTCTACTCTTAAATCAATTGTAAGTGATATTGTTTCTGTTTTAATAATTAATGATGATGAATTAAATGATATAAAATAATATTCATTTAATATTAATGAATGTAATGGATCAATTGGTTCTTTATTTTTATCCAAATATTTTTTATAATTAATAAATGATGCAATACCAATATAATGTCCTTCTGTCCATTTATTAAAATCTGGTGTATATATATAATTTGGATTTTGATTATAAAATCCACCAAATATTGCACCTAATGATTTATCATAACATCCAATTGGTTGATTTGCACATGCAAAATTATAATATATATTTTGTCTATATAATTGACAATTAAATTCTCTTTCAACAAATTGATTACATTGTAATGTTCCAAGATTATCTTTAGGTCTTGTATCAGATATAATATTTTCATTTGTTTCTGATGTTGTTGTTGTTGTTTCAGATGTTGTTGTTGTTTCTGTTAATATATCTATTTTAGCATTATAAATTTCAACATTCATAAGTTTACTTGATATTTCATCTGGTGTTATTATTCTTTTTAATGTTAATGATATATCTTTATTATTTATTGGTGATTCTAATGGATATGGTTCATCATTTAATGATTTTGAACATATACAACATCTTAAATCTGGAAATCCTGTTATTGGAGATGGTGTTAAATTAATTGTATTATCATTACATTCTAATAAATCATTTTCATTACCAATACATTTATTTATACATGGACATTTATTTATACCATCATGTTGAATTTCTAAATCACCTGGTATTGTTGATATTTCACCAGGATTACACATATCAATTGTTTTTGTTAATGTTATATTTAAATATACATCATATACTCTATATTTTAAATTTTTCCATACTATTGCAATCATATTACCTCTTTGTAATGACATTGTTATATTTACTGGTGTTAATGATTCATATGAATATGATATATTCATATAATTTTTTTCTACTACAATAATTGATCCAGCTGGTATTTTATACATATGTCTTATATGACCAAATACAGTTGGTGATGATGTTGGATTTATTGTTGGTGATATTGTTGGTAATGTTGGATTTTTTGTTGGATTTATTGTTGTTGGTTTATTAGTTGTTGGTGGTAATGTTGGATTTTTTGATGGAATATATGTTGTTGGCATATCTGTTGTTGGTTTATATGTTGGTTTTTTTGTTGTTGGTGTTGATGTAGTTGGTGATGATGTTATTGATGTTGGATTTTTTGTTGTTGGCATAAATGTTTTTATTATTGATGATAAAAATAAATTTTCTCCATTTGTTGTTGGATCACAATAATATAAATGTAATTTTGTTTTTGTACAAGATGTATCATACATATATCCATCACTATATACAGCAACACATTTTTCATCATTTATTATTCCATTATTATTAGGATTACTAAATCCCCATTTTTGATAACTTATTCCATATGAATTATATGATATCCAATTAAATTGATTTTCATTTTTTAAATGATTTGGAAAATTATCTATTTTATTTAATCCTATAAAATATGGACTTCCATTTGATTGTTCATTTAAATATGCTAAATTTTTTTCTGAATATATTGTTGCTAAATGTGATCCTTTTGATATACAATCATTTTCTGCTTCTAACCATGTTATACCATTTGTTAATGGATGATCATCATCTGAATATATATATGATGGATTATCACAAAAAAACATTGATGCTGATAATGTAGTACATTGTATATCATCCCATTTTTTTAATATTCCTGATAAATCTTTTACAATTACACAATTATCTAATGATAATGATGTTCCTGCAGGTTCATTTATATGCCAATTTGAATATGAACTTCTAGTTTCTCCAGATATCCATTCAAATAAATTATTATTTGATGCACCAGATACTTTTTTTATTAATCCTATATAAAATAATTCGGTTGCTAATGTTATATCTCTTAATATTAATGAATCTTTTTCTGAATTTACTGTTGCTAAATGACTATTATATCTTTGTATACATATATTTTCAGCATCTAACCATGATAAATTACCTGTTGTTTGTTTTATTTTTATATATTTATCATATCCTTTTGTTGTTGCATCTGATGATGTTGATGGTTCTCTTTTTATTTTTATATAATTATTATTATTTATATCTGGTTTATCACAAAAATATACATTTGTTATTGTTTCTGTATTACAATTAGAAACTTTCCAAACACCAATATTATCTATTACATCAACATAAACACATAAATTACCTTCTAATGGTGATGGTATTGATAATATTGTTATTACTCCACTAAAAAAATTAAATAATATTTCATTTTTTTCTTTTGATACCCATTTAAATAATGTATTTAAAGATTGAGTTGTTAATTCATCTCCAATATATATATATTTTAATCCTATATAATATTTATTATTTATAACTGTTCTTGATGTTTCTGTTATTGTTGTTGTTTTTATTATATGATATAATATTTTTAAATCATTTAATGATCTAATTGTTGCTAAATGTGTATTATATGTTGTTAAACAATATAATTCTGCCTGTTCCCATGTTTCACTATTTAATTTAACAACTTTTATATAATGTTGTTCATATTTTAAATATTCATCATTATTATAATAATCTATATCACCAAAATTATTATTATTATTTAATTTTGAAAGTTTATTTATATTATTTGTCATTATTGGTTCTTTATCACAAAAATAATTACTTCCAACATTATTTCCACATCTTACTCTATAAAAATTTCCAAAATAAAATATACTACACCTATCTAATATATTTGATGGATTTTGTTCAACATAAATATCATAAGGTGTATAAATATTTGATTCATACATATTATATAAATATTTATTTATATCATTAAATCCAATTGATGATTGAAAATTATGAGAATTTTTTTCATAACCATATTCTTCAAGTTGTGATATAAAACCTAATTCTTCTATATTTAATATACTTATTAATCCATTACTATATGATTGTTTACATAATGATGAATATTCTAAAGAATTTTTTCCACTACCTTTTTCATAATATATTTTTTCATTTATTTTTCTATAAACATTATTATTATTTATATATGGTGATAATAACGACATTGTATCACAAAAAAATATACTTGTATATCTTGTATTACATAATATATCACTCCAACCATATAAAAAATTTGATATTTTTATTGAAAAAACACAATGTTCACCAATACTATTACCATTTGGATCATCTGGAAATGTATCTGTAAGTTTTCCAATTATAGTATTATCATTTCTATTTTTAACCCATTTTGAAAATAATTGTAATGGTTTATTATTTTGATTTATCCATCCATATTTAGTATTATTTTTTGTATTTAAATTATTTAAACCAATATAATATTCTGTATTTATTATATTTGATTGAATTTGTATTGTATAATCATCTTCTAAATTTTCAATTGTTGCTAATCCCATACCTGTTTTATATTGACACATATTTTGTGCTTCAATCCAATTTACTTTATTTGAACTTCCTGTTGTTGATAAACTTCCTTTTAAATATATTTTTGGTGGTAATTTATTACAAATAAATTTATTTGTTATATCATTTGTACATGATATCATATACCATAATTGATTTTCAGTGTATAATAATGGTGATATAGTTGTAAAATTTGTTGATATCATAGAACATTTTAATAATAAAGATGATGAAGGTTCATTTATACCCCATTTTTTATATCCATCATAAAATTTTTTACCTGATGACCATTTTATTATATTATCATTATTATTTCTATTTAATCCAAAATATATATTATCACCATTTGACCATGAATTTATTGTATTTTCTTCTTCAATTGATGATACAATACCAAGATTTGTACCATATATAGATTGACATATTTCTTCTGCTTTTAACCATGATATTTTTTTATCCCATGTTATAAAATGATAATCCATTGTTTTTGGTTTATCACATAAATACATACTTAAATAATCTAATTCACAATTACCAAATATCCATGTTTTTGTAGCTAATCCTTTATATTTAACACAGCTATGTGAAAATGATTGAGGACTTGGTGTTGGTATAAATAATGTTGAACTATCCCATGCTGATGAATATCTATAAATAGAACCAGATTCCCATATTAATTTATTATTTCTTTCTATATCATTTAATCCTATCCAAACTTCATTTGATATTGTTGTTCCAATTATTTTATGAATAAAATTATGATCATTAATTGAATCAATTGTTGCTAAATTTGTACCATAATTATTTATACATGACATTTGTGATTTAAACCAATTTAAATGTAATGTTGTTGATAAACTTCTTAAATCATTTAAAATATATTCATTTGTATATTTTGGTTTATCACATACATATATATTTGTTAATAAATCAGAACATGATATATCATTCCATCCTTTTGATATTTTTATCATAATACATCCAAATAAATTTAAAGAACCATCAATATCATCTGGTTCTATATATATATCTGGTGATATTTTTTCAAAATTTGAATATATTAATTTTTCACCTGATTTCCATGTATATATTTTATTTGTAGTTATATCATTTGCACCTATATAATATCTATTTTTATTTATATATTCACTTGTATAATTACCACCTGATATTAAAAAATTTAATGACATTTCATCATGATAATTATGTATTGTTGCTAATTGTGTATTATATTTTAATAAACAATTATTATTTGCATCATTCCAAGATAATAATGTTGGATGTTTTACTATATAATATTTTTCATATTCTATTTTATCACAAATATAATATGATGCTTCTTGTATAGATGTACAACTAATACTTTTCCATTTTTCATTATTATCTATAATTGTACAATCTTTATCTATAGCACTTATTGATGTTTCACCTATATTCCAATTTGTAAATAATGTTGTTGTTGTTGTTGTTGTAAAATTTGATACCCATTTAAATGTTCCTTCATGTTTTATATCATTAAAACCAATAAATGTTTTTATACCTGATGATAATATATTAGCCATATTTGAATCTTCTATAGATGTTATTGTTCCTAATTGTGTACCATATTTTTTATTACATTCATTATTAGCATCTTTCCAATTTATTGGTATTAATGATTTTTCTATATAATATTTTGATATTTTTGGTTTATCACAAAAAAACATTAAAACATGTGATAATGCTGGTGGTATTGAATTACTTAATGATGGTATTATTATTGATGAACATGATGTATGATCCCATATCCAATTTATATTTGGAGATATACCAAATTGCATTACAACAACACAATTTATTAAATTACTATTTTTAACTGATGGTACTTTTTCAAATTTATTATAATAATAAGGCATTCCTGATACCCAAGAAAAAAGACCTTCTATTTTTTTATCTTGTAATCCAATATAAAATGCTTTATTTGTTAATATTGATGGTATTAAACTTATAATATAATTAAAATCATCTTCTGTTGTTATTGATGCTAAATGTGTTCCATATTTTGACATACATGTTGATTCTGCATCATCCCATGATATACCTGTTAAAACTGTTTCTTTTATATAATCACTTGATCCTTTTATAAAAAAATCTGTTTTTTTATTTGATGTTGGTGAATATGTTATTGTATTTGTTGTTGGTGATATTGTTTGTGTTGGACTTGATGTTATTATTTTTGTTGGTTGATTTGTTATTGGTGATGGTGTTGTTTCTAATAATAATATTGATTTATCACAAACATATGTTGATATTCTATGATCACCATGTGTTAAACAATTATCTAATCTATATAAACCATTTATTATTCTAACACAATACATGTCTGTTGGTGTTGTTAATATTGGTATTGAAAAAAGTAGTGTTAGATATGGAAATGTTTCCCATTTTATATAACTAGTTGTTTCTATACCTGATGACCATCTAAATATTGATCTATCTATTTTATTATTTAATCCTATAAAAAATGATTTATAATTTGTATTTTTGATTAAATAATCAAATTCTGATTCTGTTGTTATTGTTGCTAAATGTGATCCTCTTTGTATACATTTATATTCTGCTTCTTCCCATGTTAAATCAATATCATTTATAAATATATCATATTCTCTTAATTTTGGATCACATATTAATAATCTATTATTTAATATTGTTGATGAACATGTTGTTTCACCCCATCCTTCTTCAATTATTGTATTTATTGAATATGCACAATCTACATTAATTGATCCTAATGTTGTTGTTGGATATCCAATACCCCATTTTTTATATAATATTGATGAATATCCTGATATCCAATAAAATGAATTTAATTCACTTATATAATTTTGATTTTCATATGATCTTTTTAATCCAATATTAAATGTTTTTAATTGTGATATTCTTTTTAAATAATCAAAATCTATTTTTGTATTTACTGTTGCTATATGACTTTTATATGTTGTTGAACATTCACTTTCTGCACTATTCCATGATGTTATATCTGTTGTTTTTGTTATATTAAAATAATTTTTAATTTTTGGTTTATCACAAATAAATGCACTTAATAATTGAGATGAACAAGATACATCTTTCCATCCATCTGGAATTAACATATAAAAACAATGTCTACCAGAACCTTTTGAAGGTTCATTATTAGAAAATCTTGTGAAACCATTAAATCTTTCACCTGATTCCCAATTATAATATCCATTTCTTGATTTTACATGTAAACCAATAAAAAATGATGTATATGATATAGATAATACATTTGACATTATTCTTATTATTTTATCATTTTCTATATCACTTGTTATTGTTCCTAATGTTGTTCCATAATTTGTTAAACAATAATTATTTGCATTTTCCCATGTTAATGCTGTTACTCCTTTAATATAATAATATTTTTTATCTTCTATAAATCTAGGTTTTAATAATGGTGATATTGAATTTATAAATGGATACATTGATATTGATGATGGTATATCACATAAAAATGATGATGATAATGCTCCCATACAATGATCAACAAAAAATCCATATATTGGTGAATTTACATTTTTATTATTTAATATTCTACCACAAAGAATATTATTATTAGCAACGTTAGGTGATCCTTTTGTCCAAAAATAACTTTGTCCAATTAATGTTTCACCTGTTGATGACCATTTATATCTACCAATACCTTCATAATCACTTAAACCAATATATAATGAATTTATTTCTGATAATGTTATTGCATACATAAAATCTTCAAGTGTTTCTATTGTAGCTAAATTACTACCATATTTTTTTTGACATATTTCTTGTGCTAAATACCATGATAATGGTGTTGGATTTGTAACTTTTATATATTCTTTTGGTTTTGGTTTATCACATGCTATATGTGTAGTTTCTCGATCCCATGAATTACATCTTGTATCTTTAAATAAAAATGATGATAACATATCATTTTTATTACTTTTAAATAATACCCAACATAAATCTAATGAAAATGATGATGTCAATGGTGAATATTTTAAATTATTCATAATATGTTTATGTCCTGATTCCCATTCTAAATATCCTTTACCTCCTATTTTTTCATTTAATCCTATAAAAATATTATTTGACATTGACCATGTATCTAATAACCATATATCTTCTTCTCTTTCTATTGTTGCTAATTGTGTTCCATATTTTCTTTTACAATAATTATTTGCATAATCCCATGTTGTTGATATTGGACTATTTAATAATACATCAAGTGTTAATGATGGTGATATTACTTCTAAATAATATTCTCTTGTTGGTGGTTTATCACAAAAAAAATCACCTGAAATTATAGCCGAATCGCAATTTATTACATTAAACCTTTCACTATTAGCAATATACACACACATAGATGTTGATGATACTGGTTGAATTCCTGATGATGACCAAACAATATAAGGTGTTTCTTCAATACCAGATGCCCAACTAAATAATCCTTTTGATTCTTTATCATTTAATCCAACAAAAAAAGTACCTCCTATTTTTCTGCTTCTTAAATAATTAATATCTTCTATTGTTAAAATTGTTGCTAAATGTGTTCCATATAATTTTAAACATTCATTATCTGCTGAATTCCATGTTATTGATCCACTTTGTGGAGTTACTTTATAATATTCTAAATGTTTTATTGGTTTATCACAAAAAAATAATCTTGTTTTTGCAACATTACATTCAACATCTCTCCATTCACCAAACGAATTCCATGCTGCCATAACACAATTTTTTGTTGGTGTTCTTATTGATGGTTCACCACCACCATAAAATGCTTTATATGTATATTTTATTGATGTTTCATCTGATATCCATTTAAATATACCTTCATTTATTTTATCATTAAGTCCTATATAATATGAAAAATCTTGAGCCATATAATTTAATGTTAAATGATCTGATGCTGTTTTTATTGTTGCTAAATTTGTATTATATCTTGTTTGACATTCTATTTGTGCATCATCCCATGTAATATTATTTATTGGAGTTCTAACCAATATATATTTTGATGATGTTTTTGGTTTATCACAAAAAAAATATCTTGTTTGCATTGTTTTACATGATATTCTAAACCATTTAAAATTACTTGTATATTTTGCATATACACAATCTCTTTCATCTGGAAAATTATCTGTTAATGTTGTTTCTAATAATTCACCTGAATCAAAATTATTAAATATTGAATATACTCTTGATGACCATATAAATTTTTCTTCAAATAATTTATCATTATATCCTATATAATAATCATCTAATGCTATTGAATTTATATAATTTAATTCTTCTATTGATGTTATTGTTGCTAAATGTGTTTTATATACACTCATACAATAAAATTCTGCTTCATTCCATGTTAATTTACCTAATGGATAATCAACAAAATAATAACTATTTATTATACCATCTTCTGTTTTTTTAATTATATTATTTATTGTTGGATATGATGTTTGAATTGATGGAGAAAATCTTGGACTATTTGTTGTTGGACTATTAATATTTGTTCTAATAGTTGGTATATTTGTAAATGGTGCTTTTGTTGGAGTTAACACTGTTGGATTTCTTATAGATGGACTTCTTGTTATTTTCATTAATTCATTAACTGGATCACAAATATATTTCATATTTGGTCTTGATCCATCTGATGTTGGAATTGCTGCTGTTAAATAATTATATGTTGTTGAATTACCTGAAGTTCCTGTATCTATATGTATTAATGTTCCTCTTCCTGGTACATAAAAATTATTTGACCATTGTCCATAATATATTTGTCCTGTATATCCTGATGCAAAACTATATCCAATTGATGTTATTTGATTAACTTGTAAACCTATAAAAGATTGTTCACCTAAAGTTTTTCTTAAAATTGATTGAAAATCATCATCATTCCTTATTTTTGCTAATGATGTTCCAAGACCAGAACAATAACTAGCTCCTAAAGTAAGTGTTCCTGATGATGGAACATTAGGTGATATAATATATGGTGTTGGTTTTGGATCACATAAAATTAAAAAATTATTTGATGTTGTTTTTTGTATTGTAAACCATATACCCATTGGATTTACAAATGTTCCTCTTTCATTTGCTGTTGATCCTACTGGTTCTGTTGTTAATTCAAATATATTAAAAAATGTTTTTTTAGCAAATGACATCCATCCATAATGATGATATACATTACCAACACCAGCATAATTATGTAAACCAATAAAGTAACTTTTTTCAATTGCCAATTTTCTTGAATGTAAATGATCAACTAAATTATCAACTGTTGCTAATGATGAATCAAATGTATTTAAACATATTGTATTAGCATTATTAAAATTTGTATTTATATATTCTTTTGAATATAAATTAAATTTTTTTGGTTTTGGACGATCACATATAAAAGCATATGACCAAACTGCTGAACATGAACCAACTGAAAAAAAATCTTTATCTAAAAATGATCCATCTAAAAAATTTAAAAATCCACATAATTCTGATCCACTTATTGGTTGTCCAGATGACCATGGAAAATAATCACTATAATGATATCCTGATTTCCACATATATGGATAATTTTGAGTTGTTGATGTATATTTATTTCTTAAACCAATCATAATTCCTCTAAAATAAACATCACTAGGTGATACTATTGCATCTGATTTTTTTTTTAACCATTTTTTTAAATTATGTACTTCATTTATATTTGAAACTGTTCCAAGATTAGTTCCATATTTTGAATAACAATAATTTTGACCTTGATCCCATGTTCTTATTTCAAGTGGAGTATGAGGAGGATATGATGGTGAAGCTGAAGGTCCTCTAATAGCTAAAGTTAATGTTCTTACATGTTTATAATATTGTTTTGCTTCTGGTTCATCACAATAATAATATCTTGTTTCTTGATTTGTACAAGATACTAATTCCCATTTATTTATATCAGAAAAACCAACATCTTTTTTTGATATAACACATGTATTTGATAAATAATTTGGTGATGTTTTCCAATTATTAAATAATGTAACATCATCTCCACTTGCCCATAAATATTCTTCAATATTACCAAAAGCATTATTTAATCCTATATAAAATGAATTACTACCTGTTGTAGTTTTATATAATAATGAACTTAAATCTTCTGATGTTTTTACTGTAGCTAAATGACTACCATAAGTTGTTAAACATATTTGTTCAGCATCTTTCCATGTTACTGCTGATGCTGATGATGCAAATATATATTCTCTTGGTTTTGGTTTATCACATACAAGATATTGGCAATATGCTCCATCATCTGATTTAGAAAAAATACCTAATGAATTTATATAAACATGTATAGAAGCTGAATTTGATGAATCATATGTAAGAGAACAATCATTTGTTCCAAATTCTTCACCAGATAACCAAAAATTTTTTATTGCATTTAATGTTAAACCAGTCCAATATGGATTTTCCCCAATAATTGAATTTAACATTTTAATTTCTTCTGGCCTTTTTACTGTTGCTAAATGTGTTCCATATTTTGATAAACATAATTCTTCACCTTGTGATTTTCTAAAAAAGTAATCCATTTTTTCAACATAATATTCTCTTACTGGTTTTTTATCACACATATAATAACCACCTAATGAAGAAGAACATAAAACACTATAAACTCTATCTGGAAATCTTCCAATTCTATAACAATCATTAGTATCGGTATTTTGTAAATTATAAAGAGAATCAAAATAATTATCATCTAATTCAATATTTGATGTCCAACGATGTTCACCTTCATTTTCTATATCATTTAAACCAAATGAAATATCGCTACTTCCAAGTGATGAAACTCCTGGAGCTTTTATTAATAAAAAATTATTAAAATCATCACTAGATGTTATTGTTCCTAAATTTGTTCCATATTTATAATAACATTGTGATTCTGAATATTCCCATGTATTTAAAGGAGAAACATATGCATCAACATAATATTCCCTTGTAACTGGTTTATCGCAAATAACAAAATTAACTGTATCACTACAAGGAACACCAATCCATCTACCATTTGATAATACCTTAACACATGTAGCTGGGATTGATGTTGATGATGTTTCAGCCCCATCATAATACCAAGCCCTATAATTTGTTATAGGTGGAGATGGAACTGATAATGAAGAATCCCATTTAAATAATGAATCTGATGCTGATTTAAATAATCCAATAAAATATGATTTACCTTGTGATAAATAATTCAAAGCTATGTGATCATTTGCAGATTTAACAGTGGCTAATCCTGTTCCATAATTAAAAAAACATATATTTTTTGCTGATGCTCTTGAAACAACCACATCTGATTGAAATACATAATACATATCCGTATGTGGTTTATTACAGATAAAATTATTTAACTTTTCATTATTACATGATGTAATAACAATTCCTTTTGTTGAAGGTGATGCTGAATTGTAATTATATTTAACACAATTTAATGTTGAAGACGAAGTACCTGATGGTGTTGATGATAAAAATGGCCATTGTGGAAGTGTAACATTATCTGTCCAAAGATAATTTCCATTTTTTTCTATATCTGTTAATCCAATAAAAAAAGAATCACCAACATTTGATATTGCATATGAATATTCTTTTGATGAACTAAATACACCTAAATGAGATTTATATCTATTTTTACAAATAGTTTCAGCTTCTGACCATGTAACTGATATTGCTTCTTTTACAAAATAATAATCCATATCTCTTGTATCAACATCAAGAGATGATATACTTGTTGGATAATTTGTAACAGGAATTTGTGCTTTTGATGATAAAGAATTAAAAAATAATAAAAAATATAATTGTAAAAAATTAGTTAATAATAATATATTAAATAAAACCATTTTTTTTTCTCTCTTTAGTTAAATATTATAATTTTGATGAATGAATACAACCGCGAAAAAAAAATAATAAATAGACCAAAAAAAAGTATTTTATATAAATTTTTTTTTAGTTATTGTTTTTTTTGTTTTTTTTTTATATAACTTGTATAGATTTAAAGCTTGATGTTTTGATTTTATAAATTTTATTTTGAAATTGATTTTTTTTATTTTTTATTTTGTTTTGCGCCACAAAAAAGCCACTTATTTTAATATTACCTCCTTAT
>Ga0209175_10000973_pt1 | contig 15102 bp, 15 predicted proteins | sample JI91814C2DNA_FD_187506 | JGI IMG/M metagenome (GOLD analysis project Ga0209175, IMG submission 187506) | Wastewater effluent complex algal communities from Wisconsin, to seasonally profile nutrient transformation and Carbon sequestration -... | ecosystem: Engineered > WWTP > Effluent > Algae...
CACGGGGGCACCAAATCCGGGCGGGCACGGGGGCACCAAATCCGGGCGGGCACGGGGGCACCAAATCCGGGCGGGCACGGGGGCACCGCCCCTACAGAAATCGTTTTTGTACTTCACTTAGCTGAAAAGTGCTGTATGTCCTAATCACTTTGGCGTTTGCTATAGTTAATTTTTAACTCTGAAAAGGAGTAGGAAAGATGACAGTAACTAAACTGCGTTTATGGACTGTGGATGAGTATCATCAAATGATTGAGACAGGGATTCTCAATGAGGATGATCGTGTTGAATTATGGGAAGGTCAAATAATAGAAATGATCCCTCAACTCCCCCCCCATGCTGCTACTACGCAAAGTGCATCTGACTATCTGAGAAGTTTACTCGCGGGTAGAGTTACAATTCGGATTCAGTCACCTATTACTCTGCATCCTAATTCTGAACCAGAACCAGATATCGCGGTTGTTCGCATAGATCCAGATCGCTATTTTGACCATCATCCAACACCGGATAAAATTTTCTTAGTGATAGAAGTAGCAAATACCAGCTTGAGAAAAGATCGTCGTCAAAAAGTCCGGGCTTATGCTAATGCTAACATACTTGAATACTGGATTCTGGACGTAAATGAGCGGCAAGTTTATGTGTTTCGGGAACCGGGTAATGACACTTATCAACAAGAAATTATCTTGAATGAGGAGGCGATTTTTTCTATGGTTGCTTTTCCTGAAATTGCGGTTTCTGTTGGTGAGTTATTCCCTTAATAAGTAAGGTGGGGGCTGCTGATTAATGATATTTTTCCTCATCGGTAGAAATGATATAGCAAGTCTAAATCATTCATAAAGATTTGTAGGGGTAGTGCAAGAGTGCCTACCCCTCCTTGCCCCCTGCACGCGGGGGGTTGGGGGGGGGAGCGGGGCAACCACGGGGGGATTGCCCCTACAAGATTTCACAATTCATGATTACGCGCTATAGTAGCCCCTGCATAGGAATTGTGCTGATGCACATAGGTTTCTAAAGTGCGATCGAGTTTTAATAATAAGGGTGTTGGTGTAGAATCTGATAGGTATTGATCATTCAGATTATCTTCTAAAAAACAACGTCTTTTCAGCGATTGGATTGCATTCAATAGGATCTCTGGAGTATAATCGGATATTTCCTGTAACACTTGGCTCAAAGTTACAGCTTTTTCTTGTTTAGCTAAATAATTCACTATCTGCTTTTCTGATTCAGCTAATCTCACCCATACTCGATTAAGTTTAGATACAATTTCATTACTCAATATTAACCGCGGATAAGATAAAAATTCTGTCATGCTTCCGGCAAATAATTCTTGAATCATTGTTGCTGTCATTTCTAGCCATAAAGGATGACCTTGATACTTCTCAATCAAAGTATCCCACATTTGCTCCTCTGACAGTTTTTTATCTCTTAATATTTGTTTAGCGGATTCTCCCAAACCTGTAAGTTTTAAACAACGGGTGAATTTATGACGAGTTCCGTTCACATCTTCTGGTTGTTCGCTGGTAATTAATAACAAACTACTTGCATGAGACAACTCGGCAATTTGTTTAAATAACAGATAATATCCCTCAAATTCTGCTTGATATTGACCTTCTATTTCTCCGGTTTCAAATAACATCTGCAAGTCATCTATAATTATTAAACAGCGATGTTTGCGTAGAAATTTTAGCAATAAATCAACTTTCCTATCAAGGCTATTGGGAAGAATGGGGGAAATCAATGTTTGCACTAAGTCTGTTAAAAAATCATCTATAGTTGGACGATACAGGAGACTGCGATAAACAATATATTGAAATTGCGTTTGGATTTCTTCAATTAGTTTGATAGCAAGCGTTGTTTTGCCAATGCCAATAATGCCAACTAAGGTAACGATGCGGAACCGATCTTGAATTAGCCAGTTTTTTAAAGTGTTTAATTCGTCATTTCGTCCGTAAAAGGTGGTAATTTCAGGGGCGGTATCTATGTCGAGGTATGGTTTGTTTTCAGTGGGTTTGGTTTGGGGAGAAGATGTGCGCGATCGCGTTCGTTCTGAACAAATACTTACTTGATGAATACTAATAAAATCACCTATGGCATAAACACTATTAGAGATAATAATTTTTTCTAAAATATTTCTGGCATTTAATTTATTAATATCTTCACCTAAAACATCCGATAATTTTTGCCATAATTCCGATGCTGTATCTCGAACATGACCTTCACTTAAATTATTTTCTGAGGCAATTTTGCCATATTTCTGACCTTGTAATGTACCTTTAAGTATTGTTTCTTGCAGAGAGTCTAAGCGATCGCCCGTATGCGTAAAAAGCAGTTCATCAGCTAGTTTTAATGCTTCTGCAATGTCCATAGATTGATTAGGTAGGTGGGTTTTTCCCATTCTATCCGATCTTCCGACATTTTTCCGACATTTAGATAATTTTTTGAGAAAAAGTCCCGATCTCGATCCGACTGACAAAGCGATGGGTCATAGAGTTTAATTGGGAAATAAGACTTGATGAGATTAGGAGAAACTTACAATGGCTGGTTTTGAAATTGTGTCTGAAGTATCTACTAGAGAAACTGATTTCGATGGTACTAGACATTCTGCTTGGTCTGATTGGACTTCCAACACCGCCGTATGCACGGAGTCCAAAAGGAATAGGTTTGATCCGTCGAGGTTGGTCAAAGGTAAAAGTCACAGGGACTTATGTGAAGTATAAATGAATTGCAATTGCTAGTTAACATCAGTAGGTGGGTAAAGTCCACTTCATTTGCAAGATAAAGTAATAATGAGTTAAACATTCGGGAGAAAAAATATGAAACGTCATTTTCTCAGTTCAGTAATCGTTGGCATTGCAGCAGTTGTCGCACAGCAACAACCCGGTTTTCCTCAGACAACAATGCCAGAGCTGATTGATGGATACTTTGCCTATAGCGGGACAGTGTATGCTAAATCAGGTGGAATAATTTGCGGATTTAGAAAACCTGGACATCTTGAGATTTTCAGGAGATCGATCCCGGCTCCTGATCTCAAGATAAATGCTATTTCAACCTATAATAATATTGGTGTTTGTCCAGTTTATAGAGCATTTTTTGACTTTGGAGATTCAGGTTATTTCAGTTTTGGTAATGGTAGCTTCTGCGGCTTTACAAGCGCTCAAGTACAACGGGAATACAGACAACGTTATAACGCTCCTCTTGTTAAGCGAATTTCCACAAATCCTGGAGAATTTATGAAGTATACAGGTGCGTGTCCTTCACTTTGACCTCCTATTCACCACTCAGCTAGGTTTGCAACCCTAAAAAAATTATTGCGGGGAGATCGTATCTACACCCTACAGGAATTGTGTCTATTTAATAGGTGAAAATGGAAACTCACTCTTAATATTCCAGCGATCGCGATCGTGAATTAACAATGTTAACTGAAATGCAGTAAACTCAAAGTTAAGCGATCGCGTTTTAAATTCTGGCCAAGCGGCTTTAAAATTCTCCTTGGTTAAATCTCGAAATGCGACTGTTATATGTGGTGTAAAGGGGCGACTTTTGGCAAAAGGATCGGCAATTCCTAAGTTTGTTTCTAAATATTCACTTAGGTCTTTTTCGATCTCTAGTAATGCTGGGGTTTTGAGGGGATTAGCATAAATGACACGGGGTGGAAAAGCGGCAAAACCTGATAGAGTTATGGGGATTGGTTGATGGGCGATCGTGAATTTTTCTAAGCTTTCTTCTACTTTGCCAATTTCTGCTGTCACCCATTTAAACGGCGGTTGTAAGGTAATATGGGGAGGCGACTTTAACGCGGCACGACTCCCGAAATGTTCCGCAAAATAGTGTTTAATTTCTGTGATAGAATCTTGAATTTCCTGGGGCGGTAGAAGCGCGATAAAGAATAACCGTTTTGTTTTATCCATAATAGTGAAGGAAGAAGGAAGAGGGAAGAGGGAAGAAGGAAGGGAGCATCTCAATAACGTAAATTAGCAGTGGGAGCGGAGAGATCCCTATTAGATATCTAGGGCTCTCTCCGCTCTGATGCTCCCCACAGGCTACGCCCGGAGCATCTCCTAATTGTAAATTGATAGTGGGAGCGGAGAGCTCCCTAGGGGATCTAATAGGGAGCTCTCCGCTCCCACTACGGTTTTTTTTGCAAATTTGAAATGCTCCCGCTACGCTAACCCACTACGGTTTTTTTGCTTCTTTGAGATGCTCCCAGAAGGAAGAGAAACTGATGGAATTATACGTTACACTATTACCCATTATCTATAAGCTATTACCCATGTACGGGCGTTGGCGCAGCCTGCGCGTAGCGCATAGCATTTGCCTCGATAACTTTTCGGTTAGTGGCTTAATATTTAAGGGCAAATGCTTCGCCCCTACTTACCCATTACCCATTACCTATTACCTATTATCTATTACCTAATTCTAAAATGCCTTGGTTTGTAAAACTTGAAAAAGGAATTGTCGAAAAAGCCATTTTTGACCAATATGTGCCCGCCCATCGCGCCTACGTGCGAGATTTAATCGCGAAGGGACATAAAGCGAAAACTGGCTATTGGGCGCGACGTGGTGGAGGAATGTTACTCTTTGAGGCGAAGTCTATGGAAGAAGCCCAAGAAATCGTCGCCCAAGATCCCCTGGTGAAACATGGTTGCGTTAGCGTTGAACTGTATGAATGGGTTATTGTCCAAGAATAATCTCCAAGTACAGACGCAGAAATCAAGTTTCTTTAAATTAGGGGTTGCCAAATTTTTATTCGGTGTGTTATATTGATAAATGAACTGGACTTACGCGATTGCAACGCCTAAACCTTGTCAGGACCGGAAGGTAGCAGCAACATGGGATGCTTGTAGTAGGCGTAAACTCCGGTTCACCTTGTTTTAGGGAGCTCATTGCTATGCCCGGTTTTGGAGATATTGTTCAGAAGGCGGTGTACCTGGGTGTTGGGTTAGCCACCTATGCGAGTGAAAAAGCAGGTAGCAAGTTAGCAGAATTAAAAACCGAAGCGCAAAAGTTGGCTGATGAATTGGTCAAACGCGGTGAAATGACCACGGAAGAAGCTCGTCGCTTTGTTGATGATATGGTAAAACAAGCACAACAGCAAACTCCTCCTCAAACTACAACAGAGGAGAAACCCTCCGAGCCGCGTCGGATTGAAATTTTGGATGAAGGGGAAGAAACTTCTTCACCTCAAGATACAGATGTGGATAAACTACGTCAAGAAGTTCAAAAGTTACAAGATGAATTGCGAAACCTGAAAAAATAATCGGTTTTGACTTCAAATTATTCATACGCCTCCAACAGAGCAACCCAGTTTCCTTTTACTTATGAAACTGGGTTTTTTTCTTTAGTCTTGAGAAGTCGCGATCGCGATCAAGTCTTCTATTTTCTTAATATTAAGATCACCGGCTAAATAACCGATCCCTCGATGCAGATGCAGACGAAATTGAGTCGCTAAAGTCTCTTTTTCCGTACCTAAACCATCTTGATAACAACGTTGTTTTAAAGCTATTACCAGTATATCAGAGATTTCTCCGCCCAACACATTCCAAGTTAATTCCACATTACTATCGGAGGGAATGGGTACGGGTGAGGGAATACTCGACTCTGCTAAAGAGCGACACAATGCCCATCTACATAATATATTCCATTGCTCTATTTTGGTAATTCTCTTTAATTTACTTAGTTGCTCCTTTGCTGTTTGCGATAACCGCACGCGATCGACTGGGGGTTCCATATTTTCTATTATAACTACAAATGAACAATATGATTATAAGAGATTTCTGTTTTCCTGTAGATATTTTTTTTAACCGCAGATAAACGCAGATGAACACAGATGTATTAGAATTTTATTGGAACATCCTATGATTTGTTCAGTGATATCATTAATATCTAATCTGCGTTTATCTGCGTTCATCTGCGGTTTCTCCCCTTTTTTTTTACCGCAGATAAACGCAGATGAACACAGATGTATCAAAGACTTTATCTTAAATTTTTATGATTACTCGGTGATATTATTAATATCTAATCTGCGTTTATCTGCGTTCATCTGCGGTTTCTCCCCTTTTTTTTTACCGCAGATAAACGCAGATGAACACAGATGTATAGGATATCTGCATGGCGTTGTGGCTGCATTCAAAAATTTTGAACCACTCGTTTTATTTCTATTCTTGGCGTACCAAAATTAATCAATAAGCAGATTTTTAACTTAGTAGCCTTAATAACATTAAGACATTGAGCCCGATCAATCTCGGTTAAATTCCTAATAGCTTTTAATTCAACTAAGACGCATTCTTCTACTAATAAATCAGCGACATATTCGCCCACAACTACTCCATCATAATAAACCGTAATTCTGTACTGTTGTTTAACTTGTAATCCCGTTTTACGAAGTTCATGGACGAGGGCGTTTTCATACACTTTTTCTAAGAAACCACATCCCAATGTATTAGAAACTTTATAGGAACATCCTAGGATTTGTTCGGTGATATTATTAATATCTAATCTGCGTTTATCTGCGTTCATCTGCGGTTTCTCCCTTTTTTTTTTACCGCAGATAAACGCAGATGAACACAGATGTATTGTACACTTTATAGGAGCCTCCTATAATTGTGTTATTTATCTAATCTGCGTTTATCTGCGTTTATCTGCGGTTTCTCCTATTTTACCAGAAGTATCCTTTTTGGACTGTTGTTTGACGTTGGGCACCGTCATATTTGAGGAGATATTCGATCGCGATCGCGTCATTTTGTCTTAAGTTTTTTACTTCATTTTCGCCAATTTCGGTATCAGTGGATAAGAGAATGACTTGATGGCTCGCGGAGGGGAAATATCTTTCGAGTAAGTTATGACGGTGGGAGGAGTCTAAACGGCCTAATGGGGTGTCGATCGCGACGGGAAGATGACGGCCGGATACTCTCGCGAGCCCCCAAAGAAACGCGATCGCGAGTAATTGTTTTTCTCCCGCGGATAAGCGATGTTTAGGGACTGTTAAACCGTGGGGATCATAGAGGGATAAACAAAAGGTTTTGGTGTCAATGACGACACGATGTACTAAGTCTGATTTATGGAGTAAATAGCGGAAACATTCGGTTACTTCATTTTCTAATTTATTCAGTTTTTTCAGAGTGAGTTTTTCCTGAAAGAGTTTTAAGGTAGCTTGAACTTTAGCAGAGGAAGTGATGATATGTTGATAGTTTTTGAATTTGAGATGGTTTTCGGTAAACTCTTGCAATTCTTTTTTAGTTGTCTTCATAGCATTTTCTAATTCATTTTGGCGAATTGTCAGAGAGTCATATTCTGATTGGATAGTCCACCGTTTATTTTGAGCGTCTCTCACCTCTTTTTCTAATTTTTGATAGGCTTCTGGAGATGCAGCCGTCACTATTTGACGTTCTAAAAAAACAATCTCAGTTTCTATTTCTGCCATTTCGGCTTGTTTTTCTAGTGCTTTTTCCGTCGCCGTTTTGATTTCGGAACTAAGGAGATTTTCCAGTTGTTTTAAAGCTTCCTTATCTGCCCTTAACCAAGGCTTTTTCAGCTCCTTAAGTTCCCCAGTCAGATTTTGATGTTCCTGAGCAATAAATTTTTCAATTTTCTCGAATTGGGTGGTTTTTAAGGATAAATCTTTGATATAATTTAAAAGACGGGTATCTCGCTCTTTTAAGAGTTCTCTGGTAAGGGTTGCTTTTTGAGCGTGGTTTTCTTGTTCCCCTTGCAATTTCGCTTGTTCTAAAATCGGGGTTATTAATGCTAATGGTAAAACACCCGCGGCTAATTCGCGTAGAGTGTTACTGGTTTTATCTAGTTGATGGCTTAAGTCGGTTTTTTGTTTGTCGAGAAGGCTACGATCGCGGGCTAATTTCCCACCTTCATAAATAAACTTATCTTGAGCGACGCGATAGTTACTTTCGGCTTCAGCTAAGTTATTTTTAACAGAAAATAACTGTTTTTTGACTTCCTCAAATTCAGAGTTCTGGAGAGTGAGTTTTTGTTCAATTTCATCAAGGGTAGAAAGTTCTTCCGTATTGGCAATTTCCCGACGTTTACGACTGACTAATATCTCCAAATCTTTCGAGAGGCGATCGGCTAATTCTAAGCCTAAAAGAGATTGAATTGCATCAATGACAAGGGGTGGAGGAGTATCCATTTCGGCTAACTCTTTGACTTGTTCACCATCAAAGAGAAAAAGATTAGAAATCCCAATGGGTAAGAGATTTTCGATATATTCATCCCAGATATTAGCTAAAGCTTTATCCGGCCATTCATCATTATCTAAAATGCCTAAAGTATCTTTACCTTCTTTAGGGTTAGCTTCCCAATAACGGACAATTCTTAGTTTTTTTGGTTGATCATCTTCAATGACTTCAAAAGCTAATTCAATGCGTGTTTTTTCGGTTGGTGGAGTGTTACGGTTAACACATTGAGTAAGAAAGTCCATATAGCTTAAATTACCGCGTGTGGAACATTGAGCCCTTTGGCCATAAAGGGCAAGTCGAATGGAGTCCATGAGGGTTGTTTTTCCCCCTCCATTCATACCCCCAAATAAAATTATTGGGCGGCTCATATCCTCTGTTTCGTTGCGAAGATTAATAATTTGTTTTCCTTGGTAGGGACCGAAGTTTTGCAGAACAAGTTCTAAGAATTTCATAAGTAATAGGTAATAGGTAATAGGTAATGGGTAATAGGTAATGGGTAATGGTTATTCTGTCAGGATTCCAGGGATTAAAACCCCTGTCTTATAGCTTAAGTCTACTGAATCAGACTGATTTTTTAGTCCTCTAAAGAAGACTTTTGCTATAAGTCGGAAAGCAGACGGGTTATCACCCCGTCAAAAGCTTAAGCTGAAGCGGGTGAGAAAGATTTATCATCTCAAAAATGAGGTCAATTGTCAAGAAACCTTATCTATGAAAATGCTACCTCCATCTTAGGAATGAAAAATTAATAAAGTAGTGCAGGCATCTTGCCTGCTTTGGGGCAGAGAAGGGCGAAACTACGAACCAAATAGTCAAGTTATGTAATTTCCATTCCTTACCAAATCTGTTTCCCAGGGAAAAAGACGATCGCGCTCTTAAACCACTCGAATCCACCGATTGATAGTATTAACAATATTATCCATACCATGAATCACAGCATATTCAGGGCGACGATAATAAATAAAATCAAATAAACTCACCCCATAATGATGTTGAACAGCTAAATCCAACCAGAGATTATTAAAAGCATTACCAGACTGATAATCAGGCACATTTTCCCGATAATAATCAAAAGAATCCAGACATAAATTAAAGAAATTACGCCGCCCAAAATGCTTGAGATAACCCAGTCTTGGTTTAAAATAATCTTGATTTTGCAAAACCTGATAAATCCGATCTGCTACAGATTCAGGATCAAAATCAGCATAAAGTCCCGCTTTATCGGGAATAACCACACCCTCATCCCCGCGTGCATATTTATTAAACGCGTCAAAACAAATTACCGGAACATTACAACTCATAGCTTCATGGATACTGCGATTTGTTCCTTCTAATAAAGAACCCAAAATATCAACCTTTGCCCGATTATAATGATTACGGACTTGATCGTAAGACATCATCCTTCGTGGGATGATATAATCTTCTATATTAGGTACAACAGCGAGAATTTCTTGCCATCTTTCTTGATGATATTCGTCCATTGTTTCGGGTTTTCTGAAATCAAAACTATGACAAACAATCCAAGTCATTTTGATGGGATTATTCGGATATTTTTGGCGATAAACTTTTAACCCCTTCGCCAGCATAGGGAGATTTTTATCTAAATCCATACGCGAAACACAAAGGAGATCAATATCTTTCTGAATAAACCGATTAGGCTGCATATAATAATCATTAGTAAATTCGGCATCCTGTATCGGAATAATAACTTTTTTAAAGTGTTCGGGATGATTTTTTCTAAACCAAGCTTCCCGTTGAGAATTAGGATAAACACCAAAATAAGCATCGGCTGTTTTGGACCAAGGATAATTACACCAACGGGAATTAGCTATAGAGAAAAACGCGTCAGATAATTGAGGTAGATGTTTATTTAAAATATCCACTCCTTCACTAAAATAAATCCCTTTAATAAACTTACCTTCATAAAGACAAGGAGGTAAAATAACAGTAAAAGTTAAGCCCGTGGGCATATCAGGTTCATCTTCAAACACTTCTACCGTATAAGCATCTAAGTCCCCATAAATTTCCTCGATCGGTTTATTAATATTAGGATTAGTGTTATAAGGAATTTGGCGGTTATAGTCTCCCTTGGGCATAAATTGATTTAATCTCCACGAATTAATTGAGAACTAATAATAAAAATGAACCCGATCGCGCTATACTAGAAAATAGACAGCAGTGCCAAAAAGTATCTACTGATAGTATAATCACAATAGCATCCCTGAAATTATAAACTACAACATCTTGCCATTTTTGATATGACAATGAATAGTCCCTTTCTGCAACGACTCCATCATCCCTCCCGCCCCGTGCTCGTCTTCGATGGCGGTATGGGCACAAATTTACAAACCCAAAATCTCACCGCGGATGACTTTGGCGGTAAAGAATATGAAGGGTGTAATGAATATCTTGTCCACACTAAACCGGAAGCGGTGGCAAATGTTCATCGTGGTTTTTTGGAAGCAGGAGCCGATGTCATCGAAACTGATACTTTCGGTGGAAGTACCTTTGTTTTAGCTGAATATGATTTAGCTGATCAGGCTTATTCTCTTAATAAAAAAGCCGCGGAATTAGCGAAAAGTCTTACTAATGAATATTCTACTCCTGAAAAACCCCGTTTTGTCGCGGGTTCTATTGGGCCAGGGACAAAACTTCCGACCTTAGGTCATATTGACTTTGATACTCTCAAAAATGCTTTTGTTGTTCAAGGAGAAGGCCTTTATGATGGAGGGGTTGATTTATTCATTGTTGAAACCTGTCAAGATGTCTTACAAATTAAGGCCGCATTAAACGCGATCGAAGAAGTTTTCCAGAAAAAAAATGCGCGTCTTCCTATCATGGTATCCGTGACAATGGAAACAACAGGAACCATGTTAGTCGGTTCTGATATTAGCGCGGTTCTTGCCATTTTAGAGCCTTATCCCATTGATATTTTAGGCTTAAATTGTGCCACCGGTCCCGATCGCATGGCGGAACATATTAAATATTTAAGTGAACATTCTCCCTTTGTCGTTTCTTGTATTCCTAATGCCGGTTTACCCGAAAATATTGGGGGACACGCCCATTATAAATTAACCCCAATGGAATTACGCATGGCATTAATGCGTTTTGTGGAAGATTTAGGCGTTCAAGTAATAGGTGGATGTTGCGGAACTCGTTATGAGCATATCCGTGCATTGGCAGAAATTTCTAATACTTTAACCCCGAAACAACGTCATCCCCTTTGGCAATATTCTGCCGCGTCAATTTATAGTGCTCAACCCTACGAGCAAGATAATTCTTTCTTAATTGTAGGCGAACGTCTTAACGCGAGTGGCTCGAAAAAATGTCGTGATTTATTAAACGCGGAAGACTGGGATGGTTTAGTCTCAATGGGAAGGGAACAAGTCCGCGAAGGGGCTCATATTCTTGATGTTAACGTAGATTATGTCGGACGCGATGGTGTCCGAGATATGAAGGAATTAGTCTCCCGTTTAGTCACCAATGTTACTCTCCCTTTAATGTTAGATTCTACTGAATGGGAAAAAATGGAATCTGGCTTAAAAGTCGCGGGGGGGAAATGTATTTTAAACTCGACTAATTATGAAGATGGGGAACCTCGTTTTTATAAGGTGTTAGAGTTAGCTAAAAAATATGGCGCGGGTATCGTTATCGGTACTATTGATGAAGATGGCATGGCGCGTACTGCTGACAAAAAGTACGCGATCGCGAAACGAGCCTATGATGCTGTGATTGCCTATGGAATCGCGCCCCAAGAAATATTTTTTGATACCCTAGCATTACCAATTTCGACGGGTATCGAAGAAGATAGAAATAATGGCAAAGCCACGATTGAGGCCATTCGTCGCATCCGTGAAGAATTACCGGGGGCTCATATTTTGCTAGGGGTTTCTAATATTTCCTTCGGATTAAGTCCCGCGACACGACAAGTGCTCAATTCCATGTTTTTACATGAAGCCATGCAAGTAGGAATGGATGCAGCAATTGTCAGTCCGAATAAGATTTTACCCTTAGCAAAAATCGATCCAAAACATCAAGAAGTCTGTCGTCAACTAATTTATGATGAACGGAAATTTGAAGGCGATGTCTGCGTTTATGATCCCCTGGGTGAGTTAACCAAACTCTTTGAAGGTGTTTCCACAAAACGCCAAAATATGCGCGATGAAAATTTGACATTAGAAGAAAAACTAACTCGTCATATCATCGACGGCGAAAGAATTGGTTTAGATGAAACACTCAAGAAAGCTTTAGAAAAATATCCCCCCCTAGAAATCATTAATACTTTCTTACTTGATGGGATGAAAGTTGTGGGTGAATTATTTGGATCGGGACAAATGCAATTACCCTTTGTGTTACAATCTGCCGAAACCATGAAAGCAGCAGTCGCCTATTTAGAACCCTTTATGGAAAAGTCTGAATCCGGTGATAATGCCAAAGGTACCTTTTTAATTGCTACGGTAAAAGGGGATGTTCACGATATTGGTAAAAACCTGGTAGATATCATCCTATCCAATAATGGTTATCGGGTGATTAATTTAGGAATTAAACAACCCGTTGATAACATTATTGATGCCTACGAACAGCATAAAGCGGATTGTATCGCGATGAGTGGATTATTGGTAAAATCTACTGCTTTTATGAAAGAAAATCTCGCGGTTTTCAATGAAAAAGGAATTACCGTACCTGTGATTTTAGGAGGAGCCGCGTTAACGCCGAAATTTGTCTATGAAGATTGTCAGAATACTTATAAAGGTAAAGTCGTCTATGGGAAAGATGCCTTTTCTGACTTGCATTTCATGGAAAAATTAATGCCAGCAAAACACGCGTCTAACTGGGATGATTTAGAGGGATTTTCAGGAGAATTTAGCGACAATAATAAGTTATTTAAAGAAATTGAGATAACGCCAGAAATGGAGGAAAAAGCAGCGAAGAAAAAGGCAAAACAAGAAGAACCTGTAGAGATTGATACACGACGTTCAGATGCCGTTGATATTGATATTGAACGACCGATCGCGCCCTTCTGGGGGACAAAATTACTGCAACCAGAGGATATATCCCTAGAGGAAATTTTCGGTTATTTAGATTTACAAGCCTTAATAGCCGGACAATGGCAATTCCGCAAACCGAAGGAACAATCACGAGAAGAATATGATGCTTTCTTAGAGGAAAAAGTCTATCCCGTTTTGGCAGAATGGAAAGAGAAAATTTTGGCAGAAAATCTGTTACATCCTCAAATCATTTATGGATATTTCCCCTGTCAATCTGAAGGAAATTCTCTGCACATCTATAACGCGGATACCTTGACAAAGGGGGGTGAAGCAGAAGTTATTACTACATTTACCTTCCCGCGTCAAAAGTCGATGCGACGGTTATGTATCGCGGACTTTTTTGCCTCAAAAGAGTCAGGAAAAATAGATGTTTTTCCGATGCAAGCAGTAACAGTAGGAAATATTGCCACGGAGTACGCGCAAAAATTATTTGCTAATAATCAATATACCGATTATTTGTATTTTCATGGGTTAGCAGTACAAACCGCGGAAGCCTTAGCCGAATGGACTCATGCCCGCGTTCGTCATGAATTAGGATTTGGTAGTGAGGAGCCGGATAATATTCGGGATATTTTAGCGCAACGTTATCGCGGATCGCGTTATAGTTTTGGTTATCCTGCTTGTCCAAATATTGCGGATCAATATAAGCAATTAGAGTTATTAGGATGCGATCGCGTTTCTCTATATATGGATGAAAGCGAACAATTATATCCTGAGCAATCCACAACGGCGATTATCGCGTATCATCCTGTAGCTAAATACTTTAGCGCGTAGGGTAGGAGAAAAACCCGGTTTCCGCAAAAAACCGGGTTTCTCTAATATTTACAGAGTGGGCATTGTGGCTTATGTGATTCCGATAATTCAGACATTGATCAAGTATCTTGAGAGTCATCTTCTTTGACAACTTCAAAGAGAATAGGTTTAATACGCTTCAATACTTCCTCAAGTAAATCCTTTGGACACTCACCCATAAAACTTGCTTGTCTCGCCCTATAATCTAATGAACGTAATTAATCAGCCATAATTACACCAGTTACTACTTGTTCTGATTGAATGGGGATATAAAAAGGATTTTTGCGTTGTGTATTACTAATCGGACAAACAAATACAAACCCCATTTTTTGATTAAATAAGGTTTTACTTACAACCAATGCTGGTCGGTTTCCCATTTGTTCATGTCCAGCTTGAGGATCAAAATTGAGACGAATAAAATGACCCCTTTGTGGAATATAATTTACCAAATTTCATCTCCTTGAGACTTGCCCCAAAATACTTCTTCACTGGGTTCGATATCGCCTGCTAATAATTGATCTAAGGTATATTCTAAAGTTTTATTTACTGGTTCTAAAACCAGTTTACCATTTTCTATCCTACAGATGACTGTATCATCAGACCATAGGTAGGGGCGAAGCATTCCGGTAATTAACCCCTCGTTGTCACCAATAGCTGATCTGCCGGAATGCTTCGCCCCTACAGATATATGGGAAAAAATGAGATGCCCCCCCACGATGTCGTTGGGAATTGCTAAGGCTAAGGAATTTCCCCACTGACTCAGATGTATTGTTGTTGTCATATTTTACTTGTGGTTGGGATTAGTCTATTATACCCTAGAGAAAATCCATTTACGACGCGTCTCTTTCCTGCTTTTTCCTCTTGAGAAAAACTCGTGACTCTTTTGTTATAATTAACTATAGCACGTCTAAATGAATTGTGAAATCTTGTAGGGGCAATCCCCCTGTGGTTGCCCCGCTCCCCCCCAACCCCCCCGCACGCGGGGGCAAGAGGGGTAGGCACGGGGGCAAGAGGGGTAGGCACGGGGGCAAGAGGGGTAGGCACGGGGGCAAGAGGGGTAGGCACGGGGGCAAGAGGGG
>Ga0209175_10000979_pt1 | contig 15071 bp, 16 predicted proteins | sample JI91814C2DNA_FD_187506 | JGI IMG/M metagenome (GOLD analysis project Ga0209175, IMG submission 187506) | Wastewater effluent complex algal communities from Wisconsin, to seasonally profile nutrient transformation and Carbon sequestration -... | ecosystem: Engineered > WWTP > Effluent > Algae...
AGCCGGGTATTTTTTTATTGGTAGCTACAGGATCAGGGCCGGAAAGAGTAGAGTGCATTAATTTCCTGGGGACTTAATATTTTATTATACACCCGGTAATCGTCGATAGAACCGTTTAAAAATGTAGTGAAACCCGGGTGAAAACCAAATGAGCCGATCAGCTGATTAGCTTGTGTGCAGAAGACCATACTGGTGGCAGTACCAGCATAGCTGCAGGACGTATTTTTTTCTCCATTGATATAGAAATCCATATCGTTGGCCCCTCTTACGTTCACTACAATATGATACCAGTTATTGGCACTGAATAGGGCTGGTGTTGTAATGGTATTAATAGCAGTTTCATTTAAACTGCTATTATCGCCAAAACCAAATGTCATTTTACCGGGTCCGACCTTTCCCAATTGTAGCCAAAAACCGCTGGTGTTATTATATTCACCTCCATCGGCTTTTATTAATGCCTGACTGCTGTTAGGATCCGCCGTTTTAAACCAAATAGAAATGGAAAATGGAAGTCCACTGAGTTTAGCGCTGACAGAAGGTACGGCAATTGTGCTATTGTTGGGACCCGATCCAAATACTGCTGCTTCATTGGGCCGCCCGAATCGGTCAGCCTCGAAAATAATGTTATAAACGTTTAAGGCATTGAGGCTGTTCCCACTGGTATCTCTAACATTCCCATTAAAAGGGTAATGAACCAGTTTCCCCGGTTGGGGCCCCATTTGTTCGGGGTTATTGTCTGTGTTGTTGTCTTTTTCTTTTTTACAACTAACGACAAATAAAGAACTGCATAAAAAGGCGGATAAAAAAAGTGTTGTTTTCATGATCGGTATTATTTGATCATAAAGAGACTTCTTTTATCCGAAGGTTTTACGGGCGTTTCATGTCTGAAACAGCTTGTTTCTTAAACGATCAGTCTGGAAATGTATCTGATCTTGATTTTTTTCCAAGAAATTGAATTAGCGGTTTTCAAGAAACTGAATCACAAAATCCTTTTTTCGCTGTGAAACCGGTACACTATGGCCTCCTTCCAGGATCAGGGTGCCACTGTCTGTTTTGCGGTCGTATATTTTTATTTTGGTTGGATTGACCAGGCAGGAGTGGTGGGTACGGATAAATCCGGCCGGTGCCAGTATTTCTTCATAAGAACGCAGGTTCCGGGAAACAAAGATGGGTTCTGCATTGCTGAGGTAAAATTTGGTATAAGACCCTTCCGCTTCACAAAAAAGGATATCCCTGATTTTTATAAAGTAAGTCTTATCGACATCTTTTAGTACAATTTGTTTTTCGGTATCTGTCTTTCCCCCGATTTGCTGCAGCAGGATGGTCATTTGCTGTTGCATGGATTGCTGATTGATATTTGTAATTGCCCTTTCCAGAGCCTGCCGGAGTTCGGCCGGATCTACCGGTTTTAATAAGTAATCAATGGCACTGTACCGGAAAGCCTGTATGGCATATTCATTATGTGCGGTAGTAAAAATAAGCTGAAAACCGGGTTGCGGTATCTGTTGTAAAAGGTCAAAGCCGGTGCCGTCATCCATTTCTACGTCCAGCAGCACAATGTCCGGCCGGAATTGAGTAATTTTTTCAATACCATCTTTGACGCCTGTTGCTTCTTCCACCTGGTGAACATCATTACTCCAGTTGTGAACCATCTTTGCCAATGTTTCTCTGACTGCTTTTTCATTGTCAACCAGCAGGATATTCATGTTGAAGATTTTTAAATTTGATCTTTATAAATGAGCGGGAGGTGGATAGCGACCAGCACTCCCGGCTTATTCTCGTTATTGGTGATTTGATAACCGGCCCTGGTTTTTAATTTCCTGTTCAGTAAATAAACCCGGTCCCTGATGATCTGGGTAGCCCTGGAAATATGGTCGCTGTTCTTTTGGCCGGGGGAGGGGAGCCCTTTTCCATTGTCTGTAATTTCAATCAGTAGTTCTTTATTTAGTAGGTGAAAGGCCACTTTGATTTCGCCTTTGTATTGGAGACCGGCAAAAGCATGTTCAATGCTGTTTTCGACAAAGGGCTGAATGATCATCGGGGGAATCTGCAATTCATCGGTTTCCAGATCACCTGCCGCGACTATTTCATAGGAAAAGGCATCCGGGTAGTGCACTTTTTGTACTTCCAGGTATTGGGTCAGAAAATCGATTTCCTGTTCAATGCTGATATATTCCTTGTAAGTGCTTTCCAGTGTTTCCCGCATGATATTACTGAACCTTGCCAGATTACCTGCCATTACCTCTCCATGATTTTCCTGGAGGGCCAGCTTTTGTAATGTGGTAAGGGTATTAAAAAAGAAATGCGGATTCATTCTGGCCTGGTTGAGTCTTTGTTCTGTTTCCAGTACAACCTTTTTGTGTTTCAGGGATTGTTGCCTTACATAAAAACCGATGGCCAATAGCGCAAGGATACCGGCGATAGACAGCAACAGGTAAATCTGTTTTTTTTTGCTGAGATCCCTGATCGTGTTTTCGTTTTTGGCCTGATTATATTTTTTTTCCAGTTCCGTGATGGCATTGTTTTTTTCTACGGAGAATAGGCTGTCCCTGATGGCAACCATTTTTTCATACGCATTAAGACCTCGGGTGCTGTCTCCGTTTGCTTTAGAAGCCAGGTAAATATTTTCGTAGGCACTGATCATCATTTGCGGATTAAAAGCTGTCGCATATTGCAGGGCGGAATCCGCCATAATACCTGACTCCTCATATTTTTTCATCTGATATAATGCTGCAGCTTTTTTACTGAATCCGGCATAAGTAATCCGGTCGAATAAGTGTACTCCTCTTGGGCTGCTTTTAATTATGATTTCGGCATACCGGATGGCTTCTGATGTTTTGCCGGTTTGCAGAGAATAGCCGGCCATGGTTTCATTGGCTTCCAGGAAAGCCAGGATATCCTTGCTTTTTTCGGCAATACTCATTGCTTCGAGACCAAGGATCGAAGCGGAATCGGCATAGGAAGAAGTGCTGGTTTCTTTGTACAAGTCAAGATAGGAATTGGCAAGTCTTGTGGCAACAGAGGCAACCAGGGAGGGTACTTTGTTTTGTTGTTTTGCTGCGGCCATGGCGTTCCGGTAATAAAAAATGGCTTTTGCCGTTTGGCCGATGGAGGAAAATGCGGAAGCCAGGTCTGTGTTGGCCCGGCTGAGTCCGTAGTAATCTTTTGCTTTTGTGGCGGCATCAATTCCTTTCAGACCGGCAATAACAAAACTGTCCTGCTGATTTAATTCCAAATACATTTTAGCCAGTGTGCTGTAATGTCTCACATATAAATCCTGGTTACAGTTTTTTTCTTTTAGCAGTTTTTCTTCTTCGGCCAGAAAGAGACGGGCAGCACCGGTATTTTTTTCTGCGATAGCGATCTGGGCCATCCATCCCTGATAGAAAATAATACAGGCAGTGTTTTTATAATTCAGGAGTTTCCGGGCATAAAAAGAAGCGGAGTCCAGTTGACCCGAATTGAAATAGTAGCCCATTGGTGCTCTCAGGGATTCTGCCTCGGGGCATTTGCAGTTTTCCTGTGACTGCAGGGGCAAGTTGATCAGGAGTGTTCCGGCCAATAAGAAAAGGATATAATACTTTAGGTTATACATACTAGATATTGATTAAGGCAGGCACTTTCCCTCCATTCATCATACTGAGACAAAGATTGGCACAATGCAGTGCCTGTAAGATAAGAAATGAATCACATTCCCTTTCATACTCCTCATTCATTTGCAGGATGAAATCATGTGATTCCTTTTGCCAGTTCACCCGGGGGAGTAAGGCCAGTATTTCCTCTCCATTTTGATGATAGAGAGAGAAACGAAGCCTCCAGTTAGAGGATCTGGTAAAACGGTATTTCCTTCTTCTATTGACAAGCTGAATAATCAATCGGGCACCCGGCTCAATAGTGGTACTGGCAATTTTTTTTGTCTGTAGCATCGTATGCCAGATACCGGTTCCTGTTTGCCGAATCAGGAAATTGTCACAAGTAATCAGCTCGGCACCCAAAAAGCCTGAATCAGTGTATCCCAGCGTGGCTGCAGGCTGATTTTCTCCTGTATGCAGGACAAATTTTGTTTTACTGAGTGTTTGAATCTTCATATTCTACGGGCTAAAATTAGCTGGAATTCAACGAAGTGGAAAGCGGTGTCACCAGCGATGATTTTCATTTCATGGACGATTGAATTGGTTGCACAAACGATGAAAATGAAATAAAAAAGAATCCAGGCTGGGGATTGCAGTTATCAAATGGGGCTATTCGAAAGTGAAATCAGGTGAAAACTTGAAAATGTTCAAAATAGCTTTGAGTAAATGAAGTACCATGAAAGCATATTTATTTGTAATGACCATGATATTGTTTGGCCTTACAGGATTTTCACAACCAGCCGATTATGCGGGACCTGCTAAAATTGCTGTGAATGCATTTTGGGATGGTGCTGGTAAATTAGAGAAATCTATTGTCGGTGGGGGATCTAATCTGGACAAGGATAAACTTATTGTTTTGCAAAGGAAAATTTTCGAAGTGAAAGCCAAAGACCCTGCCTATAGTACTGCTTCCATGGAAGCGAAGATTGCCAGTTTAAAAGAGAAGATCGAGGGTAATCTGAAAAAAAATACAGAGGCATCAGTGGCTGTGATGGATAAGATGAAAAGCACCCGGTTATATACAGAAGCGCTGAAGAACCTTTTTTATTACAGTACTCAGTTAGGAAATTCTGATTTACCGGGAGTCAAAGAAAGAATTGCAGCCTATAAACAAAAGACAGCTGATATTCTCACTATGGACCCTAGCGGGGCTGGCAAAGAACTGGAGTCACATAAAACGAAGCTGAAAATAACATTTCGTCAGGCCGAGAAAGATTTGTATGAACTGGATCGTCGTTGCCGGGAGCAAACCAATAAGGATAATGCGGCTGTTCGGTATTATGAGCTGATGCTGTCACAGGCTTTTTGGGATGCAGCAAGGCAGGTATATCCGGAAGAGCCTGATTTTGCAAAAGCCAATGAAATTGCTCAGAAGTTATTAACTGGTCTTGGTACCATTGAGCAGGTATATGCCCTGGCGGCCAAAAGTAAAGAACAGAAAATCAATGACACCCGGCTTCCGGTACCGACGGTAACTGACCCTGTACTTGAAAAATTATTCCTGGATATTTTTAATCAGTACCATGCTGAAGAGTTTAAAGGGAATGCCATCAAAGCCGTGATAACCAGCACCGACTGGTCGGTTCAGCGGCACGAAATCACTGGCATCATTACCGGTCGTACCCGCAGGGCGGTTATCGTTTATAAAACATCAGAAGGGAAATGCTATCTCACGGGTAATTTCTTCCTTCACCAGGAATATATCGGGAACAGTTTTACCACTGCTACCACTTCACCCTATGGCATTTTGGGCAGCCAGGAAATGCGCTGTGAAAATGTTAAAAAATAAATACACTATTATGCGCAAGTTGATTTTTCTACTCATGTTTTTTAGCCAGTTCTTTTCAGTAACTGCACAGGATCCATTGTACAAAGGCCCAGCGAAAGAACAGGTTGATTCATTCTGGCAGGTGGCGGCTAATCTGGAAGCGTCGATATCCCGGGGCGGGGAAGCTGAAAATGCCGGTTTGAAAAAAGAACTTGCCAGGCTGATTGTAGTAATCAAGCAAAAAGATCGTTCATTTAATACGGGTTTACTGGCCGATAAAATGAAATCACTTATTCTGAATGAACAAAAGCTTAGGAATGAAAGGTATGGAGTAAAAACTGTGGACAATACTGATATTTCAGAGGAGACCGTTAAAAAAGTGAACGAATTATTAGCTGCTCTTTTTGATGTCAGCCTCGGTGAAAATAAAGTACCAAATATCCGCAGTAAAACAGAGGCATTGGACAAAAATCTGATTGCCTTACTGGCTTTTGACCGAAGTGGTAACCTAAGGACATTGGCCAGATATCTTGTTCGACTAAATGAAAAAGCTGACGATGCCCAGAATGACTATCTTTTGTTGGAGAAAAGGTGCCTCGAAGGAACGGATAAGGAAATGGCAGCTATTGAATTTTACCGTTTTGGCTATTATCGCTCTTTTTGGGATGCCGCGCGGAAAATTTTCCCCGGGGAAACAAAACTGGGACAAGCATATGATCTCACTTCCCGGATATATAATGGTATGGGTTCGGTGGAAAAACTACAGGATATCGTAGCGGCCAATTATACCCGCCTGGTTAAGGAAACCATGATCCCTGCGCCAAAAGTCAAGGACGCCGGGTTGGAACAGCTTTTCATGGAGGCATACAACAAAATGTACAGTGAGTCATTTAAAGGGAAAGCGCTGAAGGCAGTAATCCTGAGTGATGACTGGGCCATTCAAAGAAACGAAGTATCAGGTATTGTTACCGGCAGGCTGCGCAAAGCTGCTATTGCCTATAAAAATGCGGAAGGGAAATGTTACCTGATCCGTGAATTTTTTATACAGCAGGAATATGTGGGTGGAGCTTTCGTTGGTACGAAATCCGTTTATGCCGTGGGCAAAGGCCAGGAAATGCTTTGTGAAAACCTGAAATAACTAGCTGTTCTGTTTGTCCTTGTCTATTAAAGGTAGTTTGATCTGAACAACCACTCCTTTGCCGGAAATACTATTATCTATACTAAAGGAAGCCTTTGTCTTTAATTTAATATTTAGCAGATAAATCCGGTCCCGGATGATCTGGCTGGCCCTTGATATATGCTCACTGTTTTCCTTCCCGGTAACCAGTAGCCCTTTACCGTTATCTGTTATTGTTATCTGCAAATCAGATTGCTCTTTTTTAAAATCAACAATAATTTCGCCCGGGTAATTAATTCCTGAAAACCCATGTTCAATACTGTTTTCAATAAAGGGCTGCAGGATCATAGAAGGGATCAGGGTGTATTCGGGTTCAATGGTATCCGCTATACTGATCTGAAAACTGAATTTATGAGGGAAACGGATTTTTTGTAAGTCCAGGTATTCTTTCAAAAATTCAGTTTCCTGTTCAATGGTTACATATTCCTTATAGGTGCTTTCCAGTGTTTCCCGCATGATATGTGAAAACTTGGACAGGTTACTGGCAATGCTTTTGCCATCATTACCTTCCATGGCGAACGATTGAAGAGAGGATAAGGCATTGAAGAAGAAATGCGGATTCATTCTCGCCCGGTTCAGTCTTTGTTCGGTTTCCAGGATTTTTTGTTTGCTTTTTAAAGATTGTTGCCTGATAAAAAAAGCGAGGCCAATCAATGCAAACAGACCAGCTACTGCCAGCAGGATATAGATTCTTTTTTGCTGAGCCAGTTCTTTGATGGTTTTTTCGTTTTTAGCTTTGTTATATTTCTGCTCCAGCTCATTGATGGTCTTTGACTTTTCCGCATTAGTGAGGCTATCTGAAATTTCAATATAGCTGTTCATGGCATCCACCGCATCCTTATAATTCTCAGACCGCTTACTGATCTGGTAAATCAGCGCATACGCATTGGCGATAGCTTCCGGGTTACCGCTTAGCTGATGAAGGATCAGGCAGGAATCGGCCAGTCTGCGGGCTTCCGGAAAATTTTTCATTTCTATCATCACATCTGCCTTGTCGCCATAATTGGTGGCCTTTAATGTCATGTCGCCAGCAGCTTTGGAAAGGTAAAAACTGCTGTCAATATACAGAAGGGCTGTTGGGTAATCACCTGTTTCGTGTGCATACCCATTCATCATGTTATAGCCTTTTTGCAGGAGTTTTATGAATTGATGTTCTTTGCAAATCACTAATTGTGCCCTGGTGAAATTTTTAGCGGAATCCAGCAAAGCTATATTTTCAGTATCCTGGTATCTCCAGAAAAACACAGCGGCCAGACGGCTGATAAGGGAAGCTTTCTCCAGCGGTTCTTTTATTTTTTCAAGTATCCCCAGTGCTTTTCTTGCATATTCTATACCCTTGGCTGATTCTTTCATTTTATTGAAAGTCTGCGCTACCTGTAACAAGCAAACCGCCTCTTCAAACTGATCTCCGGACTCTTCAGCAAGTGGCAATGCTTTCAGGCTAAATTCCAGGGATTTGGTGTATTCACCCATGGTGAAATTTAAATTGGCCATCTGCCTGTAGTAATGAAAAAAGGAGGGCTCTTTACATGATTTTTTACTGATCAGCTGATAGGCTTTACTGAGGCACTCTGTTGCAGAATCAAATTGGGTTCGTAACATGTAAGACTCTGCTAACCATTCCTGATAACTGGCAGGGCAGTTGCCAGTAGTTTCTTTTTGCAAGACATTGAGGGCTGCTGGAAGATCAAAACGGTCATTGCTCCTTTGTTGTTTACGAATATCAGTAGCAGTTTTACAATCGCAGTCCTGAGCAAGTAACACTTCTGTAATGTTTACCCATATGATAAGAAAACAGATGATGTTTTTCATTGTATAACAGGGATATTTATCCTTAAATGTAAGCTAATCTGGTCTTAACATTTGTTTGTTCCTGCAAAAATGCCAGGAACATCAGTTTCAGTGAAATCGGATATTCATTAGTTGGAAGCAACTGCTTATTTAGTAGCATCAGTTATTCTGATGGGTCGTGCAGACAAAAAAAATCCTGCCAGGCAGGATTTTCTTGAGACGGGGGTAACGGTTATTACTGCTCAATAGTGCTTTCTTTTCTTTTTCCAGATCCAGTTGACCAGGGCCAGTAACAAAAGGGGAGGCAGTGCCAGGATGAAAACAGTCAGGGCCGGGAAGTACTGGTTCTTGCCCAGCAAACCAGCCTGCCATCGGTTGATCGCCGGAACGATCCACCAATCTGATCTGGCCATAAAAGCGGCTGTTGCCAGGATGGCCATCGCCAGCAGAAAACTGAATGTTCTCATTGCTCCTCCTGTTTTTTGGCTGGTTGGTAGAGCCAGATGCCAATACAACTGATCGCAATCAAAAAAGGCAAACGTTTGGTATGTTTAAAATTGGTTTTCTCTTCCAGCAATGTAATCAGCAGGGCCGCCAGGATGACTACCACCAGGATGATACCAGTTTTTTTCAGCTTGCCTTCTTTGGGCCAGAATTCCTGTTTATTCATGCTGCTTTTATGTTTTACGGTTTCCGGTTAACTGTAGTTGTTTATCGTTATCAATCAATAAGAATTGTCCGTATTCTACTGTTATTGAAGTCTGCCACAAAGAGTAAATTATTGCTGACATCGGCTGCAATAGCCAGTGGAATATCAAAGCGGGCAGTAGTGGCATCCCCATCACTAAATCCAGCAGTGCTGCCAGCAATGGTTGATACAACACCTGCCGGAGTAATTTTCCTGATACGGTGATTGCCAGTTTCTGTTACAAACAGATTCCCTGCGGCATCCACACTAATGCCGGCCGGTGTGTTAAACCGGGCTGCAGCACCGGTACCATCGGTATTGCCTGAATTGGTGTCACCTGCTACTAATACTGGTGTGGGTGAACCTTCGGTGAACTTATAAATCCGGTTCTGAAAGTAATTGGTAAAGTAAATAACATTGGAGGCATCTACAGCCAGTCCAAATGCCATATAACCTGTTACGAGAGTTGTAACAACACCAGCTGGAGTCACTTTTCTGATTTTCTGGCTGGCATAATCCACTACATACAAATTACCGGCACTGTTAATGGCAATACCCAGGGGCTCAGCAAAACTGGCTGCAGTACCAGTTCCATCTACACTGGCCATTGTACCACTACCAGCCAGGGTAGTTACAACACCGGCAGGTGTTATCTTACGGATGGCATTATTTATGCGGTCACCCACATAGAAATTACCACTTGCATCTGCAACAATACAATAGGGCCCATTGAATTGAGCAGCTGCACCTGTACCGTTTACGAATCCTCCAACACCACTACCCGCTAAAACACTGGTTACACCAGCAGGCGTGATTTTCACAATCCGGTGATTATCCCTGTCGCAGATAATGAGGTTCCCGCTGGCATCTTTCACAATTCCTGAAGGGTGAAAAATGGTGGCAGCAGGCCCGGTAAGGGTTATGGAATTAACCCATCCATTCCCATGATAAGTAAAAGAGGGACCGGTAATTTGTTTGCTGCTTTTTTCAATTTTTACCACGCCGGTGCCGGCATTGATGGGTACAAGGGCCGTGATAGCTGTATCGGTGGCAGTTTGAATAGTAGCCTGTACATTATTAAAGTAAACTTTCAGGGCGGCAGTGTTGGTTCCAAATCGGGTTCCCCTGATGGTTACCAGTGTGTTCTTTGGCCCTTCAGTTGGACTAATGGCCGTCAGCGTTGGATCCGGTTCAGGGCTGGGCGCCGGAGTACTTTCTTTTTTACAGGACGAAAGGAGGATGGAAAAGAGAATGGCGGACAATACAAAAATTCTTTTTGTCATAAGTGGATTTTAAGGGTTTACAAAAGGTGCCGGTTAATAGAGAGTGCTAAAATAGCATGCTGTTTTTTTTCAAATCAGTCATTTAAATACCTGATAACACAGGATGTATAACCGGGGCTAAAAAAGGAATAAGTGAAAGTGGAAGGGGTAATGATATTGACAATTATAGCATTTATGTGTTTTAAACCTGCGGATATGGAACAAGGGGTTGCAGTTACCAAAGTCGGGAAAGGACGACAGGAGGAAGGATTACTTTGCAACAAATAATAAGTATCAAATGAACTGGATTAAAATGACCCTGGTATTTGTTCCTGTATTAGCAATGGTAAGCTCCTGTGCTGAAGGTTCGGCAGATAAGAAAGTACCGGAACTGGCCAGTGAAATGTGTCACTGTTTTGATGATTTCAGTAAATCAGTCAGTGAGAAAGAGATGGCAATATTCAAAGATGTGTCAACGGCAGAACAGCCTCAAAAAGTACTGACAGAAGCATTCGCAAAAATGGACACGGAAGAAGCCACAGGACTCGCTGAAAAAATGAAAAGCATTGGTGACCGAAACTCTGCTGTTTTCAAATGTCTGGATGCATTTGATAAAAAACATGGCAAAGAAACTACGACCGATAAAGAAAAGCTTACTGAAAAACTGCTGAAAAAATTGCAGTCCAATCAATGTAGTATCGGCGCCGCCATTATCAATCTGAGTTTGCGGAAGGGGAAATAAACTAATAATCAGTTTTCTTCTTTTACAGCCTTTTCAATATTTCTGTCGGGTACCAGCCACATAATGGCCACCAGGATGATCAGGGCACCGGAGATACCAGTATGAATCCATGCAGCTGGTATTGCCAAAGTATATAAAACACAGGAAATTGTTCCTTTAAGCGATTGTTTTTTGAGAACCAGTAACATGGCTTCGTTACCGGGATTACATTTTTTAATGACTTCCAGTAAAATAAAATAAGCCACACCACAACAGTTTGACAGAATCGCATATCCAGCAACTGTATTTCTTGCAAAATGATTTTCTCCCATCCAGGCAGTGGCAAAAGGAATCAGTGATAACCAGAATAAGAGATGAAGATTTGCCCAGAGAATACCTCCTCTTACTTCTTTGATGGTATGCATCAGGTGGTGATGGTTTCCCCAGTAAATGCCCAAATTGATAAAACTCACGATATAACTTAGGAAAACAGGCCAGAGTGCTTTAATGGCTTCCCAACTGGGATCATGTGGAATTTTCAATTCCAGCACCATAATGGTAATAATGATGGCAATAACGGCATCACAAAAAGCTTCCAGTCTGTTTTTTGTCATAAAAAAGGGGTTGTTGGTTCGCCCTATAAATATATACACACATTTAATATGATGAACAGGGGTAGCCTGGACTTATGCAGACCCTGTCAATATGTTTTTTTTTAAGGTTAGCCCGATTGTTTGCTAATTTTAGTAACAATTGCTTGCTATGAGAAAGTTTATTCCAGCCGGAATACTGCTACTCCTGTATTGTCCTGTTTCTGCACAAGAGGAAGGCCAGGGTGTCAGAAAGGAATTTAATAGTACCGGACATATCATTCAGTTTACTCCCTCTGTCAGGAATTTTTCCATACCATTACCTGTAAATGCGATCCTGCAGGAAAATCTGGATGGCCGTTTATTATACCGGACCACTGTAAAAAGATCCGCCCTGCATGGAGTGTGGCAGAGTTGGTACCAAAACGGACAAACATGTGATTCGGGCCGGTTGGTCAGGAATATACCGGATGGGGAATGGATAATCCGGAATCAGGCCGGGCAATTGATGACCTTGCGGACTTTTAATGCAGAAGGGTATTACCGGGTATTGGAAGAAATTAACCGCCCCAATCCCAAAAGAAATTTTTATCAGCTGGGGCAATTAGCCCTTCAAAACCGCAAACTGGCTTTCAGCTATCTGCAGGCTGATTATTCTTTCCCTGATAAAAGCAGGGATCCTGCATTTCATTCGCTTCGGGAGCTTGTATTAGCCAATCATACCGGACAAAGTTACCGGCCTGTTTTTGAGAAAGGCCTCCTGGATGGTTTATACATGAATTTTTTTGACAATGGTCTGGTAAAGGATTCGGGCATTTATCAAAAAGGTCTCCGGGAAGGATATTGGATTCACCGGGAATCACCTTCCTCCGTAATCATTGCAGGTAGTTACCGGCATGGATCGAAGGAGCAGGAATGGAAAATTTATTCTCCAGAAGGGAGGTTGCAGCAAATCATGGTCTACAGGAAAGGAACCCTCCGCTGGCAAAAGCAGTTCGGGGATTAATTTGATTCCATTCTTACCTCATCAGTTTCCCCAATCACTTATCTGCTCAGGTAATGGCTACTCCGATCAGTTTGCCGATCCCGAATGTGATGGCTGCTGCAGCCAGTCCGAATATGACCTGTCTGATACCTGAATGCCAGATACTTTTCCCTGTAAAAAGTGTGATGGCTGCTCCAATTACAAATAAACCGATGGCGCTCGCCGCGGCACTGATCAGGATGGCTGTTGTGCCTGTGAGGAACATAAAAGGAAATACCGGGATGATGGCACCGATCGCAAATAATATAAAGGAATAGATCGCTGCCTCAATAGCAGAACCTTTTAATTCTTCTGCATTGATGCCCAGTTCTTCCTTTACCAGTAATTCATGGGCATGTTCCTTATCGTTGATTATTGCGGCGGCCATTTCTTTGGCTTGTTCTGCCGGAATGCCCTTGGCCCGGTATATCAGTTCCAGTTCTTTCTGTTCATTTTCGGGATTTGTTTCCAATTCTTCCATCTCTATGGCCATCTGGTTCTCATATAATTCCTGTGAGCTTTTAACGGAAATCCATTCTCCCAGTGACATCGATAAGGCACCAGCCAGCAAACCAGCCAGACCGGCGAGTAATACCCCACTGCCTCCCTGCGTGGCACCAGCCACACCCATTACCAGACTGAAATTGGAAACCAATCCGTCATTGCCACCCAATACGGCCGCACGGAGTGCATTGCCGCCAACTGATTTATGTCTTGATTCAAAACGGGCAATCGTACTGCCGGATACGTTGGTGTTTTCAATGATGTTCCTTAAAACTTTTACGTGATTGGTCTCTGCTCCGGTCAAAGGCATATTTAATTGCTCTTTGGTTTTTACCACCGCCCTGGATAGCGTTTTTTCTGTATCCATCAGGGTGCCCAGCACATAATCATAACCAAAAACTTTTCCGATTTTATTCAAAGTCTTTGCCCGGAAGGAGGGGGCAGGCATTTGATCCGGGGGTAAGCCGCTTTTCTCCAAAAAAGAACTGGCATGTCCCATTTCAATTTCACTCATTTGTTTAAAAATGCCAGCGACTTCCTTGTCTTCTTCTATTTCTGCTAATCTTCCATAGAGATAGGCCGCGTCTATTTCGGTTTGGATACTTTTTAAATTGGGCATGAACATATATTTCAGACCTAAAGATAGCTTTTCGGTCAGTGAATGAATATGACTTTAGTAACATTTGATCCTGATAAAAACTGGCTGACTAAACAGCAAGCAAAACTGTCACATTTAACTGATGTCAATGTGTACAGTTTTGCTTCTGCTGATTGTCGTTAACTGATAATAGCCTCCGGTATTAAGCGGGGCAGGCGTTCTGACAATCGACCAGATTTAACAGGGCCTGTTTTGTCTAGTCATCATCTTCTTTATCTTCTTTCTCTACACCAGACTGTACCCCTGATCCGATCTCGGAATGTCGGATGAGTCCGCCCAGATGTGCCGTACGGATCATACTGCCGAAAGAAGCCAGTGATAAAATAAGAGAGAGCCATAAAAGCGGACGGGCCAGTAATTTTCTCTTACTGAAAATCAGCGCCGCTAAAGCCCCAATACCCGTAATAATGAGAATGATCAGGGTCAGTCCTGCAGCCTCTTCATGTTCTTCAATCATACCCTCCTGTACGCCGGGAAGATTTTCCACTAACTCTTCCGTGCCTTCCCCGGTGAAATAAACAGGAAGAACAGAAATAGCTGCTCCCACTAAGAGGTAAAGTGAAATAGTCATTAAGGATTGATTTTTCCGTATCATTCCAACTAGTAATATTATTCCGCCAATCAGGGCCAGGAATAAAGGCGCATGGTTCAGCGCCAGATGAATCTGTGCCTGGTTCATAAATAAATATTTTAAATTAAAAATCGGCCGAAACTGTTTCAGCCTTTCAAATGCCATTAAGCGAAATAGGCTCTGACTGAGGTGGGTGAAAAATGGCAAAGGCAATATGGAGTGGACTGCCTTCCGGATAAAGCGCGTAAGCTGATTGTTGAAAAGGCAATGCTGTTATTATTTGTATTTCTTTCAGTACCGGTTGAAAAGGGTCAATATGGGCAATCGTTCCGGCTGACCGGAAGGGTAATTCCTCATCTTCCTGATCATCGTTGTCGTTCGGATGTTCCTGGTTACTGTAGTGTAGCTGAAGGAAGTCGCGCAGGCTTAATCCCGGAGTACTGGTCTTGTGATGCTGGTAATGCGAAAATAGCAGGGGGATTTTGAGAAACTGGTGTATCTCTGTCGTTCCGCAAAGCAGGAGCAATGCCAGTAAGATTTTAATCCTGTTTTTCATCCTCCTGCAAGGTATTTTTAAAAGTCCATTTTGGAGTTGATAAAGATCAGCTCTCCCGCTCTGAATTTGAGGTAAAAACCTGTTATTCAGGCCTCCCGCTTCCTTAGCTCAGCCAAAAACCCTATCTTA
>Ga0209175_10000980_pt1 | contig 15070 bp, 18 predicted proteins | sample JI91814C2DNA_FD_187506 | JGI IMG/M metagenome (GOLD analysis project Ga0209175, IMG submission 187506) | Wastewater effluent complex algal communities from Wisconsin, to seasonally profile nutrient transformation and Carbon sequestration -... | ecosystem: Engineered > WWTP > Effluent > Algae...
TGAACGCTTACGATCGCTTGGCCAACGACAATTGGCGCCTAGCTGGCCCGCTGCAACCGAGCGGGCGACCGCCGATCGACGAGATCTGCGCTGGACTTGAGATTGACGACGAGCGCGGCCCCTCAGGAAAGACGGTAGCTTCGCTGATTGCCCGCATGGAGGATAAGCGGGTTGTAATTGTTTCGGCGGTCGACATCCCGCAGTGGCCTGCTTGGGCGCGCTTCTTGGGCGAGTACGCAAATGCTTGTCGCTCCGTGGACAAGTTTGACCGGACGCAATTGCTGCTGGTTACGTCCGGCGTTCCAGCTGATCAGTTGCCGGCCAAGGCACCGGCGCTTCAGTCGTTGGCATGGAATGGTCACATCGGCGAAGGCGACGTGTTCGCCTATGTTCTTCAGTTCTGGCGGCGCACTGGGACGCGCATCGACGCCCGTGCAAAGCTTGTAGCGCGGATCGTTACGCGGCTGGCGCTGTGGGACTTCGACTTGGTTGACCGGTTCCTCGATCTGAATTGGCAAGATCTTTTTGATCCGACGCAGGCGCTTCGCTCAATCGACGATGACAGGGAGTCTTGGGTCGGGCTCGGATCCACGTGGGAGGAGGGAGGCCTCGCCGATTTTGACGGAGAGCGCATGGTGCATGCGCTCGTCTTATTTCGGAATGGTGACCCCAAGAGGGAATTGGTGATGCGTTTATGGGCCGCCCAGGCCGCCGAGTTGATGCCAGCCCTTGAACTGAAGCGCCGACAGCTGGCTGATCGCATGAAAGCCAGTCGGGGGTTGCCTTCTTCTCTGCGTCTCAACGATGAGCCAGTTCTCGATTTGAACGATGTTGAGATCGGTGGTCTACTTCATTTGGCGCGGATACATCGACTTCCGCCGAATATCATTCAGACGGCACAGAGGTACAGGGACATCCGGAACAAGCTCGCGCACCTTGAGCCAGTGAGTGCGGATGACGCGCTCTACGTTCTCACTGGCAAGGTGGGACAATGACGTGCCACCCAGTTACGACCGCAAACCCCGTGTGCACACGCGGCGGATGCTCGGAACCAAGTAGGCGCAGCGTTCCGTGTACAGGAGTTTCGGGAAGAGCTGGGACTTCTCGGTCTCCGGAAATACTCGCATTAGCGTTGAAGAGGCTGTAGATGGCGACAGGCACTATGGGCCCAGCGAGCAGCGAGTCTTCAAGTATCGCGGATTCGAAATCTATGCAGGCTGGGCCGTGCCTGATAATAAATTCTGGCCCTCGCCGAGCTTCTTCGAACTTGAAGTCCCGTCGAACGACGAGTCGGAGCAGCGCTTCATCGCCTGTTGTCGAGTACTAACTGCTGGCCCTCGGTAAGCCTCCGGCCAACCCATCTTGACCGAGAACCTCAGGGTGTCCGTACCGGTTTAAAACTGACCATTTGGTCAGTTTTCGGCCAGCAACAACAGCGGACCACTCTACCGTGACCACGGCGGTGCCCTTACGCAGTTCCACGCGGATGGGTGGATCAACGCTTGGGGAAAGCTGCACCGGGACAAAGCCGCCCATCGGCTCGGAGGCCGCCACACGTAACGGCAGGCAGGACAGCTCAGGCGGCTCGATGCCTCGCTCGCGCATCCAGCGCCGCAGCTGGTTGGCGTTGATCCCGTTGGCCAGCGCAACACCCGCGACCGAGGCGCCGGGCTCGCCGCAGGCTTCGATCAGGGACTGCTTGAACGCCTCGGAATGGGTGCGACGGGTACGGAGGGGCTGGGTGATGGTCATGTAAGTGTCCACTTCTAATGCGTAGTGGACACTATGGTTAGCGAGCTAAGCGGTCGGGGGAAGGTGGGTTTGCCGGGGGCTTACGGCCCTCGCCGTCGCCTGACGGCCGAACGGCAGGTGACCAACTCATTGCTACCTGACTGCACCAATCAGGTCAGCGACAGCTCAGGCCGAGCAACCGTCCTTGGTGACAGGCTGTTGGTCGGTCTTTGCTGTCGTTGGGACACCTCTTGCGATACGTCAGCCATGTGGCCCGTTGCCGACGGTGGCAGTACTGAATGGACGAACGTCAGCGTCCATCGTCGTCGAACTCACACATCCGACCCCTATGCTGACGGTGACGCCTGCATAGGGGTCGGATGTGTACGGGAGCTAGATCTCTACCGCCCAGCTCGAAACGTCTAACCAGCCATTCGCCCTCAGTGAATCGAGAGTCGCGCCCTCATCCAATGCGCTGAAGATGTTACGCAGGACCACAGGAACAGCGTGAAGATTGCGAAGCGAAGCCGGCAGCTCTAGCACCGAATCGGTCAGCGGCTTGTTACAGCTCGCCATATTGCGATTGCGTAGTTCCACGAGCTCAGGAACCAATGCCTTTGGGAAGTACCTTTTGATCCGGAACTCAGGTAACTTCTTCCTTGGCGGCCACAGGTGCATCTCATGATCGCCAGTGTTGACGATGCCTCTGTCTGAATTGAGCTCGTCCTCGATGAATCCGCGCACGAGCGCCGGTGTATCGTTCTCCAAAACCTCCACTACCAAACCCGCAACCGTTGGATCCGTGAGCATGAAGATCACGCCGCGCGCGACAGCTTGTTCCTCAGCGATTTTCCTCTTTAGCTTCCGGCGAAGTTCGACGCGCTGCATTCGGAGCTCGAGCGTCGATTCGTCCGCCTCAAGAGCCTTGATCTGCTCGATTAGTACATCCGTTTCGCGTTGTCGAATCACGACGCGCCCGTTTGGATGATCATGCAGATCGAGAGCGAGTTCTCGAACAGCAAGATCGAACTCCGTACCTGTCAGCTCAAGAGCGCCGGCCTTAGTAAACCAGGTTGCTAACAGCGGTGCAGGAGGCATCCCTCCAACTGCACCGAAGTGCTTTGCCGCGACCTCGGGCTGAAGGGTCACGCGTCGGACAATCTCGGACCAGCCCAGTAGGACGATCTCAAAGTTCTTCTGCTTCCTGCGTGCTTCATTGAGCCTGCGAACGTGCTCTTGCAGCTTAGTGTCGTCTTGTACTGTCGAGACAATGTAAAAGGCCTGAAGCGTGGGAGTGAATTTGTCTGCTTCGGCAACCTCGTCGTCAATCTCCTTGGAGTTCAGCCGGCTCACTGGCCATCGCGACCGACGCTTGCATTGAATTCCAACGGGGTATCTGGCCCCCTGCCGCGCGATGATGTCGACGCCGTGTTGCCGTTGGCCGGCACGTCCATGCCGCACCAAGGCCGGGTCGTTCCACATCGCTTGGAAGAGGTCGGCACATAGCTCTTCAAAGTGCTCCCAGGATCGCGGCGGCGCGTATTCAAATTGAAAGAAGTTTGGCATAGAACATCAGATTATGGGATGAGCAACGTTCATCATCGTGCCAAATACAGCCACGGGGTAATGACAAGTCAAGCAACTTAAAGTTGGTAAGGGTGCCAAGAGCCGAGAGTTGACCTGTGTTGTCGCGCAGACTGGTCGATCTGAAGCGTTGGGTCTTTGCGTGGTGCTGCAAGCAGGCGACATTAGGTATCAAGCATGTCCCACTCGTAGCCGAGTATCCATCTCAGTGCCGAGAGCTTGCCATTGAGCATGCCCCACTCGAAGTCGTCCCAGGGGCCGAGATTCTCGATGCCCACCTCGTCTTCGGTTTTCTTCTCGGCAGCGAGCGCCCCTTCCCACACTGTATCTAGCGTCTGGTCAGCGCGATATGGGTTCCGACTGTAGTCCTGCTCGGCAACGACATGATGCTCGCCGTTTTCGATCTTCATACGCAGATTCCAGTGCCGGTTATACCAGACCTGCCGGAACAGCATGTGCTCCGCTTCAAGAATCTCTGACAAGCTGCGCGCCTCCTGTGAATAGTTGAACTCGAAGGCGTGGTCACTTAGCAGGTCGGGGTTGTGATCCTTCAGGAAGTCGACCATCGCGATCCAATAGGTGGACTTCGGTGCTTCGAACAGGTGCGCTAAGTCGGCGTGCGGCTGCCGGAAATCACGGTCTGCATCGCTGAAGTCCTTCGTATTGTGGGTGATGAATGCACAGGGTGCGGCGACTGTCGCTTTCGATGCGATGTCGGTGTAGATCTCAACAAGGATAGCGTCGCCGACGCTGTTCTTCGCACGATGGTATGGAGCCATTTTTGCGAGCGCCCGTTCTGTGACGCGCTGCTTTACAGCATCGCTGGTCACGAGAGCGGGAATGCTGCGCAGGAGCTTGTCGATGCGATCGATCGATTCACTGACCGCATTGCCATCGGTACCGATACGGTGGTCAATCTCGTTCAGTCCTGCGAGTAGATCGGCCTTCTTTGCGTCGTCGCCGAAGCAGCTAACAGCCTGCCGGACCAGCCTGAAATGGGACTGGAGGCCGCGCCGCGCTTCCTCGATGATGCGAGCCTTGTTGCGATTGAACTCATCCAGCACCTGCTGCGGCACGATCAGTTCGACCTCGCCGCTTTCGATCAGCTCTTCGAGCACGGCAATAATGGGTTGTTCGCGATAGTCCTTTGCCAGATCTAGCCAGACGCATGTATCCATCAGCAACCGCATTGCTATCCCTATCCTGATCACGTTGGAAGAGCCTCGATTCTAAGGTAGTGCGGCGCGGGATCGAGCTTCGCCAAAGTGAACTCCACAATCTAGCGAAGCCATACAACGTCAACCGTGAATTCTTCAGTAGTGCCGGAGCCTTCCCGGCCGGACGCCCGGCTGCTGCATTTGACATGCCTACCGTCCACCCGGTGATTACTGGTTAACGTAAGGTAAGGACACATTGCCGACCTATTCGGCTACTACGGGCAACGACAGCAACGGCCGACGACCCGCCACCGGCTCGACCGTCTTTCTCGGCCAGTTAGCGAATTCGCCCCAGATCATCGATCTGCGAACACCGGGTGTATGGAGAATCTCTTTGCCACAGAGCCACACGCAGCCTTCTTGGCTGCGTGTGGCTCATGATCCGCGAGGAGGTTGCTGCAGGGAATCAGGCAAGAAGGGGAGGGGGCCAGATAGCCTCCCGTACGCTATAGTGTATAAATTTACACTACCAAGGCCGCTGTCTGCACCATGCCCACGAGTACGCCATTCCGTCCCGAGGATTTTCCCGATCATCGCTTTCCCTGCCAGGATCAATCCCCGCAAGCCTTCCCGCTGGGTTTGACTCCGGTCTCTGCAGGATTTCCGTCACCCGCCGAGGACTATGCCGACGGTAGCCTCGATATCAATAAGTACCTGGTCCGAAACCCGGTCTCGACCTTCTTCTTCCCGGTCAGTGGAGACTCGATGGAAGGTGCGGAGATCTTCAACGGCGACATACTCGTTGTCGATCGCAGCATCCGTCCCGTGCATGGTCACATCGTTGTGGCCTTCCTGAATGGTGAGCGACTGGTAAAACGCCTGCATCAACGAGGTGGTCAGGTGGCGCTGGTCGCAGAGAATCCGGCCTACCCGACGATCGCGTTGAACGAGGCGCTGGAGCTCGTGATCTGGGGTGTCGTGGTGGGCAAGTTCAAGCGCTTCGGGGCCTGAGATGCCGACCTTCGCGCTGGTCGACTGCAACAACTTCTACGCGTCCTGCGAACGCCTGTTCGACCCCACCCTAGTAGGCCGACCGCTGGTCGTTCTGTCCAACAACGACGGCTGCGTGGTGGCTCGTTCCGCGGAGTCCAAAGCCTTGGGGGTGCCGATGGGGGCGCCCTGGTTCCAGCTGAAAGACCTTGCCCGTCAGCACGACATCCTGGCCTTCTCCAGCAACTACGCCCTCTATGCGGACCTGAGTAATCGGGTCGTGCAGGTCTTGTCGGACTTTTCACCCGCCATGGAGGTGTACAGCATTGATGAGAGCTTTCTCGACCTGGCAGGGCTGCCGGAGGTGCCGGAGACTCTCGGCCGGCAGATCCGGGAGCGAGTCGGGCGCTGGGTCGGCCTGCCGGTGTGTGTCGGCATCGCCTCGACCAAGACCTTGGCCAAGCTGGCCAATCACGCCGCCAAGAAGGGGCTCGCCGGATCAGAAGGGGTGTGTGACTTCACTGCGCTCGATCCGGCTGAGATGGATGCACTGCTGGCCAGTCTCCCCGTCTCCGAAGTGTGGGGCGTCGGTCGCCGCATCGACGAGCGCCTCGCCGAAATGCGGATCGGCACCGTGCGGGCGCTACGGGACGCGGACCCGGCCTGGATTCGGCAGCACTTCTCCGTGGTGCTGGAACGTACCGTCCGGGAGCTGCGCGGTGTGTCCTGTCTGAATCTGGAGGAGGTGACGCCTGCGAAGCAGCAGATCATGGCAAGTCGCTCCTTCGGGATGGCCGTGTTCGATATCGACGCGCTGGCTGAATCGGTGGCCAGCCACACGACCCGGGCCGCCGAAAAGCTCCGGGCACAAGCCTGCACGGCGGCCACCATTAGCGTGTCGGTTCGCAGCAACCCCTTCAAACCGCAAGATCCCCAGTACCAGCGGAGCATCACGATGCCGCTGGGCGAACCGTCGAGCGACACCCGAGTGCTGATTGCTGCCGCCCTGGAGGGACTCAAGCGCATCTACCGACCCGGATTCGCTTACCAAAAGGCCGGCGTGTTGTTGTCCGGGCTGGAGCTTCGTCGGCGGCAGCAAACCAGTCTGCTGGCTGACGACGCCACCGAGGCAAGATCGGCGGCGCTGATGCACACCATGGATCGGATCAACGCCCGCTGGGGACGGGGCACCTTGAAGCCGTTAGCAACGGGGCTGCAGCAAGACTGGCTAATGCGCCGGGAGCGTTTGTCACCGGCCTGGACCACGAACTGGAACGAACTGCCGGTGGTGCTGGCCCGGTAGCCGGCACCGGGCGTACGCTTCGCCCATGTGCGCGAACTACCGACCTTCCGCGCGGGAAGAACTCATGGCCCTCCCGTTGCCACCGCCCGACTTTGACTACGGCGAGGCCTACCCGGGCTCGATCGTGCCCATCGTCACCAACTTTGCGCCACGAATGTGGGTGCCGGCGAGCTTTGGGCTGATACCCAGTTGGGCAAAGGACGCGAAGATCACGCGATCCACGTACAACGCCCGCACGGAAACCGTTGGAGAAAAGCCATCCTTCCGCGATGCGTGGCGCCGGGGCCAGCTCTGCATTATTCCGGCGAGCGCGATCTACGAGCCCTGCTACGAATCGGGGAAGGCAATCCGTTGGCGGATCGAACGCGCGGACGGCAAGCCCATGGGGATTGCCGGCATCTGGGAGCGGGGCATCAAGGCGGAGGGGTTTCCGTCCTGGTCGATGTCGATGCTCACCATCAATGCCGATGGTCACCCCGTCATGCAGCGTTTCCATAAGCCGGCGGACGAAAAACGCTCGGTGGTGATCCTGCCGGAGGATGCCTGGGGCGACTGGCTGCGGGCGAGGTCGGAGGCGGCGGCGCGGAGGCTGCTCAGGCCAATTGAAGCGGATCTTCTGCAGGTGCAGCCCGATCCGCTGCCGGTTGCGCGTGCGACAGACTCCCTGTTCTGAGGGCCGACAGCAGGGTGGTCGCGTGCCTCTCTGTGCCGAAAATAAGCTGCAGCAGCATGACCACCTGCTCGGGCATCTCTCGTCCCAGTTCATACCTGGCCCCGCCTGATTGGCTGACCAAAGCTTGAGATTCACCCTGCCTATCCCAATTCGCAAGCGTTGGAAACGGCGCGGTTTATTGAGCGCTTACGGGGAAGGTGGGATCGCTGGGCGCTTACGTTCAATCCGCTGTGGAGCGGAAAAATTCAAATTTCATTTTTTGAATGCATTAGCCACGCCCGCTTGCTATAAAGAGCCATGTACCCGTGGCGCTAGTTGCAATAGGAGGACATCGTGAACGCATCCCCACCAGAGCTTGTTGTCATAGTTGATCCGGACGCGGCTGCAGCGGCCCGTGCTGAGATCGGTGCCAGATTGGCGGACGGACGTCTTAAGGGCATTCAGCTGCGCACGCTGGCTCCAAGCACGGCGTTCGCCCTTGAACGCATTAAGAGGGCACAAGAGCCGGCAGCACTCGGAGAGTTGCGTAAGGCCCGTATGCCGTTCTTCTGCGGCACGGTACAAGGACGGACCCCTGACTCGGCAATGGAGGAGGCCGCTTCCCTACCAGGTGTCGTTGCAATCTACTGGAAGCCTGGCGTGGAGAACCCCCTTGCGCCGCGGTCACCACTTGATGAAGTGCCGCCAGTCGGCTTGCCAGGAGAACGCCCTACCGATTTCACCAGCCGCCAGGGCTATGTCTGGCCAGCGCCTGACGGGATCGGTGTCCACAACGCCTGGCAGAGGCCGGGCGGAATGGGGGAAGGCGTCCACGTGATCGACATCGAGGGCGGTTGGCGCTTTACCCATAGTGACCTGCTAATGAATTCGGGCGGGTTGCTGGCAGGTACGCAGTACCCCGAGCTCGAATGGAGTAACCATGGGACCGCGGTGCTTGGACAGATTGGAGGGGATGCGGACACGTTTGGGGTAACGGGTATCTCGCCCAGCGCACGCCTGTCAGGCGTCTCTCATGGTTCCCTGGGCACAGCCAGGGCCATCGCTGCGGCGGCAGAAAAACTGACCACGGGTGATGTACTGCTCCTCGAGATGCATCGACCGGGCCCGTTGCATGGATATCAGGTGCGCGACGACCAGAAAGGCTACATCGCAGTGGAATGGTGGCCGGACGACTTGGTGGAAATTCGCATTGCAGTGGCACGTGGCATCATCGTCGTAGAGGCAGCGGGGAACGGCGGGCAGAACTTCGATGCGCCACTCTATGGCATTCCCCACCCAAGCTTTCTCAGTGGTTGGAAGAACCCTCTCGACGGTTCCGTGGACTCGGGGGCGATCATGGTGGGCGCGGGCGCTCCGGCAGACGGCAAGCATGGGCCACCGCGCTCGCGACTAGATTTCTCGAATTTCGGAGCTCGCATTGACTGCCAAGGCTGGGGGCGTAGCGTTGTGACCTGCGGCTATGGTGACGACTACAAGGACGCGTCAGATCCCTATGATGAGGACTACTGGTACAGCAGCACGTTTAGCGGAACATCGAGTGCGTCCCCCATTGTCGCAGGAACAATTGCATGCCTTTCGGGTATCGCCAAGGCCCGTGGGCGTGTGTTGCGGCCCATGGAAGTGCGGGAAGCACTACGGAAGACAGGAAGCCCCCAACAATCTTCGCCATCCTCGCCGGTGAATCAACGCATCGGCAACCTGCCCGACCTCCAGGCTCTCATCGCTGAGCTCCAGTTGTAGGGGGCAGGTGGAGGATCCTGATGTGCCCGGAGTGCGCATTACCCTTTGACAGGAGAAACTGAGATGAACAGTGTAACCACGTTGCTGAGCCGTACTCTTTTCGCTGGCATGGCACTTTCCGGTGGTGCTGTCCTAACCGGGTGCGCCACCATTCCAGACGTTTCTGTTAGCTACCGCCCGGTGAAGTGGGCGGTGGCTGTCACCGTGGTGCACACGCTGACATGCAATAGGGACAATAATTTGGCCGCGATACAGCGCGGCGCAACGTTCCTGCCGATTTACTCCGCCGCACCAGAGAATGCGGACTACCGAATCCAGCTGAGAGATCTCGATGGTTTCTATGCAGACTCAGACATAACGTTAGGGTTCACCGATGATGGTCGGCTTAAATCAATCAACCAGACGACTATGGGCCAGGGAGAGTCAGTGCTGAAGAGCGGCATTGCTGCTCTAGCTGCAATTTCTGTTAGGCCTGCCGCAGCGCCGGCCACGGCACCTCCAGCTGCTGGTGTACATCTGTTCCAGAACAACGTGCCACAGGGGGAGGTAAGAGAAGCGAAGGCATCCCATGTCTGTGCTGTTATCCGCAGCAGCAGTATCGTCGCACATGACCAATTGCCGCAGGTCTCACTCGTTCAGGCTGCAGTACTGCGCGATGGGGCCATGAACGTTCGAGCCGAACCTTCCAAGGACCAAGAGAAATTGATCCAGGATCTCAAGAATGCAAAGCTTGACCTCTCGGCATCGGTCAGCGCGACACTTGGAACTGAGGAGCTGCAACCGATCTCGAATCTGAAATCGAAGGTGACGTCGCGAGAGGTCCCACTGACACTGCAGCGCGTGGTTGCTCTCAGCGCAAAGGCCGAGGACGCACAGGGTCTGATCGGTAGCAAGTCCCTTCCAGCTCCAACAATGAAGACATTCGTGCTACCGATTCCCAAGGCGGCCTTGTTCGGCAAGCAGACCTTCGTGTTGTCCCTGGCTGAGTCCGGGCGGATCTCAACGCTCGGTTATGGCCGGACAACCGGGGTGCCAGGTGGATTCAACGCCGCAACTGCGGTGGCCACGGCCGAGATCACTGAAGACAATGCGGAAGCCGCTGCGCTCAAGGCCGCAGCAGACCTGATTGCGCAGCAGCAACGCTTCAACACCTGCAAGCTAAAACCGACAGACTGCAAGTAGGCACGAACGCAGGAGCGCTGCACCGCAGCCAACGATGTAGGCGCACCGAGCCGGGACTGCAGTGACATAGTGCCTACCGGTGTCCTACGAACTGCGCACAGCAACGGCGCTCTTAAGCAGCTCGGGCCAAAGGACTTCGCACTGTACCGCCGGAAGTTGCCGGCAGCGACTGACACCAAGACGGGACCCAATGCCCGCTCCATTCTCTCCCACGTCCTCGAGAGCAGTGCGCGCAGAACGTTCTGTGTCTGGGCGGAGAACGCGCCTTTCGACAAGAAGGATGTGCTGAAGAAGGAGAAGGGCTACAGCTGGAGCGATGGCAGTAGCGCCGAGAAACCCATCAAGGCCTGGTACAAGGCTGGGGTGGTCGATCTGGCGGCTGAACTGGCTATGCTCGGCGCGGAGGTCTATGACCGGCCGGCACAGGTCACCGTCGATACAATCAGCGGCCGAGAGCGCTATACCGACCGATACCTCGCACGGGACAAAATGCCGGTTGCTGTCCCTTAGGCAGAGGCCGTTGGTCGGTGGTTTGCTGGTCGTGACAGCGTCGCCGCTGTAATCTAGGGGGGGCGTCCATGGCCCACCTAAGGCAACTGCTCAGGTTGGGTGGTCAACCGTTCAGGGAAGCTGGCTGACTGCAGTTCGGTACTTGCGGCCACTCTGTGGTGGCGGGGGCATCAGCGACGGCGCCATCGGCATTGCCTACTGGTTTATTGACACCGACTACAATGAGGGAAGCTTCTTCGTCCGCCATGCCCACTTCCTCGGTGCCAATGCCACCTGCAGCGCGCTGAGGTCGCCGCTCAAGGCGCTGAAATCCGGCCGTATCGCGGTGAAGTTCATCAATTCTCTTGGGGGCGAGGTGATGAAGGTATTTCGGTTGGTGTAAGCTATCAGGCTGAGGATATATGAAAACTGACTTTTCCCAACCTAGGTTCACAGGTACGCGTTTCGACGAGCACACGTTGCCCGTCGATGTCGCACGCGATCTTGCCGCTTACGAAAGCCTCATCGTCGACCTCGCCAAGCACCTGTACCTCACGGATCATCCTGATCGGCAGCGTGTGCCTAAGGGCTTTGCATCGAATTTTCATTTGGACATTGATCGTATCGACGAAGGTAGCGCCAAACCCCTCCTGGTCTTGGTGCTCTCCGGCGTGTTGGCTCTGGTCGGTGGCGAGCGAGATTATTTCGATCAGGCCAGAGACTTGGTTTCTGAGTGCATCGCCGCGCCGGAAAATGCTTTGCCAGCGAATTTCCCGAAGGAACTCCTTGTGCATTTTAATCAGCTTGGACGTTCCCTGCGCGAAGGAGAGGCACTGGAATTACCACGCCAAGGAACGGAAAGCGCGGTACTAACGCCAGACAAGCGGAAGAAATTGGTCCTTGCCGCCGATCGTGAGTATGAAAAAGAAGTCAATTTGGTTGGTTCCATTGGGGAGGTAGATTGGGAGAAGTCGACCTTTAGGCTTCGACTCGCCGATGGCAGTCAAGTCAATGTTCCCATGCCGGATTCTTTCCATAACAAGGCCCGCGAATGCGGAGGAAAGCCGCGATATAAAGTTGCATTGAGAGGTGTGGTGACATACGACTCATGGGACCGATTGCAGAAACTCGTTTCCCTGGAGTCGCTGGAGGTTATAAAGAATTACGCGATTGCCACGCGCATGGATGAGCTTGCCCAAGTGCAAGCTGGTTGGTTTGACGGGCAAGGCGTAGCCCTTGATGCCAACAAGTTGGCATTCGTTTCAGATAAGCTTGTCGCAGATTATCCGGAAAGGCTGATGTTGCCGAGTATTGTTCCAACCCAAGATGGCAACCTGCTGCTGGAGTGGGCGGCCGATGGATCCCCTTCTCTGGATATTTTTCTAGCCAATCTGGAGGCTAGCTTTCACGCATTCGGACCGAATGGCGAAGACGTAGAGCGTGATTTCAATCTGGAAGGCTCTGCGGAATGGCAGTTGGTATATGGATTCTTGAGTGACAGTATCAGGACTACCACTTCATGAACGACCAAACCTTGTTGCTGCGGCAGGTGCATCCCAATTTCCTGCCTGAAGGCGAATTATCAAGTCAGGCGTTCTACCCATTTCCCAAGGACCATGGGCGGCTGTCGGTTTATGACGGCGACCAGATCTCGGCGGAGGTGTCCTATAACCATTACACCGTTGATTTGGGACATTCGTCGGCGGGGGTGTGGGGGGTGCATTGCAGTGAGGCTGCGAGTGTCGGCTTGACGAGTCAGCCCGATCCAATCATCAACTCACCAGCGCATGCCTGTATTGAATTTGGTCAGCGCGTGGACAAGGAATCCCGGAAGCTGGCTAAGAAGTTGAAAGAGTTTGCTGCCGCACGCGGCTGTTTGCACGAGGCGTGATACTGGCGCTCCGCATCGCAGACACGTTTAGTGGCAGCCTAGTCCGCCTGACGGGCGATGAGCAATAACTCGTCAAGACTACCGCTTTCGATCTCCAGTTGAACCCGGCTAATCGGGGACATCAATTCCACAAGCTGGGTCTAGCCCAGGACAAGAGTTTCTGGTCGGTTCGAGTTGGCAACTGCCGTCCCAACCAGTGTGTTTACCGCTCGTCGTACGTCTGGAATGGTTAAGGGTTGTCCGATGCCCCCCGCGCGCAACGGATTGAGGTCATGAGTCACCGGCCGGGCAGGCGGCGGGCAGCCCTTGAGGGAGGATACCGCGGAACAGGGGTGATACGCCCTGAGCGGGTGATGCCGCTATGGCGAATTGATGCGTCGCATCATGGCCTGATGCGGCTCCGAGCGTGAATTCACGGAAGGCCACGCCGGCCATTTAGTCCTTGGCCGAGTAGATGTCGTTAGCATCAAGATCCTCGCCCTTATGTGGAAAGCCGACTTGCAATTATTGTCTTCATATCGGCTGCAAAGAGATCTGCAAAGGAGCTTTCGCCAGATACGAAGGCAGCCCAAGCATTCATCATTTTTCTACGCTGTTCAAGCAGGTCGGTGCGGTGGTACGCCGCTTCCACTTTGTTTTGAACCGTGTGGGCCAGCGCTCGCTCTGCCAAGTCCCGAGCGTAGCCCTTTTCACTGCACCAGTCCCGAAAGCTTGATCGGAATCCGTGAGCGGTAGCAATCCTGTCTGGGGTGTCGCTATGTGCTTTCACGCGACGCAGGAAAGTGGTCAGCACCATGTCCGAAAGCTCAACTTCATCCCGAGTAGACGGGAAGACGAGGCTATCGTGGCGCCCCTGCTGATTCTTGAGAATTTCGATGGCGCGAGGTGCCAGGGGCACGCGGTGAGGTAGCTTCGCTTTCATCCGCTCAGGCGGAATCGTCCACACGGCGTTTTCCAGATCGACTTCAGACCAGACCATGCCCCGCGCCTCTCCTGAGCGGCACGCCGTCAGGATCAAGAATTCCAACATCGCACGGGTGACGTCGTAGCGATCTCTTGGCTTCAGGTGCGTGGTTGCGAATGCGGGAATGTCCTTCCAGGGCATCGACGGTTGATGCTTCGTCCGAATGGCTTTGCCTGGCTGTTGAGGAAGGAGGTGGCCGACCACGTCGACTGGGTTCGACTGGCAGTGACCGTGCGCCCATCCCCAGGCCATCACGGCATGGATGCGCTGCTTCACTCGGCTGGCTGTTTCAGCCTTGGTGAGCCAGTTAGGCTTGAGAACTTCTGCCACATCCCCGGGTTGGATTTCGTTCAGGAACCTCTCGCCCAACTTGGGGAAGACATACTCGGTGAGGGTGTTGATCCACTGGTGTCCGTGCTTCGGGTTCTTCCAGCCAGGAAGCAAGTCTGCATGGAGCGTCTGGGCAGCCACCTTAAAGGTTGGGATCGATGGCTGGTCGTCTACCTTGGTCTTCTCCTCTAGCGGGTCTTTTCCAAGGACAAGTAGCTCCCTCATCGCAGTTGCACGCTTAGCAGCCTCTGCGATGCTCACTTCTGGATAGGTACCTAAGCCTGCGTTTCTTCGCTTGCCCGTCACGGGGCTGACGAAGCGCAGGACCCACTTACCATGCCCTTTAGCACTCGACGGATGCAGTGTTAAACCGGTAACTCCGCCGTGGGGAAGTGCTGCCTCGTCAGGCTTCAGGTTGCGTGCTTTGGCGTCGGAGAGAGTGGCCATTGTAATCTCTGAGTGTTAGTTTGGTATGCCACTCAGTATGCCACGATGACTTGCTTGCCGTTGTTCTCTCTTGGATCGGTTTGGATAAAAAATTTATATAAAACAGTCTATTGAGGTTGGAGTCTGGCTTTCCTTGGATGGCGCTGGAAGGGTTTTATGCGGACACCCTTTCCGCCAATGAGTCAAGTAGAAACGCCCCGTAAGGGGCGTTTCTACTTTGTAGAACATGATGCACCTGATCTAAAGCGCATAGGCGGGTGCCTCGTGGGAAGGACGAATGTAAGGCTCGGATTTTTAGAGGGTTTTCGTCAGGTTTTGCGCGCTTCCTCAGAAGTAGTATCCGGCGATCTCCCTGCCTGCCCCGTTCGTGAGAATCCTTTGGACGGTGGCCTGGCTGTAAGTGCGACCGGTGATCTTGAACCGGCTCATCGCCTTCGTTCCCCCAAAATGCCGTGCGCGTGCCATCAATCCTTTCGGGGAAAGGGCAGGTCGGTCAGTGCTGACCGAAATGATGCAGCCGCGCCGTGTGCGTTGCCCAACAGACCTTGCCATCTTGTCCCGCTACATTCGGGCGGGGAACAAAACCGTG